>Ga0226835_1000450_pt1 | contig 47410 bp, 37 predicted proteins | sample LAC_MetaG_1_FD_163627 | JGI IMG/M metagenome (GOLD analysis project Ga0226835, IMG submission 163627) | Anaerobic ammonium oxidizing microbial communities from anammox membrane bioreactor (MBR) in UC Berkley, California, United States -... | ecosystem: Engineered > Bioreactor > Anaerobic >...
CGGCCCGTCGACGGGCCACCACCGACACGAGCGGTCCGCGTCGGCGGCTCTCCGGCTCGTGCCGATAATCCATACGCTCGTTGCGAAGACCCGGCGTACAGCCCTTTCTTCAACGGGCTGCTAGGCCCGAACATGCGAGCCCGCTGAATATACGTATCCTGCTGGAGCTTGGTCAGCACGTCCCGGGTAAAGAACATCGCAAGGAGGTTGGGGAACGTCACGCCCCGCGACACGATGTTTCCGCCGATGATGATGGTGAATGGACACGTCGGATTCGCCCGATTCGCTCCCGCTGTCGCCTTCCTGGTCGTGTTGTTGAGCACGACCGTCTCGTTGCGCGACGCATTGGCGACGACGTACTTGGTCAGGTCGTCGGCGTTGTCGTTGGGATATAGACCACTGGCCTGCGCGTGCAGCATGGCGACGAAGGCATTGAACTCCGCACCGGTTCGGCCGACGAGCACATTCATCGTGGTTTCGATGGTGTTCCTGTCGGTCGCGTGGTCGTCGGTCTTGCCGCTTGTATGCACGAGAAAGCTGTAGTTTTTCTCTCGCTGACCCGCCTTCAGAGCGGCTGTGTTCAAGTGTGCAACAGTGACGCAGAACCGGGCCAACGCCCGCCGGGCGTCATCGGCATCGCCGGTCCCTTGCAGGAGCACGAGTCGATACGGGCGCTGCCCATCCTGCGAAAAGAAGGTCTCTTGGCCTGTGTAGGCGGGATGTGGCTTGAATCGGACCCAGGTCTCGGTGCGGTTGTTGAACGTATTGTTAAGGTTGAGGCGGGCCGGGGTTGCCGTCACGCCGATGTACACCCCGTCGGTGCCGCGAAGATCGGAAACGAGTTTGTTGATCTTGGTCTGGTCGGCCTGGTTGATCTTGGCGTTTGGGGTCGCGTGGTCGGCTTCATCGTCGATGACGATGACGGGCCGCACGTTGGCAACGGCTTTGATGAGCTTGGCGAGGTCTTTGGCGTTCTTCTTGCAGAACAGCAGGGCGTTGTGCCCCTTGGTGATCGGCGTGGCCGCCACGTCCGTCGCATTGCGGGGGGACGGCGCTAGCCCTGCCAGCCTGAAGCGGTCCAAGTTCTGGTTCAGCAAGTCCACGCTGTCGGTGACGAGATGGATGATCGAGTGATGGCCCGTGTCGAGCAAGCGAGCCGTCAAACAGATCATGAGTTCCGTCTTGCCGCTCTGCGGGTCGCCATAGATGACGAGCGAGTTGCCAGCCGCCTTGGGGATGTTGGCCACAACGCTCTTGACGGCTTCCTCTATCATCTCCGTGGTATTGCCCTCCTGCTTGATGCGGGCAAGCTGACCTTCGTATTGATTCGGCAGCTTTGCTCCGGCCAGAATTGCCTTAACGTCAAACTGCTTCGCCATCGTGTCCGGCTCCCCACGGGTTGAACGGAGTACCACCGATTGGGCGAAGTGTACGCGATGTCCTACGCCGCCATCGTGGCCGTACACACCTCCGACCACGGCCCCTTCTCGCCGCCGGTTTTGGACCCATCGCAGCATGTAGACCGCCGTCGTGGGTCCTGAACTCGGTGCGGACCCGACGGACCCGGCGGACATGGCGGCGGATGAGCGGCCGGGCCGCGGGCGGGGCGGGCTTCAACGGCGACGGCGTGACGGACACGCGCGGCCTGATCGGGTTCCTCGACGAGTGGTCAAGGGTCGGGCGACGCCGGCAGCCCGGGGCGGCTGATGCGGATGCCGGGAAGTCCCTGCGCGCGGCCAGGAGAGGAAGCGGCTGAACCGCCACGGAGTGGCGGAGTACCCCGGAAGCCGCCATGGAATGGCGGGGTACCCGGGGCGCGAGGACGACCCGCAATCCGCATGAGCCGTCGCGGCTGCCGCGCGACTGCCGCTCTCTACCATTCCTCGTCGCATGACCTTCCTCGCCCCCGCTTCCGCGATCGTCGCTCTGGCCCTGGCTGTGCCCGCGCTGCTGCTGCTCTACTTCCTGAAGTTGCGGCGTCGGCCGGTGCGGGTGAGTTCGACGATGCTGTGGACGCAGGCGGTGCGGGACCTGCAGGTGAACGTGCCGTTCCGCATGATCCGGCCTTCGTGGCTGCTGCTGCTGCAACTGCTCGCCCTGCTGCTGCTGATCGGCGCGCTGGGGCGGCCGGCGACCCACGGATCGGCGGCGGCGCCGGACGTGGCCGTGGTGCTGATCGACCGGTCGGCGAGCATGTCGGCGCGGGACGGCGAGGGGGGGGGCACGCGGCTGGAGGACGCGGTGCGTGCGGCGTCGGCGTTCCTGGACGAGATGGCCCGCGCCCCGTCGAGGCCGGCGGTCGTGCTGGTGGCGTTCGCGGCGTCGGCGGAGACGCTCGCGGGGCCGACGACGGACCTGCGCCTCGTGCGCGATGCGCTCTCGCGCATCACGCCGACCGACCAGCCGGCGGACGTGCGGGGCGCGCTGCGGCTGGCGGAGTCGTTCGCGCCGACGGACGCCGACGAGGAGTCGGGGCCGGCGCGGACGATCGTCGTGCTCTGCTCGGACGGCGGGTTCGGGGCGGGCGGGCCGATGGCGGTCGCGGCGTCGGAGGTGCGGTTCTCGCGGGCCGGGCCGGCCGAGGGAGACGGGCCGCCCCCCCCCTTCGACAACGCGGGGATCGTCGCGCTGGCGGCGCGGCGCGATTTCCGCGACCCGGCGGTGGTGCGGGTCTTCGCGCGGCTGGTGGGGCCGCCGGGGCTTGCGCTGCCGGTCGTGATCGCGGTGGACGGGCGCGAGCGGGATCGGGCTGCGGCCGTGCTCGCGGACGACGACGGGTCCGGCGTCGGGCGGGCGTCGCTGACGTTCGAGATCGCGACGCGCGAGGCGGCGTTGGTTTCGGTGGGTCTGGATCGCCCGGACCTGCTTGAGGCCGACAACGCGGCGTCGCTCGTGCTCGCGCCGGCGACGCGTCCGGGCATCCTGATCGTGCGGCCGGACGGCGACCCGCCCGGCGACTGGCTGCTGGCGGACGTGCTGCGCGAACTCGACCCCGCCTCGCTGGTCGAGGTGGAGTCGTCGCGGTACGACGAGTTGGGCGCGTCGCTGCTGACGGGGATCGACCTCGTCGTGTTCGACGGCTCGCGCCCCCGGACGCTGCCGCCGCTGCCGACGCTCGCGTTCGGGCCCGGTCCGCCGACGCCGGGGCTTCGCGTGCTGGGGGCGGATGCGCGGCTGTCGTCGTTTCTCACGTGGCAGCGGACGCACGCGGTGATGCGGCACGTGTCGCTGGACGCGGTACGGTACGAGCCGGCGGCGTGGTTTGCGCACGACGAGGGCGCGGCCGGGACGCGCTTCGAGGAACTGGCCCGCGGCCCGGGCGGGGCGGCGATCGCGCTGGTGGAGGAGCGGGGCGTGCGGCGGATCGCGGTCGCGTTCGGGCTGGCCCGCTCGACGTGGCCCGTGCACGTGAGTTTTCCGATCTTCGTGGCGAACGCGGTGGACTACCTGACGCTGCGGGGCGAGTCCGAGGCGGGCGTGGCGTTTCGCACGGACGAGGCCGTCGTGCTGCCCCCCCCCACGCCCGGCGCGGCCCCGATCAACCTGGGCGTGGTCGAGCGTGCGGGCGTGCACCGGGCCGGGGAGTCGGGGCGGGTGGTCGCCGTCAACCTGCTGAGCGAGCCAGAGTCGCTGCTGCGCACGGCGGATGCACTCACGATCAGCGGGCGGCCGGTGGCGGCCGCACAACCGGGCGATTCCCCCACCGCTCCGCGCGAGGTCTGGCCCTGGTTCGTGCTGGCGGGGGGGGCGCTGCTGGCGGTGGAGTGGGTGCTGTACGCCCTGGGGATGCGCGTCAGGCCGCGCTGACCGGCAGCGTGTCGAGCACGTTGCGCACGATCGCGTCGGCGGAAACGCCCTCGGCCTCGGCCTCGAAGTTCAGGATGAGGCGGTGCCGCAGCGCAGCGGCGGCGACTCGACGCACGTCGTCCACGCTCACCGCGGCCCGCCCGTCGAGGAGCGCGGCCACCTTGCCCCCGAGTTCCAACGCCTGCCCCGCGCGGGGGGACGCGCCGAGCCGGACGTACTTCTCGACCATCGGCGTGGCGAACCGCTCGCGCGACGGCTCCGGGTCGAAGGACTCCGAAGGCGCGTGCGTGGCGAGCACCAGCCGCACGGCGTAGTCGCGCACGTGCGGGGCGATGGCGACGCGCCGCACCAGCCGCTGGTGCGCCAGGATCGCCCCCGATTCGAGCACGCGCCGCACCTCAGTCGTGCGGCCCGTGGCGGTGCGGTCGAGGATCTCGACGAGGTCGGCGCGAGCCGACGACCCCACGAGCAGTTTGAAGAAGAAGCGGTCCAGTTGCGCCTCGGGGAGGGGGTACGTGCCCTCCTGCTCGATCGGGTTCTGCGTGGCGAGCACGAAGAACGGCTCGGGCAGGGCGTGCGTGGTGCCCGCGACAGTGACGCTGCGCTCCTGCATGGCTTCGAGCAGGGCGGACTGGGTCTTGGGGGTGGCGCGGTTGATCTCGTCGGCGAGAAGAATCTGCGCGAAGACGGGACCGGGTCGGAAGACGAAATCGCGGGTGCGCGAGCCGCCTTCGGTGTCGGACTCGACGACGACGGTGGTGCCGGTGATGTCGGCGGGCATGAGGTCGGGCGTGAACTGGATGCGCGAGAACGAGAGGTCGAGGGCGCGGGCGAGCGTGCGCACGAGGAGCGTCTTGCCGATGCCGGGGACGCCTTCGAGCAGGACGTGGCCGCCGGCGAAGAGGGCGATCAGCACGCCATCGACCACCTCCGAGTGTCCGACGACGGCGCGGGCGATCTGCTCGCGGACGGCGGCGAAGTCGGCGCGGAAGCGTTCGGCGGCCTGGGCGGCCTCCTCGGGAGTTCTTGGCTCGGCGGTGGGATCCGGCATGAGGTGCGGGATGGTACAGTGGCTTGGGGCTTGGGGCTTGGGGCTTGGGGCTTGGGGCTTGGGGCAGATGGAGGGTGCGATGCGTGTGATCGCGCGCGGGGTGGTCGTGGGGTTGGTCGCCGCCCTGGCCGCGCTGTTGCCGTTCGGCGCGATCGGGTGCGGCACGGGCGGGGGCGGGCGGGGCGGGTCGCAGGCGATGCGCCTGCGGGCCGTCGAGCCTCGCGTGGACCTGATCCCCGGTCGGACGGCCGTGGTGCCGGTCGAGATCGATGGGTCGATTGACCCGCGGCGCCGGCCCACCGTGCGGCTCGACGACGGGCGCGGGCTGGACGCGGAACTGGTCTGGATCGGCGTTCGCAGCGGAGCCGGCGCCGGAGGCTGGCTCGCCGATCCGGGCGAATGGTCCGCGACGCCGGCTTCTGCGGGCGTCCTTCCCCGCTCGCTCGGCACGTGGGCGATCGTCTTCGACGTGCCGCCGGACGCCGGGGAGCGCGCGGTGAGCGTCGAGGGCGTGCGGCTGGCGGCGGCGTGGCAGGCGGACCCGGCGTCACTCGCGAACGAGGGGGGGGTGCACCCCGCGTGGACCAGCCCCATCGGCGCGGCGACGTGGTCGTCGGCGCGGTACCAGCGGCTGATCGAGCCGGAGCGCAGAAGCCCGACGCTGCGCTGGCGGTGGCGCCTCGCGACGATGGGGCTGAACGCCGAGCCGGCCGAGGGGGAGGCGTGGCCGGGCGCCGGGCAGGGCGCGGCGGTCGTCGAGGCTCTCGCGCGCCAGATGGAGGCTCGCTGGCAGGTCGCGCTGGCACGCCTGTGGGAGGCCGACGCCGCGACGGCCGAGCGCGTTCGTCGCTCGCTGACCGCCTCGGCGGACTTCGGCGACGGCACGATCGCGCCGGTCTGGCCGGAAGACGGGGCCGCGATCGAGACGTTGCTCGCCGACCTCCTGGACCCGGCCCTGAGGCGAGAGGCGCTCGCGGCGCGAGCGATGCGGTGGCTCGACAGCCTGCCCGCGGCGACGGCGTGGGTGATCGACGACGCGGGGCGCGAGATGGCCGTCACCCGCGAGACGGTCGCGACGATCGGGCTGGCGAATCTCCGCGACGTGGCGACGCTCGGGTGGCTCACTCGGTCGCCGGCGGCGGGCACGAGCGCTCCCGAGCCGACGCCCCTGCCGGGGCTGAGCGCGGCGTGGCTCACGATCCCGCTCGCGGACGGTCAAGGCGTTCGCGCCGGCGCGGCGGCGCGTCGCGGTCCTGCGCTCGCGTCGGCCGTCGATGCCAACTGCGGGCCGTGGAGCGGGCGGTTGTCCGTCGCTTCGGGTTCGCTCGCCGCGCTCCCGCCCGGCCTGCGGTGCGGGCCGCTGCTGCACGACTGGACGCTGGCGGCGTGGGTCGCCGGCCGTGAGGACGCGGGCGCGATGCCGGCCGCGGATTCGCTCACTGTGGCGATGCTCCAGCGCGGCCCGGGCAGCGGCGCCACGGGCGACGACGGGGCGTGGACGCTCTACGTCGAGTGCATGGCCACGGGGAGAGACGAAGGCTCGGACGCCGTGCGGGTGTGGCTCGGCCCGTACGGCGCGCCGAAGGCCGTGCTCCGCGTCGGCTCGGACGGCTCGCTCGTGGACGAGTTGTCGGCGTGGTCGAGCGAGGAACACGGCGGGGGCGTCGTGGAGCGAGTGGCCGTGACGCGCGGGCCGGATCGGTGGACCGTCGCCCTACCCATCGCGGCCCGGTGCGTCGAGGACGGGGGCCGCCTGCGGCTGGCGATCGAACGGTTCACCGGCGAGGAGGGCCGACGAACGGCGTGGCCCAGACGAATGCTGCCGTGGCAGGCGGAGCCGGGGCGGGTGGTGGTTGATCTGAGCGCGTGGTGATCGCTTGTGGGAGGGTCGGCGAGGGAGGTCCAATAGGACCTATTTGACCGATACGACACATTCGCACGGACCCGACAGTCGCCGGTACCGTGTTGCAGGAGCGCAAACAGCGCGGGAGGTTGTCATGGCACGGACGAATCAGGCTCGGGCGGCGTTCGAGGGGCTTGAGGGACGGGTGCTGCTCTTCGCGTGGACGGCCAACGAGGTCTACATGCTCGAACTCGTCAACCGGGCGCGGTCGGACCCGGCGGCGGAGGGCTTGCGGCTGGGGCTTGACCTGACGGCCGACCTGACCGCGGAGGAACTCGCCAGGCTCGTGCCCCAGGAGCCGCTGGCGCTCGTGCCGGAACTGACCACGATCTCGCGCAACCACAGCCTGGACATGGCCCAGCGGAGTTTCTTCGACCACGAGAACCCGGACGGCGACCGGGCGCAGCAGCGGGCGGACAAGGAGGGGTACGAAGGCTCGGCGGGCGAGAACATCGCCGTCGGCTACGACACCGTAGACGACGCCCACAAAGCGTGGCTGGATTCGGTCGGGCACAGGAAGAACGTGCTGAGCCTGTGGTCGACGTTCACGGAGACGTTCCACTACGACGAGTTCGGGGCGGGGTTCTTCTTCCCGGGGGCCGGGGGGGGGTTCGAGTTCCGGACGTACTACACGCAGGTCTTCGGGGCGTCGGGGTTCAGCGCTCGGACGTGGCTGCTGGGCGTGGTCTACAACGACGCGAACGGCAACTCGTTCTACAACGTCGGCGAGGGGTACGGGGGCGTGCGGATCGACGTCAGCCCGAAGGACGACCCGGGAACGATCGTCGGCACCTACACGACGGACGCGGCGGGGAACTACCAGCTCGAGGTGCCGGGGGGCGAGTACCGCGTGACGTTCACGGACACCTCGACCGGCAAGATGAAGGTGTCCGACGTGACGGTGGGCGCGGGAACGAACGTGAAACTGGACGCGAAGCGCGCCGAACTGACCGAGGATGCGCCGCCGCCGGGGAACGTGGTGGCGGGCGGGGCCGCGGTGAACGGGAGCGCGTCGCCGGGCGGGCTGCTCACGGTGACGACGATGAACTCGGACGGCGTGCCGATCGCGTTCCAGGAACAGGGACTTGGGACGTGGGAGGTGGTGGACATCCGGGCGACCGCGGGCGGACCGGTGCCGACCGGGCCGATCGAGACCTGGACGGACCCGAAGGACGGCCGCACCTACGCCGCCGCGGCGTCCGGCGAGGGTCTGCTGCTCTACATGCGCAACCCGGCCGGACAGTGGAGCGTGCGGAACCTGACCACGGAACTCGCGGGCGCGGGCAGCATCGTCGGTTCGCTGACCGTGTTCATTTCGACCGACGACCGCGTCGGCATCGCCGGGCTGGACGCCGATGGCGACCTGCTGCACTTCGCCCAGACCGGGGCCGGCAGCGCGGGCGCTTACGCGTGGGCGTTCCAGAACATCGCCGAGGCCCACCTGCGCGCCAACGGGCAGGAGATGCCCGCGCTCGTGAGCGACTTGATCAGTTACGTGACGTCGTGGAACGGGATGAACGTCGCGGGACTGGACGCGAGCGGCGCGATCCAGTCGATCTGGTGGGCGCCCGGGATGGCGTCGTGGCGCGTGGACAATCTGAGCGAGATCACGGGCGCACCTTCGCTCTCCGGCGGGCTGACGGCGTACCTGACCTCCTGGGGCGGCATCAACCTCGCCGGGACGAACGCGGGCGGGAAGGTGCTCGTGACATGGTGGGTGCCGGAGTTCGGCGGGGACTGGCTGACGAACAACCTGTCGGACCAGTTCGGCGGTCCGCCGCTGGCTGCGGGGAGCATGACGAGTTACGTCACGTCGTGGGGCGGGCTGAACGTGGCGGGGATCGACGCCGGCGGCGCGCTCGTCATCTACTGGTGGTCGCCGGGACTCACGGATTGGGTCATCTCGCCCCTGAGCGACGAGATCGCGGATGCGCCGCTGCCCGTCGGCGCGATCCGCGGCGTGACGGCCGACGCGACAGGCTCCATCAACGTTCTCGGAGCGACGGCCGACGGCGAGGCGGTGCGGTACACGTGGGTGCCGGGGGGGGCTTGGGAAGTGCAGAACCTCACGGCGTTGACGTGATCGCGGCGCTGGAGCGCCACCTTCCGTGCGGAGCACCACCATCGGTCCAAAGCGACCGATGGTGGTGGCACACAGTCCCGCACACAGTCCCGCACACACGACCGCACGCACGACCGCGCCGACTCGGAGCCGCCGGCTTAGGCCGGCGGATCGGAGATCGCCGTGCGCAGCACTGACTCACCCTCGCGGAAGCGGAGTTCGAGCACCGGTCGCGCCACGGGCACGCGCCACGCCGACAGGTCGCGGCGCGCGAGTTTGGTCCAGTCCTTGCCCGTCGTGACGACCGCTTCGGCCGAAGCGGCCGCGATGCGGTCCGCGACGCGGCCCACCGTCGGCGGCGCGTAGGGGTCGTGGTCGCGCAGGACCACCACATCGGCGGCACACGCGCCCGCGGCCTCGACGCCCGCGAGAAACGCCGCGGGGTTGCCGATGGCGCACAGAACGAGCACGCGCCGGCCGCGCAGCCACGAAACCGTCCCCGCACGATCGCCGCTCGAATCCGAGATTCGAAGCCGGGACCACGCGTGCTCCGTGACGGCGACCGGAGGGCGGCCGTGCGCGTGGTCGATGCGCTCGGCCAGCCGGGCCAGCTCGGTACCCTCCGTTCGTTCGGCGTGGGTGATGACGACGTGCGTCGCCCGGCGCAGCGACTCGACCGGCTCGCGCAGTCGTCCGGCAGGGATCAGGGCGTCCGCGAACAGGTTCCGTGTGGCGTCGATGAGGACGAGGTCGAGGTCGCGTGCGATGCGCCGGTGCTGGAACCCGTCGTCGAGCACGACGCGGTCCACGCGCTCGCCGCGCTCGGTGGCGAAGAGTTCGATCAGCCCCCGCAGGCGGTCGGGCCGCGCGACCACGGGCAGGTCCTCGAAGACGGCCCGGTACTCCTGGGCCTCGTCGGAAACGCCGCTCTGCGAGCGGTAGCCGCGCATGGCGATGCACGGGTCGTGCCCGGCGTCGCGGAGCGCGCGCACGATCCACGCGACCATCGGCGACTTGCCCGTGCCGCCGGTGGAGAGGTTGCCGACGCTGACGACGGGGCGGTCGAGCGTGACGACGCCGCGGCCCGCGTCGAAGGCGCGGTTGCGGCGTGCGATGGCCGAGGCGTAGATCATCGCGGCGAGTCGGCCCGGCAGCCCCGGGACGATGGGGCGTTCAGCCGCGTCGGGGGGGGGAGCCGCGCTGGTCGCGGGGCGAGTCGCCGGCTGGCTCGGGGCGTGGTTGGTCATCGGCGTGCGCGGCGGCTGCGTTCGAGGCGAGACGGGCGAGGTGCGCCCGCAGAGCGGCGGCACGGGCTTCGAGGTCGCGCCGCTGCGAAGCGTAGAGCCGGACGTTGTTCAGGATATCAAGCCCCGCGAGGAGGACGACCATGCCGAGCAGTCCGGTGCAGGCCGTCCAGACCATCGCGAACGTCCGCGGGTCGCGGGTGGTGGCGATGCCGAAGGCGTAGGCGAGCAGGGGCGTGGCCACGAGCATCACGACGCCGTTCGCTTGGCGCAGCCGGCGCCGGGTGGCGGGCATCTCGGCGTGCTGCATCGCGGCCAGGTGCGCGGAGACGACCAACACCGTGACGATCGCCAGCGGCAGCACGAACCAAGCCGGCAGGATCGGTGTGGTGGCGATCTGGATCACGCGCGGGCCTCAGGCGGCGGAGCGGGCGAAGGTCTCCAGCCGTTGGATCACCCTGCGGACGGGCAGCCCCATAACGCTCTCGGGGTCGCCGTCGCAGGTGAGAGGCCAGCCGTCGGCGAGGCGTTCGGCGTAGTTGTACGCCCCGGCCTTGCCGCGCCAGGCCCCCGAGGCAATGTACCCCGCGATCCGGTCGTCGCCAATGAAACCGAGGGAAACCGTGGCCAGATCGGTGAAGAGGTCGCGCCGACCCGTCCGGGGGCAGACCAGGGCCACCCCCGTCAGCACCCGGTGCGAGCCGCCCCTGAGCAGCCGAACGATCCGCTCGGCGTCGGCTTCGTCGCGGGGTTGGCCCAGAAGTTCGCCGTCCTTCAGGCAGAGCGTGTCGGCGGCAAGGACGACCGCGCTGTCGGGGCCGTCGAGCGAGGCCGCGACGGATGCCGCCTTCAGGTACGCCAGCGACGCGACCCAGGCGTGCGGCGGGACGGAGCCGGGGCTGAGCATGGCGTCGTCGATGCCCGGCTCGACGGCCTCGTGCGGGACGCCGTGGCGCGTGAGCAACTCGCGCCGACGCGGGGACGAACTGGCGAGGATCAATCGCGGGAGCGTGGCCGGGCGAACGGGAGCGTTCGTGGATGCACCGGCCATCGCGTGAGTGTACCGGTTGCGGCGGGCGTGGTTCATCGTGAATGGGGCCGTTGCGCTAGTGTTCGTCATATGCGCGCACACCTCGTGCAGATGGACATCGCGTGGGAGGACCGCGGGGAGAACTTCGCCCGGGTCGAACGGCTGCTGGACGGCGTGGACGTTCGGCCGGGCGACTTCGTGCTCCTCCCTGAGATGTTCGACTCGGGGTTTTCCGTCAACGTTTCGGCGACGGCGGACAAGACGGGTGAGACGCTGGACTTCCTGCGCCGCCTGGCGGAAGACCTCGGCGCGTACGTGCAGGGTGGGCGGACGGTTCAGGGGTGCGGGTGCGCGAAAGCGGAGAACCGGGCCACCGTCCTTTCGCCGGACGGCGACCTGGTGTGTGAGTATTCGAAAATCCACCCGTTCTCTTTCGGGCGCGAGAGCGAGGCCTTCGAGGGCGGCCGCCGCGTCGAGACCTGGGAGTGGCGCTCCGCCGGGGAACGCGCCCTCGTCTGCCCGGCCGTCTGCTACGACCTGCGGTTCCCCGAGTTGTTTCGGATCGGCGCGCTGCGTGGGGCCGAGGTCTTTGCGCTGGGTGCGAACTGGCCGGATGCGCGGCAGGCGCACTGGCGGGCGCTGCTCGTCGCGCGGGCGGTCGAGAACCAGGGCGTCGTGCTGGGCGTCAACCGCACGGGGAGCGACCCGCACCTGAGGTACATCGGCGGGTCGATCGCCGTGGGGCCGAAGGGGGAGACGCTGGGCGAGTTGGGGGACGAGGAGGGCGTGCTGAGCGTGGATGTGCCGATCGCGGAGGTGCGCGAGTGGCGGCGGATGTTCCCCGCGCTCAAGGATGCGCGGCTGATCGGCGCCGAAGAGGCTCACGCGGTGGCGCAGAGACGCCGAGGGGGAGAGGGCGGAGCCGAGGCGTAAGATTGCGGCATGTCGAAGGGGCTTGAGGTGCCTGCCGGACGGACGGTCGATCCGGTGATGGCGCAGCAGCGGGCCGCCGCGTTCGCGAAGCGGTCGATCAAGACGACGGCCAAGGCCGCGGGGCTGCGGCTGGCCCTCTCGATGGTGGACCTGACGACGCTCGAGGGGAAGGACTCGCCGGAGAAGGTGCGGAGCCTGTGCCGAAAGGCGGTGCGGGCGTTCGAGCGCGATGAGGACCTGCTGGGCGAGCGGCTGCCGAGTTGCGCGGCGGTGTGCGTCTATCCGAGCATGGTCGGGGTGGCGAGGGAGGAGTTGGAGAAGGCGGGCGGGCGAGAGGTCAAGGTCGCGAGCGTGGCGACGGGGTTTCCGAGCGGGCAGTACCCGCTGAGCGTGCGCCTGGCGGACACGGAGCGAGCGATCGCGGCCGGGGCCGATGAGATCGACATGGTGATCAACCGCGGGGCTTTCCTCGCGGGCCGGTACGCGGAGGTGGCGGAAGAGATCCGCGAGGTCGCGGCGGTGTGCGAGAGCGCAGCGAGGCCGGTCCACCTGAAGGTGATCCTGGAGACGGGCGAGCTGGAGACGCTCGACAACGTGCGGCGGGCGAGCGACATCGCGATCGCGTGCATCCGCGACGGGGACTTCATCAAGACGAGCACCGGGAAGGTGCAACCGGCCGCGACGATGCCGGTGACGCTGGTGATGCTCGAGGCGATCCGCGACGAGTGCCTGCGGAGCGGGCGGCGGATCGGGATGAAGCCGGCGGGGGGCATCCGCACGGCCAAGCAGGCGCTGCACTACCTCGTGATGGTCTCGGAGACGACTTGGGGGATAGGGATCGAGGCACCGAGGCATCAAGGCACCGAGGCGGGGGGCAGCGCGTGGCTCTCGCCGGACCTGTTCCGCTTCGGGGCGAGCACGCTGGTGAACGACCTGCTGCGACAGATCGTGAAGGAACGGACGGGGCGGTACGCGGCGGGGTACGACTTCTCGGAGGCGTGACGATGCGGCGCGTCCGACTGATCGCGGCGTGCGCGCTGGCTGGGGTCGTCGTCAACGTGCTCGTCGCCTGGGCGTTCGTGCTGCTGGGCGGCTTTCGCGGCGGCGCATTGCACGTGCGGTACGCGGACGGTCGGCCGCTCGACGCGCCGATCCTCGTACCCGAGGGGTGGGACATCGCCACGTGGCGCGAGTTGCACGGCGTCGGGCTGCGCATGGACATGGTGAGCGAGCGGGAGTGGGTCGGCTCGTCGCTCATCCTGTCGCTGAACGGCGGGCCGCAGCGGACGGTGACGCACTACCGGGCCGGGTTCCCGTTCCTCGCGTTGACGTGGGTCGGCGAGGGGAGCGACGTGCCGGAGCAGAACACGACGGGGGTCGCGCGGGCGTGGTGGATGGGGATCGACGTGGGGTTGGCGGCGCGTGCGGGGGGGGTGCCGCGGTCGGGGATCGAGCCGCGCCTGCCGGTGCGGCCGGCGTGGCCTGGCTTTGCGCTCAACACGCTGGTCTACGGGGCGGCGGCGTTGGGCGTCATCACGTCTGTCGGCGGGATCCGGCGCTCGCGTCGGCGACGGCGCGGGCTGTGCGTGCGGTGCGGGTACGATGTGGGCGGCCTCGCGGTCTGCCCCGAGTGCGGGACGGCGACGGGGCGTTGAAGGAGGGCAGCATGACCCGCCAGGCCCCCGCCGCGCCGAGCCGGCTGGACTTCGCCACGGAACTGACGCGGTGGGAGTACGCGGCCGCGCCGGAGACGGCACAGGTCGAGATCGCGGCGCGCTACGGGCACTTCATCGGGGGCGAGTTCGTCGCGCCAGCGGGGGGGGGCGGACACTTCGCGTCGATCAACCCCGCGACGGAGCAGCCGCTCTGCGAGGTGGCGCAGGGGTCGGATGCCGACGTTGACGCGGCGGTGCGGGCGGCGCGGGATGCGCTGCCGGCGTGGGCCGGGCTGCCGGGCAAGGAGCGGGCGAAGTACCTCTACCGCATCGCTCGGCGCATCCAGGAGCGGGCGCGCGAACTGGCGGTGCTGGAGACGATGGACGGCGGCAAGCCGATCCGCGAGAGCCGGGACGTGGACATCCCGCTGGCGGCGGCGCACTTCTTCTATCACGCGGGGTGGGCGGACAAACTGGAGTTCGCGTTCCCGGGGAGGCGGACAGACGGGACGCCTGTCCCACCGGTGCAGCCCGTCGGCGTGTGCGGCCAGATCATCCCGTGGAACTTCCCGCTGCTGATGGCGGCGTGGAAACTCGCGCCCGCGCTCGCGTGCGGCAACACGTGCGTGCTGAAACCCGCGGAGACGACGCCGCTGACCGCGCTGCGACTCGCGGAGATCTGCTTGGAGGTCGGGCTGCCGCGGGGGGTGGTGAACGTTGTGACGGGCGATGGGCGCACGGGCGCGGCGATCGTCAACCACCCCGGCATCGACAAGATCGCGTTCACAGGGTCCACGGAGGTCGGCAAGAAGATCGCGGCCGCGGCGGCGGGGACGGACAAGCGGCTGACGCTGGAACTCGGCGGGAAAAGCCCGAACATCATCTTCGAGGACGCGAGCATCGACCAGGCCGTCGAGGGGATCATCGAGGGCATCTATTTCAACCAGGGGCACGTCTGCTGCGCGGGGAGCAGGCTGTTCGTGCAGGAGTCCGTGCTGGAGGAGGTCGTCGAGAAACTGCGCATCCGCATGGCGAGCCTGCGCGTCGGCGACCCGCTGGACAAGAACACGGACGTCGGGGCGATCAACTCGAAGCAGCAACTGGCGACGATCCGGCGCTACGTCGAGGCCGGGGTTGCCGAGGGGGCGCGGCTGCACGAGGTCAACGGCCGTCCGCTCCCGGATCGCGGCTACTGGTGCCGGCCGTCCTTCTTCACGGGCGTGCAGCCGAGCCACGTCGTCGCGCGCGAGGAGATCTTCGGGCCGGTGCTGGCGGTGATGAGTTTCCGCACGCCGGAGGAGGCGATCACGCGTGCGAACAACACGCCGTACGGGCTGGCCGCGGGCGTGTGGACGGACAAGGGGTCCAAGATCTTCGAGATCGCACGGCACTTGAAGGCGGGCGTGGTGTGGCTGAACACGTACAACAAGTTCGACCCGGCGTCGCCGTTCGGGGGGTTCAAGGAATCGGGCTTCGGGCGCGAGGGCGGGCTGCAGGGACTGCGGGGGTATGTGCGGATCTGAATCGGTTGCGCGATCGTGCTCGAAGCGGATTCACCACAGAGGCACAGAGGTCACAGAGGGGAATCATGGTGGATGAGAGTGGCCGGCAGGACGATCCGCTGACGCGCGAGATCATCGGCGCTGCCATCGAAGTCCACAAGACGCCCGGGCCGGGGCTTCTGGAATCGGCGTATGAGACGTGCCTTGGGCGGGAGTTGCAGATCCGCGGCCTTGCGTTCACACGTCAGGCCGAGATTCCGATCGCGTACAAAGGCGAACGGCTCGAGTGCGCCTACCGAGCGGACTTGATCGTGGAGGGTCGAGTGCTGATCGAGCCGAAATCGGTGGACGACCTCAAACCAATCCACGAGGCCCACGTTCTGACGTATCTCAGATTGACGGGCCTGCGCACCGCTCTGCTCCTGAACTTCAACACGCCGTATCTTCGCGGCGGCATAAAGCGTCTTTCCCTCTGATCCGTGTTCGAACTCTGTGCCCTCTGTGCCTCTGTGGTGAATCCCATGAACGAACGCCTGAGCGTCGCCAAGACCTACAAACTCTTCATCGGCGGGCAGTTCCCGCGCACAGAGTCCGGGCGGTCGATGAAGGTCGCCGCGGCGGACGGGCCGGTCGTGGCGCACCTCTGCCGCGCGAGCCGCAAGGACCTGCGCGAGGCGGTCGAGGCAGCCCGTGCGGCGCAGGCGAAGTGGGCGGCGGCGACGGCGTATCTCCGGGCGCAGGTGCTGTACCGGCTCGCGGAGATGATGGAGGGCAAGCGGAGGGAGTTGGAGGAGGCCGTAGAGATCGGAGGAGGGATCGAGGGATCGCGGGATCGAGGGATCGAGGGCGAGGTTGCACGGGCGATCGACCGTGTCGTGCACTACGCCGGGTGGGCGGACAAGTACCCGCAGGTGCTGGGGTGCGCGAACCCGGTCGCCGGGCCGTACCACAACTTCACCGTGCCCGAGCCGGTCGGCGTCGTCGGCGTGGTCAGCCCGGACGATGCACCGCTGCTGGGGCTGGTGTCGCTGGTGGCGCCGGTCGTGTGCGCGGGCAACGCGTGCGTTGTGCTGGCGAGCGAGCGCAGCCCGGTGCCCGCGTGCGTGCTGGCGGAGGCGATCGCGACGAGCGACATGCCGGGGGGCGTGGTGAACATCCTGACGGGGCTGCGCGAGGAACTGCTCCCCCACTTCGCTTCCCACCGCGGGATCGACGCGATCCATGCGGCGGGCGTCGGCGAGGAGCATCGCCGCGTGCTCGAACTCGGTGCGGCCGAGAACCTGAAGCGCGTGAAGATGTGGGAGCCGGAGCCGGACTGGTTCGACGATGGCGCGTGCGAATCGCCCTGGTGGATCGAGCCGTTCGTGGAGTTCAAGACGATCTGGCACCCGAGCGGGAGTTGAGAGCGGCGCGGGCTGAAGCCCGCGGCTCGGAAAATCACCGCGCCGCCGCGACTTCGACGGCCGCGACCGCGGTGTCCTCGCGCCAGTGCTCGGGCCAGACGATCTCGACCTCGGCGTCGAAGAGGGCGAGCAGGGAGCGGAGTTGGCGTTCGATGCTGGCGCGGGCCTCGGCGGCGTACTTGTGCTCGTTCTCGGAAAACAGGCGGGCGGCCTCGTCCTTGGCTCGCTCCATGAGTTCTTTCTGGCGCTCGGCGGTCATGGGGAGGATGTCGATGAGTTGCAGGAGTTTTCCGTCCTGCACGTCGTAGGGTGTGACGTCGGTCAGGCGGAGTTCGCCGTGCGCGGGCGGCAGGCGCAGGCGGTAGCGGCCGGGCGCGATCTCGCGGACGTCCTTCGGGCGGATCTCGGCGAGGTTGATCGAGTACTGCTTCTCGAAGTGGAAGATCATGGCGAGGCGGGCGCGGCTGAGGAGCAGCGGCGGGAGCCACGGCAGGCCGTGCGTGGCGGTCGCGATCTCCTTGGCACGAACCTCCAGCCCGACCAGTTTGCCGACGGAGGCGACGCGCTCGGCGATCGTGTGCGATTCAACGGTCGTTCGGGCAGCGCGCGGGAGGAACCGGCGGCTGAGCCACCAGACGAGCGCTGCCCCCGCGGCGAAGGCCGCAAGGAGCGCGAAGAGTCCGAGCCAGAACGAGCCGGGCATGGGTGATTATTGGGCCGCTCGGGGGCCGGGTTTCGCCGGGGCCTCCGGGGGAGGCGAGAAGGCTCCGATCACGAGGTGCGCGCTGATGCTGAGCAGGATCGCCGCGGCGATGCCGGCGAGGCAGACGACCACGACCCGCACGATGCCGATCGCGGAGTCCACGGGCGCGAGGATGACCTCGTCGCCGTTGAAGCCCACGATCCAGCCCGCGGCGGCCACGACGGGCACGGCGCACGCGACGCCCAGCACGAGTCGGCGCCATCCGCGGCGGTCGCGCCCGAGCGCGGTCAGCAGCCCGAGTGCGCCGAACGCGCCGGCGAGCGCGTTCTGCGCGAGGAACCAGGGATCGCGGATGAGGAGGCGGAGGGCGTCGCTCGTGCCGATCGGCTCCGCGGCGGCGGCGAGCACCGCGCTGAAGCGGCCGAGCGTCGCCCCGGTGAAGACCGCGCCCGCGAAGCACACAAGGGCGAGCGCGGGAGCGGGCGTGCCTCGAGCACGCGCCGTGAGCACGGCGAAGAGGCCCGTCAGCGCGATGATCGTCTGGAAGCCGACCGTGAACCACACCGGCGGCGAGGCCAGGAGCGCAAGGATTGCGCCGGCAGCGCCGAGCAGGCAGGCGATACCACCGAGCAAGATGACGGCTCGTCTGATGATCGCGGGGATGGATGGGCTTGGATCGGTCATAAGGTGCTTGAGTCGGCACCGGCGGGACGCCTGTGCCACCGGCCGAGGATGCCCTTCAATCGACACTCGAGGCGACCCGGTTTCGGGAAGCGTGTGGGATGGTTGCCCGTGCGCAAGTCGCGGGCAAGCGGGGACGGCGGATCAGCCGATGTGAGGGATGGAGACCGACGTGCGCCGTGGCCCGCTTCTTGCGGCTGCGAGCACCACGGTCAGCGCCAGGGCGGACGGATGATCGGGGAGCGTTCGGGATGGGCGGGATCACCACCGGGATCGGGCTGTTCAGTGGGATCGACACGGCGACGCTGATCCAGCAGTTGCTGTCGCTCGAGGCCCGCCCCAAGGCGCTGGCCCAGCGGCGCATGGCCCAGTTGCAACTCCAGCAGACGGCGTACATGGACGTGAACGCCCGCATGTCCGCGCTGCGGTCGGCGGCCTCGGGGTTCCGGACGAACAAGACGTTCTCGACGATGGCCGCGTCGAGCAGCAACGCGAACGTGCTGACGGCGACGGCGGGTGTGGGCGCGTCGCCCGGCTCGTACAGTTTCGTCGTCGATCGCCTGGTGTCGAGCCAGCAGTTGCTCTCGCGCGGGTTCGCGGATCGGGACGTCTCGTCGGTCGGGGCGACGGCGTTCACGTTCGAGTCGGCGGAGGCGAGGCTGGACCGCGACGTTGCGCTCGCGGACTTCAACGGCGGGGAGGGCATCAAGCGCGGGAAGATCGTCATCGCGCAGGGGTCGTCGAGCGCGACGATCGACCTGTCGAAGGCGGTCACGGTCAACGACGTCATCGACGCCATCAACGCCGCCGCCGAGGTGGACGTGACCGCGACGGTGAGCGGCGGACGGTTCGTGCTGACGGGCGCGACGGACTTCTCGGTGTCGAGCGCGGCCGGGTTCACCACCGCCGAGTCGCTCGGCATCAAGGGGTCGTCCGCATCGGGCACGCTCACCGGCTCCGAGGTCTACTACGCGGGCAGCGGCACCGCGCTCGCCTCGCTCAACGACGGCAACGGCGTGTTCATCGGCACGGACATCAGCACGAGCCGCTACGACCTCACCATCACGATCGATCCGGGCGGGGCGAACCAGTCGGTGAACGTCAACATCGGCACGGTGTACGACGCCGAACTGAACGCCGTGAAGGGTCCGGTCTCGACCCTCGGCGGCGTGGTCGAACGCATCAACGCCGCCCTCACCGACGCGGGCCTGAACGCGGACGTCGCCGCCTCGCTGAGCGGCGGCCGCATCGTGCTCACCGACGCGCAGAGCCGCACGGTGCAGGTGACGGAGAAGAGCGGCACGTCCAGCACGGCCAAGGACCTGGGCATCCTCGGCTCCGCGACCGGCACGCTGACGGGCCGGCGCGTGCTGGCGGGGTTGAATACCACGCTGGTCTCGAACCTCAACGGCGGGTCGGGGATCGCGGGCGACGGGCAGGTCTCGTTCACGGCCCGCGACGGCACGTCGTTCACGGCCGACCTTTCCGGCGCGGAAACGATCCGCGCGATCGTGACGGCGATCAACGATGCCGCCGGCAACGGCGGGCGCATCGTCGCGTCGCTGAACGGCGCGGGGAACGGGCTGCTCATCACGGACACGACGGGCGGGGGATCGAACCTGATCGTGACCGGCGAGACGGCCGAGTCGCTGGGCATCGCCACCGACGCCGGCGGGGTGGGCGAGTCGAGCGTGCAGGGCACGAACCTCCAGCACCGCTACGTCACGCTCTCGACGCGCGTCTCCGACCTCAACGGCGGACGCGGCATCGGCACGGGCACCTTCCGGCTCACCGACGGCAGCGGCAAGACGGCGGTCATCGACATCGGCACGGACACCAAGACCCTCGCGGACCTGATCCAGGAGATGAACGCGCAGGCCAGCGCGCTCGGGCTGAACCTCGTCGCGTCGATCAACGCCACCGGCGACGGCCTGCTCGTCGCCGAAAAGGACGGCGAGCCGCAGGGCGGGGCGGCGATCAAGGTCGAGGACCTCACCGGCACCGTGGCCAAGTCGCTGCGGATCGCGGGCACCGCGTCCGGCACGGGCGACGACAACGTCATCAACGGCTCGTACGAGACCACCGTGGAGTTCGACGCGGCCGACACGCTGGACACGGTGGTCCGCAAGATCAACGAGGCGGGCGTCGGCGTGCGGGCCACGGTCATCAACGACGGGTCCGGCTCCACCCCGTTCCGCATCAGCCTGGTTGCCGCCGCCTCGGGGCGGGCGGGCCGGTTCATCCTCGACGACGGCGGGCTGTCGCTGGGGCTGGAGACGCTCAACGCGGGCGAGGATGCGCGCGTTTTCTTCGGGTCCAGCGACCCGGCGAAGGCGGTGCTGCTGACGTCCTCGACGAACACGCTCGATACGGTCGTCACGGGCGTGACGATCGACCTGCACTCGACGAACGCCAATCCCGTGACGCTGACGGTCTCGCGCGACACGGGCGGGATCGAGAAGGCGATCGACGATTTCATCAGCGCGTACAACGCGGTGCTCGACCGCATCAAGACACAGACGAAGTTCGACCCGGAGACGAACGTGCGCGGCCCGCTGCTCGGGGACTCGACGGTGGCCAACCTCCTCGCTTCGATGCAGCGGACGATCCTCGGCGAGGCGAAGGGGGTGACCGGGCGGTACACGCGGCTGACGGAGGTCGGCGTGCGCGTCGGCGAGGGCGGCAAACTCTCGATCGACCGCAACCGGCTGCGCGAGGCGATGGAGACCGACTTCGCCGCCGTGCAGGACGTCTTCGCCGCGCGCGAAGTGGCGGCGAAGGAGGAGTTCGTCGAGGTCGAGCCGGGCGTGTGGGTGAAGAACACCAGCACGAAGGACGAGTTCTCGAAACTCGGCGTGCTCTTCCGCGTGGAGGAACTGGCCAAGGAGTACGTCGATTCGGTGGACGGCGTGCTGCGGCAGCGCGACCGCACGCTGACGACGCAGATCGAACTCCAGAGCAAGCGGATCGAGGCGTTCGACGTGCGGCTCGAGCAGCGCCGAAAGCAACTGGAGGCGCAGTTCCTGGCGATGGAGCGGGCGCTGGCCGCGCTCCAGTCGCAGCAGAGCGCGCTGGCGGGGCTTTCGTCCCTGCTGGGGGCGAGGTGACGCGCCCGGATTCACCGGAAGGGCAGCGCACGGCGCGGGGCGCAAGAACCGGCAGGCACCGACGGTTCCGCCGTTGAGTTGAAGCCCGCGCGGCCGCTGGCCGATACACGGAGCGATGACCACGAGCGACCCCTCGGCGGCGGCGACCTACCTGCGGACCCGGGTGATGACCGCGCGGCCCGAGGAACTGCGCATGATGCTGCTGGACGGCGCACTGCGCTTCGCCCGGCAGGGGCGCGAGGGGCTGGACCGGCGCGACTACGAGGCGAGTTTCACCGGCCTGAGCCAGTGCCAGGACATCGTCATGGAACTGGCGACGTCGGTCCGCGCGGATCAGGACCGAGCGCTGGCTGAGCGTGTGAAGGGGCTGTACCTCTATCTGTACCAGGAGCTGGTGCAGGCGAGCGTCGAGCGCGACATCGCGCGCGTGGACAACGTGATCCGGCTGCTCGAGTACGAACGCGAGACGTGGGCCATGCTGCTCGCCAAACTCGCCGCCGAACGCTCCGGGCAGGCCGCGGACAGGGCCGAGCGGGCCGTCGAAGCGGCGGCGCGGTCGATCAGTCTCAGCGCGTAGCCACCGCACGCGACGCCATGTCCACCAGTTGGGCGGCGAGGTTCTCGAAGACGAACGCAAGGGGAATGTTGCGCTCGATCTGACGCTCCGCCTCGACGACCAGTTCCACGGCGCGGGCCCGCACCTCCGGCCGCCGCGAAGCGCGCATCGCGGCGTGGTGGTGGTCGGCCACGAGACGGAGCATGTCGGCGGCGGCGGCGACGTTGGCGGCATCCTTGCTCGCCGACGGGTTTCTGGCGACCATCGCCGCCGCACGCTCGTCCACAAGTTTCGCCATCGTCGCGCCGATCGCGAGGTCGAACTTCCCGCGGTCGGCGTCGGCGAGCATCGGGGCGAGCGCCTCGTGCCACGCCGTCAGGTTTCCCTCGATCACTCGCTTCAGCACGCCCGGGCTGCCCGCGGCGTAGCGCAACGCCCACGCCTCGTGCTTTGCGTCGATCGTCGCCCCGGCGCGGCGCAGCCACTCGCGCATGTCGGCGTCCGAGAGCGCACGGAACGGGATGCGCTGGCATCGGCTGCGGATTGTGGGCAGCAGTTCCTCCTCGGCCGGCGTGACGAGGATGATGACCGTGCCCTCGGGCGGCTCTTCGAGGGTCTTGAGCAGGAGGTTCTGGGCGTCGCGGCCCAGCATGTGCGCCTCATCGACGATGAAGACCTTGGCGACGAGCGACGGTTCGTGCTGGTTGCGCGTGCGCATCGCCGGTTCGACCAGGAACTCCTCCGCGATGGCGAAGGGGATGGTTCGCTGCTTCTGGCCGCGGACCGAGGTGTCGCGGCTGAACGGCGTCAGTTCCTTGTTGACGACGTGCAGGTCGGGGTGCGCCGCGGCCGCGAGCAGCCTCTGCACCTGCGAACCGGGGTCGGGGGTGCGGTCGTCGTCGGGGTTGGTCGTCGGGTCGAGGACGGCGGCCGCGAACGCCAGGGCGGTGGTGAACTTGCCCACGCCATCGGGGCCGTGGAAGACCCAGGCGTGGTGGACACGCCCGGAGCGCATCGTCGCGCGCAGCAACTCGACGGCGTGGAGCTGGCCGAGCACATCACGAAGCGCGAGGGGGGGGGCGTGGGCGGGCGGGGCGGCGGGCGTCTCGGCGGCGGGCTGCCTGGCGGGTCGCTTGGCCATGGGGGAGGGTAGGAGGGCGGGCCTCAGACGCCGCGCAGTTTGTTGATGCCGTTGTGGGCGGCGACCTTGTAGCACTCGGCGAGGGTGGGGTAGTTGAAGACGGCGTTGACGAAGTAGTCGGCGGTGGCGTTGAAGGCCATGGCGCACTGGCCGATGTGGACGAGTTCGGTCGCGCCCGTGCCGATGATGTGGACCCCGAGGATGGCGCGGGAGTCCTGGTGGATGAGCATTTTGAGCATGCCGATCTCGTCGCCGAGGAGTTGGCCGCGGGCGATCTCGCGGTACTGGGCGACGCCGGACTCGTAGGGGATTTCCTGCTCGGTGAGGGCCTCTTCGGTCCAGCCGACCATGGAGATTTCGGGGATGGCGTAGATGCCGTAGGGCAGGTGCCCGCTGACGACGTCGCAGCGTTCGCCGAACATCTGGCAGACGGCGAGTCGGCCCTGCTCCATGCTCGTCGAGGCGAGGGCCGGGAAGCCGATCACGTCGCCGCAGGCGTAGATATGCGGCACGGGGGTGCGGTAGTGCTCATCCACGGCGATCCGGCCGCGGCTGTCGGGCTTGAGGCCGGCGTGCTCGAGGCCGAGGTCGTCGGTCGCGCCCTGTCGGCCGATGGCGTAGAGGAGGCAGTCGGCACGGAGCGTCTTCCCGCTTTCGAGGACGGCCTCGACCATGACGCGGTCGGCGGAGCGCGCCCCCGGTGGGGCCTCGATCGTGCGCACGGAGACGACCTTCTCGCCGAGGCGGAGCGTCAGGCCGTTCTGGCGGAGGTGGTACTGGAGGGCCTCGATGATCTCGCCGTCGGCGAAATCGAGCAGGCGTGTGCGGCCCTCGATGAGGGTGACCTTCACGCCGAGGGCGGAGAGCATGGAGGCGTATTCGACGCCGATCACGCCGCCGCCGACGACGAGCATGGAGTGCGGGAGGAAGGGCAGGCGGACGAGTTCGTCCGAGGTGACGACGGTTCGGTCGTCGAAGGGGATGCTCGGCGGGCGGGCCGGCACGGTGCCGACGGCGATGATGAAGTGGTCCGCGGCGATGCGCTGCGAGCCGGTCGGGCCGGCGATCTCGACGGTGTGGGGGTCGGCGAAGCGGGCGTGCCCGGTGATGACCGACACGCCGTTGGAGGACAGTTGCTGCTGGAGGATGCGGATCTCGGCCTCGATGACGCGGTCTGCGGCGGCTTGGATGGCGCGGAAGGTGGCGTTGCGTGCCTCGAGGAAGTCCTGCACGAGCGGGGTGGCGGAGACGTGCCCGCCGGCGCGGAGGATCGCCTCGCGAAGGGCCTTCGAGGGGATCGTGCCCGTGTTCACCCCCGCTCCGCCGACGACGGTCTTGCGTTCGACGATACAGGCGCGCTTGCCGAGTTTGGCGGCCTGGATGGCGGCGCGGGTGCCCGCGGGGCCGGAGCCGATGATGCACAAATCGTAGTGGTTCATGTCTGCTTCCGGTCGGGCGATGGATCAGTGGGATCGGCGAGCGGGTGCAGCGTAGCCCAGAATCGGGGTCGCCCGGGGGCGTCCCTACAATGCGGCCCGACTCGGGAGTTTCCCGCATGCGCCGACTGACCGCCGACCAGGTTCGCAGCACGTTCGTCGAGTTCTTCCGCGAGCGCGGGCACACGCTCGTGCCGTCCAGCCCCGTGGCGCCGCACGACGACCCGACGCTGCTCTTCGCGAACGCGGGGATGAACCAGTTCAAGCCGCTGTTCCTCGGGACGGCCGCGCCGGGCAGCGCGTTGCACGGGCTGAAGCGTGCGGTGAACAGCCAGAAGTGCATCCGGGCGGGCGGGAAGCACAACGACCTCGAGGACGTGGGGAAGGACACCTACCACCACACGTTCTTCGAGATGCTGGGGAACTGGTCGTTCGGCGACTACTTCAAGGCCGAGGCGATCGGGTGGGCGTGGGAGCTGCTGACGAAGGTCTACGGCGTGCCGGGGGATCGGCTGTACGCGACGTATTTCGGGGGCGACCCGGCGACGGGGCTGCCCGCGGACGAAGAGGCCAGGGCGTTGTGGCTGCGCCACCTGCCGGCGGGGCGCGTGCTGCCGGGGTCGTTCAAGGACAACTTCTGGGAGATGGGGGAGACCGGGCCGTGCGGGCCGTGCTCGGAGATCCACTTCGACCGGGTCGGCGGGCGCGACGCGGCGGGACTGGTGAACACGGGCGACCCGGACGTGATCGAGGTCTGGAACCTGGTGTTCATCCAGTTCGACCGGCAGGGGGACGGGTCGCTGCGCCCGCTGCCGGCGCGGCACGTGGACACGGGGATGGGGCTGGAGCGGCTGACGAGCATCCTCCAGGGCGCACGGAGCAACTACGACACGGACCTCTTCACGCCGCTGTTCGAGGACATCATGCGCAAGACCGCCGCACCGCACGAGTACCGCGGCCGGCTGGGCGAGCGCGACGAGGGGCGGGTGGACACGGCGTACCGCGTGATCGCGGACCACGCGCGGACGCTGACGTTCGCCATCACGGACGGCGCGACACCGAGCAACGAGGGGCGAGGATACGTGCTGCGGCGGGTGCTGCGGCGGGCGGTGCGGTTCGGGCACCAGTTCCTCGGGGCGCGGACGGGGTTCCTGAGCGAGGTCGTGCCGTCGGTCGTGCGAGTGATGGGCGAAGCGTTCCCGGAACTGCGTGCGGCGGAGGCACGGGTGGTGGAGGTGATCCACGAGGAAGAGGTGAGTTTCGGGAAGACGCTGGACAAGGGCATCGCTCGATTTGAGGAGGCGGCAACAACCGCCGGCAATCTTGCTTACTCAAGCCCGCCTACATCGGGCGAGTCAGCGAGAGACTATGCACTTCGGTACGCGGTACAGCATGGCATCATGGATCTGCGCCGGAATCCCCAGCAATTCTCAACGGCCCGCGTGAACTGGGTTGGGTTCACGGGCTCACCTCGCCCCACCATTTCCGGTGAGGACGCGTTCAAGTTGTACGACACCTACGGATTCCCGCTGGACCTGACTGTGCTGATGGCGGAGGAGCGGGGGATCGGCGTCGATACCGAGGGCTTCGAGCGGCTGATGGCGGAGCAGCGGGAGCGGTCGCGGGCGGGGGCGAAGGAGGGGGTGGACGGGCTGACGCTCAGCGCGGAGGCGATCGACCTGCTCGGGAAACTGCGCGTCAAGCCGACGAACGACTCGGACAAGCACCACGGGCGCGACGTGCGGGGGACTGTCCGCGCGGTCTGGAACGGTGCGAACTTCGACGAGCACGCGACGGCGTCGGACGGGCACGACCGCGTCGGCGTGATCCTCGACCGGACGAACTTCTACGCGGAGTCGGGCGGGCAGGTGGCCGACCACGGGCGGATGCTGGTGACGAGGGAAGCGAGCGGCGGCCTGCCGCACGGCGGGGAGTTCCGCGTCGAGGACGTGCGCTCGTTCGGCTGCTACGTCGTGCACGTCGGGCGGGTGGTGCGGGGCGAGATCCGGGTGGGCGACGACGTGCAACTGCACGTGGACCACTCGCGGCGCGGGCCGACGGCCGCGAACCACACCGCGACGCACCTGCTGAACCTCGCGCTGCGGCGGACGGTCGGGGCGCACGTGGACCAGAAGGGGTCGCTCGTCGCGCCGGATCGGCTGCGGTTCGACTTCGCCAACAACGGTCCGGTCTCGCCGGAGCATCTGGGCGAGTCGGAGCGGATCGTGCGCGAGTTGATCGGGCGCGACCTGCCCGTGTACGCCGACCTCGCGCCGCAGTTCGTCGCTCGCGGCATCACCGGGCTGCGGGCGGTCTTCGGCGAGGCGTACCCGGACCCTGTGCGCGTCGTCTCCATCGGCGTGGCGGTGAGCGACCTGCTGGAGAAGCCGGACGACCCGCGCTGGGCGGAGTACTCGGTCGAGTTCTGCGGCGGGACGCACCTGGCGAGCACGGGCGAGGCGAAGGAGTTCGCCCTCGTCTCCGAGACCGGGATCGCCAAGGGCGTGCGCCGGGTCGAGGCGGTGACCGGGGCGGCCGCGTTGGCTGCGCACGCGGCGGCGGACTCGATGGCGGCGCGCATCGAGGCGGCGTCCTCGCTGGCGGCGTCGCGGTTGCGGGCCGAGGTCGCCGAGATCGGCGCGGAGATCGACGAGTTGACGATGCCGGTTGCCCGCAAAGCCGAACTCCGCGCTGCGCTGCTCGGGCTGCAGGAGCGGCTGAAGTCCGCGGCGAAGGAGGAATCGAAGGCGAAGGCCGCGGAGGCGGCGCACCTCGCCAAGCAGATCGCCGAGTCAGCGGGCGTCTCGCCGGACCCGATCATCGTTGCGACGCTGGACGCGGGCGGCGATCGGCAGGCGTTGCAGGCCGCGCTCCAGACGATCCGCGACCACTGCCCGCGCAAGGCGGTGATGCTGCTGAGCGTGGACGACGGTGAGAAGCCGGCGGTGTCGATCATCGCGGGCGTGCCCGAGGAGTTGGTGAAACTGGGCATCCGCGCCGGCGACTGGGTGCGCGAGGCGGCGCAGGCGGTCGGCGGCAAGGGGGGGGGACGCCCGGACCAGGCGCAGGGCGGTGGGCCGGAGGTCGGCAAGGTGAAGCAGGCCGTCGCCGCGGCCCGGACGTGGGCGATGCGGCAGGTGACCTCCAACGCGTGAGCGGGGTGCCGGATGGCGCGACAGCCGGGCGAGCCGCCGGAGTTGCCGGAGGAACTGCGGCCGAGGCCGCGCCCGGCACGCCCGGGCGAGCCGAGGCCGAAGCGGGCGGTTGCCGCGCTCGGACCCATCGCCGCGGTGGGGACGGTTGGGACGGAGTTCGTGGCGGCCGTGGGGCTGCTGGCCTTGGGGGGGTGGTGGCTGGACGGGAAGTTCGGGACGGCCCCGGTCCTGACGCTCGTGGGGATGGTCCTGGGGTTGACGGTGGGGACGTGGCGGCTGCTGCGGTCGGTCAAGGAACTGAACAAGCCGCCCAAGAAGGCGGGGGACGGGGGGGATCGGCCTGGACCGTGAAAGGTGGCGGCTCTCGCTCGCCGGGGGTGGTGGTGGCTGCTATTCTTCCCGTCCTACGGGACTGGCTGCGGCGTCATGGGAATCGCCGGGCCGAACCCCGAGGGGTTTCGGACGCCACCATGACCGCGAGCGCCTCCCAACCGACGGTGCGGCTGCCCCTGCCGAGACTCGGCGCGGCCGTTGCGCTCGGGACGGTCGCGGGTGCGGGGCTGGCCGCCGTCGTGTGGGTGCTGGTGGGCGAAGAGGGCGCGATGCGGGCCGTGATGCTCGCGACGATCGTGTGCCTTGCCGCGGCGGTGGCGGGGCTTGTGCCTGCGTGGCTCGCGGGCGAGCGGAGCGTGATGGCGGCGACGGCGAGCGTGATCGCCGGCACGACGCTGCGCATGGGCGCGGCGGTCGGTCTGGGCTGGGCGGTCTACGCTGCCCAGGGGCTTGAGAAACTGCCGTTCTGGACCGCGCTGCTCGCGGCGCAGGCGGGCGCGCTGGCGGCTGAGACGAAGGTGGCGGCGGGCGTCGGTCGGCGTCTCGGCGCCGGGGAGAAGAGCGGGTCATGAGCGCACTGCTGACGCTGGCCGCGGACAACCCGATCTCGCACGTGATCGACCATCCGCTGTGGGTGGTGGACGGGTGGTGGCTGTGGTCGGCGAACATGACGAACCTCGTCATCTCCGCCGCGATCCTGTTGATCCTCGGGCCGTACGTGGCGAACAAGATCGCGACCGGGCCGGAGAGCGAGGGGAACGATCGCTACCTGACGAAGAACCCGTTCGCGAGCATGATCGAGGTGATCTGCACCTACCTGCGGGACACGACGATCCGGCCCCTGCTGCACGAGCGGACGGAGAAGTACCTGCCGTTCCTGCTGACGGCGTTCTTCTTCATCCTGGTGAACAACCTGATCGGGCTTGTGCCGCTGCTGGACATCCACAACCTGACGTTCTCGGGCTTGAAGGAGCGGCACCTGGCGTGGGTCGGCGGTACGGCGACGCAGAACCTGTGGATCACGGGGGCGATGGCGCTGATCTCTGCGATCGTGTTCAACATCGGCGGGCTGCGCAGCCTGGGCGTGAAGGGGTACATGGCCCACATGACGGGCGGCGTGCCGATGAAGCCGATGTTCCTGCCGGTCATCCTGCTGGTGGTGGTGATCGAGTTGTGCGGCGCGTTGCTGATCAAGCCGGCCGCGCTGGCGATTCGTCTGATGGCGAACATGACGGCGGGGCACATCCTGCTGGCGGTGCTGCTGGGGTTCCCGGCGGCGGCGTTCGCGGGGGGCTGGGCGCTGGGCGTGCCCGTGACGCTGGTCGCGGGGCTGGGGGCGATCGCGGTGTACATGCTGGAGATTTTCGTCGCGCTGCTGCAGGCGTTCGTGTTCATGTTCCTGACGACGGTGTTCATCAGCCAGTTGATGCCGCACGGGCACCACGACGACGAGCACGGCCACGAGCACGGGGAGGGCCACGCGCACGCGGCGGCGCACTGAGACGGGTACGGGTCCGATGGTCGGGGCGTCGCGGCGCGTGTGCCGGACAGGCCCCATTGAAGGAATCTCGCAACGAGTTCTCTGAATCTGAAAGGGATCGGTAGAGCCATGAAGAACATCGTGAAGCACGCTCTGATCGCGACGGCTGCGGTTGCTGTGTTGGGCCCTGCGCTGGCGATGGCGCAGGATTCGGCGGCGGTCCAGGTGGCCGCGGCCTCGACGGGCAAGATCGGCAAGGGCCTGGCGGCCATCGGCGCGGGCATCGCGGTGCTCGGCGGCGGCCTGGGCATCGGCCTGATCGGCAAGGGCGCGGTCGAGTCGATCGCGCGCCAGCCCGAGGCCTCGGGACCGATCATGACCAACATGATCCTCTGTGCCGCGCTCGTCGAAGGCGCCACGCTCTTCGCCGTCGTGGTCGGCATGATCGCCTGACGCGAAGCGGAACGACAACCCCCTCGCGCCGGCCGAAGGGGCGGCGCGCGGATTCGAGGCTCGACCACGGACCGCCCTGGCGCGGGAGATGACCCATGGAACGATTGATGCGTGCGATGGCGATGGCGGGGATGGCGTTGATGCCGGCGGTCGCGATCGCCGCCGAAGATGACGCCCACGGCGCGGCGGGCGAGCCGAGCGTGATCCACGCCCCGAACGCGGGCGTGATGTCCGGCATCATGGCCGTCGTCGTCTTCCTGCTGGTGTACATGATCCTTGCGACCAAGGTCTGGCCCAAGATCTCCAGGGGCCTGCGGGAGCGCGAGGAGAAGATCCGGGAAGAGATCGCGGCGGCGGAGGCGGCCCGGCAGCAGGCGGCCGACGCGCTGGCGATGTACCAGCAGAGCCTGGCCGAGGCGCGGGCCGAGGCCCAGAAGATGCTCGACGAGACGCGGGCGCAGCAGCAGAAACTGGCCGCGGAACTCAAGTCGAAGGCCGACGTCGAACTGGGCCAGATGCGCGAGAAAGCGCTGCGGGACATCGAGGGCGCGAAGCGCGCCGCGCTCAATGAGGTCTACGCCGACACCGCCAACCTCGCGGCCCTGGTCGCGTCCAAGATCCTCCGCCGCGAGATCAATCCGGCGGACCACCAGGCGTTCGTGGACGAATCGCTGGCGGAACTCGAGTCGGCCCGCTCGTGAGGCGGCGAGGAAGGAAGCGGCGATGCCCCTGATCGAATCGAAGCCCGACGCCGTGGCGAACACCTACGCCCGCAGCCTCTTCGAGTTGGCCGAGGGGGAGGGCGGACGCGAGAAGACCGAGACGATCCTCGACCAGTTGGAGGACGTGCTCGAGATGGCCCGCTCGGACGGCCGGTTCGGCGAGTTCCTGGCGTCTCGGGTGCTGGGCGTGAAGGCGCGCGGGGGTGCGCTGCGACGCATCTTCGAGGGCCGGTGCGACGACCTGCTGCTGCGGTTCCTGCTCGTGCTGAACGTGAAGGGCCGGCTCGGGCACCTGCCCGCCATCGTCGCCGCCTACGACGCGATCGTGCAGGAACGGTTCGGGCGGGTCGAGGTCGACGTCTTCACCGCGGCCCCGGTCAGCGCGGACGAGATCGCGAGCGTGCGCGAGCGGCTGGGGCGGGCGCTGAAGAAGGACGTCGTCGTCCACCCCTATGTGGACGAGTCGATCATCGGCGGCGTGCGGTTCCGGATCGGGGATCAACTGGTGGACGCGTCGGTGGCGACGCAGTTGCGTCGGATGCGCGAGCAGTTGGCGTCGCGGGGGGCGGCCGCCGTGCGCGGCAACGCGGCACGGATCATCGAGAACGACGGCGGCGCGTGACCCCCCCACCGCCGTGGTGCGGGCCTGGCGCGGGGATCGCCGTCGGCCGATCGGAGCAGGACGAGGAGGCACAGGGATGGCGAAGAAGAGCGTCGGGGCCGTCGAGGTCGCCGGCAAGCGCGTGCTCGTGCGCGTGGACTTCAACGTGCCGATCGACGGGGGCGTCATCGGCGACGACCGGCGCATCCGCGAGGCGCTGCCCACGATCAAGTCCATCATCGACCGCGGCGGGCGGGCCGTGCTGATCTCGCACCTCGGCCGACCCGAGGGCAAGGGGTACGAGGAGGCGTTCTCGCTGCGCCCGGTCGCGGCGCGGCTGGGCGAGATGCTCGGGCGGCCGGTGGCGTTCCCGTCGAAGGACTGCACGGACGAGGACTCGCTGAACGCCGTGAACTCGATGAAGGACGGCGAGGTCGTGCTGCTGGAGAACCTGCGCTTCCACAAGGGCGAGAAGGACGGCGACGCGGCGTTCGCCGGGCGGCTCGCGCTGCTGGGCGATGTGTACGTGAACGACGCGTTCGGCACGTGCCACCGGGCGGACGCGTCGATGGTCGCCGTGCCGCGGGCGATGCAGGGCAAGCCGCGGGTGGTCGGGTTCCTTGTCGAGAAGGAGATCCGGTTCCTGCGCGAAGCGCTGCGCGCACCCGCCAAGCCGTTCGTGGTCGTGCTGGGCGGTGCGAAAGTGTCGGACAAGATCGGGGCGGTCGGCCACCTGCTGCCGAAGTGCGATGCGCTGCTGATCGGCGGGGCGATGGCGTACACCTTCCTGCGAGCGCTCGGGCGGCAGGTGGGCGAGAGCCGCGTCGAGGAGAAGCTCGTCGCCGAGGCGAAGAGGATGATCGAGGAGGCCGCACGGCTGAAGTGCGACCTGCACCTGCCCGAGGACCACATCTGCTCGACGCAGTTCGCGGAGACATCGGGGCAGGTCGAGGTGCAGCGCGAGCACATCAAGCCCGGGTTCATGGGGCTGGACATCGGGCCTTCGACGCAGGCGACGTTCGCCCGCGTCCTGCGCGGCTCGAAGACGATCGTCTGGAACGGGCCGATGGGCGTCTTCGAATGGATGCCCTTCCGCGTCGGCACGCAGCAGGTGGCTCGGGCGATCGCGGACGCGACGACGGCGGGCGCAACGAGCATCGTCGGCGGGGGCGACACGGCCGCGGCCGTCGAGCGGTTCAAGCTCGCCGACAAGATGTCGCACGTCTCGACTGGCGGCGGCGCGAGCCTCGAAATGCTCGAGGGCAAGCGGTTCGAGAGCGTGGACCTGCTCGACGAGGCGTAGCCTTCGCAACGCCATGAGCCTCCGCCCGCCGGTGCGCGACGTGCTGGTCCTCGCCGCCCTGTGCGCGGTGGTGTTCTTTCTGGGCCTCTCGACCCACGGGCTGACGAACTGGCAGGAGGCGCAGCGGGCGCTGGTGTCGCGCGAGATGCACGATCGCGGCGAGTGGCTCGTGCCCGTGGTGCATGACACGCCGTACCTCGCCAAGCCGCCGATGGTCTATTGGGCGCCGATGGCGCTGGCGCGGGCGACGGGCACTCGCCCGGGCGAGTGGCACCTGCGCGCGACGGTCGCGATGGCGATGTCGCTGGGCGTGGTGGGCGCCTACCTGCTCGGGCGCCGGATGCTGCACGAGCGCGACGCGGGCGAGGGGGGGAGCCTCGGCGGGCGGGCGTGGGCGCAGCACGCGGCGTGGTGGGGCGCGATCTTCCTCGGCACGGGCATCCTCTCCGTGCGGTCCGGGCGCATCGGCGAACTGGACGCCCTGCTCGTGCCGTTCGTCGTCGGCGCGGTCTGGGCGATCGACGCCGCCTGGCGGTCGCACCGCGAGCGGCGGCGGACGGCGTGGGGCGCGGTTGCGGCCGCGAGCGTGTGCGCCGCCGGGGCTGCGCTCACGAAGGGGCCGCCGGGGCTGCTCGTCATCGGGCTTGCCGCGTACGGCGGGATCGCGCTGCGGTGCGTCGTCGAGCATCCGCCCCGAGGAAAGCGGGCGTGGTCGGCGACCGCGGCGTGCGCCGGAGCGGCGGTCATCGCCGTCGGGGCGACACAGGCCGACGAGGTCCGATCGTTCGGCGACGGCGTGGGTCTTGGGCTGATGATGGCGTGCGCCGCCCTGCCGGCCGCGCTTGTTGGTGCGTTGCTGCGGCGTGGGCCGGCTCGCGCGTACATCGCGGCGTTGGCGCGCACCCACCCGGTCGGCGTGCTGGGCGTGGGCGCGCTCGCGCTCTGGGCGTGGGGCCGGGTGGTGACCGCACGCATCGGGCCGGAAGCCGTGCGGGCGGCGATGGAACTCGAAGCGTCGGAAAACCTGCAACTGTTCGTGCACGAGGCGCCCATGGCGTACCTCGAGGCCGCGGCCTACGGCGTGGGGCTTGGCTCGATCGCGGCGATCGCCGGGCTGGTGTGGCTGGTGCGCGACCGCGTACGTCCGACGCCGGGGATGTGCGTGGTGATCGCGTGGGTCGTGCTGGGCGTGTGCGGGTTCGCGGTGCTGAGCAAGGGCGTGCCGCGCTACCTGACGCCGGTGTGGCCGGGGATCGCGCTGCTCGGCGGGGCCTGGATGGCGTCGGCTGTGCGGGACTTCGCGTGGGGGCGGACGCTGGCGCGCGTGGCGAGCGTGACCGTCGCGGTCATGGCCATCGGGCAGGGTGCGTGGTACGGGTACGGGCGCGAGGTGGTGGAGGCGGAGCGATCGCCGCGGGCGTTCGTGGCCGCGCTGGGCGAGCCGGGTCTGCTCGTGGACCCGAACCGGCTTGCGTCAGTGGACTTCTGGCACCCGGCGGTGGAGTACTACGCGGGCGTGCGGATCGAGCCGTACTTCGACGCGGGGCCGGAGACGCGGCACCCGTTCGGCGCGCCGCTGCCGCTGCGCGTGCTGGTGGATCGCGTGCGGGCGGAGGGGGCGTGGACCGTGCTGGTGCGCTCGTCGCCGCACGCGGACGCGGAGCCGGGCGACCCGCTGGAGCGCCTGCGTGCGGCCGGTCTGGACGTGACGCCGCTGGAAGTGGGCGCTCGGTTCGAGATCGACTACGGCCGGACGGAAGTGCTGGCCGTGCGGGTGCGCGCGGCGCAACGGTAGACGCCTCGCATTCCGTCATGCTCCTGAGTCGGTCTCTCTCCTTTCGAGTTCTGCGGGCATCAAGCCGATGCGCCATCCCGTGCCGCACTCAGGGCAGGTCTGGCCGGTACAACCTGTGAGGTCGTAGGCGCAGTGTTCGCACAGGCCGCGCGCGCGGCGGCGCGAGCGGCGGATCGCGCCGGGCACGGTGAGGAGGAGGAGCCACAGGGCGGTCCATGCGGCCGCGTTCAGCGCGAGGCCGGTCCAGATCGGGCGCAGCGGGAGGGCGCTGAAGTCGCGCCCACGCGACGAGGGCAGGCCGAAGAGCCGGACGCCGCCGACGAGGCGTTCGTTCACGAGCGTGTTGCCGGCGAGGTCGGCGTGGACGGCGTACCAGAGGCACGGCATCGGCCAGCCGTAGGCGGTGTCGGAGCCGATCATGGACTCCGGCCCTGCCCGCCCGCGAGCGAGCGTGCCCCAGGAAGGGGGGGCGGACGTGAGGGCGATCCGCCCGTCGGCCACGGCGCGTCGCCCGGCGGCGTGGGCCTGCTCAGCGCTGTTCCGCTTGACGACCTCCGCGGGAGACAGGCCGGCGTAGGAGTCGGTGACGTCCTGCCACCACGCGTCGCGGACACCGAAGACGCCGGTCTCGTAGCACGACCAGGGACGCCCGTCCTCGCCGAGCCACGCCCGAGCGACGCGGCGCGGGTACATGGGCACGGGCATAGCAGCCGCGAGCAGCCACGCGACGGCGAGCGTCGTGAGCAGACCGAGCGGTCCGGCGGCCTTCCAGCGGCGCATGGCGACATGTTACGGGTTTGGCGACGGGGACGGCTCGGTGTCGCGTGCGAGCCGCCACGCCGCGCCGCATTCGGGGCAGACGGTGCAGCCGTCCGGGTGGGCGGGGACGCCGGTGAGGTCCTGCCCGCAGGCGACACAGACGGGGGGGAGGTGGTCGAGGGCGGCGCGGTCGCGGGCGATGGAACGGCGTTCGACCTCCGCGCAGAGCCATACGACCGGAACCGCGAGCGCAAGGGCGAGAAGGATGCTCGACATGCTGCTGCCGCCAAAGTAACTCGCGGCCAGGAACAACACGAGGATGATCTCGACGACGTACAGTCCGAGACGAAAACCCCTCGTGTTGATGTCCGGCCCCGAGCCGGCGCGGAGCAGCCTGCGACCGACGGCCAGCGATCGCTCCGCCGGGCCGGCCCGGGCTTCAGGATTCGCGAGGGAGATCGTACCCCGCGTCAATCGGAACGAGGTTCTGTCGCGGGCCTCGGTGGCTCGCATCGCGTGCCGCGCTCCGCGGTCATCCTCTACCTTGCCGCTGAGGAAGACGAGGCGTGCCATAGTGCCGAGGTGAGTGTACCCGACACGATCGGAAGCACGATCGCTCCGGGGCACAACCGCTCCCTCACGATCGCGCACAGGCGGGACGCCTGTGCCACCTTCGTCGCTACGCGAAGGGGTCGTAGGGCGGGAACTCGACGCCTTCGAGGAACCCGGCGTAGTTCTGGTTGCGCCCCGCCGAGGTGGTGTAGAGCGGCCGGTTGACCTGGTCGTAGGAGAGCGTGCGGACGGTCCGGCGGCTCTTGTGGAACTGCGTGCAGGCGTCGTCCCACTCGAGGCCGAGGAAATCGATGATGCGCGGGAACTCGGTGTCCGGATCCCTCACCAGCCGCTCGTAGTGCACGTCGAGAATGGGGACGTCGAGCGTCGCCTTCCAGTGGTCCATCATGCGCATGGACTGCTCCCACGCGGCGACGACCCAGTCGATGCGCGTGGTCCAGGGGTGCATGCGGTTGTTGAACCCGCCCATGAAGCAACTGACGGCGACGTCGCGCGGGTCGCGGATGGCGTGGATGATGCGGGTCTTGGGGAAGAGCCGGGCGATGAGGCCGACGAGGCGGTTGTTGCCGAGCGACTTGTTGACGATGCGCTCGGCGGTCGGGGCGAGTTTGCGCACCTCGCGGACGTACTTCTCGGCGACCTGGGTCCATTTGCGGCCGTTGAAGGGGCCGAAACTCTCGGGCGGCTCGAGGTCGGGGTTCCAGGCCGCGGCGAGTTGGAGGGCGAACCGGTCGATGGTGTCGAGTTCGCCGACGCCCGCGGCCCTGGGGTGGGCGTCGATGATCTGGTCGATGAGGCTGGTGCCGCTTCGGGGCATGCCGGCGACGAAGACGGGTACCTCGCTGGTGCACGAACTGATGGGGAACTTCGCCATCTTCTCGCGCGACCAGTGCGTCATCAGGGCCGTGACCTGCTCGCGGTAGACCTCGGGGTCGAAGGGGAGGGCCTCGAAGGCGTTGGCCTCCTGGGCCGACCGGAACGCACCCGCGTAGTCCTTCGCCTTGTCGCACGCCTTGGCGCGGGTGTAGAGCAGGCCGGCCTTGCGCCGCTCGTCGGGCTGGTGGTTGGCGATCAGGTCGTCGATGACCTCGACGGCCTCGGTGTGCCGCTTCTGGTGGATGAGCAGCTTGGCCCACTCGGCGAGGATCGGGGCCTCGGCCTGGCGACCCTGCTGCTTCGCACGCTCGAGCAGCGGCTCGACGACGGCGAGCGCTTCGTCGTATCGGCCTGCCTCTTCGAGAGACCCGGCCTTGGTCGCCAGCGCGAGCACGTTCCCGGGCGCGAGTTCGAGGGCGCGGTCGCACATGCGCACCGCATCGTCCGTCTCGCCCCGGATCCGGTGGGCGCGGGCGATCAGCAGGGCCGCGCCGGGATTCGGCAGGAGCCGCATCGAGCGTTCGCCGTACTCCTGGGCGGTGTCGATCTCGAACCGCACTTCGTGAAGAATGCCCATGTAGTAGAGGGTCTCCGCGTCGGGGCGACCGCCCGTCGTGACACCCTTGAGCAGTTCCTCGGCGACGAGCCACTGCTGGGCGTTCATGGCCTGCCGGATGGCGTGCATGCGCTGGGATTGGCCTTGCGTCAACATCGTCGTGCCCGGATCGTGCTCGAAGGGGCGCTTGCGTCGTCGAGGGCGCACTTCAGAGGCCGCGACGGACCCGATGCCGCGCAGCCCGCGAACGGACGGAGAACGTCCATGGTAGACGCATGGAGCGTCACGTGTTCGTCGAGGCGGATGACAGGTTTCAGAAACGACCCGACCCGGCTTTCGCCGGGTCGGGCTTGTGCATGTGTTGTCCACGCCTGCGATGCGCTCACTCAGTGCCTGGGCCGAGAGCGAGAGTGCGCAGACGTGCCGTGCCGTCAGCGACGGCGACGGGTGGCGACCAGCCCGCCGAGGGCGAGCAGGGCGGCCGTGCCGGGGGCGGGGACGAGGTAGGTGCAGATCATGCGCTGCATACCCTCGGCGCCGCCGGCGGGGTCGAAGATGTCGATGCGGGTGATCCCGTTGCCGAGAACGCCCAGGTTCGCGCCGAACGCGCCGCCGACAGCCACGTTGTTGTAGGCGGTGGCGCCGTTGGAGTCGTAGACCGTGATGTTGACGGACGCGCCACCGGCGACGGTGAGGGCATTGAACTCGACCGCGGCCGCGCCGCCGAAGTCCGCGCGGAAGGTGTCCACGAAGTAGTTGGCGAGGAGGGCGTTGGAGGGGTTGCCGAAGCCGTACTGCGGCCCGAGGGTGGCGATGCTGTAGAAGTAGTTCGCCGCGTTGACGCTGTTGAACGAGTGGGTCGGGTAGACGATGCCGGGGGAGACCGGCCCGTTGCCGGCGCTGGTCACGGGACCGACGACCCCGACGAGCGGCCAGTTCGGGTCCTTGGTGAAGTCCGAGCAACCCTCGAGGATCAGCCCGGCCTTGGCCGCGGCCCAACCCGCGGGGTCGTTGTCGATGTTGTAGAGCTGAGCGGAGGCGGGAGCCGCGAGGCCCGCCGCGAGGATCGTGCCGCCGAAGAGGCACTTGGTGCTGGTTGCAACCTTGTTCATTGTCTCGTCACTCCTATTGCTGAACCACAAACAGATTTGCTGCCCCCGACAACGAGCCTGAGGCTGCGCTTCCTCGAACCCACAGGACAGTCGCGTTCCTTGCGGACACTCCCGACGCCGGGCGAACGCCTCGGACATCGGAACACTTCGCGGTCACGTCCTTGACCGACGACCTCGAACACCTTGGATGGATCGAACTGTCTCTCTCTACGACTCACGAACACACGAGCGAGAGCCGTTGCGTTGGCTCACCCGTGGAGACTACCGGACGCCCCATCGGTGTGTCAAGCGGAAGTTGCAGATTCTCCTTCGGGACGAATGTGAAAAACGAGATACCGACCCGAACACAACCAGAACAATGTCCCGCCATGCGGCCCGGGCGTCGAGTCCCGTGCCGCTGCTGACTCCATAGAGTCCCGTCGGGGGCCGAAAGGGGACGGTCAACATGCCACTCGACCACTATGTGACGCTCGGACGATCCGGCCTTCGGGTCAGCCCGTTCTGCCTGGGCACGATGACCTTCGGGCAGGACTGGGGGTGGGGGTCGAGCGTCGAGGAGTCCTGCCGTGTGATGGACGCCTTCATCCATGCGGGCGGGAACTTCCTCGACACGGCCAACATCTACACCAAGGGGCATTCCGAGAAGATCATCGGCGACCATGTCGGTCGGCACCCGGCGAAGCGCGATCACCTGGTGATCGCCACGAAGTTCCTCGGGAACCTGCACCCCGGCGACCCCAACGGCGGCGGGGCGCACCGCAAGAGCCTGGTCTCGGCGTGCGAGCAGAGCCTCCGCCGCCTCCAGACGGACTTCATCGACCTGTACTGGATGCACTTCTGGGACCATCTGACGCCGATCGACGAGACGATGCGCGCCCTCGACGACCTCGTGCGGGCGGGCAAGGTGCGGTACGTCGGCTTCTCCGACACGCCGGCGTGGAAGTGCGCCCAGGCCCAGACGGTGGCGGAGTTCCGGGGCTGGTCGCCGGTGATCGCGTTGCAGATCGAGTATTCGCTGGTCGAGCGGACGGTGGAGAACGACTTGATCCCGATGGCACGCGAATTGGAGATGGGCGTCACGCCGTGGAGCCCGCTCAAGGGCGGTGTGCTGAGCGGCAAGTACACGCGGGCGAACAAGGACACGATCGAGCCGGGGCGCGGACAGTGGGTCAGGAACCACCTGACCGACCGGAACCTGTCCATCGTCGACGCGCTGCTGCGCGTAGCCGCCGACGTCGGGGCAACGCCGGCGCAGGTCGCGCTGGCGTGGGTCAGGGCGCGCCCCTGCGTGGCCAGCACGATTATCGGAGCGCGGACCATCGGACAGTTGGACGACAACCTCGGCGCCCTGGACGTGGACCTGACACAGAGCCAGTCGGCCGCGCTGGACGAAGCCAGCGCGATCGTCGCGACGTTCCCGCAGTCCTTCCTGCCGTACGTCAAGAACAACGTTCAGGGGGGAACGACCGTCAACGGCGTGGCGAGTGAGCCGTGGCACCTTGCGCCGCAGAGCGACGCCGAGCGCTGGTAGTCCGATGCAGGTGCGGCGCTGCGCGGAGTTTCTCGCGGATCGAGCGATCTCCCGCGGGTTGCTTCACCCGGAGTGGAGCGGGTGAAATCTTCCGCATCGACCGCTCGCTCGGGGTGTTTCCTTCGGAGCAATTCATCCCATCGCGCGTGACGCGATCCGTTCTTCCGCCGTTCTCCGAACGACTCGCAACCGCGTCGCCGGCGCTGCCGAAGTGGCCATGACGACAACATCCGTTCTCTCCGATCCGGGCGCGTCCGCTGACCGGCACTGATGCGGCGCCCGGAAGCATTGCGGCGACGACCTGCCGCCGTGCGCGGTGTCGCGCGCGCCGTGCGGTCCTCACGCGCTCCGGGTGATCGATGATGGACGTGCAGTCCCTGATCGTGCGAGGTCAGCGGCACATCAAGCACCTCGACTACCGCAAGTCGCTCGAGTGTTTCGAGGCTGCGGATGCCCATGCACCCGAGAACCCGCAGGTCAAGTTCGGTCTTGCGTGGTCGTATGTGGGGCTTGGCGACCATGATCGCGGGATCGGGGCGTACAAGGAAGCGTTGCGGCTCCGTCCCGGCTGGCCCCCGGCGCTCGTCGGCCTCGGCCAGGCGTTGACCTACGCCGGCGAGTACGAGAAGGCGCTCCATTGGTTCGGGCAGGCGCGGCGTCGGGCGTCGGATGCGCCGCCCGTGTATCCGGGCGAGGTCGAGGCGCTGCGCAGGCTGGGCCGAGAGGACGACGCCCGCGGACGAGTGAGAGATGCGATCAATCGGGGCCGTTGCGACGCGGGACTTGCCGCGGAGTATTGCGACCTGTGCGCGGGGGCGGGCCGGTTCTCGGAAGGCATCACTGCCGCTTCCGCGGTGCTGGGGCGTGGCGATCTCGCTCCTGCTCAGCGCATCGCGCTGCTGTTCGCTCTGGGGCGCCTCCTCGAGGCGAAGGGGGACATCGAGGGGGCATTCGCGCGCTTTCGAGAGGCGAACTCACTGTACCCGCCCCGCTTGTTCTCGCGTCAGGCGCACTCACGCGAGATCGACGACATCATCGAGGTGTTCGGCGGCGACTCGGCGGCTCGGCTGCCGCGGTCGCCCGAGCGGCACGACCGCCTCGTGTTCATCGTCGGCATGCCGCGATCGGGCACCAGCCTTGTGGAGCAGATCCTGGCCTCGCACCCGGAGGTGTACGGCGCGGGCGAGCTCCCTCACCTCCTCAACATCGCACGGTCGCTGCCCGATCGGGTCGGCGCGGCGCACCCCTATCCCCGCTGCATCGGAGCGATCACTCCCGAGACCGCACGCGAGGCGGCGGCCGAATACGTGTCGCTGCTTCCCGTGCCTTCCGGGCCGTTCGCCCGGGTGACGGACAAGATGCCCCACAACTTCCTGCACGTCGGCCTGATCGGACTGCTCTTTCCCGGCGCACGACTCGTGCATTGCGTGCGCGACGCGCTCGACACGTGCCTGTCGTGCTACACGACAATCATGAGCCCATCGCACGCGTACTCGACCGATCTCGAGGATCTCGGGCACGTCTACCGCGACTACAAACGGCTGATGGACCACTGGACGGCCGTCGCGCCGACGCCCATGGTCCATGTACGGTACGAGGACCTCGTCACGACGCCGGAAGAGACCGTCCGGAGCCTGCTCGACGGGCTTGGTCTCGCGTGGGACGATCGCTGCCTGCGCCACCACACGCTCGAGCGCCCCGTCCTGACGCCGAGCGCGGATCAGGTGCGCAGTCCGATCTATCGAACCTCGGTCGGCCGGTGGCGGCGCTTCGAACACCACCTGCGCCCCCTCATCAAGAGCCTCGGTCTGTGACGGCGCCCGATCGCGCCGCGGCGTGAACGCGCCGCATCGTGTCCGCCTCGATCACGGGCGTTCAGTCGCCGCGAAGAGCGTGCAAGCCCTTGGCTGCACGGTGCGCGTTGAGCAAGTCGAGCGCGGGTCGGTGCGACGCGACGAGCCGGATCAGTTGGCTGGGAGTGCAGCCGAGACGGAGCGCGGCGTACTTCGGGTCGTGCCCGCACGACGCGAGCACGTCCAATGCGAGCGCGAGAATCGCTGGATAATCGGCGTGCCGCGGGCTGCACGCGACGCGACCGTCCGGCCCGCAGCGAGAGAGCCAGAGCGCGGTTCGGCACTCTCCGCGCGGCACCGGAGCGCGTCGCTCCGTCGCGAGGAGGAGGCGCAGGCGTCGGAGTGCAACGCGACGGTTCTCTTCCGCACTCCGACGCTCTGATGCCTGCGCCGACAGTCCCGTTGGCGTGTGCGTGAGCACGACCTTGGTCTGCACACGGTTGCGGTGCTGGCCGCCGGGGCCGCTGCTGCGGCCTCGCTCCAGGGAGCACTGCCGAAGCAGTTCATCCGGGTCGAGCGCGGCAGGGTGGGTCATGCGTGCAGCCTCGCGTTCAGCATGCCGCCGTCGGGACTGCGGAAAGGTCGAGATCGTGCCGGACTCCCGTGGCCAGCATCGCGTGCCCCAGCCCGGCGATCATCGCGGCGTTGTCGAGGCAGAACCGCGGCGGGGGCAGGCGCAGTTCCAGGCCCTCGCGCCTCGCCACGCCGGCCAACTCGGCCCGCAGTCGGGTGTTCGCCGTCACCCCGCCGCCCGTGAGCAGCGATCGGCACGGGCCGCGCTCGCGAACGACCGACAAGGCCCGCCCGAGTTTCAGCACGACGGCCGCGCACGCCGCCCGCTCGAACGACGCCGCCAGGTCCGCGCGGGCGTGGTCGGTGAGGGCGGGCACGGGTGCGCGCTCGCCGGGGCCGGGGACGCCGCGCACGGCGTAGAGCAGGGCGGTTTTCAGTCCGGAGAAGGAGAAGTCGAGCGAATCGCCGGCGAGGCGTGCGATCGGGAAGTCGTGGGCGCGATCGTTCGCGCCGGGCGTGCGGGCGAGCGCATCGAGGGCCGGGCCGCCGGGATAGGGCAGCCCGAGGATCGTCGCGGCCTTATCGAAGGCCTCCCCGAGCGCATCGTCGATCGTTGCGCCGAGCCGCGTGAGCGCGACGGGCGACTCCATCGCGTAGATCGAGGTGTGCCCGCCCGACACGACGAGGCCGAGCGCGGGAAAGAGCGAGCGATCATCGCCGTTCGTGCCGTCGCGCTCGCGCAGCAGGCCGGCGTAGAGGTGCGCATGGACATGATCGACGCCGACGATGGGGATGCCGAGCGACCACGCGAGCGCCTTCGCGGCCGCAACGCCAACGACGAGCGAGCCGATCAGCCCCGGTCGGTAGCCGACCGCGACGGCGTGCAGGTCTGCGAGCGTGACGCCCGCTTCGCGCAGCGCGGCCCGAACCACGGGCGTGATTCGCTCGACGTGCGCTCGGCCGGCGATCTCGGGCACGACGCCCGCGTACTCGGCGTGCAGGTCGTGCTGCGAGGCGACCACGCTCGAACGGACGGAGGTGCCGTGCTCGAGCACCGCGGCGGCGGTCTCATCGCAAGATGTCTCGAGGCCGAGCGTGAGCATGGGAGGCATCAGGCATGAGTCGCCAGGCATCGGGGAAGGAACGGAGGCAAGGCAGCCGTGTCAGTCGTCGGTCGGTTCGAGTGGGGCGTCGAGGAGCCAGCGTTCGAGGTCGTCGGCGGTGATGCGAAGGCGTACGACGCGGTTGCCGTCCGGGTCGAGGACTTCGAGCGAGCCGCCGGCGAGTTCGAGGCCGTCCTCCCAGAGGTCGCGCTGCGCCGGACCGGCGGTATCGGGCACGCCGGTCTCGATCGCGGCGATGCGCCGTTCGAGCCGGCCGATCTCGCGCAGCATGAGGTCTCGCGTCCGCTCGGCTCGGCGCAGTTCGTCGAGGGCGATCGCCTCGCGCTCCGGGCCGGGTCGGCCGGTCTGCTCCCATTCGCCGGTGTCGATCCTGGCCTGCACGGCGCGCAGCGCGGCCGCGAGTTGGGGGTCGCGGAGGCGTTCGACGATCGACGCCGGGTCGGACCAATCGCCCTCGTTGTTCGCGCGGATCAGGTCCTCCTCGCGCCGCACGCGGAGCAGTTCGGACGCCTGCTCCGTTGTGAGCGGCAAGTAGAAGCCCGGCGTCGGATCGACGCCCCACTCGACCGATGTGTCCGTGCGCTGGAGGCTGCGGCCCGACGGAAGGTAGTAGCCCTGCTCGGTGATCTTGAGTTGCGCCCCTTTGCCGTTGGGAAGCGTGATGACGGACTGCACGCTGCCCTTGCCGACGGAGCGGGCGCCGAGCACGACGGCGCGCCCGTTCTCCTGGAGCGCGCCGGCGAGCACCTCGCTGGCCGATGCGCTCGCTTCGTTGAGCAGGACGATGATCGGGAAGTCGGGCAGCGTCCCCTGCCCCCGGGCGTTGGCGACCTCCTCGGCGTGCGCCCTGCCTCGCGTGGAGACGATCACGCCGTCGCTGAGGAACATGTCCGCGAGCGCGATCGCCTCGCCGAGGACGCCGCCGGGGTTCCAGCGCAGGTCGAGGATCAGGCCGCCCAGTTCGCCGCGGCCAGCGCCGTGCCGGAGCAGCACCTCGCCGATCGTGCGCGCGCAGCCGGGGTTGAACTGCGTCAGCCAGACGTAGACGACACCGCGGTCGGAGTCGATCACGTGCTGCCACTCGCCCTCGGCGCCGCGGCGGTGGAAGCCCTTCACGGGGAGGGTCTTGATCTGTTCACGGACGATCGTGACGCCGAACCGCTCCCCCGCGCGCTCGACCGTCAACTCGACCGACGTGCCCGGCTGGCCGGTCAGCACGTCGACGCTGTCCTGGGCGGTCTTGCCGAACGTGGACTCGCCGTTGATCTCGACGATGCGATCGTCGGGCATGAGGCCGGCGCGGAAGGCGGGCGAGCCTTCGAGCGGCGTGACGATGGTGAGCCAGCCGTCGCGCACGAGCACCTGCGCCCCGATGCCGACGTACTCGCCCGTCAGCGCCTTCTCGAACTCGCGCACGTCCGGCGGCGGGACGAAGACCGTGAACGGGTCGTTGAGCGACTCGACCATGCCGTCGATCGCGGCCCGCTGGAGCGCGGCGGCGTCGACCTCTTCGACGTAGCGGGTCGTGAGGATGTGCTTGACGTCGATGAGCGGGTCGAAAAACTCGTAGTCGCCGCCCATCTGGGCGATGCGGAGCGTCGAGCCGAGCACGGCGACCCCCAGAATGGCGACCAGCGCGACCTGCACGAACACGCGAACCTTTGGCACGGCGTACTCCCTTCGATGCCGCTGCGGGCGCGTGATTCTACGGTCGCGAGAGGGCGGGCGCGGGCTAGACTTGCCCCGTGCCTGAGCCAAGGGAAAGAACGTCGCTCGGCGTGCAGGCGGAGCGCGCCGTGCTGGCCGCCGTCCGCCTGCCGGAGTCGCGCTACGACCGGGCAGACCCGTTCGGCGAACTGCGCGCCCTCGCCGAGCAGGCGGGCGCGGTCGTCGTGGGCGAGATCAGCCAGAGCCTCGACCGGCCCGTCCCCGGCACCTACATGGGCACGGGCAAGGTGCGCGAACTCAAGGGGTTGTGCGAGCGCGTCGGCGCGACAACCGTCATCTTCGACCACGACCTCTCCCCACGCCAGATCGCCAACATCGAACAGGCGGTCGAGCGCAAGGTGCTCGATCGCTCCGAACTCATCCTCGACATCTTCGCCGCCCGCGCCGCCACGCACGAGGCGCGCCTCCAGGTCGAACTGGCGCAGTTGGAATACACCTACCCGCGCCTCCGCGCCATGTGGGACCACCTCGAACGCATCGTCGGACGCGGCGGCATCGGCGGCGTGGGCACACGCGGCCCGGGCGAGCAGCAACTCGAGATCGACCGTCGGCTCGTGCAGCGCCGCCGGCTCGCGCTGCAGCGGGAACTCGCCGAGATCCAGGCCCGGAAACGCCGGGCCGTCCGCAAACGCAACGAGGAGCACTTCACCATCGGGCTGGTCGGCTACACGAACGCCGGCAAGAGCACGCTCTTCAACACGCTCACCGCCGGCGGGGCCTACGCAGACGACCGCCTCTTCGCGACGCTGATGACACGCACGCGCGAGTGGGCCGTCGAGGGCGGCCTGCGGGTCATGCTCTCGGACACGGTCGGCTTCGTGCGGGATCTCCCGCACAATCTCATCGCCTCCTTCCGCGCAACGCTCGAGGAAGCGACCCACGCAGACCTGCTGCTGATCGTGCTCGACGCCTCGGACCCGGCGGCCGAGCACCACCTCGGCGTCGTCGAACGCACCCTGGACGACCTCTTCGCGGAAGTCCGGCGTCAGGAAGAGCGCGAGGGCGAGGACGGGTGGCGCGCCCCGGAACGCCTCCTCATTCTCAACAAGGCCGACCGCCTGCGCGACAACGCCGAACTGCTCGTCTGGAAGCACAAGCGCCCCGGCGCCATCGCGGCGTGCGCACTCCCCGGACCGGACGGACGGCCCCGCGCGGGCGCCGACGAACTCGCCGCGGCCGTCGCGCTCGCGGCACGGGGCGCGGAGCGCGAGGTGCTGGTCACGCTGCCCAGCGCGGACGCGCGGGCCGTCCACCTGATCGAGACCGAGGGCCGCGTCCTCGACCGCTCGTACAACGACTCGGAGGTCACGCTCCGGGCGCGGCTCGGCGAGCGGCAACTGGTCCGCCTGCGCGCCGCGTCGCCCCTCGCGCGGATCGCGGACGCGCTCGATTTGCGCCGAGCATGACCGGCCAACACCTCCCGATCTCCCGGCGAACCGCCACCGACCCGCCACGTGCCCCCTCCCGGAGCGGCCACCGCCCGATCCCACCCGGCCGCGCCGACGGGACTGGACATCCGGCCCCGACGCCCGGATACTTCCCCTCCGCGGCGACCCCGCCGCCCGGCCGCCACCTTAGCTCAGTTGGTAGAGCGGCGCTTTCGTAAAGCGCAGGTCCGGGGTTCGAGTCCCCGAGGTGGCTTTCCACTCTCCGCCGCGCCCCCGCCTCCTGGAGGACAACGCCGGCCCGAACACCGTCGCCGAGTACACCCGCGACGGCCTGTCGTACTGGGTCGGCCGGCGACCGGGAGTGACTCCGCCAGCGGCCCCGGCGGCGGGGTGGACGACTGCGATCCCTGGTTCCACTTCGTCTACGACACCCGCTGGCGGATCGTGGCCGTCTACCGCGTCCTGCACTGGAAGGACGGCGGGGGCTGGACCTTCGACGCCGACCCCAAGGAGCGGTTCGTCTATCACAACGCGGGGCTTGCGGGCGGGGGCGGTTCCTCGTACATTGACAGCGTGATCCTGCGCGACCGCGACGCCAACACGGCCTGGGAGGACGAGGCCGACGGCACGCTCGAGGAGCGGGTCTATTACTGCCAGAACTGGCGGGCGGACGTGGTGGCGCTGTTCGGCGCCAACGGCCACATGCTGCACCAGGTGCGCTACGACCCCTACGGCGTCCCCTTCGGCATCAGCAAGGCCGACATCAACGCCGACGGCGTGCTGGACTCGGCGGATTCCAGCCTCTTCGTCACGCTCTACAACTCCGGCTCCGGCACCCACCCCTTCGCCGACTGGAACCTCGACGGCACGCTCAACTCCCAGGACCCGATCGCCTACCTCAACTCCTACAACGCGGACGCCGCCCTGGGCTACGGCGTGCTGTCGTATGGGTACTCACGCGCGGGCGGCGCCAACCGCAAGGGATACGCGGGCTACGAGATCGACCCGGTGCTCACGGGCGCCAACGGACGCGAGTCCGTCTACCATGTCAGGCACAGAGTGCTGCTGGCCGAACTGGGGAGATGGACGAGAAGGGACCCGCTGGGGTACGTCGACGAACTCAGCCTGTACTCGTTCGCAACCACGCGACCCTTGATTATCTCAGATCCTGATGGACAGAGACCGTGTCCTGGCGGTGACTGCGGTCAGCCTGAGCCTAGCAGCCCGTTGAAGAAAGGGCTGTACGCCGGGTCTTCGCAACGAGCGTATGGATTATCGGCACGAGCCGGAGAGCCGCCGACGCGGACCGCTCGTGTCGGTGGTGGCCCGTCGACGGGCCGA
>Ga0226835_1000452_pt1 | contig 47149 bp, 29 predicted proteins | sample LAC_MetaG_1_FD_163627 | JGI IMG/M metagenome (GOLD analysis project Ga0226835, IMG submission 163627) | Anaerobic ammonium oxidizing microbial communities from anammox membrane bioreactor (MBR) in UC Berkley, California, United States -... | ecosystem: Engineered > Bioreactor > Anaerobic >...
ATTCACTCGGCACTCGGTTATCTCACACCGTCCGAATTCGAAGCCGCGTGGCTCTTTGATCCGGCCAACACATCCCCCTTAACCATGCGATAATTGTGTCCAGCTTTATGGGTCCACTACAAGACGCACGACTTCTCGAACAGCCGCTGGCGCAACAGACTCGTTTACGGGGGCAGTTCGCCAATAGTATCCCTCAGGGGGCCGGGCCAGGCCGCGCGCCCGTTTCTGCCCTGACGTGCTTAGTCCTCGGCGTGCGGATTGTCGGGCACCGAGGGGGTGTCGCTGCCCTTCCAGCCCGCCGGCGGCTTGACCGTGCGGCTGTTCTCGCCGCGAATGAACGCCTCAACGCTGTTGCGCGCCACGTCATCCGGCATCTGCACCGGCGGTGACTTCATGAAATACGCAGCGGGCGCTTCCAGCGTGCCGCTCAGCCCGCGATCCAGGCCGATCTTGGCGCAGCGCACCGCGTCTATGATCACGCCGGCGCTGTTGGGACTGTCCCACACTTCCAGCTTCAGCTCGATGTTGAGCGGCACGTCGCCGAAGGCCGAGCCTTCCAGGCGGATGTGCGCCCATTTGCGGTCGGTCAGCCAGGGCACGTAGTCGCTGGGGCCAATGTAGACGTTGTCGGGATCGAGCGGGTAGGGGAGCTGGCTGGTGACGGCGTTAGTTTTGGAGATCTTCTTGCTTTCCAGGCGCTCGCGCTCCAGCATGTTGTAGAAGTCCATGTTGCCGCCCACGTTAAGCTGGCTGGTGCGCTCCAGGCGGATGCCGCGATCGTTGAAGAGGTTGGTCAGCACGCGGTGCAGGATGGTCGCGCCGACCTGCGACTTGATGTCGTCGCCGATCAGCGGCAGGCTCTTTTCGGCGAAACGCTGCTGCCAGTACGGCTCGCGGGCGATGAAGACGGGGATGGCGTTGATGAAGGCGCAGCCGGCGTTGAGCACCTGCTCGACGTACCATTTGGTCGCCTGCTCGCTGCCCACCGGCAGATAGCTGACGACGACATCGGTGCGCGTGTCTTTCAGAATCTGGACGATGTCCGCCGTCGGGCCGGGGGCTTTGCTGATCTTCTGCTTGAGATACTTGCCCAGGCCGTCGTGCGTCATGCCGCGATGGACGGGCACGCCCAGGCGCGGCACGCCGGCGAACCTGATCGTGTTGTTCTGGCCGCTCCAGATCGCTTCGCTGAGGTCTTTGCCGACCTTCTCCACGTCTATGTCGAACGCGGCGCTGAACTCGATGTCGCTGATGTGATAGCCGCCGAGCGTCACGTGCATCAAGCCGGGAATCGTCTCGTCGGGGTGGGCGTCGTGGTAATAGTGCACGCCCTGCACCAGCGAGTTGGCGCAGTTGCCTACGCCGATAATGGCGACACGAACCTTGTCGGACACGGGAACCTCCCTGTTCCTTTGGGGACTGCTGTCGGCCCGTCCACGCGCAGAGGGGTGGGCGGGCGCAGGCTGGCACACGCGGACGCTGCCGCGCCTCCCGCCGGCACGCGGGGCGATGGCGCGGCCAATGGTCCGCTCAAGCATTGGAGTCTACCGCCGGAGTGCGGACAATTCCAATTCCTGGGGGGCGTTACAGCAAGACTTCCGAAGTCCGCGCAGACTTCGGAAGTCGCATTGAAACGGTGCCCGGTGCTCGTAGGGGCGTATGGCCCTGGTCGCCCAAACAAAAAGCAGCGGAGCTACGTCCCGGCCTGCTGGTCTTCCTGCATCATGCCAAAGAGGGTACCTTCCACGTCCTGGCAATAGGCCAGCCAGCCCACCCCGGGGACCAGGTGCTTGTCCATGACAACCTCGCCACCGCTCGCCTTGACTTTAGCCAGATAAGCGTCGAGATCGTCCACTTCAAGCGTGTTGATCGTGCCGCTGACAGGCCCTTCTGGAGTATAGAGGCCGCCGTTGATGCCCGGCGTGCCTTCCTCACCGGTGATGACCAGCCAATATTCGATTGGCCCCTGCCATTTCTCCACCGTCCAGCCGAATACCTCGCGGTAGAAGGCGGCGATCTTCTCCGGATCGCGGGCGGGAATCTCGAAATGAACGATACGTGGCATGGTGAACCTCCTTGCGCTGTCATGGAAGAACAATGCGGTAGGTTCTCAGATGATAGCACAATGGGGGAATGGACGCAAACATTTGTTCTAATAGGGTGCGTGCAAAGGTTGTCAGCGACTCGCTGGACGCGGGGCATTGGCCTCACCCCCGTCCGGCCCGAAACCAGACTTCTGAAGTTTTCGAAAACTTCGGAAGTCTCTTTCTGCGCGCCGGCGCGAGCGGGGTCAGGTAGACCAGCCGCGCCACACGGCGATGTGGTACAATAGGCCAGGAGGAGACCTGGCCCATGAGCCTTCAGATTGCGCTTCCTCATGACGCGCTGCGGGCGTTTTGCCAGCGTTGGAGAGTCAGCGAACTGGCGCTGTTCGGGTCAGCCGTGCAGGGTAATTTCCGCCACGACAGCGACATTGACATGCTGGTTCGCTTCGCGCCGGACGCCCGTTGGGCACTGCTCGATTTCGTCCAGATGCGCGACGAACTGAGCGACATCTTCGGGCGCAAAGTCGATCTGGTCACGCGCCGCGCCGTCGAAGCCAGCAAGAATTCTCTCCGCCGCAAGGCCATCCTGGAGTCGGCGCAGGTCATCTATGCTGGCTGCGCCCTCTGATCGCTGATCACCGACTACTGATCACTACTCCCTACTCCACCGTCACGCTCTTGGCCAGGTTGCGCGGCTGATCCACGTCGCAGCCGCGCCACACGGCGATGTGATAGGCCAGCAGTTGCAGTGGGATGACCGCCACAATCGGGCTGAGCAGCGGCGGCAGCGGCGGCAGCGGGATGACGAAATCGGCTTTCTGGCCGATGAGCGCATCGCCATCGGTGGCCAGGGCGATGACGATCCCCCCGCGCGACTTGGCCTGCTCCACCTGGCTGAGCATCTTGTCGTAGACGGCGTCCTGCAGGCAGATCGCCAGCACGGGCATGTGCTCGTCAATCAGGGCGATGGGGCCGTGCTTCATCTCGCCGGCGGGGTAGCCCTCGGCGTGAATGTAGCTGATCTCCTTGAGCTTGAGCGCCCCTTCCAGCGCGATCGGGTAGTTGATGCCGCGCCCCAGGTAGAGAAAGTCGGTGTAGTGGTATAGCTCGGCGGCCAGCGCCTCGATCAGCGGCTCGCGCCCCAACACCTGCCCGACCAGGTCCGGCAGGCGGGCCAGGTCTTCAACGTGGGCGCACGCCTGGGCTTCCGTAAGCTGGCCGCGCTCCTGGGCCAGATAGAGCGCCAGCAGGTACTGGTCGGCGATGCTGGTGGTGAACGCCTTGGTGCTGGCCACGCCGATCTCCGGCCCGGCCTGCATGGCGATGTGCCCGTCGGCCAGGCGCATGGCCTGGCTGCCGAGGGCGTTGACGATGCTCCACAGCAGCGCACCCTTCTCGCGCGCCTCCTCCAGCGCTGCCAGCGTGTCCACTGTCTCGCCGGATTGGGTGATGGCCAGCACCGCGCAGGTATCGTCGAGGATCGGGTTGCGGTAGCGGTACTCGCTGCCGTAGTCCACCTCGACCGGGATGCGCGCCAGTTCCTCCAGCAGGAACTTGCCGACCAGCCCGCTGTAGGCGCTGGTGCCGCAGGCGACGGTGACGATGCGCGTCAGGCGGCGCGCCTGATCGGGCGTCAGGTTAAGCTCTGGCAGGCAGATGCGCCCCTCCTGAAAGTCCACCCGCCCGCGCAGCGTGTCGGTCAGGGCGCGGGCCTGCTCGTGAATCTCCTTCTGCATGAAATGTTTGTACTCGCCACGCGCCGCGCTGACCGGGTCCCAGGCGATAGTGTGCAGCTCGGCGTCCACCGGCTGGCCATCGAGCGACTGGACGTGGTAGGCGTCGCGGGTGAGGGTCGCCATCTGGCGGCTTTCGAGGAAGATCATGCGGCGCGTGTGTTCGAGGATGGCCGGGATGTCGGAGGCGACGAACATCTCGCCCTGGCCCACGCCAATGGCCACGCCGCCCGCGTTGCCGATGCGCACAGCCACCAGGCGATCCGGCTCGCTGGCGGTCAGGGCGACGATGGCGTGCGCGCCGCGTAGCCGGCTGACGGCGCGGCGCGTTGCTTCGGTGAGGTCGTGCCCGGCATCCTGTTCGCGCTGGATCAGGTGGACGATGGTCTCGGTGTCGGTGTCGGAGGCGAAGCGCACGCCCGCCGCCTCCAGCTCGGCGCGCAGCTCGCGGAAGTTCTCCACGATGCCGTTGTGCACGACGACGGTCGTCCCGCTCTGGCTGAGGTGCGGGTGAGCGTTGCGCGGGCTAGGCTCGCCGTGCGTGGCCCAGCGCGTGTGCCCGATGCCGATGCGCCCGTTGAGCGGCTTCTCGCCCACGTGGCGCAGCAGATTGCCCAGCTTACCCACATCGCGGCGGATGGCGATGGCTCCGTTCTGCAACACGGCGACCCCGGCGGAGTCGTAGCCGCGATATTCGAGGCGCTGCAAGCCGTCCAGGATGATCGGCGTGGCGTCACGGGGGCCGATATAACCGACGATTCCACACATGGCAGGTTCCCTCCCAGGGATGGCGGCACGGCAGCGGCGGGCGGGCAAGCTCTGCCCAGGGCAGCGGGCGCGCCGGGCGTGCGCAGAAGTAAAGGCGTGACGTGTTTGGGTCGGGATGCCACGACCGCGCTGATTGGGCCGCCGTCACCGGCGGTGTTTGGGGCGCGGCTTGGGTTGGGAGGGAAGGAGAAGGGGTGTGGCACGGCCCCTGGCGGCATCCGCAGATCGTTCGATTTTCCCCCGGCGGGCCGGGGTTAGGCGCGCCTTGCGACGCGCAACCGCCACCTCGTATCCCTGCGCGGCGCGGGCAGCGGGCGCAGGGCCTTGCGCTAACATTCCCTCATTGGAGCAGCGGGGCACCTCCTGGCGTGGCTGGACGATAGGCCCAGTATACTTCCCGAACGGTCATTGTGCTATTAAATTGTTGCAAAAATGGGAGCCGAGAGCAGGACATGGCGCGTGCCAAGCGGATTTCCGCCGAGAGGCCGTTTGCGAAACCCTGACGGGCGGGTTTACCTCCCCCCTAAGTCTCCTCTCCGTGTGTGTGGAGAGGGCGGCGAAGCGCGCCCCCACCCCACCCGGCGCCGGACTCTGGAGCAACGGATCACCGCCGAGGCGCAGAGAGCGCGGAGATGGGTAAAGAGTACGTTCTTCTCTGCGTTCTCTGCGCCTCTGCGCCTCTGCGGTTCCAGAATCCCGCATCTCCGGCCAGCCGCCCCCCAAAAAGCGCCCGACCGGAACTGGTACAGTCCGGTCGGGCCAACGCCATGAGGGGAAATCACGACGTGAAGTGGTCGGGTGAGGGCGGGCGGCTACTCCAGGTATTCGGCCAGGCCGTACTCGGTCTGCATCTGGCGCAGCTTGTTCAGCGCTGCGTGCTGAAGCTGGCGAATCCGCTCGCGGCTGTACCCCATCAACTGCCCGATCTGCGACATGCTGTGCGTGTCGCCGTTCTCCAGCCCGAAGCGCAGGCGGATGATGCGCGCCTCTCGCAAGGGCAGCGCGCCCAGCAGGAAGCTGATCGACTCGACGAGCAGCTCGCGAGCAGTCGCCTCTTCGGGCAGCTCGCTTTCCTGGTCGGCGACCAGGTCGGCGCGCGGGCGGTTCTCCTCATCGCCCACCAGCTCATCGAGCTGCACCGGCTCGCGCGCGGCGAGCAGGGTCGTCTCCACCTGGTCGGGCGTCAGGTTGGCCTCGTCGGCCAGCTCTTCGGTCGTAGGCTCGCGGCCCAATTCCTGGGCCAGCCGCTCGCTGGCGCGGCGCAGGCGGCCCCAACGCTGCCCCTGATTGATCGGCAGGCGGATGGTGCGGCCCCGGTCACCGGCGGCGCGGGCAATCGCCTGGCGAATCCACCAGGTCGCGTAAGTGCTCAGGCGCACGCCGCGCGCCGGATCGAAGCGGTCAACCGCCTTCATCAGCCCCAGGTTGCCTTCCTGGATCAGGTCGGGCAGGGGCAGGCCGCGCCCCTGGTACTTCTTGGCGATGGAGATGACCAGGCGCGTGTTGGCCATGATCAGCTCCTGGCGGGCGGCTTCGCCCAGCTCGATCACGTCGCAATACTCGTCATCCATCGAGTCGCAATCCACTTTGCCAACCGCCAGTTGCTCCTGCGCGCGGTTGCCGGCCTGCACCAGGCGGGCGAGCGCCTGTTCGCGCTCCACGTCAATTGGCTCGGAGATCGGACGGATGTCGCGGAAGTAGAACTGCAACAGGTCGGCATCGGTTTGGGGCATGGGCGTGCTGTCATCGGGCGGCGCCTGCTCTTCTGCCGCCTCAGCCTCGCTGCCGAACGCAAACTCAACGTCGCTCTCGAAAGAATCGTACTCGGAACGCCAGTTCAGGCGGGAGTCCGTCGTAGACTGGGAGATCGTTTGGCTCATCGCAACCACGGGTGCCTGCCTTTGGATTAGGGCGGGCACCAGGCCCGCCACTCTTTCGGCGAATGGGGTGCGGCATCGAAGTGTCTTCAATTACCCTCATGATACGAGTTTTTCAGATAAAAATCAATTTATTTAGATTAGAATATGGTAAAAATCCGAAGACAAGTGGGCGACGATGAGCGGCGGCGGGGCAACGCGGGCATCACAGGTGCCTGTTGGATGCGGCTTTCGGCGGCCCGGGTGCATCTAAAGGAAGCGCGCGCAACATTTGCCCGCGAAGGGCACTGCTCTGTCGCACCCCGCAGGAGCGTAGTGCAATACGCCCCGGAATCTCCCTTCGCGCAGTGTCCAACGAGTCGCCGCCAACCGTTGCGTGCATCCTCCAGGGGCGAGTCTGTGCCCTTTTCAGCCTCACCTACTACAATACCAGTGCAGCATGAGAATCCCGTAGACGCTTCCTGAGGGGATGATGAGTGTGCCCGACGCTCCGCCGCCGGTTGCCAGCCCTGGCCACCTTCTCCGCCTGCACCCGCGCGTGCTGGTCGGCTATGGCACGCTACTGGGCGCGGTGATGCTGGGGCTGGGCTTCGGCTGGGCGTTGCTCGCCGGAGGCGAAGGGCCGGGCGCGTGGTTCCCGCGCCAGCACTGGCTGGCCGATCTGCTGCTGGGCGCGCTGCTGGGGGCTGCGTTTGCGGCGGCGGCGTGGGGCCTGTTCGGGCGCATTCCCGCCCTGCAGCGCATCGAGCGCCGCCTGGTCGCCTTGCTGGATATGCCCGCCCTGCGCCCTCACCACGCGGTCATCTTCGGCCTGCTGGCGGGCGTGCCGGAAGAAATTCTGTTTCGCGGGGCGCTGCAACCGACACTGGGCCTGCTGGTCACGTCACTGGTGTTCGGCGCGCTGCACGCGGTGACGTTCGCGTACTTCGTCTACGCGGGACTCGCCGGGGCGCTGCTGGGTGCGCTGGCGCTGTGGCGGGGCGCGCTGTGGGCACCTGTCGCCGCGCACACGGCTGTTGACGTGATCATGTTCGCTTTGCTCATCCGCCGCTGGCAGGCGCAAGCGCGCGCCCAGGAAAGCCCTTCGCCGCGCCCTGAGTGATCTCACCCCCGCCCGGTGCTGACGCGGCGCGTTTCCCCTCTCTTTGACTCCGCGAGGCATAGCAGAGCAGCGCCCTTACGCGAAGCGGGGATCAGGGGCCGCCTGGTCTGGCGGCGGACACCGCCGCCCCTTTCTCCGCCCCGGGCACCCTCTAGAGTGCTCCGCCTGCTCCTCTTACCCCACGCTTGGGTTGCGCTCGTCGCGAGGTTATAAGTTTCAAACGGTGCTATAAAAAAGACTCCCATATAATAATTAACCAGAGTCGACTCATATAGAACATTGGATTCGGTGCTATCCGAGGTACAGAAGGAGTGGAGTGCAATGCGTGCCAGATGGGTTTCCCTTGTTGTGCTGCTCGGCCTGGCGCTGACGCTGGCCTATGTGCCCCAGGCCGGGCAGGTTCGCGCGGCGGGCGAGCAGTGGCTCGTCATAGACCGCATCTCTTCGGGCTGCCTCAGCGGCCAGACGGGCTTTGAGGTGGCGTTCCGCAACCTGACTCCAGGCGAGGTTTACTACGCCGATACCATCGTCAAGGACTTTGCCGGTGTCGTCTACATGGACGAGTATTTCTCGGCCACGGCTCCCGGCCCCTTCGACAATGACTGGTCTATATTCAATCGCAACGATCGCGGCTTGCAGACCGGCTCGTTTCCTATGCCGGAGAACCAGGTGCTGATCCTGGTCGTCACCCTGCGCGACAAGCACCAGCAGGCATTGTGGACGACCGAAGTGCGCTTCACCTGCAACGCCGATGATTTCGACGTGACCAGCATCGCCGGCTGCGATCAGTACATGCCGATCACCGCGTCCTCGGTGGTGGGCACCTTCGTGCTCGACACGCCACTCTACTGGGCACCCGGTGAGCTAGTCCAGCCCTACACCACCGTCCCGGCGGGCAAGACCGCCTGGGTGCTAGGCATGGATGCTACGGGCGCGTACTACAAGATCGTGTGGGTGTGCGACGTGCTCTACGTGCCGCGTGGCACGATGGGGCCGAATTTCGACGCAGTGTGGGGTGGCAGAGCGCTGCCGACCACCAACGCCAAGTGATCGGCAGACGCCCGCAGACAGCGCGCACGCCCCGGCCAGCAACCGGGGCGTTGTGTTGCCGGGGTGCGGCAGAGGGATCGCCGCGCTACGCCTGGCGCTGGAACGCCAGGAAGCGGACAATCTCGCGGTCACTCAGATCGCGCGGCGGGGCGGCGAAGTAGTATCCGTCCGCCCACAACGGCTGCCCGAAGGCCAGGTCGGGGAATTCATCGGCGCTGCGCTGCGCGGTGGCGGCCATCAGCCGGGCGATGGCCGCGTCTGGATGGGTCTTCTGCGGCACATCGAGCGACACCAGCACGTAATCCGTCTGCACGTCGAGCGCCAGCACCCGCCAGCGATCCGCCTCCGCCGCGTCCACAATCCACTCCCGCAGCGAATCGGCGAATTCGCTGCGCAGCTCCAGGCGCGGATCATGAGGCACCCACAGGCAGGTATAGCCCGTGTACGGCCCCTCGTCGGTTTGCGGAGCGGCGTCCTGGGCGGGCACGGCAGCCTCGGCTTCGACAGCGGCGGCGACCGGCTCGGCGGCCAACCCCTCCGGGCGGCGGGGCCTGGTGCGCGCGGCTGGCGCTTCTGCATCGGCAGCGGGCAATTCGGCCATCAGGTTGAGCGACTCGCCGAGCCGGCGCGCCTGGCGGCGGATGGTGCGCAGAGGGGTGTTGGTGCCGAAGACCATGCTCAGCGTCATGTCCGCCTCGACGCGCGTGCTATAGAGCAGGAATTCGCCCGCGTCTGGCAGCGCGACGAAGCGGATCAGCGCGTCGGAAGCGGCAGGGCTGGTGCGCCAGGCCGCGTCAACCGCGCTGAGCAGCCGCGCAATAGCCGCCGCGGGCAGGTCGCCGGCGCTGGCCAGCAGCCGCCCCGGACGGCTGAGCAGCGTCGCCTGAGCCGAGCTTTCGAGCGAGTACTGCGTCAGGCGCAGCGCCGCCTGGGCGATGTCCGCGTCGGCGGCGTCCTCGTCTGGTTCTGGGACGGCAGCCGCTCTCTCTGGCGCGTCTGGCGCAGCGGAACGCTCCCCGGCGGCGAAGGTGGGCGCCGGGGGGGCAAGGGGCGGGGCTGCGACGGGCTGCTCCCAGTCCGGCTCTGGCGAGAGCATCACGGCGGGCTGTTCCTCGCTGGCGCCGATCTCTTCCCAGTCCGGCTCTGGCGGAGCCATCTCCGGCAGCGACTCTTCAGGCGGCGCGGACGCAAATGAGTCCACCGGCTCCGGCCATTGCGGGATCTCGGCGAACTCGAAATCGGCTGGTTCGGCGTCGGACGGCTTCGCGTCGGACGGCTCGGCGAAGTCCCAGGAGTCCTGGCGCACCCCGGCGTAGAACAGCTCGGCGACGCTGGCTTCTGACACGGAAGCATCGGCGACCAGGTGCGCGGCGTCGGCCAGGTCGCGCAGCTCGTCGGGGAAGACCTCTTCGCCAAACTCGCCCGCTGATGCAGGCTCTGGCGCGCCGAAGATCGCGTCCAGGTCGAGCGTCGCCGCGTCCGTGTAGGCGTCCGGGGAGAAGGTCGGGCGCGTGTCTTCGAGCGACGGCTGTGGCTCGCCGCCCTCGGCCCCTTCCATCTCATCGAAGATCGTCTCCAGATCGCGCACGTCGCCAAGCCCCGCGTCGCTGTCCCACGACGGCAGCGGCTTCAGGCGGGGGCGATCCACCTGCAAGGGGGGAAGCTGTCCTTCGATCTGCTCCAGAAGCTGGGTGAGCGAAAAATCGTCGCCATCCTCGGCGCTGGCGACCGCGGCAAGGGCCGCCGTAGCCGGGTAATGGCGCGAATCCTGCGGCGTGGTCGGCGGCTCGTCGAACAGCTCTACCGACTCGCCCAGCGCCGGCCCCGCCGCGTCATCCGGCAGGGCAGACGCTTCGCGCTCGTAGTTGGTCAGCCAGGCCGGGCTGCTATCGTCAAAGGTCTCTTCGCTCGCCATCTGCTCGGTGGCACCCGGCACGGCGGAGAGCCGGGAGTAGCTCGGCTCATCGTAGTCTTCGTCGCCCACGTCCTCTCCGGCCAGGGCCGCCAGCACGCCCTCAAAGGACGGCTCGAACAGCCCTTCGATGACATCGCCGATGGTCGTGTCGTCCAGCGCCGCCTCGTCCGGCGCTTCTCCTTCCTGGATGGGCGGCCCCGCCCGACGGATCGCGTCGAGCACGTAGTCAATGGCCGCGCCGCTGTCGGCGGGCTGCTCTGGCTCGCCGCTGTCGGCAGCGATGGACGCCAGCAGCTCGTCGAGCCGCGTGCGCCGCTGTTGGGCGGCGTCGCGCGGGTGCAGCGACTCGACCAGATCGTGAAAAGCGCGATCGTCGGGCGAGCGCTCGTACTCCTCCGGCGAAGAGCGAGCCACCGCGTCGAGCACATCGTCGAACTCGTCGGCGTCGTGCGCGCTGTAGTCGGTGGCCAGGAATTCGCGCAGGTCGTCCAGGTCGGGCGACCCCGCGTGCTCCGGCTGGGCAGAGCGCCCCGACCAGGGGCGCGTCTCCAGCAGCGTCCCCAGTGAATCCGTGTCCGCCAGCCGGCGCGTCTCTTCAGGCTCTTCCCCGTCGTCCAGCAGGCGGGTTTCGGGCGGTTCTTCCACTGAATCGAGCTGGCGCGTGGCCGGCGTTTCTTCCGGCCAGGCCAGCGCGCTTGTCGCGCCGGACTGCTCTTCAGCATCCCAGGGCAAAACTTCGGCGGCGTCGAGCGCGCGCGTGGTCGGCGCTTCCTCCGGCCAGGCCAGCGCGCTTGTCGCGCCGGATTGCTCTTCGGCGTCCCAGGACAGGAGATCGGCGACGGGCGATTCTTCGTCTGCGGGGAAAGACTCCGCAAGCGGGCTGATCGTCTCCCAGTCGCTGCTCTGATCGTCCTGAAGGCGGCCAAGCTGCCCCGTCTGGATGCGCTCGAAGACTTCGAACTCGGTCAGCAGCTCGTCTCCCTGCAACGGTGACGACTCCGCTTCTTCGCCGGCCAGGGCGTCGCCCGGCCCCCCCAGTTCATCCAGGTCGTGCAATCCCTGCTGAATCTGCGCGCGCTCTTCCGCGCTGAAAAGCTCGGTGGGGCGGCGTTCGGGCGCGCTCGGTGGGGATTCTTCGTCCGGCTCGACGGGCGACGACGCGCCCGTCTGCCCCTGAACGACAGACGGCATCTCTGGCGGGACAAATTCGTCGCGGACCACGCCATCGGGCGGGGCGATGACCGGCCCTTCTGCGCCGCCGACGAGATCGCGCAGAGAAGCGATCAGCTCGCGCGCTGTGAACGGCTTGGCCAGCAGACCCTGCACATCTTCCGCCTGGGCGCGCTCAAGCTGCTCCATATCGTCCGACATCATGATCACGGGCAGGCCCGGCCTGATCTGGCGGATCACATCCACCAATGCCTGAGACCCTATGTCGGCCAGGTCACAATCGAGCAGGGCGGCGTGATAATGGCTGTGCAGCAGGGCTTCCTGGGCGGCCTGGCCATTGGCCGCCAGGTTGACGCGAAACTGGCCCGTGCTCTCCAACGCCTGCTTGAGCGTGACAATGAACGAGATATTGGCATCAATCAGCAAAAGACGAGTGATCATGGTCGGCCCGCTCGGTCTTGGATAGCGTGTGTGCTTCGATTGTACTGCGAGCCAGGATAGGGGGCAATCGGGCAGTTGGGCGGGGACGGACGTGGGGCGGAATACCGGAACCGCAGAGGCGCAGAGGACGCGGAAGGGGCGGGCGCTCGAACGGCGATTGCGCCGCGTCCGTGAACGATGCGCTTCTCTCCAGCCGAGCCGGAGAGGGGCCTTGTGGTGACGAGATCCGCAGCGGCGGACGCTCGAAAGGCAGACTTCGGAAGTCTCCGCAGACTTCCGAAGTCTGGTTGTGCTGCACCCCGCACGGGGGGAAGCTAGGCGGCTTCCCCCCTACTCTGACTGCTGCCTGGAACTAATGGATGTCGATCGTGGCAGACAGTGTGCAACTGGAATTCATTGTCACTGAAATCGCGGGTGAAGTGCCAGAGACACCGCAACCAGACCAGTGCACAACGCAGATTTGGGCGAGATCGAATCCCTGCACGATAACCGTACTGCCCGGCAGCCACTGGTTTTTACCGCAGTTGGGGATGCTCATCACCCCCACAGATGCATTGGGGCATCTTTGGGTGTTCCGGGTGACAGAGAGTGATAGCGTATAGCACTCCCCAGTGGTCGGCGGCGCGCAGGTGGCCGGGTCCCACAGGCACGCGCCGTCGGGCGAGGTCACGCACTCGCTGGCCGGGCCGCCGCAGGTGCTGCATGAGCCGCACGGCCCCCAACCGGGAGGCGGCGTCGGCCCACCACCTGGCAGGTCGGGGATGATCGGCGGAATCTCGCCCTGCGGGACGGCGGGGCAGTTGCCGATCTCGTCCACTTCCTCTTCGGCCACCCACAGCGACGCCGCGAACTCGCTGTCGGGCACCTCGTCCTTGTCAAGCTGCCACCAGGTCTTGCCCTGGTCGTCGCGCGCCTGCCCGATCACGGTGAAGTCCTGCCGGGCGGGCAGCCAGTCGAAGATGCCGCGATTCTCCCCCGGCCCCACGCGCACCCGCGCGAACCGATCGAACTCGGTGCGCACCAGGCACGTCGTCGGCAGCGGCTCGAAGACGGGCCGCCAGTCGGGATCGTAGTTCTCATTGGTCTCGTCGGTCAGGCGGAAGGTGTGCTGCGCGTCGCGGTCCATCACGTACAGGTTGGCGTAGCCGCTGCGCCCGGACATGAAGGCGATCCAGTCCCCATCCGGCGCCCAGTCCATGCTGCCCAGGCGGTCGCTCTGCTCGGTCATGCGCAGCGGTTCAGCCCCTTCGTTGGTCATGCGGTAGATGTCCGCCTGGCGGTCGCGCTCGGTCTGGAAGGTCATCAGCAGGCCGTTCGGGGAATAGGCCGGAACCCAGCCGTTCGCGCCGAACAGGTTGGTGATGCGGCGCACGTTGCTGCCGTCGGCGTCCATGAGGTGAATCTCGGCCACACCATCGCGCATGGACGAGAAGGCGATGGTTCTGCCGTCCGGCGACCAGGCCGGCTGCGTGTCAAGGCCGGGGCTGTCGGTCAGGCGCTGCACGTTGCTGCCGTCGGCGTTCATGACGTACAGCTCTTCGTTGCCATCACGGTCGGAGACGAAGAGGATGCGCGAACCGTCCGGCGACCAGTCCGGCTCGGAATCGCTGGCCGGGTGGTCGGTCAGTCGCTGCGGGCTGCTGCCGTCGGCGCTCATCACGTAGATTTCCAGGTTGCCGTCGCGCGCCGAATGGAAGGCGATGCGCGCCCCGTCCGGCGACCAGTCTGGCGCGCCGTCCAGGAAATCGCTGGTGGTCAGGCGGCGGGGATTGCTGCCATCGCCGTTGATCACGTAGATTTCGGGGTTGCCGTCGCGCTCGGAGGTGAAGGCCACTTCCCATTCGTTGTCCGGCGGCGAGAAGAAGGCGATCTTGCCCGTCTCGAAGACGGTGACCGCCGTGCCCTGCCCGCTGGAGGCCAGCAGCGCCCCGTTGGCGTCGGTGATGTCCAGCGTCTCGATGGTGAAGGCCGCCTCGCCGGGGATCAGCCCGCCCACTTCCAGCGTGAACAGCACATCGCCTGTGGCGGCGGGCGCTCCCTGCGCGGTGTAGGACAGGCGCACCACTCCGGCGGCGTTGTCCACCAGCACCTCGCGCTCCAGGGTGCTTTCGCCCAGGTATGGGCCGGCGCGGGCCGTCCACACGCGGGCTACGGCGCGGTCGAAGCGGATAGTCACGGCGAAGGCGGCGCAGCTTCCAGCGGGGCAGGCGATGCGCCCCTCGATGACCGCCGTCTCGGCCACGCCGACCTCTGCCGGAGTGAGCGTCACCGTGACGCCGGTCTGGGCGCGGCCCAGGCCGGCCCCGCCCAGCAGCGCGATGGTGAAGACTGCGCACCAGCATGCTGACAAAACGCGCTTATGTTGCATAGAGCCTTCCTCCCTGAATACTCATACCTCCAGCGAACTTGCGCTGATGACGGCACACTCCTCCCTACTGTCACATCATATCACCTAAATTCGTAAAAATGTGTTCAGAAGCGAAAAAAAACCTGTCAGACGGCTTGCTGAGAGGCCGTTGGCGACGCCCTGGCTGGCGGGTTTATCTCCCCCTGCGCGCGGGAAGTGGGCGGATTTACCTCACCCCCTGGCTGCTCGAATGATCTCTCGGCCCCCGCGCCGCCCCGCACCGCTGGCTCAGATCAGCGCTGAAACGTGCTACAATTGGGCAGAGCCAGACACGCATCTGAACGTCCACTCTGATCCCAGCAGATTTCTGATGACCATCGGCCCCGCCACTCTAGCCAGTCTTGTTGTCAGCCCGATGTTAAGTATCTGTGGGGCGGCGTTGGCGTTGCTCGTGCTGTGGCATAACGCGCGGCGGCCCAGCAACCTGTGCTACGCCCTGGGCATGGTCACGCTCAGCCTGTACGGCCTGGCCAATACCGTCTTCACCGTCGCGCAGCCGCTGGCGCTGGACCCCGACCCTCTGCGCAAGAGCGTCACCTCTCTGTATGTCCTGAGCGTCACGCTGCTCTTCGGCTTCATGCTGAGCTTCGCCGAGATACCCGCCCGCTTGCAGCGCGCTCAGATGGCCCTCATCGTCTTGGTGGCTGCCCTCGGCCTGATCCTGGTCTGGCAGGGCGCTATCTTCAAGCGTTTCGAAGCGTACGACGCCTACAGCTACGAGTACCGCTTCACGTCAACCGGCGTCCTGGGCGCGGGGCTGGCCGCCCTGTGCATGATCTCGGTCATCGCGGCGGTGTACCGCCAGCGCAACGCCCGCGCTCGTGCGCTGGCCTGGCCGCTGGCGGCCATGACCGCAGGCGTGGCAGCGTTCGCGGCGCTGCCGGTCACGCGCACCTACTCGCTCAACGCGCTGATGCTCACCGCTGCCGCCATCATGCTGGGCCGGCTGGTGATCATCTTCCAGGTTTTCCAGCCGCTCACCGATCTCAACGCGGCACTGGCCGCCAAGAACGACGAGTTGCGGCGGGCCACGCGGCTCAAGAGCCAGTTCCTGGCGACGATGAGCCACGAGCTGCGCACGCCGCTCAACTCGATCATCGGCTACACCGACCTGGTGCTGCTCGGCACCTATGGCGACCTCAACGCCCTGCAACAGGATCGGCTGCAAAAGGTTGTTCGCAACGGGCGGCGCCTGCTCGAGCTGATCAACGATGTGCTCGATCTGAGCCGCATCGAGGCCGGGCGACTGGCGCTGACGATCACCCGCGTGCCGACGGTCGCCCTGCTCGACGAGCTGCTGGCGGCCCACGCTGAGGCGGCGCAGGCCAAAGGGCTGGCGCTGGTGCGCGGCTATGCGGCGCTGCCCGATCTGGCCGTAGACCGGGGGCGGGCTTACCAGGCGCTCGACAACCTGCTCCAGAACGCGATCACCTTCACCGAGCGGGGGGCAGTCATCGTGCGCGGCTACTTTGACAGCATACGCGACCAGGTGGTGCTGTGCGTCGCGGACAGCGGCCCTGGCATCGAGCCGGCGCAGCAGGAGCGCATTTACCGCGCGTTTTACCAGCCGGACGGCACGCTGACTCATCATGAGGACGGCACGGGCCTCGGCCTGGCCATCGCGCAGCGGCTGGTGGCGCTGCACGGCGGCAATCTGTGGTTCGCCACCACGCCCGGCAAAGGGACGGCTTTTTACGTCGCCCTGCCGGCAGCGCCCGGCACTCCCGTCCCGCCGCCCATCCTGACTCCGGGGCGTCGCACCAGCGGGCCGCTGGTCGTGCTGATGGATGGCGACGGCGACCGGCTCGCGGCGCGGCGGCGCGCCCTGGAGCGCGCCAAGTGTCGCGCTTTCGGCGCGCAGAGCGCCAGCGACGGCCTGCGCCTGATCTGCGAGCAGCACCCCGCCCTGGTCGTGCTGGATTTCGGCCTGGCCGAGCTGGGCGCGGCGTACCTGGTGCGCAGTCTGCGCCACGACCCGGCGTTGGGCGGGATGCCCATCCTGGTCATCGCCGCGCCTGAAGTGGCCGGGCAGGCGCGTGCGGCTGGGGCCAGCTCCGTTCTGATCAGCCCGGTCACGCCGGGGGCGGTGTCCGCCGAGGCCGTCCGGTTGCTGGCCGATCGGGCGCTGGAGGAGGGGGCGTCCTAGCCATGTCATCCACCACCGTCATCGTGCTCGTGGCCAACGGCCTCACCGCCACCATCAGTTGCGCCCTGCTGATGCTGGTGTTGTGGCAGGCTCCGCGCCGGCGCATGAACCGGCTCTTCGCCCTGACCATGTTCCTGCTCGGCTCGTACAGCATCACCAACGGCTTTGGACGCTTCATTGACCGCCTCAGTCTTCCGCCTGCGCACACCACCTACATAGCTATCGAGCTGATGGGCACGTTCACGGTAATCATGTTCTTTTTCGCCTCCGAGTTCGCCCAGCAGCACACGCCCGTCATGCGCGCCATGCGCCTGGCCGGCGCGCTGATGATCATCACCCACAGTTATGCGCTGTGGACCGACCGCCTGATCGTCAACATCCGCCCGGTGCCCGGCCAGGAAGGCAGCTTCAAGGGCGACTGGACGACGCTGGGCCTGGTCGTGGTGGTGACGCAGTGGGTCTATCTGCTGATCGCTGCCGCTCTGCTCTACCGCATGGACGACGAACGGGGGCGCGCCCTGTGGCGCGCGCCCGTGCTGATCATGCTGGCTTCGCTCAGTTCGGCGCTGCTCTGGCCGCTCCTGCACTTCCCGGCGCAGGCGGTGTTGCTGGCGCTGGCGGCGCTGGCGCTCGGCGTGCCCGTGTTGCGCTATGAATTGTTCAGCCCGCTGGCCGGGCTGCATGCGGAGCTGGCCCGCAAGAACGCCGAGCTGAGCGAGGCCAGCCGGCTCAAGAGCCAGTTCCTGGCGCACATGAGCCACGAGCTGCGCACGCCGCTCAACTCGGTCATCGGCTACACCGAGCTGGTGCTCAGCGGCACCTATGGCCCGCTCAACGATACGCAGCGCGACCGCCTGGAAAAAGTCGTGCGCAATGGGTATAACCTGCTCAGCCTGATCCGCGATGTGATAGACTTGAACCGCATCGAGACGGGATATCTGACGCTCAATCGCGCGCCAGTGGACACGGTGCAGGCGCTCAACACCGCGCTGGACACCGTCGCGCCGCTCGCCGCGCACAAGGGGTTGGAACTCGTCCGCGATTTCGCTGGCGCCCCGCCTGCGCTCGGTGACGAGATGCACATCCGCCAGATGGCGACCAATCTGCTAGCCAACGCTATCAAGTTCACCGACGCGGGGCAGGTGATGCTGCGCGCGCGCGGCGACGACCAGCGGATCGTGATCACCATCAGCGATACCGGCATGGGCATCGCACCCGACCAGGTGGAGCGCATCTTCGGCGAATTCCAGCAGGGCGACAGCGCGGCTGTGCACAGTTATGACGGGGCGGGCCTGGGCCTGGCGATCACCAAGCGGCTGGCCGAGCTACACGGCGGGCATATCGCGCTGGAGAGCCAGCCGGGCAGCGGGACCGTCGTCACGCTCACGCTGCCCGCCGCCGCAGACGAAGGGCGCTAGGGCGCTCGCCTTCGCCAGGATGAGCGCCGAGAATTCTTGGCGCCTCCGGCGTGGGGCGGCGCAGGATGCCGCCCCCGCCAAATAAGACACGGGGCACAGGCCGGCAGTGGCGCGGGATCAGCCCCCGCAGCCGGGCCGGACGCTTCACCGAGGAGACGGTTTCTATGGCTGAGCATCCCTCTCTGCCCACGCATGACGACTTCGAGCCTGGCGAGGGAGTGCTGCGCGACCGGATCGCCATGCTGGAAGCTGCGCTGGCGGAGGCCACTGCCTGCCTGAACGAAAACACGCTGCGCCAGCAGACGCTGCAAGAAGACCAGCTTTCGCTTGAGGCGCTGCTTGACAACCTGCCGGGCATGGCCTATCGCTGCCTGAACGATGCCCAGTGGACCATGCTGGTGGTCAGCAACGGCTGTGCGGCTCTCACTGGCTATACGCCAGACGAACTGCTCTACAATCGTGTGGTGTCCTTCAACGATCTCATTCATCCTGAAGATCGTCCGCATGTCTGGGAGACGACGCAGCGGAGCATCGCGATAGGGCAGCCCTTCACCTACACTTACCGCCTGCGGACGCGCGATGGCCAGGAGAAATGGGTCTGGGAGCAGGGCTGCCTGGTGGCGCAGCCCAACGGTCAGCAGGTGATGGAGGGGTTCATCACCGATGTCACCGGGCAGCGGCTGGCCCAGCAGGCGCTGCGCCAGAGCCAGGCGCAGTTGCAGGCCATGTTCGATAACGCGGCCAGCGCCATCGCCCTGCTCGATGCCCAGGGGCACTATCTGCAGGTCAACGAGCGCTGGCATGATATGTTCGGCTACGACTCCCTGGCGGGACTCGCATCTCTGGACATCATCGCGCCGGACGATGTCAGCCGCACCGTCCGGCAACACCAGGCCCTGCAGACGGGGGAATTGGACGCTTTCCAGCACGAGGAACGCTACATTCGGGCCGACGGCAGCGAGTTCTGGGGGCTGGTCTCGGCCAGGGCCGTGCGCAGCGCCGATGGCCTGGCAGACCGTATCGTGCAGACCATTGTGGACATCACCGACCGCAAGAACGCCGAAACAGAGCGGTTGAAGCTGGCGCTGGAGCGGGAGAAGGTTAACATCCTGGCGCACTTCATCGAAGACGCCTCGCACGAGTTCCGCACCCCGCTGGCGGTGATCTACACCGGCCTGGAGCTGATCGAGCGGGCGCTCCAGCCCCCGCCCGAAACTGCGCAGCGCATCAGCGCCATGAAAGACCAGGCGATGTACATCGGCAAGCTGATTGACGACATGCTGGCCATGTCGCACTTCGACAGCGGGCCGATGATGATGACCACGCTGCTCGATATCAATTTCCTGCTGCGCGATCTGCACGCCGGGTTCGAAGCGGCGGCCCAGGCAAAGAACATCACGCTGGAGTTCAAGCCAGCGGATGGGCCTGCGTTCATCCGCGCCAGCCTGCCCGACCTGTATCGCGCGCTGGAGGCCATCGTGCAGAACGCGCTGGACTTCACCGCGTCGGGGGGCACCGTGACGCTGGAGAATGTGCTCGCCAGGGATACGGTGACGGTGCGCGTCGCCGATACGGGAGTTGGCATCTCGGCGGACAATCTGCCGCGCATCTTCGACCGCTTCTTCCGCGCCAACCAGGCTCGCACCGGGCGTCACGCCGGGCTGGGCCTGACCATCGCCCGGCGCATCATTGAACTGCACAGCGGGGAAATCCGCGTGACCAGCGAGCCGGGACGGGGTAGCGTCTTTCACGTGGTGCTGTCCCTCGGCGGGTGAGGGGGGCGCTTTCGGCTGCGTCCTGGCCGGGCGCGGGAGATGTTCACCAGCCGGGCAGCGATGGCACTGGCACGCGGTACGCCCCGTGATGCACCGTGCCGATCACGGCCAGCGTCGCGCCGCCCCACGCGCCGACGACGGCGACCCCAAGCAGCGCGCCCCAGATGACGAGGCCGTCGCGGGCCAGCGGCACATCGCCGGGGTCTGGCTCCACCGCGCTGAAGCGCTCCTCGAACAGGGTGATCTCCGGGTACGCCTCGCGCAGCGCGGCCTGGTGTCCGTCGTCGCCTAAGTAGACGTAGGCCACTGCCCCCAGCACCAGCGCCAGCAGCAGGCTGAGCGCCAGCAGCGCCCCACCAAAGAGCGCCCAGCGGCGGCCCGCCCGCGCTCGCTCGCGCCGGATGTGTGCCGCGCCCGGTCCGTCCTCATAGACGCGCCCATCCGCTTCCAGGGTGATGTAGACGCGATCGCTGGCGAAGCCGCTCAAGGCCAGGGTGAGCAGATACCAGGCAAAGCCGATCCCCGTGATCAACGCCAGCATCCACCCGCCGACGCCCAGGTTCTTCCCGCAGGAGAGCACCGCCTGGGCCGGTGAGTGGTCGTGCACGCGATAACCGCCCTGCACGTATTCAGCCACGCGCTGCTGCAAGTAGGCGTAGCCGGAGACGGGCGCAGGGCCGTAGACGGCGGGCATCGGCGGCGGCGTGAAGGGCGGTGGCGTGTAGGGCGCGGGCGGCACGATGTAACCCGGCCCGGCGAACTGGCGACTCGGCGTGATCTGCGTGCGCCCCTGGGGCGGCTCCAGCTCAGCGGGCGGAGCGACAGGCTCTGCGCTTGCCGGGTGCGTCGGCGTGTCCTCGTGGACGGCCTCCGGCGCGCGGCGATCCGTGTCTTCGAAAGGCAGGCGCGCCTCCGCCTCGACCTCCTCCGGCGGGAAGAGCGCGGTGAAGTCCGGGGCGGGCACGGCGCCGCTGTCCTCGTCATGGGCGGCGGGCGCTTCTTCTGCCGGGCCGGGCATCACTTCCGGCGGCTGTGGGCGCGCTTCGGCGCGCCCTGGCGCGGCGAAGTCGCCCGGCGGCTCGCTTTCGAAGAGCGGGGTGCTGCCCTCGCTGGCGGTTGCGTCGGCAGCGGGCAAGCCGGCCTCCTCCGCCGCTTCGGGGAAGATGGCCGTCTGTGAGTCGGGCGGGGCGCTCTCTTCCTCTGGCGCGGGGAAGATGGCCGTCTGCGGCTCAGGCGGGGCGCTCTCTTCCTCTGGCGCGGGGAAGATGGCCGTTGGCGGATCGGGCGCTACACCCTCGCCCGGCGCCGTCGGTTCCAGGGGATGATCGCAGCGTGGGCAAATGGCGTCGCCGCCCAGCACATACGCACCGCAGTGGGGGCACTGTTGTAGTTTCTGGCTCACGAAGCGAATCCTTTGGTCTGATATTTGACTGGTGGTTGTGGCTTCATTGTACCGCGCTTCGGGGCATATCCCCGACGGTTGACCCGCGATCGGCGGACAATCGCAGCGAACGAGGCCCTGTCTGAGGCGCGAATCTCACTATCACCCGACATAGGGTTTTGCTACGGAATCCGGTCATGGGGTTTTACCCTCTGTCGGTGGCGACACGAGCGACCGTGTCGCGCCAGAAGCCGGTTGACCTCACCCCCCGGCCCCCTCTCCACACGCGGAGAGGGGGAGGTCTGGTGCTGTCAGGAGTAGGTTCTTAACGGTTTGGGCGAGAACATACAGGGTTGCTCTTCGCTCAAAAAGTTAAAGATCTACCCCTGAGAGGAGGTCTGGTGGGGTTCCGTCCCCTCTCTCCGCGTGTGGAGAGGGGAATGAGGGGTGAAGCAAATCCGTCCGCTTCCCGCGCCGGCCCGGCATAATTCTACGGCGGATGACGCTCACCCGCGCCCCCATCGCTCCATCTGCGCCCAGCTTGGCCCGACGTTGGCATCGGCGACCAGCGGCGCGTCCAGCCGGAACGCGGCTTCCATCACCTCGACCACCAGCGGCACGACGCGCTCCAGCTCGTCGTCCGGCACTTCGAGCACCAGCTCGTCGTGCACCTGCAGGATCATGCGCGCCCGGCGGCGGCTTTCGCGCAGCGCCCGCGCCAGGTCAATCATGGCGATCTTGATGATGTCCGCCGCCGTGCCCTGGATCGGCATATTGATCGCTTCGCGCTCGGCGCGCTGCCGCGCCTGGAAGTCCACCTTGCGCCCCAGCTTCTCGCTCAGCTCCGGGAAATAGCGGCGGCGGCCCAGCAGCGTCTCGACGTAGCCCAGACGAGCGGCGCGCGCGCGCGCCTCGTCCAGGTAGGCGCGCACGCCGGGGAACTGGGCGAAATAGGCGGCGATGAAATCCTCAGCTTCGGCCAGGGTGAGGTCGCTGTCGCGGGCCAGGCGGAAGGCGCCCATGCCGTACATCAGCCCGAAGTTGACCGCCTTGGCGAAGCGGCGCTGCTCGTAGGTCACCTGGTCGAGCGGCACCTGGTAGACGGCGGCGGCGGTCGCCCGGTGAATGTCCACGCCGTCGTGGAATGCCTTCAGCAGGGCGGCGTCCTGGCTGTAGTGAGCCAGGATGCGCAGCTCCACCTGGCTGTAGTCCACCGAGAGCAGCCTGTGCCCCGGCGGGGCGATGAAAGCCTGGCGCACGCGGCGGCCTTCCTCGCTGCGGATGGGGATGTTCTGCAGGTTCGGGTCGCTGGACGACAGCCGCCCGGTGACGGCGCCCGTCTGGTTGAAGTTGGTGTGCACGCGCCCGGTGACCGGGTGAACCAGGGCGGGCAGCGCGTCCACGTAGGTGCTGCGCAGCTTGTCCAGCTCGCGCCAGGCCAGGATCAGCCCGACGATGGGATGCTGGTCCTTGAGCGCCTCCAGCGTGCTCGCGTCGGTGCTGAAGCCGTGCGTTGTCTTGCGCAGGCCCTCGGTGGGCAGGCGCAGCTTGCCGAACAGCACGTCGTTGAGCTGCTTGGGACTGCCCAGGTTGAACTCGCCATAGCCGCTGCTGTCGTAAATCTCCTGTTGCAGCGCGGCCAGCCGCGCGCTCAGGTCGGCGCTGAGCGCGCGCAGATAGGTCACGTCGAGCAGCACCCCGGCCATCTCCATGTCGGCGAGGACCGGCACCAGCGGCATCTCGATCTCGCTGAACAGCTTCCACACCTGGCGCTCCTCCAGCTCTGGGCGCAGGATGTCCACCAGGCGGCAGGTGAGGGCGGCGTCGGCGGCGGCGTAGGGTGCGGCCCGCTCGACCGGCACGCGATCCATCGTGATCTGCTCGCGCCCGGAGCCGATCAGCTCGTCAATGGGCGTCATCTGCGCGCCGGTGCGCACCCAGGCCAGCGCCTTCAGCCCCAGGTTGCGGCTGGACGGGTCGCTGACCCACTCGGCGATCATCGTGTCGAAGGTGATCGGCGTCACGTCAATGCCGTAGCGGCGCAGCATCACCAGGTCGTAGCTGGCGTTATGGGCCACTTTGGGGAGGCGTGGGTCGGTCAGGGCGGGGCGCAGCGCAGCGATCACCTTCTCCAGCGGGAGTTGGCGCGGCGTGTGCCCGGCCAGCAGGTCCGGCTGGCCGGCGGAGCCATGCGGCGGGGCATTGGGCGCGATATGCCCCACAGGGATATAGAAGCCGCCTTCGCCATCTGTGGCCAGGGAGATGCCCACCAGGTCGGCGCGCATCCGGTCGGTGGAAGTCGTCTCCACGTCGAAGGCGATCATCTCCACCGACTCAAGCTGTCTGATCAGCGCGGTGAGCACGTCCGGGCTGTCCACGATGGTGAAGTCCACCAGCGGCTCGCGCTCGGCAGCCTGCTGTTGCTCCTGGTGCAGGTCGAACATGCTGAGCTGCTGGCCGCCGGGGGCAGGGCGGGGCAGGCGGTCTGCCAGGCTGCGGAACTCCAGCGCCCGGAACAGCGACTCCACATCCTCGTAGCGGTAATCGTGGGCGACGCAGGCCGCCAGGTCGAGCGTCACCGGCACGTCGCGCTGGATGTGCGCCAGGTTGCGCGAGAGGAAAGCGCTGTCGCGCTCGGCGGCCAGCTTGTCGCGCAGCGCCCCCTTGATCGCGTCCAGGTGCTCGTAGACGCCGGCGACGCTGCCGTGCTCGGCGATCAGCCTGGTCGCCGTCTTCTCGCCAACGCCCTTCACGCCGGGGATGTTGTCCGACGAGTCGCCCATCAGCCCCTTCATCTCGACCAGTTGCCCCGGCTCCAGCCCGTATTCGGCGCGGAAGCGGGCCAGGTCCCACAGCTCCGGCCCGTTGCCCTGCCGCCGGGCGGGAAGCTGCACGGTCGTGCGCTCGCTGAGCAGTTGCAGCAGGTCGCGGTCACCGGTGATGATGCGCACGTCCACGCCCTGCGCCTCGGCCTGTGGCGCGACGGAGCCGATCACGTCGTCGGCCTCGTAGCCGTCCAATTCCAGGATGGGGACGTTGAAGGCGGCCACCAGCTCGCGGATGCGGCGGAGCTGGAGGCGCAGGTCGTCGGGCATCTTCTCGCGCGTGCCCTTGTAGTCCGGGTACAGGTCGCCGCGCCCGGATAGCCCCTGGTCGAAGCTCACGGCCAGGTAGTCGGGCCGCTCGTCGAGCAGGTCGAGCAGGGTGCGGGCGAAGCCGTAGACGGCGTTGGTCGGCTCGCCGGCTTTGGTCTGGAAGCCCTGCGCCGGCAGAGCGAAAAACATGCGGTAGGCCAGGGCGTGGCCGTCAATCAGCACGAGGGTAGGGCGGGGCATGGCACGCTCCTATCGTCCGGCGATGCCTGAACAGATGTGCGTAGTATACCACAGCGGGGGGCGGATGGGGCGAGTAAGGAAGAGCGGGCAAGGCAAGCGCATCAAACGCACGCCGTTCTACCTCATTTCCCGGCCTTGCTGCGCTCTTGGAGGGGCGGGTTTCGACCCCCCCTACAGTCCTGCCCCTCGCCGGGTGTGGAGAAGGGGCGGCTACCCCCAGGCAATCCCCTTTTGGCGGGGTGCGTGCAAAACCTGCCAGAGACCGTTCGAGAAGTCGCGCGCCCGCCTTTGCCCCCCATCCCCGGCCCTTCCCCCACGGGGGGGGGAAGGGAGAAGAGCGCCGGCCCTAAGCCCCTCTCTCCTTGTGGGAGAGGGGTTTGGGGTGGGGGGAAACAGCTTCTCAAATGGCCCTTCAGGGTGCTGTCCTGCTGCGCCCTGGTTGACCTCACCCCCGCCCGGCGAGTCGCTGTCAACCTTTGCACGCACCCTTTTGGCTGGGATCGTGGACTTACATAAGATAGCGCCATATACTTGACTGAAATGGTTTATTGTGATGATAATAAAGATGGTAGCCAAAGTTATTGACTGTATGAGGAGCCAAGCGGCTCAGGAGAGCACCTGATGAGAGCATTCCGTCTGATCACATTAATGGCCCTGCTAGTGATGGCACTGAGCGGCGTGCTCGCTCCCCAGCGCGCCGAAACCGCGAGCGTCGATCCGTCGTGGGAAATCCTGGAAGGCAAGCCGGATTCCTGTTTCAGCGATGGGAGCGGCGGTTTCATGATCATGGTTGAGGTGCAGGCGTCTGCCCTGGCCTCCGAAAAGGGCCAGTTCGTGGTACCCGGTTACGGGCAGGTTGGGTATACGCAAGACAACGCATTTTCTGGGGCGGGGGTGTTCTCATTCATGATGTTTGCCAGCGCTCCCTATTCCGTGCCGGACCACACGCCGGTCACGCTGACTGTGACGACCTACAACGGCACCAACTTCACGGGCGGTGTCTCGTATGTCAGCACTCTGACCTGGGATTGCACCACCGGCGAAACGATCGTCGTCGAGAAGCCCGGCTGCGACGCCCTGCTGCCCATCCCGGCGACGGCGGTCGGCGGGACGTTCGTGGCCGATGCGCCGGTTTACTGGGCGCCGGGCGAGCTGACCAATCCGCTGGTGACGATCAAGGCGGGCAACTCGGCGCGGGTGCTCGGCCTGGACGCCAGCGGGGAGTACTACAAGATCATCTGGGGATGCAACCTCTTGTGGGTGCCCAAAGCGACGCTGGGGCCGAACTACGACGCGGTGTGGCACGGTGCGCCGCTGCCGACGGGGGTGGTGCAGTAAGCGCCTCCTCTCTGCGCTGAGAGACTAACACGAGACAGCACCAAGACTTCGGGAGTCCGTGTGGACTCCCGAAACTTGTTTCAAAGCCGGGCCATATATGTGGATGAATCGAACAGTCCTCCAATAGTTAAAATGTTATAAAATAACTTGCATAAAAATGATCATAATCTACAATAACAATCATCGCCAATTGTTTAGATGGAGGAATCTCATGCGTAACAAGCTATTCATCTTCGTCATTATCGCATTACTGGCCAGCCTGATCGCCATAACAGGGACGGCGCTGGCCTACTCCACCGGCTTTGACGAGTTTAGCAGCGGGACTCTCGCCGAAGCGCTGACCGTGCCGGGCATGACCTTCTCCAGCACGCCATCTGGCAATTTCATGGTAGTACCCAGCAGCTTTTCGAGCCTGACCGGTCAGGTGCTGCTCAATCCTGTCGGCGGGGAAGTAGCGGCGCCAGCCCTTCAAGAAATTGAGATATGCCACGGCAGCGTGCTGCGCATCGCCTTCGCCTCCCCACAGGCCAACGTGATGTTCAATTTCGCCACCGAGTCCCCGTCGGGGCTGCTCTCGGTGCGCGGTCTGTACAGCGGCGGGCAGGTCTTCTCTCAGACATTTGCGGGGATCGTGCCTGGCGGCTTCATCTTTCCTGAAGGCGTGGCCAGCGTCGGCGCAACAGTTGACGCGCTTGAGCTTTCGACACCTGATGGCGGCTGCTTCGCCATTGACAACATCCAGACCGGCCTCGCCGTCCTGCCCGGCTGCGACGCCCTGCTGCCCATCCCGAAGACGGCAGTCGGCGGGACGTTCGTGGCCGATGCGCCGGTCTACTGGGCGCCGGGCGAGCTGACCAATCCGCTGGTGACGATCGCGGCGGGCAACTCGGCGCGGGTGCTCGGCCTGGACGCCAGCGGGGAGTACTACAAGATCATCTGGGGGTGCAACCTCTTGTGGGTGCCCAAAGCGACGCTGGGGCCGAACTACGACGCCGTGTGGAACGGCGCGCCCCTGCCGACGGGGGTGGTGCAGTAAGCGCCTCCTCTCTGCGCTGAGGTGGAGTGACGGCAGCTTCACCCGACCTACACCACGCCCCGGATGCTCTCCGGGGCGTTTTTGTGCCAGCAGCAGGGTATCGGGCCTCAATCAGGGCAAGCGCATCCAAACCTGGCGCGCAACACGAGCGATCTCACCCCGCTCTGCTGCGCCCGGCCCCCATCCAGACTGCCGAAGTTTGCGAAACTTCGGCAGTCTAGTGCCGGCGCGCCAGCGCCGAGTGGGGTGCGGTAAACCGGGGCGCGGCACACGGCCTGGCACATGTTGCACGCACCCCGCCCTCAAACCGCTTGCGCGCCCGGCGTAAGCGATTATATAATGGTTGCAACAAGCGCACTCATCGTAGAACGCAATGAGACGAAATTCATCGAGTCATGCATCCGGTTCTTGCACCAACCCAAAGGAGTTCCTTAATGACCAGAAAAGTCGCGATTTCAATTATCCTGATTGGTTTGCTCGTAGGGTTCATCGTCGTGCCCGCCCAGGCCAACATCGCCGGGTCTGCCCTGAGCGCGGTCAGCCCGGCCCCTGTAGTCTATGGCACGACATTCGACATCACCTTCACCGTCAACCTCCTCTCCTCAGACTACGAGTTCCTGGACTTCGTGGACGTGACCGTTCCCAGCCAATGGACGATCAACACCGTCTACAACACACCCGCTAGCTCAAATTTTTCCTGCGTCACTTCTACCCAGGGCACGGTGGGCCAGACCATCTTCTGGGCCACTGGCTGTCCCTTTGCTACTGGTCAAGGTGCCTGGCTCCCCGGAACGATCAACTTCGTGGCCAACGTGACCGTCACCAGTTGTGAGGGCGCGCCATGGTCCCTCCCCTGGAACCTCAACGGGGATGAATGGCTGATAGCTGTCCCGCCCCACAACGTCTCCGGCACCTACCCCATCAGCGTAGTAGGCTGCCCAGGATCGGAGCCGGTCGTCGTACCCGGCTGCGACGCCCTGCTGCCCATCCCGGCGACGGCGGTCGGGGGGACGTTCGTGGCCGATGCGCCGGTTTACTGGGCGCCGGGCGAGCTGACCAATCCGCTGGTGACGATCGCGGCGGGCAACTCGGCCCGCGTGCTCGGCCTGGACGCCAGCGGGGAGTACTACCAGATCATCTGGGGATGCAACTTCCTGTGGGTGCCCAAAGCGACGCTGGGGCCGAACTACGACGCGGTGTGGCACGGCGCACCGCTGCCGACAGGCGTGATCGAGATCCCGGCTGCCGGTGCGCGGGATGGAGGGGGATAGCGCTGATGCACGCAGGGCTGCGGCGCCCGCCAGCGCGGTGACCGCAGTCAAGGCGTGCAGCAGTCCAGCCAAGACAAGCAGCGCCCCGGATGCTCTCCGGGGCGCTGCACTCCTGCAACAGGGTGCCAGCACCAGGCGATTGGGCCTCGCACCGCTTATCTGTGCACAGTAAATCCTGTATACTAGCTTGTGAGTTTGTTCACTGATCGTCATGTCTAACGGGCGGTACCAGCTCTTGCACCTGATAAAAGGAGTTCCTCCATGACCAGAAAAGTCGCGATTTCAATTATCCTGATTGGTTTGCTCGTAGGGTTCATCGTCGTGCCCGCCCAGGCCGACATCGCCGGGTCTGCCCTGAGCGCGGTCAGCCCGGCCCCTGTAGTCTATGGCACGACATTCGACATCACCTTTACCGTCAACTTCATCTCACCGGGTGGTGTGCACAATGGCGAATACATGGACTACATGGACGTGACCGTTCCCGATCAGTGGACGATCAACGCGGTCTACAACACACCCCACACAATTCCCGACGGCTTCGAGGGCTGCACCAGCACGTCCGAGGGCACGCTGGGCCAGACCATCTACTGGGCCTCTGCCTGTACCGGCGACTTGGCAGGTGCCTGGCCTCCGGGAACGGTTGATTTTGTGGCCAATGTGACCGTCACTAGTTGTGAGGGCGCGCCATGGTCCCTCCCCTGGAACATCAGCGGAGATGAATGGAGGTACATCCCGCCCCACGACGTCTCAGGCAACTACTTAATAGGCTGCTCAGTGCCAGGGCCAGATCCGGAGCCGGTCGTCGTACCCGGCTGCGACGCCCTGCTGCCCATCCCGGCGACGGCGGTCGGGGGGACGTTCGTGGCCGATGCGCCGGTTTACTGGGCGCCGGGCAAGCTGGCCAATCCGCTGGTGACGATCGCGGCGGGCAACTCGGCGCGGGTCATCGGCCTGGACGCCAGCGGGGAGTACTACCAGATCATCTGGGGGTGCAACTTCCTGTGGGTGCCCAAAGCGACGCTGGGGCCGAACTACGACGCGGTGTGGCACGGCGCACCGCTGCCGACAGGCGTGATCGAGGTCCCGGTTGCCGGTGCGCGGGATGGAGGGGGATAGCGCTGATGCACGCAGGGCTGCGGCGCCCGCCAGCGCAGTGACCGCAGTCAAGGCGTGACAGCAGTCCAGCCAAGACAAGCAGCGCCCCGGAGAGCATCCGGGGCGCTTCACTCCTGCAACAGGGTGCCAGCACCAGGCGATTGGGCCTCGCACCGCTTATCTGTGCACAGTAAATCCTGTATACTGGCTTGTGAGTTTGTTCACTGATCGTCATGTCTAACGGGCGGTACCGGCTCTTGCACCTGATAAAAGGAGTTCCTCCATGACCAGAAAAGTCGCGATTTCAATTATCCTGATTGGTTTGCTCGTAGGGTTCATCGTCGTGCCCGCCCAGGCCGACATCGCCGGGTCTGCCCTGAGCGCGGTCAGCCCGGCCCCTGTAGTCTATGGCACGACATTCGACATCACCTTTACCGTCAACTTCATCTCACCGGGTGGTGTGCACAATGGCGAATACATGGACTACATGGACGTGACCGTTCCCGATCAGTGGACGATCAACGCGGTCTACAACACACCCCACACAATTCCCGACGGCTTCGAGGGCTGCACCAGCACGTCCGAGGGCACGCTGGGCCAGACCATCTACTGGGCCTCTGCCTGTACCGGCGACTTGGCAGGTGCCTGGCCTCCGGGAACGGTTGATTTTGTGGCCAATGTGACCGTCACTAGTTGTGAGGGCGCGCCATGGTCCCTCCCCTGGAACATCAGCGGAGATGAATGGAGGTACATCCCGCCCCACGACGTCTCAGGCAACTACTTAATAGGCTGCTCAGTGCCAGGGCCAGATCCGGAGCCGGTCGTCGTACCCGGCTGCGACGCCCTGCTGCCCATCCCGGCGACGGCGGTCGGGGGGACGTTCGTGGCCGATGCGCCGGTTTACTGGGCGCCGGGCAAGCTGGCCAATCCGCTGGTGACGATCGCGGCGGGCAACTCGGCGCGGGTCATCGGCCTGGACGCCAGCGGGGAGTACTACCAGATCATCTGGGGGTGCAACTTCCTGTGGGTGCCCAAAGCGACGCTGGGGCCGAACTACGACGCGGTGTGGCACGGCGCACCGCTGCCGACAGGCGTGATCGAGGTCCCGGTTGCCGGTGCGCGGGATGGAGGGGGATAGCGCTGATGCACGCAGGGCTGCGGCGCCCGCCAGCGCAGTGACCGCAGTCAAGGCGTGACAGCAGTCCAGCCAAGACAAGCAGCGCCCCGGAGAGCATCCGGGGCGTTTGTTATTCGCGGCAGGGGAAGCCGCGCGCACCTAACCGCTCACCGGCACGGCGTCGCACTGGCCCTCCACCTGGAGCCACTGCGCGTTGTTGACGGCCCATGCCTGCTGAGCGTTGGCGCGCTGTACCTTCCACCAGCCGGAGTCGGCGCTGCGCCCGATGACCGTCACCGTCTCGCCGAGCGCGAACTGGCCGAGCCGCGCTGCACCGGTGCCCGGCCCTTCGCGGAAGTTGAGGCTGTCCACCACGACGCGCCCCACGCAGCCGGCCACGCCGCCGGGAGCCGGGCCGCTGGCCACCCCGCTGACTTCCACGATCAGGGCGGCGGGCTGGCTGGCGGCGGGGCCGTTGAAGGCGACAACCTGGACTGTGTAGGTCCCCTCGCGATCGGGCGTCCAGGTGAGGATGGCCTGGGCCGGGCCGGACTGTTCGGGGGGCAGCGCTTTGGACGTGGCGACGCGCCCGCCCACGCTCATCAGGAGGCTGGTTGTCGCGGCGTCAGTGGCCACGGTGATATCCAGAGGCTGCCCGGCGGCCACCCGCACCCCGCTCGCCGGCTCGACGATGTGCACGGTCGGCGCCGGGCCGGACGCGCTCCCGCCGCTGCCGGGCTGTGCGTCCGGCGAGCCATCTTCGAAGGTGGCTGTGCAGGCCAGCGCCGCCCCCGTCAGCAGGGTCACCACGATCAGCACTGCGAGGCGCGTAGCACGCCGGGCATGGCTCATGTTCTGCCTCTCACGGGTGCTTAGCCCACACCCCACAGCAGCACGGCATCGGCAGCGCCGCCGGAAGCGAGGCGCGTGCCGTCCGGGCTGAAGGCGACCGCCTCAACCGTGCCGCCGGCGCTCAGCGCGGCGACCTGGGCGCTCGTGTTGAGCTGCCACAGCCGCACCGCTCCGTCAATCGCTGTGCTGGCGAGCAGCGCGCCCCCCGGGTTGAAGGCCAGGCCGGTCACCGCGTTGGAGCCATGATCGAGCATCGCCATTGGCACCCCGCCGCTCGTCCACACCCGCGCGATGGCGTTTCCCGCGCAGATGTCCTGCTGGCTGCTGGCCGCGATCAGGCCGCTCGCGGGATCAAAGGCCAGCCGGTCGAACGTCGGCCCTTCGGCCAGGGTCAGCGACGCCTCCGACGAGCCGATCTCAAACAGCGCCACTTCGCCTCCGCCCAGGCTGCAATCTTTGGCGGCGGTAGCGATCACCAGCGTATTGTCGCTCAGGAAGCTGACGCCCGTCACCACGCCGAAGGTCTGGAACGAGTCGATCTCCACGCCCGATCGCGCGTCCCACACGCGGGTCAGCCCGCTCAGGCCGCCGCCGGCGTCCGGGTTTTCGCCCGCCGAGGCCACCCGCGATCCATCGGGGCTGAAGGCCGTGCGTTCCACCGGCGCGCCGTGCGCCAGCGTCAGCAGCGCCGCGCCGCTGGCCGCGTCCCACAGGCGCACCGTCCCATCGAGGCTGGCCGAGGCGACCTGGTCTCCCAGAGGGCTGAAGGCGACGTCCTGCACCCGGTCAGTATGCCCGGCCAGGGTGAGCCGCTCGCTTTGCAGGTAGACATCCCACAGACGGATCGTCCCGTCGCGGCTGGACGAAGCGAGCAGCGCCCCCGTTGGATTGAAGTCCAGGCCGGTGATGGTGCCGCCGTGGCCCGGCATGGCCGCGATCTCGGTCACCTGGCCGGCATTGGCCGGGCTGATCGGGCCGAGGGCGGCGGGCGGCTGTGCCTGGGCCTGTGGCACAGTCTGCGGCTCGGCGACGAGCGGGCTGACGCCCTCAGCGGGCGCTTCCGGCGGCGCGCTCAGCGCGCCGGACGTGTCCGGCAGCTCCGGGGTGGGGGGCGGCGTGCTTGTCGCCGGGCCAGGGTTCACCGCCACGTCACGGTACGCCTGGTTGTTGGCTTCGTTGCTCTCGGCGACCACATTCTGATCGTCCACCGTCACCAGGATGCGGGCCACACCGGGCGTGTTGAAGACGACGATGAAGCCGCCCGGCGCGGGCACGTCCACCGTCTGGCCGGGAGCCAGCCCCGGCACGTTGAAGTAGTCCATCTGGCCGTCTGGCTTGAGCACGGCCACGCGGAACGGCCCGGCGTTCTGGCCGCCGCCATTGCGCACCTGCATGGCGAAATTGGCCTGGGCAATGCCGCCCGCGCCAAGCTGTATCTCCGAGACGCCTTCCAGCAGCGTCAGGAACAGGTCGGGCGGGGTGGGGGTGATCGTCGTGCCCGGCTGGGTCGGCGGCGGCGTGACGCTGGGCGGAGGTGTGGGCGAGGCCGGCACCACCGCCGGCTGGATCGCGCCGCAGTTGCCCAGTTGAGTCGTGTAGGCGGCGGCGGTCCAGTAGCTGGATCCGAGCCACGAGACCTGCCACCAGCGGCCATCGCTGCGATCGGCGTAGCCCGTGATCAGCGGCTCGTCTCCGGCGTTGAAATTACCCTTGATGTCGTATTCGGTGCCGGGGCCGCTGCGCATACGCAAGCCGCCGACATTGACGCGCGCCCGGCAGACCGGGTTGAAGATGGTGGCTGTGGCCTGCGGCGCTGGGCCGGCGGTGCCCGCCCCGCCAGGGCCAGGCGACAGCGCCGGCAGGACGGTGATCGTGCGCTGCGCGGGCACGCCCACGATCTGCCCGCTGTACGCCTGCACGGCCAGCACGACCGTGCCGGGACGGTCGGGCGTGTAGTCCATCACCACCTCGACGACCGTCGGGTTGAGCGACTCGGCGGGGAGCTGGCTGTTGACGCGCACGTTGTTGACCAGCAGTTCGACGAGCGTCACGCCGGAAGGACTGGTCGCTCGCGCCCGCACCGACACGGTCTGGCCGACGGCGAGCGTCTGCCCTTCCGCCGGCTGTAGAATCTCGACGGAAGGGCGCTGCAACGGCGGGCTGGCTGTCACGTCGGCGCCCCCTTCGCCGCCGATTTGCAGAGTGCAGGCCAGCGCTGCCAGGGTCAGGGTGACGAGCACCCAGGCCGCGCGAAAGAGAGGGGTCCGGCTGCGCATAACACGCTCCTCGAGCGCCGTGCTGCGGCGCGCTGCTGGGCGGGATTTCTTCGTTCATCTGCATTGTAATGCAACTTGGGGCGCAGGCAAAACAATCACAGGTGGGGCGTGGGGTGTGCGCGGGGCGAGAGTGCGGAACCGCCGAGACGCAGGGGCGCAGAGCAGAGCGGGCGCAGAGATCGGCCAGGATTGGGCGAGCCGGGTGGTGAGCCGGGAGTTCTGAGCCGGTGGGTCTTAGGGCGGCGGCGGCCAGATTTCCGAGAGAGAGACTTCCAAAGTCTCGAAGACTTCGGAAGTCTGATTCTTGGTCGGGCGCAGCAGAGCAGCACCCACGAGCGGGGCGCAGTTACCCTTCTTGCCCTTCGCGGTAACTGGGTTCGTCGCTGAGGTCCTGTCTCAGGGCGATCTCGCCGTCATCCGCCAGCCGAAACTCCCGGTTGCCGCGCTTGGCCTTCTCCCCGATCAGGCCGTAGAGCGCCATCTGCTCGTATTCCTTCTGAACGGCCCGGTCGGCAGCCTTCTTCCCGGAGTAGTCGGCGCCCATGAAGATGGCTCCCATCCCAAACAGCGCGGAGATCACCAGGGAGATCGCGGCCAGCGTCCCGTGCCCCGTGCTCAGCAAGGCGACGCCGATCAGCGCCGCGATCACCGCCGTGACCAGGCAGGCCATGATCACGGCGCGCAGCTCGTACAGCTCCTGAATCTGCTTCACGCGCCGCTTCAGATAGTCTTCATCGAACGGCTGCATTGGTTCCTCCCATTGCGCATTGGACTTCGACTATCTATACGTGCGATGCGGCACCGCGTTGCGTTGTTCCGCCACCAAAAACCCCCGCGCGAGGGCGGGGGCATGATCGGCGAAGGATGGCGGCGCTCAGTCAATCGGGTCCTTGAAGACGTAGTACCGTCCTATGTCGTCGCCTTTGGCGATGCACGTTGCCAGGTCCACTTTGAACTCGTGCCCGCCAGACACCCAGCGCAGCGACTCCTGCAGCAGGCCCTGGCCGACATAGCACACCGGGCGGTCGGCCTTGCGATTCCAGCACATGGGGCAGCGTTCCAGGGTATAGATGTATTTGTCGCCGTCGTCGTGCACGTTGGAGATCTGGTCGGAGAACTGGTTGAAGATGTTGGCCATGGCCGGCAGGCCGATGCGCAGCTTGGCCGCCAGCGGCAGCACCTTGAAAGCCAGGTCGCCCACGCCGGCCAGCGCCCCGAAGCCGCGCAGTGCGTCGGCGAAGGTCGCCCGGCCCGCGCGCAAAGCCAGCCCACGCCCGCCGCGCGGCCCGTACATCTCTTCCAGCGCTACGCACAGCGCGGTGAAGTAGGCGAAGTCGAACTGTTTATCCAGGTTTTCCGGCGGATAGTTATTGATGTATTGAGGTAAGTTCGCCAGGTGCAGAATGGCGTTGAAGCCATTCTTGCCCATCACCTCTTCAAGCGACTTGAAGATGATGCGAGCGAATTTGTTGGGGTAGTTGAAGCCGCTTGGTTCCGGTGGCATGGTGCCTGACCCTCCGCGAAGTATGCCGGTCTGGGCGGCGCCGCTGAATGGCGCTGCGGACGCCCTGCGCCGGGCACCCGCAGCTTCAGTATACGTCAATTCTGTGATAGCGCCAGAAGCAACGCGGCGGGGTGCGAAATGCCTGGATCGCAGAGGCGCAGAGAGTGCGGAGATGGCTGGGGGGTGGTTTTGTGGACGGCGGCGCTGTCGGGAGCGCGTTCTGCCGTCAGCCGATACCCCTGGCGCACGATCATGGCGCGGAATCCGGTTGCCTCGGAAAGGCCGCGCGCTCCCGTTGTCCTGATGATCGAAATTGGATTAAGATTAGAGCGACTCTCTCACTGGCGTGGATTCTCACCACCCCTCCTGATCGGCAGCAGAACGCCATGCGCATCCGCGACTACCGGCCCGACGACGACCCCGCGCTGATGATCCTGGAGCGCCTCAGCCCGCGCGGGCTGCCGGAACCATTCGTCCACTATCGCCGGCGGTTCATTGACCGCGCGGCCCTGTTCGCCGAGCATTACCTTCTGGTCGCCGAGGAGGGCGGTGAGGTGATCGGCTGCCTCGCGGTCGGCCTCAAGCAGACGCATATCGGCGGGCAGCCGGTGCGCCTGGGGTACGTCTTCGATGCGCGGACGCACCCCGCACGGCGGCGGCAGGGCATCGGCTCGGCGCTGGTCTCGGCGCTGGACGAGGCCTTGCGGGAGCGCGGAGCGGACGGCGTCTACGGCCATATTGTCGCCTCGAATGTGGCCTCGCTGCACCTGTTCGCCAAGTGCGGCTACCAGCGGCTGCGCCAGTTGATCCTGCTGACCTTTCAGCCTGTCCCGGCGGTGATTCCCCCGGAATGGATGCCGCGCCACGTGGCCGACTTCCTGGCCGACCAGGAGCGCGTGCGCGCCGCCCATGCCGCGCGCGACCTGTACGTCCCGGAGGTCGCGGCGCGCCTGGCCGAGTACGATTTCGAGCGGTGGAGCGTTGACCTGGGCGATGGGCAGTGCGCCGGGCTGAGCGTCTTCGACCAGAGCCACGTCTTTCAGCAGTGGCCCGCCGACCTGCCCTTCCCTTCGCCGGAAACGATGCGCGCGCGGCGGCAGGCCAGCCTGCGCCTGTTCGACGAGGTGGGGGGGCAGCACCCGGCCCTGCTGCGGGCCATCTTCGACACGCTGCGCGACCAGGCGGTCGCCGCGCGGGTGAGCAAGCTGTCGCTGCTGCTCGACCGGGCAGATCGCGTGCCCGCTTTCCTGTTCGCCGAGGCGGTGGCGCAGATGGATTACTGGATGGTCTTCAAGCGCCTGAACCCAGACTGGGTGCCGCGCTGGCAGGACGCCCCGATCTACGTGGACACGCGCGAGCTGTAGGGCGGCGCTCGCGCCGGGCCGCCCGTGAATTCCGCGTGAAAAATGCCGGGCATCGGCTGAATGACGGATCAGAGCGTGCCGCTTGCCACTTGGCCTGCCGCCGCAGAATCCATATACTGCACGTAATTTGCACCGATGCGTCTCGCATAGGGGGCCGCATGACGCTGCAAGACCTCACCGGGCAGATTTTCGGGCAATACGAGCTGCGCCAGTTGATCGGCGTGGGCGGCATGGGCGCCGTCTACCGCGGCTTCCAGGCGAACCTGGAGCGCGAGGTGGCGATCAAGGTGCTCTCCACGGCGCTCGCCAGCGAGACGGGGTACATTGAGCGCTTCTATCGCGAAGCCAAGACCGCCGCCGCGCTGGAGCATGCCCACATCGTGCCCGTCTACGATTACGGCATTCAGCGCGACATCAGCTATGTGATCATGCGCCTGCTCGCCGGCGGCACGCTGGCCGAGCGGGTGCGCTTCTGCCTGGAGCGCGAGCGCTCGCTGCCCGCTCCCAGCGAAGTCGGGGAATTACTGCGCCAGGTCGCCAGCGCCCTCGATTACGCGCACAGCCAGGGCGTCATTCACCGCGACATCAAGCCCTCCAACATCATGTTCGACAACCAGGGCAACGCCTACCTGGTGGACTTCGGTATCGCCAAGCTGATGGAGGCGACCAGCTCGCTGACCGGCACCGGCGTGGCGATGGGCACGCCGATCTACATGCCGCCGGAGCAGTGGCGCTCCGAGAATCTGACACCCGCTGCCGACCAGTACGCGCTGGCGGCGACGGTCTACGGTCTGCTGACCGGCCGTGCGCCCTACGAGGCCAGCACACCCTTCGGCCTGATGCACAAGCACCTCAACGAGACGCCCACGCCGGTGCACCTGCGCCGTCCGGGGCTGCCGGAGTCGGCCAGCGCGGTGCTGGAACGGGCGCTGGCCAAAGCGCCGGGCGACCGCTTCGCCACTGTGACCGCCTTTGCCCAGGCGTATACGAGCGCCATCGCCGGGAGCGAGGGCAAGCCGACCGGTTTCTTCACGGTTAAGCTGCCGGAGAGCGCTCGCCAGGAGGGGCCGCCCCGGACGCCCTCTTCGCCGCGACCGCCCACACCATCATCGGGCGGCGCGCCACGCGGCGCACCGCCGCCCTCAGAGCCGTCGCTGCCGGCCATGCCGACGGGCGCGGGCAAGCCAATCCACAGAAGTCCGGTGGTCTGGGCGCTGGCCCTGGGCCTGGTCGCAGCGCTGGCGGTGATCGGCTTCCTGGTGCTGGGCCAGGGGGGAGACGGTGGGGCAAAAACGCCGGCCCCCGGTGACCTGACGGGGACTGCGCTCGTCGCCGTGCCGACGCCCACCGAGACGCCGACCGTGCCCGCCCTGGTGACAGCAACTCCGCTGCCCTCCAAGACGCCCGAACCGACGGCGACGCCGGAACCGACGGAGACGCCGGAACCGACGGAAACCGTTACCGCGACGGACACCGTAACGGCCACTGCGACGGACACGCTGCAACCGACGGAGACGCCAACGGTCGCGGTGGGGCTGATCGTGCTCTCGCCAACCTACACGCCAAGCGATACGCCTGCTCCGACCGACACGCCGACGCCATCACGCACGCCCCGGCCCGCCGCCACGCCCTGGCCGACGCGCACACCTAGCAGCACGCCTGCGCCGACCGACACGCTGACGCCATCACGCACGCCCCGGCCCGCCGCCACGCCCTGGCCGACGCGTACTGCGCCGACAGGTACGCGAACGCCCACAGCGACGCGCACGCCCACAGCGACGCGCACGCCGACACCGAGCGAGCGTTGGGGCATGACCGTTGAGAACGCGGCGGATGCAGCCTGGAGATGGGAAGAGGTGATTCTGGCGGCGTGGCTAAACCCCTCGGCAAACCACGCCCGTTACCTGTTGCGCCTGACACAGGTTGAGACCTTTGTGGGTACGTGTGAATACAGCAAGATGGGTTTCGGCCCTACTACGTTCACCCTGAGGCGTTACCGGGTACGGGTGACCGCGAGCATCACCGACTTGAGCAACCGGGCGTTGCTTGCAACGGAGACTTTCACCACTGGCTCATTGGGCGAGTGTCCTTCGTTTGTCACCCACTTCGAAAACGAGACCAGCCGGGACGATTACTACCCGCCGGATAGGGCGCTGTTTGAGACATGGTTCTCGCGTGTCATGGGCGGCAACATGACCGGCCTGGCGACCATCACGCCCACGCCAACAGCTACTTTTACGCGCACGCCAACCCCGGAAGGGGCAGAGGATGCCTTCGTGGTCGTGACTTCGCCAGCAGGAGCAGAGGTGCGCTCCGAGCCAGGGCGCGAGGGGGCTGTACTGGGTCGAGTTGAGCACGGCGATGGGCTGGCCGTGACAGGTCGCACGGCTGATCAGAGATACTTCCAGGTCCAGTTCCAGGGTCAGCTTGGCTGGGTCTTCTGGACGTATGTGGAGTTTGAGGGCGACCTGGAGACTGTGCCTGTCGTGGTGCCAGGAGCGGGGCTGGTCGCCACCAACACGCCCAGGCCCGCCGCCACGCCCTGGCCGACGCGCACGCCGACGCCCACCCCCCGGCCAGTGGCATACCCTGCCGGCGCGCCCAACGCGGACTGGACGCCGATTGTGCGCGAGTTCAATGGCCTGCCGATGGTCTACGTGCCCGCCGGATGCTTCGTGATGGGCAGCACCGACCCGCAGATTGATGCGGCGCTCGAACAGTGCAGAGCGGACTATGGCCCGTGCGAGCGAGACTGGTTCACGGATGAGAAACCCCGCTCTGAGGTCTGCCTGGATGCCTTCTGGATCGGGCAGACTGAGGTGACGAACGCGCAGTATCAGGCTTGCGTGCAGGCAGGCGCTTGCAGCCCGCTGAAGGACAGGCGTTACGCAGGGAACGCCGACCATCCCGTCGTGTCTGTGGACTGGTTTCAGGCGCGCGACTACGCCGCGTGGGTGGGCGGAGCGTTGCCCAGCGAGGCGCAGTGGGAATACGCCGCGCGCGGGCCGCAGGGCTTGCAGTACCCCTGGGGCGAGGAATTTGACGGCAACCGAGCCAATTACTGCGACGTGAACTGTGTGAACGGATGGCGCTATGCTGCCTACAACGATGGATACGCGCAGACCGCGCCGGTGGGGAGCTTTCCAGCGGGCGCATCATGGGTTGGGGCGCTCGATCTGAGTGGCAATGCGTGGGAGTGGACCAGCACTCTCTACCGGGAGTATCCTTACCGTGCCGGCGACGGGCGTGAGGACCCGGCAAGTGCCGGTTGGGGGCGGGTGCTGCGCGGCGGCTCGTGGACCGATGGGCGGTTCAACGCGCGCGCCACTGACCGCCTCTGGCTACAACCGTCCACCACAGACTTCCACTATGGCTTTCGGATCGTGATGGCCGAGAGCGGCCCCGCGCCGGACGCCGGAGCGGTTGAGACTGCGTCGGAACCAACCGGCGTGATGCTGCGCGTGTGGGGTCAGCAAACGCCGCTGCGCGCGGCCCCTACGGCCGGCGCTGCCGAAATCGCCCGGCTGTCCGCGGGAATCCAGCTGGAGATTCTTGGCAGGAACGCTGAGGCGAACTACTTCCTGGTGTCGTATCAAGGGCAGCAAGGGTGGGTGCGGCTATCCTACGTCTCTATCCTGGGCGATCTCAGCGCCGTGCCGGTGGTCGAAATGGAGGCGGAGGCGGAGGGTGTGCTGGCGCTGGTTGGGCCGCGCGCGGTGATCATCTATGCTGCGCCAGACCTGTATGCGGACAGGCTTGAGACGGTCGAGAACGTGGAGCTACCGGTCACCGGGCGCACGGCGGATGGCGGGTGGTATCGCGTCGAGTGGCAGGGGCGCGAGGCGTGGATCGTCAACAGCTACTACCTGCGAGTACAGGGCGATAAGAGCACCATTCCGGTGGTCGAAGTGGAGGCGGAGGAGGAAGTTGCACCCACGCTAACCGCCGCCAATACGTTCCTCGGCGTCATCCTGCAGGCAGATTTCTCTGGCCCAATCAGCGAATTCTCCACAGCAGCTGAAGGCTGGTATGTCAGCAGGACGTGGGGCACCCCTGTAATATGTGTGCGGGCACCATCTGATACGTCCAGGCGCTTGGTATTGGACATGCCGGCAACACTAGGTGACTATCTGGTCGAAACCGAGGTGCGCTTCGTCAGCCCGTTCGGCCGTTTGGCCCTGCTGACGCGTCTCGACTCTTCAGGCGCTGGCTATCGTCACGAAATGGAATTGACCCCAACTGACAGAACTGTGCGCCAGTACTACTACCCTCCTTCAGGTGACCTTGGCAGTTTGAGCGGATATGCGACGACGGCCACACAGCATATCTTGCGCGCCGAAGTGCAGGGTGACACCATCCGCACTTATCTGGACGGAAGGCTCGTAGGTGCTGCCACTGATCCTAATCGCTCGGCAGGTTCTGTAGCGGTTGAGGTTGGCCCTAACACTCGTATATGCATTTTCCAACTGACTGTACGGTCTTTGCACAGTTCACCCGAAGCAATGCGTAATGCGCAGATAGCAGAGGCAATGAGAGACGCCAATCTACGGAGCGGTCCAGGGACTGACTATCGAATTGTGGGTGAGGTATCTGCGGGCGATCGGCTGTTTATCATGGAATGGAGTCTCGACCGCTCCTGGGCATACGTTCGTACTGATCGCGACTACTCTCACGCCTGGATCTGGACAAAACTGATTCGCGAGCAGTAGATCGGTTGTTGTGTGTTTCGGAGCAACGCGGCTCCCACATGGGAGCCGCTTCGTTTTCCTGGGGAACGCCTCAGTGCCAGTTCAGCGCGCCGGGCGAGGTCGCCTCGACAGAGGCGGGCGAGGTCGGCGCGCGATCAGCGTCCACCAGCCGCGCCTGCATACTCCAGGGGCCGGTCCACGTCACCTGCACCTGGGCAAGCTGCCCGCGCCAGTCGCGCGAGTCGTCGCCGAAGAAGACCAGCTTGTTCTGCGGGGTGCGCCCGCGCCACTTGCCCTTCACCTGATCCTCGACCAGCACCTCGACCGTCTGCCCCAAATACTGCCGGTTGATCTCGGCGACGACCTGCTCCTGCAGTGCTTCCAGCGTAGCGAGTCGGCGCTTTTTCTCTTCGGCGGGCACGTCGTCGGGCATTGTGCGCGCGCTGACCGTGTGCGGGCGCGGGCTGTAGCGGGCCAGGTGCACCTTGTCCAGCTTGAGGTCGGCCAGCAGGTCGTAGGTCTCCTGGAACTGCGCCTCTGTCTCGCCGGGGAAGCCGACGATCACATCGCAGTGAATGGCCACGCCGGGGATGCGCGCCCGGATGCGCGCTACCAGGTCGCGGTACTGCCCGGCGGTGTAGCCGCGCCGCATCCGCGCCAGCACCTCGTCGCTGCCCGCCTGCACAGGCACCTCGATCTGCGGCATCACGCGCGGCAGCCCGGCCACTGCATCCAGCAATTCATCGGTCATCCAGTTGGGATGGCTGGTTAGGAAACGGATGCGCTGGAGACCCTCCTGCTCGGCAGCGTCGTGCACGATGCGCAGCAGCGCCGAGAGATTCGGGCCGTCGGACACGTCCTTGCCGTAGCGATCCACGATCTGCCCCAGCAGCGTCACTTCGCGCACGCCCTGGCGGGCCAGGCTGCGCACGTGCCCGACGATCTCGCCGACCGGGCGCGACTTCTCGACGCCGCGCCGGTAGGGGATGATGCAGAAGGTGCAGGCGTGCGAGCAGCCGTAGACGACCGGCACATGCGCGCTGACCAGCGTCCCGCGCTCGCCCTCTGGCAGCAGAATGGCGCCGGGCGCTTCGTCAACAGAGTCCTGCAGGTGATCGCGGGCGGCGCGGGCGGCGGCGTCCTGCGCGCGCGCTTCCCCTTCGGCGGCGCGCTCACCCAGAAAGGCGACCATCGGCGCGGGGTCGGACGGCGGCAGAAAGACGTCCACCTGCGGCAGTTTCTCGCGCAGCCGCAGCGGGTCCTTCACCCCGACCAGGCAGCCCATCAGCCCGATGACCTTGCCCGGATCGGCGCGCTTGACCTGGGCCAGCTCGCGCAGCCGCCCATACGCCTTGTCTTCGGCGGACTGGCGCACCACGCACGTGTTGATCACCAGGATGTCGGCCTCGTCGTGGTCAGCGGCGGCTTGATGCCCCAGCCGCTCCAGCTCCGAGGCGAGCCGCTGCGTGTCGGCGACGTTCATTTGGCAGCCCAGAGTCCAGATGTGGTAGCGCATAGTGGGCTTCGATGTCTCCCTCAGGGTGCGGATAGAGCGTCAGAGTCGGGCTTGCAGGTAATCGCGCAGCGCGACAGCGTTGCTGTGCTCAACGTCGCGCGCGGCGAAGACCAGGGTGATCGTCCCGCTGCGCGCCGCTTGCAGCAGCGGCTCCCACGCCTCCGGCCTGGCGTCCAGTTCGGCCCCAAAGCGGCGGCGGAACTCGTCCCAGCGGGCCGGGTCGTGGCCGAACCACTTGCGCAGCTCCGCGCTGGGCGCAACGTCGCGCAGCCAGGCGGTCAGGTGCAGCGCGTCTTTTTTCACGCCGCGCGGCCACAGGCCGTCCACCAGGTAACGCGCGCCGTCGCCCGGCTCCGCTTGTTCGTAAGCACGCTTCAGCTTGATCACGGTGCTCCTCCCGAGCTTCTGGCTTCGGCATACCAATAATATACAGGGATTTTAGACAAATTCGCCCCATAAGACCAGGGCGGATTCGGGGCGCGCGCAGAGGTCGTCTGGGGGCAGGGACTCTGCCCCCGGCCCCGCTGCGCGCAACTCTCATTCTGCGACGGGCAGGTGTTGCTCGCCGAACGTCTTGATGGCCTCGATGATCGGCAGCAGCGCCTCCCCTTTCTCGGTCAGGGCATATTCCACGCGCGGCGGGATTTCGGCGAAGGCGTGGCGCGAGATCAGGTGGGCCGCTTCGAGCATCTTCAGGCGCTGCGAGAGCGTCTTGGGGCTGATGCCAGCCAGCGACTCTTCCAGTTCACTGAAGCGCCGGCTGCCGTGCGTCAGATCGCGCACGATCAGCAGCGTCCAGGTGTCGCCGACGAGATCGGCGGCGCGGGCGATGGGACAGTGGTCGTGAGAATGGTGAATCATGGTCGGTGATCCCATCTGTTAAAGGGTGTCTGGTCAGCTCCCCTCATCCCCCAACCCCTTCTCCCTCCAGGAGGAGAAGGGGAGCAAGGCACAGGATTTCCCCTCGCCCCGGTGAGGGAGAGGGGTGCAGGGGTGAGGGGTTTCGTACACGCTCTTAGAGTTTCATCAGAAGATGCCTTGCGCCATTGACAGAGCGCTCTTCTCACCATTATACTTTATATTGTGAAGGAGCTTCCATACAGAAAGTATAAGTATGGCAGCCTGACGTTAAATCACCTGGAGGAGACACATGACAGACGCACTCTTTCTCATTGGTCGGATCGTGTTTGGTCTGTTCTTTCTGCACAACGTATCGAACCACTTCCTGAATCTCAAGGCGATGACGGGCTACAGCCGCTCAAAGGGCGTCCCGATGCCGGCGCTGGCCACCCTGGGGACAGGGGCGATGATGCTCGTAGGCGCGCTGAGTATCATCACCGGCCTGTACCCCGGTGTAGGCGCCGCTTTGCTGGTGGCTTTCCTGGTCCCCACCGCCTTCATCATGCACAACTTCTGGGCGATGAGCGATCCCCAGGCCCGCGCGATGGAGAAGATACATTTCGGCAAAGACCTGGCCCTGGCAGCGTCGGCGCTCATGTTCCTGGCCATCCCGGAACCCTGGGCGTTGTCGCTGGCCTAAACAGCGCGCAACAACAGGCAGAGGCCGCAGCGCACTCCGCGCAGGCGGCCTCTGTGGTCTCTACGGCCAGGGTTCCATCCAATACTGGCCCGGCTCACCCTCGGCCACCCAGCCTTCCAGCCGCTCCGTGCGCACCAGCCACCACCGCAACTGGCGGGTCGTGTCGCACACCGGCCCCGACACCACTGTGAACTGTCCCCCCGGCTGAATCAAGCCGATGACATTGCCCGACTGCACGCGCGGCACACTGCGCACGCGGCTTTCCAGCGGCGGCGTGAAGGTGATGCGTCCTGTCTCGCCGGGCACCAGGCGCGGCGCCAGCGCGCCGGGGCAGGATACCGGCCCTGTCTCGAACGGCTCGATCCAGTATGTGCCGTTCTGCCCCTCACCGATCCAGCCCGTCCACAGCCCGCTGCGGTCGTATACCTTGATCTCCCACCAGGCGAGGCTGTTGGCGCACTGCGGCCCGGAGATGACCTCGAACATCTGGCCCGGCGGTATCTGGCGGAGAAGTGGGCCGTCCATGCCTGGCGCGCTTCGCACATTGGTGTTCAGCCGGGGATAGAGCGTCGTGCGCCCGCCTTCGCCTGGCTCCATACGGAAAGGCATCTGGTTGCAGAGAGCCGGGCCGGTCGGCGACGGCGAGAACGTGGGGCGCGGCGTTTGCGAAGGCGGGGGCGTCAGCGTGGGGCTGGGCGTGCGAGTGGCGGTCGCCGTGAGCGAGGGTGTCGCCGATGGCGTGAACGTGGGGGTGGCGGTCGGCGTATCCGTCCAGCTTGCGGCGGTCTGGGTCAGGCGCAGCGCCAGCAGCGCTTCGGTTGTCGCCTCAAGATCGGGCGTGGGCGTATCCGTCCAGCTTTCCGCCGTCTGGCTCAGGCGCAAGGCCAGCAGCGCCTCCGCCGTCGCCTCGAGATCGGGCGTCGCCGACGGCGTGAGCGTGGCGCTGGGTGTCTCGGTCGGGCGCGCAGTCTCGCTCGGCGATGCGGTGATGGTTGCCGTCAAGGTGGCGGTAGGCGACGGGGCGGGCGTGTCTGTTGCGGGCGCTGTCGGGGAAGGCATGAGGCTGGGTGTCTGGCTCGCCGCTGGCACCGGGCTGGCGCCGCCATCGCCCAGCGGGCCGCTGCTGCTCGTCGCTGTGCGTTCCGGCAGCGCCGTGATCGAGTCGGCGCGCGCTGTGCTATCCGGCGGGTGGACGATCAGCCCGCTGGTTGGCGTCGCCGAGGGCAGGGTGGCGATGGCCGCTGCCGTCTGCGTGCCCGCCGTGTCGCGCCGGGGCACAGTCTCCTCGTCGTCTCCACTGAGCGCCACAAACGCCAGGATCGCCGCCGCGATGACCACCAGCGCCAGGATCACCCCCCCGATCAGCCAGCCGCGCCCGCGCGCCCGCCTGTCGTGCAGCGCGGCAGCGGTGGCGCCGGCCCACGAGCGCTCATCCCATGCGCCATGCTCCAGGCTGGTGGGTGGCTCTGGCGGCGGGATGACCCCCGCCCGTGTCCCGGCGGGCGGCGTCGCCCGCTCAAGCTGCTCTGGCGTCGCGCGCGGCAGCGACTTCTCGCACAAAGCGGGCGGCAGCGCGATCACAGCCGCCGCGAAGTCGTCCGCCATCTGCCGGGTGGACTGGAAGCGCTCGCCGGGCTGCTTGGCCAGGGCGCGCAGCATGACCCGTTCCAGGGTGGGCGGCAGGGCGGGGTTGATCAGGCTGGGCAGTGGTGGCGGCGTGTCGAAATGCTTGTACATCATGCCGAAGGGAGTCTCGGCCTGGAAAGGCAGCGCGCCCATCAGCATCTCGTAAAGGATCACGCCCAGGGCGTAGATGTCGGTGCGCGCGTCCACCGACTCGCTGCGCCACTGTTCCGGGGCCATGTAGGCCGGCGTGCCCATCACGCTGCCGGTCGCCGTCAGGCTGTGCGCGCTGGTGGTTGAGCCAGCCAGCATCTTGGCGATGCCGAAGTCGGTCAGGTAGACATTGTCCAGCTCGTCGAGCAGGACGTTGTTCGGCTTCAGATCACGGTGGATCACGCCGCGCTGATGCGCGTACTCCAGCGCCGAGGCGATCTGGCCCAGGAAGCGGTTGGCCTGGCTGATGGACAGCGTGCTGGCGCGCAGGCGGTCGCTGAGGATGCCGCCCTCGACATAGCGCATGACCAGGTAGATGTGCTCGTCGCTGCGCCCGAAGTCAATCACGGGCAGAATGTGAGGATGCTGGAGTCGGGCGATGACTCGCGCCTCGCGCTCGAAGCGGGCGACGAACTCGGCATTGTGACTCAGCGTCGTCGCCATCACCTTGATGGCGACATCGCGGTCCATAGACTCCTGGTGCGCGCGATAAACGCTGGCCATCCCACCCCGGCCAACTAATTCGCCGAGGTGGTATTGGCCCAGTTTGTGGCCGCTTAGCTCTGCCATGAAGTCCGCTCCGGTGGGCACAGTGACGTGCTCATAGCATAACGATATGGCCAAGCGGGGGCAAATTGGAGCGCGAGCCGTCACCTGACCTCACCCCCGCTCGGCGCTGACGCGCCTCGCCGCCCCCTCTCCACACGCGGAGAGGGGGCAAGCCAAGCGTAGCCAGGCTGGGATGCAGAATTCTGAAACCGCAGAGGCACAGAGGACGCAGAGAAGAACGCGCACTTTATTTTTTCTCCGCGCTCTCTGCGTCTCTGCGGTAATTCTTCGCTTCAGAGTCCAGCGCCGGTTGCGTAGGGGGGGGCGCTCTGCCGCGCCCTGGCTGACCTCACCCCCGCTCGGCGCTGACGCGCCTCGCCGCCCCCTCTCCACACGCGGAGAGGGGGCAAGCCAAGCGTAGCCAGGCTGGGATGCAGAATCCTGAAGCCGCAGAGGCGCAGAGGACGCAGAGAAGAACGCGCACTTTATTTTTCTCCGCGCTCTCTGCGTCTCTGCGGTAATTCTTCGCTCCAGAGTCCAGCGCCGGTTGCGTAGGGGGGCCGCTCTGCCGCGCCCTGGCTGACCTCACCCCCGCTCAGCGCTG
>Ga0226835_1000453_pt1 | contig 47131 bp, 43 predicted proteins | sample LAC_MetaG_1_FD_163627 | JGI IMG/M metagenome (GOLD analysis project Ga0226835, IMG submission 163627) | Anaerobic ammonium oxidizing microbial communities from anammox membrane bioreactor (MBR) in UC Berkley, California, United States -... | ecosystem: Engineered > Bioreactor > Anaerobic >...
GTGGGGCATGTCGAGAGACTCGGCAAAACGCGGCCCGGAAACGCAAACGCCCCGGCCTTACGGTCGGGGCGTTCACTTCTAACGGGTGGGTCGCCCAGTTTCTGGACGACCCGGGCAATAGCGGGGGCTCGCTATGCCCGTCACCGCAACCGCCCGGAGAGCGAGAGAACGCTGATTCTGGAGTCCCTGCGGGCAGTCTTCTGGCTGAGGTTCAGCCAGGCGGCATAGGGCGGGAGGGCGTGAAACGGTGAAACCGGGCTGGCCAGGGGCAAGGACCGACAGGTCACGGGCGCTCAGTCCGCGCCACGGCGGGGCCGTCTATCGACCTTGCCAGCATGGCGTTTCCGTGGAACCGTGGACAGCATGCGGCGAATACCGGCCCTATTCGCCGCACGTTCTGCTGTGATTGGCGTGCTATTCGGATCGGCCGAGAAACCTGCTCGTGGGGGGTAGAGGGTGAGGCTTGGAGCGGGAGAGGGGCCGCGTCTCCCGCTCCATCAGCGTGGTCCGCCCGTGGGCGGGTTGGGCTTGACGGCTTGTGACTTATAGGTTACACTTGGGTGGACGATGGAAATACGCCGCTACCTCACCGAGACGGGCAAGGATGTCGTTGGCGAGTGGCTGGCGAGCCTCAAGGACGCCCGGGCGCGGGCGAAGGTGGCGACCCGCATCGCCCGGCTGGAGGCCGGGAACTTTGGAGACTGCAAGCCCGTGGGCGAAGGGGTCTGGGAACTTCGGGTCGATTGGGGGCCAGGCTACCGGGTGTACTACGCGATGGTCGGCGCCGAGGTCGTTCTGCTGCTCTGCGGCGGCGACAAGCGGAAGCAGGCGGTGGACATTCGCAGGGCGGCGGAGTTCCTGAAGGATTACAGGCGAAGGACGACAGCATCATGAAGCACAAGGCCAGCATCTCGCACGAAGAGGCGATCATCAGGGAACTCCGCGAAGATCCCGAGTACGCGGCCGAGTATCTCAAGGCCGCGCTGGAGGACAGCGACGAGCCGCGCGTGCTGCTCATCGCCCTTCGGCACATTGCCAAGGCGCAGGGTATCGCGGAGGTCGCCAAGCGGGCCAACATCGAGCGGGAGAGCCTCTATCGCGCCCTCTCGCCGAAGGGGAATCCGCGTTTCTCGACCATCATGGCGATCACCAAGGCGCTCGGGCTGTCGCTGACGGTCGAACCGGCACGGGGTTGACGAGGCACCGCGATGATCCGAAGCGATGACGAGTACCGGGCGACAAGCGGACGCGTGGCGGCGGCCGAGCGGCGCATTCACGAGCAGGAGGAGCGGCTGCGGAGCGCGGGCCTGACCGCAGCGGAAATCAAGCGAGTCATCGACCCCCTCAAGTCGTTTCACCAGCAGTTGAAGGAAGAAATCGAGGAATACGAACGCCGGGCGTAGGCCAGTTCGTGGAGGAAGGCAGAGGGTGAGGCCTGTAGCCGGGGAAGGGGTCCTTCACGCTCCATCAAGACACTCGGACCGGTTCAACTGCGGGCTGGTCAATCGTGCAAAGGGATATTGAGCTTGTCAAAAAAGGCTTGGTTACGCTTTTTGGCATCCCGGATCATCTTCTGGAACGAGAGCATCTCAACGTAGCAGTTGTAGTTGCGGAAAAAGCGGAAGTAGCCTTCACCATCCGGTGTTGGCGTGAAATCCTCGCGTGTCGCTATTCCACGCAGTGTCTTCGTGAAATCAGCGACAATGTAGGCGTAGAATGGCGTGTTCTCCCGAATGTGGATGGCTTGGCCCTTGGACCGCCGGCCTTCGCCCGACCTCAGCGTAGCCACATACTTCAACACCTGACTCACCGGGTTCTTCTCCGGGTCATCCATCTTGAAGTCATCGCGAACAGGTCTCTTGAACTCCACCAGCACAACGGCGCCGATCTGGTCCAGCGAATCACTGAAGGCCATTGGCCGATGGAAGATGGCCAAGTCGGGGCGATCTTCACTTTCCTGACGGACGGTTTCCTTCATGTCCCTGAAGGGCATGTCCGACGCGAGGTAGTAGTGGAAGTAAAGCCGGTCATCCAGCAGCCACAGATTCATCTTCGCTGACGATATGTCCTCAGAGGATGTCTTCGTGGGACACACGGCTGCGTGAACTGCTTCTTCCAGTGAATACTTGCCGCTGTTCTGCAACCCGATCTGATCCTCCAAGAACTCGATGACGGCACGGCGATACGCGACGTGACGTGCCAGTTTAGACATGCCCGAGTCGTTGAGTTGTTCCAGCAGCTTGTCCAGCCTCGCACGCCGATCGTCCGGCGCTTCGTCGGGATCATGAGCCTCGGACAGTTCTTGGTTTAGGGCCTCACGACTCTCTCCGTCGAGTTTCTGCTCGATCCTGTAGAGAGCCAGATCAAGGTCACGACCCTCCACGCCTGGTGGGATTGCAACAACTTCTTCCGCTCGATGTTTGAGCAGATAACGATACTGCGGGTACGCAGTCTCGATTTGGTTCCGAATTCGAGCCTCATTCGCAGCCAGAATCGGTTCGAGAGTGGGTTGGAGAAACTCCCTTGCTTTGTTCGTTGCTTCGGAAAGTAGCGAAGCAAAACTGACGGTACCGTTGGGAGGTTTGGTAGGGTCGTACGCGAAGAGCCCGTCAAAGTCGAAACTCCCCCGCTCAGCATCGACGAGCCCATCAAGCACCTGTCCCGATACATATCCCTGGTAAGCGAGATCCTCTGTGCTTCCGGGAGGCCGCAGGCCGCCAGATAAGCCGGGGATCTTACCTCCGAGCGGTTCGTCTTTCACTCGCCGAGAGTGAGCACAGAAGTGAAGAGCGTGTCTGGAGTTCTTGCGTCCTCGAACCAGCAGATGAGTAATCCTGAAACTCGTACCGTTGACGGAGAAGTCATGGCGTTGAATCTCCGACTTCAACTCATCTTGGAACAAGCGCCCCAAGTCGGCCTCATAGCCGGCATCTGCATCGGTCAAATGGATTCGGGGCTTATTGTCGGCGATGAAGTACTCAAGGCAATGTTCGATGATGGAAATGCCGATCGTCTCTGGCTCGTGCTGCAACGCGGGCTTGTAATTGTCAAATGGATTCCTGACGGTGACAACCGTGCCACGGGGTTCGGTTGTCGCTGAGAGAGTGGGGCCGACGATCCCCTCAGTGGAGAATGAGAATTCGCGCTTCTTGTTCGCATCGCCGTCTCGGAAGACGCTGGCAATGCGAACGCTCTCAAAGACCTTGAGCCACAGCAATCGTCCGACACCCTTGCCACCGTACCTGGCCTTTGTCATAGAGTCGGAGCGGCGGAATGAAGCGAAGTTGGCATCATCAAAGCCGATGCCGTTGTCATGTACCTCAAAGCCAATCACAGGTCCCGGTTGCTGAGTGCCGTCGAGGGTCTGCTGTCCGGTGCCGCGGAGCACGCGAATGGTGATGACTCCCTTTGTGGGCTCGGGGCCATCGAGGATGGCATGGATCGAGTTGACAATAGCCTCGTAGAGCGACCGCATAGCGTTAGAAGGCGCGAGGCGCATGTTGGTCACGCGACCCTGAAGGTCAACTTCCAGTGGCAGGTTCGTCGTCGGCATCAGGCTACTCCTCCTCGAAACCGAAGTCAGTGAACCTCAAGGTCCGGCAGTTTTCCGTCACGTCACGAACGGTCTTGTCTGACGCGCCCTCGGGCAGCCGTGCGCTGACTTCGAGCGTGATCTCCACTTCGGCCCCGACGACGCCGGTCAGGTGCTGGACGATCTCTTCGGCGATGCGGGCCGCGTCGCGGCCCAGGCGAAGAGGGTCCACCTTCACCGAGCCGTGAAAGCGGCGCAGGACCAGCGCGGCGGGCACCGCCACGTCCGGTGTACCGCCGGGGGAAACCGGAGCCGGGTCGAACCCGTCCGGGTTGGGCGGGCCAGCGGAGACGGGAACGCCGGGAGCAGGCCCCGCTACTGTCGGTCCGGCGGCAGCCGCTCGCTGCTCGGCCGCGAGCTGGGCGGCGGCGGTGTCCGGCTTGACCAGCACGGCCCGGTCGTCCGCGATGACGCGGATCGTCGTTGCGGCGCGGAGGCCCTGGTATCGCTTCTTCTGCTCGTCCCACGATTCGGCATAGGCGAACGTCTCGCTCTGCCACATCAGGCTGGCGACGCCCTCCTGGATGGCGGCGAACAGCACGTTCTCGTCACGAAGCCGTGGCAGGTAGAGATAGCGGGCCATGTACTCGGCCAGCTGCTTCACGCCGACGTGGTTGCCGCTCCACAGCGGCACACGGTCGAGTTCGGTACGCAGCCGCACCGCCCCCATCTGCACGAGCAGTGCTTCCTCGTTCTTCAACTTCTTGGCGGCCCTGCCGGCAAGGCTCTCCTGCCCCTGGAGCTTCAACTCGGTCCATGACGGCTCGCCCTTCGGGTCGGCCTGGCTGGGAACGAGAAGCCACTGATACGCCTCGGTAATCCGCAAATCGACCGCCTCGTCGGCGCCCTTGCGCTTCGTCTCGGCCTGGCGCGTCTGGAACTGGTCGAGGTTGAGGGGCACGCGCTCGTCCCAGATGGACGACCAGGCGAGGTACTGCCGAGTCGCCTGCTCCAGTTCGCGCAGCCGGTTGATATCCGGGGCGAGAAAAACGAGCGTGTTCTTGTAGTTACGCGGCGATGAACCCCGTGCTTCGAGGATCGCCGCGGCTTCCTTCCGGGCCGCGCTGATGCCGTTCTTGTTCGTGTGCGGATAATCCGGCCCGAGGATGACGAGGCGCGCCTCACGATCATCGGGAATGTCGCTGCTCGGCACGCAGGCATGGACCTTCGAGAAGTCCGCCCGCGTTCGCGCCTGCTCCCGCAGTCGTTTGACGATCTCGTCGCTCACCTGGTCGTCGCTCAACTGGCCGGCGCGGTCGTCGGCCAGTCGCGCCACGGTCGGCTGTGTGGAGTACCAATAGCGCTTGCCGTCCACGTACAGGTACGTCGCGCTGTCGGTCAGCCGCCGCAGTGCATCGCCGAACGTGGCGACCGATTCACCGGGCTGGGCGCAACCGAGCTTGATCTGTCGTTCGTCGATTCCGCGGTGTGCGGCCCGGATCGTCGGAGCGGAGCCCATGTAGATGGTCCGGGCGACCCGGCGCGTTGCCGAGTACCGACCGAGATTCGGGTTGTCGCGGTCGAGCGCCAGCGGCAGCGAGTTGGCCCCGTCCACGTCCTTCTCGATCACCGGAATCCACTGATCCTCCAGGTATCGCGTCAGCTCGAACTGCACGATCGGATCATCGACGGGCACGTTGCCGGGCATGATGAGCAGGTTGCTGTCCTGCCGCTCCCATAGCGAGTGGATCACCGTCGCCATGAGGCGCAGCACGCCGCGCGTGCGTTGGAACTTGTCGAGTGTGGACCAATCGCTGTAGAGCCGGTCGAACATCTCGGGATGGATCGGGTAGGCCATTTTGATGCGCCGCTCGTAGTCGGCCTCCCGGCACTCGCTCGGAAACTCCTGCTGCTGCGTGCCGTACCAATCGACGAAGGCGCGCGCCACGGCGTCGCGGGCGACGAACTGGTCGCCGGAGAGCGGCTGGAAGAGCCGTCGGCGAACAATCTCGAATCCCTCGTCCGGGCTAGCCGGCCTCCAGGAGGCCTCGACGCGGCCGACGGCGTTCTTGAGCCGCGCCAGCGCTTCTCGTCCGCGCTCGCCGCCGACTTCGATATCCGTGACGGCTCGGTCGGCGCGCTGGTGCGGACTTTCTGACGCGGGAATGCTCACGACGAGGAGCGTGTGCTTCGCGGCCTTGGCCGCTTCGCTGAGCGCCTGGGCGAAGGTGAACTGTGTGTCGAACGTGCCGGCCGGGAGGTCGGCCGTGCCGTGAAGTTGGCGGGCGTAGGCGACCCACTCGTCGATCAGGATCAGGCAGGGGCCGTACTTGTTGAACAACTCGGTCATCGTGGCGCCGGGGTTCGTCGCGCGCTCATCGTCTTCCTTGACGAGCTTGTAGCCCTCTTTGCCGCCGAGTTGCCAGGCGATCTCGCCCCAGAGGGTGCGGACGGTCGTACCGTCGGGCTTCTTGTGCGGCTTGCCGGGCGAAATCTGCGTGCCGACGAACACGGCGCGGCGAACACTCTTGGGCAGCGGCACTTCGACAGCCTTGACCAGTTCCTCGGCACCGGGCAGGTCGGCCGGTGATGCGCCGGAGAACAGGTGGTACAGCGCCAGCATCGAGTGCGTCTTGCCGCCGCCGAAGTTGGTCTGAAGCTCGACGACGGGGTCGCCTCCCTTGCCGGAAAGGCGAAGCACAGCCTGCGACAGCAGCCGGCGCAGACCCTCGGTGATGAACGTCCGGCGGAAGAACTCCGTCGGGTGCTTGTACTCGTCGGAACCCTCGCCCTGGTACACCTGCCACAGGTCGGCGGCAAACTCGGCCTGCTGATACCGGCCGCTGGCCACGTCCGGGTGCGGCGTCACGACCTCGCGCCACGGCTTGAGGCCGCCCTGCGGCTTGCCCTCGGTGGGCTGTGCGGATCTTCTCCGCATCTCCGAGCGGCGCTGCTCGTCGAACATCGTGCGCATCAGGTCCATGCGCATCTGGCCGACTTCGCCGGCGGCGTCGGCGGCGGAGACGGCGTTGAGCAGCCGCTCCATCGAATCCAGCGCCCGGATGGCGTCGTTGCTCGTGAACTGCTCGTTGTGCGCCCATTGATTGCGCACGCCGCGCAACTCGCTCACGATGCTCCGCTCGGCCGGGCCGAGCACGTCGCGGAACACGGCGTTCCACTGGTCCCACAGGACGCCCAGCAGCGTGGCCGGATCGTCCAGGTTGGCGGCCTGCGACTTGGCGCGGGAGCGGTTGCCGGCTTCCGGCAAGACGTTCTGCCAGTTGTCGCCCAGGTGCGACTTCAGTTCGCGCTCGACGAACGGCCGCAGCCCTGCCGCGAGCAGGTCCAGCCCCTTGCCGACACGTTCTCGATTGCTCACGGCCATAGGTCAGGGTCCATCATGAAAAGAGGTCCGATTGGGTCTGAGGTTGCCGCACTCGGGCGGAAAGGGCAAGCCTGGAGAGTTCCGGCCAGGCGATCACGAGACTGTTGTAGGCCAGCGCCTCGTCGGCCCACTTCTTGCGCTCGCAGATCGAGTAGAGCCGGTAGGCCAGTTCGCGAGCAGTCTCGCCCATGCCGCCCAGGCGATTCAGGAGCTTGGCGGCCTCCGCCTCGCCCTTCGTTTCCAGTGTGTGGATCAGATGCTGCACCACCTCCCAGTGCCGCAGGCGCGTGTCGGTTGCTGGGTCCCAGCCGTCCGGAAGTTCGTCTCGGCGGAGCAGCCGCACCTTGCCGGCTTTCGATTTGACGATGCCGGCTTCGACAAGCGCATTCACCGCCGTGTTCTTGGCCTTGGAGAGCGTCTCGGCGACGCCGAACGGGCCTTCGTCCATGCCGTGCTGCTCGAACCAGGCCAGTGCCCAGCGCGTGTCGGCGTCAAAATCGCCCTCCTGCTCGGCGAGCACTTCATCGAGCACCTGGTTGATGATGCCCAGCGCCGTGCGGACGGTCATGGGCGAGCCGTCGGACTCAATCACCTTGGCGTACCGCGTGAACACGGCCATGCCGGGTCCGATGGCCGATTGTGCCAGGTCCACGGGGGCGATGTTGCTGTGCTGGAGATTCTTGAGGGCCTCGGGAAGTTCCTGCCGCAGGGCATTGATGAAGTCCTTGCGGGTAGCAAGCGGTGCGTTGGCTGGGCGCTTCTGACAGATCAGGATAATCGACGAAGCCAAGACGTTCGTTCCCGTCTTCAGACCCTGATCGCGCTCCGTGCGCATCGGCCACGTGCCGGTGATGCCGAAGCCAGACCGGATGAGCCCCGCGAGCATGGTCTCCCAGCCGGTCGAGGCTGTGTGCTGTGTTTCCTGCCCACCATCACCGTTGTCATCATCTTCGGTTTCGGCTTGCTTGAAGGCGTAGTAGACCGTCAGCGGGTAGCCTGAGGCATGCGCCTCGTGCATGCGCGAAAACGCCTTGCCGAGCCCGGTTTCAAAGAACTCCTGTGCCTTGTGCTTGCTCCCATCATGCCGATACGGGCTGGCGATCAGTTCCTGCGCCTTGGGCGTCAGGGCCGTGGCGAAGAGCGAGGGGTGAACATCCTTCAGGGATCGGCGAAGCCAGACGTAGAAGAAATCTGACAGGTCCGCGTAGCCGATGTTGTCGTAGTATGGTGGATCGGTCGAGATCATGGGCGCCTCCACTCCATTGATCGCAGCCGTGGCGTCGACCTGCTGCACGCGGCCGACGCCGCTCGCGGGTGCAGCGACTGTTATGCACTTCGTTATCCACTCAATGGCACCGATCCAATTCCCGGTTGACTCACTAAGCGGGTTACCCTCGCAGAAATCCCACACCATCGGAAGCGCTTGTCGTCCGAAGGTCTGGACGATGAAGTCACCTCCCCACGCAGTCAGCGTCGTTGAATAGTTCGCTTGGCGGCTTACCGCAAACGCCAAATACGTCGCCACGGCGTCGGCGTAGGCCTGCGGGCCTGCGCCGCCGTCGGCGAGGGACTTTGGATTTTCGATTTTGGACTTTGGATTGCCGTCCCACGCCGCCCGGGCATCCGCCAGCACCTTCGCCCGCGCCTCCTGCACCAGGTCGCTGAACGTCGTGAGTGCGACGAGTTGGCGTGAGGTGAAGAGCTTGTCGAACGTGTCCAAGCCGTAGCCGAGACACCAGAGGTTCCTCGGGTCATCGGCAAGCGGCGAATCGATTCCTTGAAGATCCCTTGGCCGGTCTACATGAATCTGCGTCACGCACTCCGGCGAGAGATAGACACGGCCTCTGGCTCCCTCCGCAACCACAGCGAGCAGAGTGGCGCCGAGTTCGCCTCTCGCGCCAGTTCCCTTGATGTGAGTTTCTGCGATGGGCTGGTCGCTCAGGAGGCAGCGAAACTTGCAGCCCCGACCGAGCTTCGTGCCCGCATCAACGACGGCCTTGTCCGTTGGCTTTCCGGTGCGCACGACGAAACGATACGAATTGGACTTCCGGTCAATGATCGGCTCGATGAAGGCTTCCTTTCCCTTCTTGGTGGTAAGCCAAAACGAGCGGACCAACGGTACATGCACGCCGCCGACAGCGGGGTTCGGGCTCGCAACGGTCCGGGCCCACAGCCATGCGATGACGGTTAGTTCCTGTCCGATGTAGGCGGCGAGGTCGGGCCGGTCCTTGGCCATGTCCTTCGTAATTTTCAACTTCGGGTAGAGGTGACCAATCCGCTTCTCCGCCTCGTCACGCATCCACTTGCCGTAGTAGCGCACGTCTTCGGCCAGGCCTTCCGCGCCGCTCCACGCGCCTTTGGATCGGGCCTGCTCGTTCGCATCGGGCGGGTGGACGGGTGGCCTGCCGGCGAACTTCGGCGGGATTTCGATCAGCGCCTTCGTGATGAGTACGGGCACTGGGTTGAGGTCGGAGGCGTAGGCCCGAAGGCCGAGCCGCTGCGCCTCCAGCGGAATGGACCCGCCGCCGCAAAACGGGTCCAGAACCGGCGGCGCGAACTCGGCCAGAAAGGCGTTGACGACTTCCGGCCTGGCCTTCATCGTCAGCACATCCCACGCCGTCACGCCTTCCCCCGACACCGCTCCCTTCGGGTGCTTCTCGCCCTTCCCCGCGCCGAACATGATCGTGTCCTTGGCCAGTTCGCCGAGTTCGATCTTGCGAGAGGCGACGCAGCGGGCGATCTCGGCCCGCGCCGCATTGATGACGCGGGGGTTGTTCGAGTTCTCCCACTTGACCAGTTCCTCGATCAGGTTGAACAGCTCGGCGCGCTTGAGGCCGGCCCGGTCCTCGTCCACGGTGCCATCGGCCTTGCGATAGACGGGGTCGCTGTCGGGGTCATCCACCAGCGACGCAAACAGCACCGCCCGGCACGCCGCCAGCGGCCGCCGCGCCCACCACAGGTGCAGCGTGCTCGGATGCCCGTGCCGGATCGACTTCTCCCGCGCACTGGCCTCGTTGATGGCCTTGAGCGGCAGAGCGACCTCGATCAGCTTCTTGCGGTATGGTGCGGTCACGACTTCGGCTCCTCCGTCGGCGCGGTCGCGACAAGGTGCGTGACCTGCTCCAGTACCCAAACGCAGCGCGACAATCGCGCGATGACCAGCAGGATGCCGAGTACGCATCCGTACAAGGCCCATGCGGCCGGTGAGTTCTCCCGGTCGGCGATGAGGGCGACAAGCGCCGCGACCGCTGCAACGGCGAGCGCCCTGATCGTGGCGGTGAATACCCGCCAAAGCGTAGGGTAGTGCTTGCTCTTGCGGACGATGTCCAGTCGCTCGTGCCCCGACAGGCCGAGCACGATGGACTCAGCCGTGATGGCGAAGCCGAGCAGCGAGCCGAAGATCGCGGCGAGCGTGCCGTAGATGGCGCCGCGGCGATCCTTCAGGATGTCGGCGACGTGCGCATACCCGTTGTAGTACTCCGCCCATACCACGAACGCCGCAAAGAGCACAAACGCCGCGACGAGTTCGCAACCCAGGAAGCAGCGGCCCCAATATGCGCCGAATCGCTTCATCGGCCGACCCCCGCGGCGCGATGGAGTTCATCGCGCAGTTCCTGGTGAGCGGTGGCGATCGCCTCATACGCCGAATCAGCATCGAGGGCCTTCGAGCGGCCGCCCTGGCTCACGATTCGCTTGACGGAGACCAACTTGTCGCTGAGCAGATCAACCTCGACGACTCGGTCGGTGTGCGTATCGACGCCGGCGACTACGAATCGCTCTGCTTCCTCGCGGAGATCGGCGCGACCGAGCAGGTTGCGGGCGACAGTTCTGAGGTTCTGTCGCAGGCGCGATGCTCGTTGCCGATTCGTTCGCAGCACAACCTGAACAAGATCGGCTTCGCCGGCCGCGGCCGCCGCCTGAAAGGCTGCACCGAGACTCGCATCGGCGTGGGCGATCGTGTCGGCGTATGAGCGCCGGACCTTCAGGTCGAAGAGCCGTAGGCCGCCCAGTCGATTGAGTTCGGCGAGAACGTCCTGGCGCAGGAGCGGCTCGATCGAGATGTCGGGCGGGACACCCGGAACACGCGCAGCCAGATAGGGACCGAGCCGCGTAGGACGCGGGCCGTAGAAGTTGAACACGGCGCCGAGAATGTTCTGCGGGAAGAACGCGAGATGCGTCACTTCGGCCAAGCCGGCGTCTGCTGTGAGGGTGAGATCGGAAAGAACGCCCGACCGCTCGACTTGCGGGAACCCGCCTCGGCGAATCGTACCGAGGCGCATGCAGGGCTGCTGCCGACCGTTGTCTATCCAGGCACACAGCGACGTGTTGTCCGGGCCAGCAACGTATCGACCGGCAGGTGTGTAGGGGAGGCCGTCGATGTGCCGCAGAGCACCGGCGGGGTCGAAGTTGACAGGCCGGCCGGCATTGTTCTGGCCGAGATTGACGCGATAAAAGAAGATGCGTCGCTCGACAGTGGCAGGCGCGGGTTGCTGGCGGCGGCGGGCCATCAAGAAGCCTCCCGGTTGTAGCGCGTGCGCTGGTCGCATTGCGGGGGAATTGCGTGGATCATCGTCTCCGTCCCGCAATCGGGGACTCGCGGCGGGGGTCCGCTTTGGCTCAGCCCGGGACGGGGCGGCCGACTCCCTGGGCCAAAGCGAAGAGGCGTAACGCCTTGATTTGCCGCATTTTCCGTCATGCAGCGACGGTCGTCTTTGGCTCGCTTTTGGCTCATGGCCGAACTCTCCGGGCCAAAGCGGCGCTACCCGAGCCGGGGTACCAGCGGGCCTGGCGCTTCTCCCCGCGGCTGTGAACCTTACCCTCGGCCCGAAGCTCATCGAGCAGGCGCTTGGCAGTGCTCCGGCTGACTGCGGGAACGGCCTTGAGGATGGCCTCCATCGTCGTGCCGTCTTTCCGGTGTTGTTTGACGTGCTTCAGGATGTCGGCCTTGTCTTGCTCACGGGTCGTTCGCTGCGTACGCGCGGTAACGGTGGCCTGGCCTTCGGGCTGATACAGCTTCCGCGCGAGAATCGGCTTGCCGCGGCCGATGCGGTCGAGGAGCCCCTTCTCGACCAGTGCCGGAACATGGCGTCGAAGGTCAGCCGTGAGGCGTTTGCCCTCCGCGACCGCCGACAGCAAGAGGAAGTCGTGCGGATCGAGGGTATCGAGCGTCTCCTCGCCGATGCGTTCCAGGTACTTGAGGAACTTCTCGTCCCGAATCTCGCCGTCCAGGGTGAGCCAGACCTGGTTGTCGTCGGAGCGAGAGTAATCCGGCAGTCGCTTGCCGTGACGGACGCACTCCTCGACGATGCGGTCGGCGCCTTGGCCGGAGCGCTCGACCAAGCCGCAGCGGGCGAAGGTCTCGGCGATGCGGCGATTGCGGGGCAACTGCTGATCGAGAATGTTGTCGGGCGTGATGCCGGGCGGGAAGCCGCCGGGGCTGACGATCTCGATGTGACGGGGATACTGACGCACGAAGACCGACCCGGCGTGGCGGTAGTCGCGGTGGCTGACGGCGTTCAGCAGCGCCTCGCGCACCGCGACCTCGCTGAAGGTCGGCACGGGGTGCATGACGAGGCGCTCCTGGAAGTGCTGCACGTCGTTGCGCAGATTCACCAACTCCCACACCCGGTCGTAAAAGAGGAAGAATCCGTGGCGGAATTCCTCGCGTTGATTGGCCGGGCCGGGGCGGGCGTTCGCCCGGTACTCGAAGATGACTTCGGCCTGCGCGAGGAAGCGGCCGAGCGCAGCGCGCGTGCCGAGCAGGATGAGCGCCGCGTAGGTGATGCCGGCGGGCAGGATGAGTTCGGCATCCTGCAATAGCGCCTCCACGGGTCGCTTGGCGAGCCCCTTTGTGCCGGAATGCCTGGCCCAGCGGGTTCGGAAGGCCGTTATCGCGGCAGGGTCGAGGTCCGCGAGCGTCGCTTCGCGGCAGACCTCGGCGGAGAAGTCCGGGCCGGCTTCGTCGAAGATGCGCCGGAGCATGTCGGGCGTCATCGGGGCGAGGTCTTCGCCGGCGCGCATCCAGTACGCGCCTTCGACGGCTATCGGTACTCCGATCGGGCGCGACGGCGCGGTGAAGACGACGACACGACCGTCGGCGTGGGCGAGTTCCTGGGCGTCGATGCGAAGCCTGAGCCGTTCGACCAAACCGGCCTTGGTCCGCTCCAGGTCGGGAAAGACGCTGCTGCCGACCACTCTGCGGGGGCGTTTGTCCGTCACGCCGAGCACGATGGAGCCGCCGCCCTCGTTGGCGAGCGCGGCGCAATACTTGACGAGTTTATCGAAGTGGAAGTTGCTCTTGGCCTCCTTGAACTCAAGGTGTTCGTCCTCGCGGCTGGTGAGCCAGTGTTGTAGTTGCTGGAGAGTGACGCTCATGCCGGCGCCTCCGCCTGGGCGAGCAGCGCCGACAAGTCGTAGTTCACGCTCGTGGCGTTGAAATCCGGCTCCGTCTGGAACGGTTGGCGGACGTACCGCACGTCGGCGGTGTGGTCCCCATCGATCACGGCGATGGCGAGGATGAACTCGTCGGGCTTGTTCAGCGCCGTGAGGATCTCATTCTTGGTGACGGTGACGGTCTTTGCGCCTTTCGCGCGCCCCTTGACCTCGATGAACCGCAGCAAGCCCGTGTCGGGAATGGCGGATTCGATGTCGTAGCCGAGATTCTGCGCGCTCACGTCGCGCGGGACGAAGCCGAGACGACGCTCGATCTCCGTCACGGCCTGCATGGCCAATCGTTCAGAGTGCTCCGTCTCGACGGCGAACGCCGGCGGAATGTCGGCGGTTTCGCCTTTGAGCGTCCGCACAAGACCGATGGGGAGCACGAGCGCGCCGCCGAGAACGATCGGCGGAAGGGCCGCGAGTTTGCGCTCCTGCTCGATCTCGGCGAGCCGTCGCTGCAAGCGGGCCGTCAACTCGTCGGCGCGTTGTCGCGCGAGGCCGGAGTTGAGCTTGGCGTTGACCTTGCCGGCCAGCTCCTGGTCCTTGAGTTGGGCCGCCCTGTGGTCCCAGTAGTTGATCTCCTTGGTGAGCCGGTCCTGCACGGCGGCCTTGGTCTTGTCGAGCAGTTCCTCCTTGCGGCGGCGGACCTCGTCAAGGTGTTGAGGAACCATGTGAATCGCAGCGTGCTCCATCGCCCGCGATTCGAGGTCGCCGCGAATCCACTCCGGCATCGGCATGCCGGAAAGCGCCTTCGCCTCTTCGTCGGTCGGCGGGCGATAGTCGAGGTAGGGCGCCGGCCCGGCATTGACTGCGTTGCCGTCGCCGTCGATCTCGACGAACTGCAAACGCTTCGACACGACCCTCCGGTTGCCGGCGCGGTCGGTCCGCGCGTCCTGGATGGCGTGCTCAAGGTAGAGCAGCGTGCGCGGCTGGTCGCCGGGATCGGTGTCGTCGATCAGGACGGCGCCGCGCTTGAGCAAGTCGCGGTGCCGCTCGACGATGAGGTCGAGCGTGGCATCCAGCAGCGGATGGCCTGGGCATACGAAAGCGGCCGGCGGTTTGCCTTGGACGCTGATGAGTCCCTTCTCGAACGTAATGCGTTCGTATCGGGTGAGCACGGCTTCGCCGCGGCCGATCTGCCGGTCGCGGTTGCGGATCACGGCCGGTACGTGCTTGATCTCGTAGCGCTTCGGCTCGCGTTCGTGAATCGTCCCGCCAAGCAGTTTGAATGCCTCGATAAAGAAGGCGGCGATGAAGTGCGGTTGGAGGCGGCGGGCCTCGGCGCGTTCCATCTCCTGCCGAATTTGCCGGACCTTGGACACGTCCATCGCGTCGTGCGTAAGCGCTCTCCCCTCGACCAGCTCTTGCAGGTGCTGGCGGTCGAGGGCCTTGTCCACGACCTGAAAGAGCCTCGCCTTCACCTCGGGCCGGTCGCCGTAGCGGACGGCCTCCAGCAGCAGGTCGCGCAAGGGACGATCCTCGAACGTCAGCTCTCCGAGCACGTCAAAGACCTGGCCGCCGAGAGCGCTGCGCTCCTCGTCGAGCTTCTCCAGCAGCCGGAAGTAGACCTCGCCCTCACGGGTATCCTTGGCGACCAGGTTCCACAGGTGGCAGACCTCGGTCTGACCGATGCGGTGGATGCGGCCGAAGCGCTGCTCCAGGCGATTCGGGTTCCACGGCAGATCGTAGTTGACCATCAGGTGCGCGCGCTGAAGATTGATGCCCTCGCCGGCGGCGTCAGTCGCCACGAGGATTTCGACTTCCTTGTCGTGCGTGAACGCCTCCTGAGACTTGCGGCGCTCCTCGCGGCCGATGCCGCCGTGGATGATGACCACGGCGTCGGGCTTGCCGATCAACGCGCCGATCCTCTCGGCGAGATAGTTCAGCGTATCGCGGTGCTCGGTGAAGATGACGAGCTTACGGCGATGGCCGTGCGCGTCGAACATCTCGGAGTTGTTCTGCAGCAGCCGGGACAGTTCATCCCATTTGCGGTCGGAGCCGGACTGGCGGACGCGGAGCGCTGCCCGCTCCAATTCCTTCAATTGTGCGATCTCCGCCTTGAGTTCCGCAATCGTGCGGGCGGCGGACGCCTGATCGACCACGCGCTCTTCGGTGTCCTCGACCTCCTTGTCCGGGGCGTCATCAAGGTCGTCCATCTCATCGGCAGTGAGCGCCGGCAGTCCGACGGTCAGATCGATGCCGGCCTCCGCGCCCCGCTTGAGCAACTGCTCTTCGCGCAGGCGCTTCTCCAGCCGTTCACGCCGACGGCGGAGCGATTGGTAGATGGCCTCGGGAGAGGAAGCCAGGCGGCGCTGCAGAATCGTGAGCGCGAATCCGACCGTGCCCTTCCGGCCCTCATTCTCCAGCGCCTCGGCGCGGTTGAACTCCTCGCGGACATAGTCGGTGACCTGCTTGTAGAGGTCGGCCTCGGCGTCCGACAAGGCATAGTTGACGGTGTAGGCGCGGCGCTCGGGGAACAGCGGCGTGCCGTCGAACTTGAGCAACTGCTCCTTGACCAGGCGGCGCATCATGTCCGTCGCGTCGCTCATGTGAACGCCGTCGCGGAACTTGCCCTCGAAGCGGTCGCCGTCGAGCAGCGCCATGAAGAGCTGGAAGTCGGCTTCCTTGCCGTTGTGCGGCGTGGCCGTGAGCAGCAGGAAGTGCCGCGTCAACGGCGAGAGCGCCTGGCCGAGCCGGTATCGCTTGGTGTACTTGACCTCATTGCCGAAATACGTGGCGCTGAGCTTGTGCGCCTCGTCGCACACGATGAGGTCCCAATCGGTCAGATTGAGCTTTGCCTGTGTGTCCTCGTCGCGGCTGAGTTTGTCGAGCCGGCAGATGGCCAGCGGGGTCTCCGCAAACCAGTTGCCCGTGCGGGCGGCTTCCATCGCGTCGTTCGTCATGATGTCGAACGGCAGGTGGAACCGGCGATCGAGTTCGTCCTGCCACTGCTCGACCAGGTTGCCCGGGCAGACGATGAGGCAGCGCTGAAGGTCGCCGCGGGCGATCAGTTCCTTGATGAGCAGGCCCGTCATGATGGTCTTGCCGGCGCCGGGGTCGTCCGCGAGCAGGAACCGCAGCGGCTGGCGGGACAGCATTTCGCTGTAGACGGCCGTTATCTGGTGCGGCAACGGCTCCACCAAGGACGTATGCACGGCAAGCAGCGGATCGAAGAGATACGCCAGCCGGATACGGTTCGCCTCGGAAAGGAGCCGGAACAAGCCGCCGTCGCCGTCGAAGCTCCACGGGCGGCCCGTCTCTACCACTTCCAGCGTCGGTTCGCGGTCCCGGTAGAGCAGCTCGTTGCCCAACCTGCCTGCGGCGTCCTTGTACGTGACCTCGATAGCAACGGTGCCGATCCAGCGCACGTCGCTGATGGTGACGAGCGAGTCCGGGAGGATGCCTCGCACGGCCGCGCCGCGGGTGATGGATTCGAGCGTCGCCATGCGTCAATGGCCCTCCCCTCGGGCTGGGTCGGACGAGCGTCTGCCCTTGCGGTCGTTCTTGCCTTGGACGAGGACATAGCGCCATCCGTCGTCGCCGCGCTCCGCCCGGATGTCGTGGCCGCGTTGCCGGAGCGCGGTCACGTCGCGCGAGACGGTCGGAATGGACACGCCGAGTTCTTCGGCCATGCGTGGGGTCGAATAGCTGCCCTTGCGGATCATGCCGAGCACCGCCTCCAGTCGGCGTTCTATTTCAAGGGATCGTTGGTAAAGCATCCGCGGGGCCTCCTGACCGCCGCTACCTGTCTATCGGAGCATGATAGACATGTCAACCCTCGCGTGCGGGACGGGGTAGACGCCGCGCTGACCCCCGCGCCCAGCAAAGCACCCCGGCGTCCGCCCGCCGGGGTGCGGACGCTGGATCAGGCGGCTTCCACCGGCTCGGCGGCGGCGTACAGCGCCGCGATGATCTCGGCGGCGGTCTTCTGGATGCGGTCGAGGGACTGAGCCAGCGTCTCGGCCTTGCCGTCGAAGAGCTGGATGTAGTCGCTGGCGGCGGTGCCGGTCTCCAGGCCGATCGCCTGGCAGACGACGAAGGCGACCGCCTCGGCCTCGGTCTCGCGGACGGTCTTGCTGGCCGGCCGGTCCTCGCCGCGGTGGAGCAGCTCGTGGGCCAGCTCGTGCGCGAGGACGGAGAACTCGACGGCCGGCTCCAGGTCGGGGCGGATGCTGATGCGGCCGCCACGGGAGACGCCGAGGGCGTCGTGCGGCACGTCGATGTGGTCGAGCGTGATGCCACGCTCGGCGATGAGCGCCTTGAGACGGTAGGTATGATGGCGCGGGTCGCCGTTCACGCGCGCCGGCTCTGCAAGAGGTGTCCCGTCAGTTTGAGCCGCATCGTACACGTAGACCGCTTTGAAGCGCAGCACTGGCTTGGATTCCTCGGCGCCGTCGTCAGTCTGCTCGTCGCGCTTGCGGATGAGCATCGGCGCGATGATGACGATGCCCTTCTCGCCCTTCTTGACGAAGCGTCCCATCTGCCGCCAGGTGTGGAAGCCGGCGACGTGCGTCGCGTCGGGCTTCTGCGAGAGGATCATCAGCACGTTCCCGAAGCTGTACTTATGGAACTTCGCCAGCATGGCGAGGTAGCGGGTGAGCGCTTCGCTCTTGCCGTGCGCGAGCGCGTCGGCGAGTTGTTCGAGCGCCTGGTCGGCGATCTTCTTGGCTTGTTCGGCTTTCATGGTTCTGCTCCTTGTCGGGCCCCGCGACGTGCGGTCCCTTCGCCAGGCACGAGGGACCACGTCGGGGGTGACAAGGAGCGAGCGGCGTGACGGCCGGCGGCACGCCGGAGAGTCCCGCGCAGCGGTGCAGGCCGAATGACGGAGCGCACCCGCAGGGCGCGCGAGCGGCGACGGCGTGAGGCGTGCAAGACTCGGAGGCGGGAAGCGAAGCGGCGACGGCCGGGAGCGCCGCGGATGAAAGCCGGGGACATGCCAATCGCCGGCGGCCCGGAGGAGCCGAACGATTGCGACCGCGAAGGCATCACCCGTGCCGACCGGCCCCGGCGAACGGCTGAGGGTTCGGCGCTGATCGGCTTATCCGACGCGACGGCTCGGCAAGAGCACGTGCGGCCGGGCTACTGATCAAGGGGCAAAAGTGGCAGACGTTGGCCGCTACCGCAACAAGAAGGCGAGTACCTCAGCGCAGTGCTGCCGCGAAGCCGGGTTCCGTCGCGAAGCGCGTGATGCGCTGGCCTGAGCGGTGGCACAACAGCAGCGCCTTGCGTGGGCGTGTGACCCCGACATAGAGGACGCGCCGCGATTCCTCGATATCGCCGCGCGCATGGGGAAACTGGCCGTCCTGGAGCTCGATGATGCACACGGCCTCGAACTCCCGTCCCTTAGCGGAGTGGAGCGTGAGCAGGCGCAGGCTCCCGTCAGGATGGGCAAAGTCGCCGATGTCATCAACAGTCAGGTCGTCGGGGTCGAAGTCACGATTGCGGCGTATGTCAGCGATGATGTCGGAGGCCGACGTTTCAATGGCGGCAGACCCCGTCTCTCCGATGAAGCCGTGCTCCCGGAGGATTGTGGCGAAAGCGGGCGCCGCCGCTTCGAGCCAGGCGATAGCGGATGCGTTACGATCTCGAAGTTCACGGCCGCAGAGAACCAAGCGCATGGCTGCGAGCCTGCCGGGACGATCCCAGATATCAAACCGGGCCTTGCCTTCTGTCTGCTGTATGGTGTGGAACAACTGAACCTGCACGCGGTGCAGGAGTTCAGGTGCGGGTGTGTCGATGTACGCGCAGAGATACTCGATCAGGCCGGAGAAGAGTCGCGCTCGCTTGTAGGGTCGAGCGCCCGGCCCGGAGACGGGAATTTGCAGGCGCCGAAGCTCGCGGGCGATTGGAAACAGCATGTACCAAGCGGGTGCAAGCACGGCCGCGTCGGTGACCGCAATGCCCTCGCGTTCCAGGAGCGGAAGGAATCCTCCGACAACGGCATCGACACCCGAACCGGCAGGTTGGATGCGGGGCTGGCACTGGTATTGTGCATCGGGGCCGATGGCGGCCATTGCCGGGTCCCGCGGACAAAGGGCCTCGCCCAGCGCCACGATCTGCGTGCTGCTGCGCCAGTTCTCATGAAGCGGAAAGTCGGTGCGAGCGTTGAGGTGATCGGCCAGCTCGAACATGCGCGCGGGCTGGGCACCGGCGAATCCCATTATGGACTGAAAAGGGTCGCCGACGAGGAAGAACCGGCTGCGGCGCACGTCGGCCAGTCGGCGCAGAATCTGGACCTGCAGGGCGTCCGTATCCTGCATTTCGTCGATGAGGATCTCGAGGTACCTGGACGACACGCTTCTGGCTAAGTGCGGGTGCAGGTCAAACAGCCGGTAGGTCAGGTAGGTGATGCTCGGGAAGTCAACGAACTGCCGTTCGGCAAGCAACTCCCAGAATCGCCGCACACACTCGTCTGTGAGCGCCACATCCGTAGGGATCAGCGGTTCCCCCGCGGCGCCGCGACGAACGCGCTCGAACTCCTGGACGCTCCCATGCCCGCGCATGGTGTCGGCGATAGCCTGTTGCCCGGCTTCGGCAAACTCGGAGCTCTCGGGCGCGGCGACGGCCAGACCCGTCTCATAGCCGCCGAGCAGCCGATGGTGATGGCGCAGCACAGCTTGAAGACAGAACGAGTGAATCGTGCCGAGATCGCAGTAGTCGGCGTCCTCGGCGCTGACCAGAGACTTGAGCCGGCCCTCGATTTCGTGGGCAGCGGCATTGGTGTAGGTGATGCACGCTACTCTGCGAGGGGTTCCTCGGACGTGTTCGATTGCCCGCAGCAGGCGGGCCACGATCGTTCGTGTTTTGCCGCTGCCGGGGCACGCCACAACCAGCACATGTCGTGACTCCTCATCAACCGCTGCGCGCTGTGCCGCCGTCAGCTTCATTCCGTCACCCACGCGATGGCGTCTTTGATGTAGTCCGGCGCATCGGTCGCGGTATGCATGTGCTTCGACAGGACCTGCGCGAACCGGCCCTTCGAGCGAAACTCGGCCGCGCTCAGGATACGCTCTCCCAGCGCGTCAAGGGCGATCGGGTCTGCCTTCAAGGCTTCCCGAAGCCTCCGGGTGCGCAGCTCGGCCGCCGAGAGGCGGAGCGGCTCGATCATCCCTTCGATGGCCAACTCCCGTTCGAGCGTGGTGTCGCCCGCGAACACTTTCACGAACTCGTTCTCGTACTCCCCCAGATTGCGAGGGGCTTCGCCTTCCTCGGCCGGTTCCTCGTCGCGGTCGGTGACGATAGCGCAGCGCTTACGGATGCCGTCGGGGCCGAAAAGCTTGGCGAACGGGGCGAAGTGGGTTCCGAAGATCGGCACGACGGCGACGCCGTGTCGATCCAGGTCGATGTCACATACATGCTTCGCAATCATCGGGACAAGGAACAGTTCCGCCGGACCTTCGACCAGGATTACCCGCCGCGCAAAGAGCAGCGTCGATTTCGTGGCATCGAGGTAGCGATTCAGGTCGGAGCGATCCGCATCGCTCAGGTGAACAGCCGAGCGCGGAACGTGCGTGTCGATGGTACCGTCGGGACCGATCGACATGACCACGTAGTCGTCGATGTCCGTGGCGGCGGTGACATGAGTGCTGTGGGTGGTGATGAGCACCTGGACGGCGTTCGCCTTGAGAGTCTCAAGCAGGACCCGCTGAAGTTGCGGGTGAAGGTGGGCTTCCGGCTCCTCCAAGAGGATCACCGCGCCGGCACAGTCGTCTGCGTCAAGCCTGCTCTCGAAGTACTGAAGCAGCAGCGCGACATAGAGCACGTTATTGAGCCCGAGTCCATTCTGCCCCGGCTCAAACCGCGAGTGGCTGTCGCTGGACAGCAGGACGGTGAGGGCCCGCTCAATGGCCGAGAATGACGGGTTGCTCATGCCCAGGCCGATCGACAGCTTGAATGCCTCACCGGCGGTGCCAGACAGCCGCTCGTCGAGCAGCTCGCCGATGCGCTTGATGGTGTCGGTGGATGCGACTCGCGTGTTGGCATCCGAGAGGATCTCGACAAGTCGTTCCTGTTCCTCGCGCGGCAATCTGAGGGAACGGATGATCCGCCGAAGGGGTGACTGCCGGGAGGACTTGAGGTCGGCTACGACATCGCGGAGGGCGTGGAGGAACACCACGAGGTAATCATTCAAGTCGGAGATGCGGATGCTTCGGCCGAAGTCTTGGTTCCATTCGATCGTTGCCGGGTCCTCGTCCCCGCCGCCCGTGATCTCCCAACGGTAGTCGTCGATGGTGAGGTCGTCGGCGTCGCGCTCCTCGGCTTCAAGAGCGTCACGAGCGGTCGGGTTTGGGCGGAACCGGTAGGTCAGGCGCGCCAGGTTCTCCCGGACCTTGAAGAAGGCCGCGAATGCGGAAGCGTCCACGTCGTCCTCGAAGTCACTGAACTCGACCGCCACTACGACATGAAAGGGACTCTCGGCAGCGGCGGATTCGTTTACGTCGGTGAGCGTCAACTGCCGCGCGTAGCCGGGCAGGTCGCCGTCCAGAACCAATCGGAGCGCGTGCAGAAGATTCGTCTTGCCGGTGTTGTTCTCGCCGATGACGCAGGTGACGCCTTCTCGCAGCGGAATGTCAAGGGCGGTGAGGTTGCGGAAGTTCCGGACAACCAGTCGGCTGATGTGCATGGCTATACCCTACGCGGCGGCGATGCGGAGCCTGCCAATCCCGATCCAAGGATATTCGCGGGCTGGTGGCGGGCTGCAACATCGACTGTCTCGGCATAGCTGTGGCCGAAGTCCCTGTCAACTCCGGCGGACGGAGCGGATGATCGCCAGCGGGTCGTCCCACTCCAGCGCCTCGCACCAGTCGAGGAACTCGATGGGGTCGAGCCGGCGCTGGCCGGTCAGCGTCTTGTGGACGGTGGTCCTCGGGCGGTCGAGGCGCTCAGCGAGCGCCCGCACCGACAGGCCCAGCTCGTCCGCCCGGGCGTGGATGAGCCGGGCGAGACCCTGGTACGCGGAGTGCTGTAGGGGCTGCTTGGTCGGCAGTAGACGTTTTTTGCCGCGGGTCGTTGGCACATTCCAATCAGAGCGGCTATACTGAGGTGTCCCCAAAATGCGGACAGTCCGCCCGGGCGTGCCGTGGCGGAATCTTCCGCTTCACACCGGATGCCCAGGAGAGAAAAGACCATGCGGCTCGGAGTCGTTGTCGCCGTCATCGCCATGCTCGCCCCCCTCGCCTCCGCCGACATCATCGAGGTCGGCGGGGCGGCTGTCCTTGCGGAGCCGCCCGCCAACATCGCGCTCAACCAGTGGGAGAGCGACACCGAGATCCGCGGCTTCTTCGAGCGGCAGACCGTGCTGTTCTCGGACCTGGCCCTGGACCACGTCAACACCGGGCTCGTGGACCACGAGTCGCTGCTCGTGCCGGGCTTCATCTCCGCCGGGACGGCCGTGCAGAGCTACCTGTTCCACGCTGATTCGGTGGACGGCTTCGACGCGCTGCTTTCGGGCTACGTCGTCTTCGACGCGCCCATCCTCGGCGTGCTCATCAAGACGGCGTCGATGAACGGCACGGACGACCTCCTCGGGCGTCCGGGCGTGACCTACGGTCACACCGCCGGCAGGCGCCTGGAACTGCCGCCCGGCTCGCTGGACACGTTCGAGATTTCCGGGGACCGGACGCGGCTCGACTTCACGCTGAAGTTCGGCGCGGCCTACGACGAGATCCGCATCGTGACGGCCGTGGTGCCCGAGCCGGGTTCGCTGGCGCTGCTCTCCCTGATGGGCCTGACCGGGGCGCGTCGCCGCCGGGTCTGATATGACACGTTGACTCGCAGGACTCCATCAACTGGTTGGCTTTCACGCAGGCCACCGTCTGCGAGATTTGGTCACTGAAGCGTCAAAGACCTCTCCAAGCGGGCCAACGTGCCTTGGAGGGGTTTCTCGCTTCTACGGGCCTGTATTGCGGCCGGGAACGATGCCACGCGCTCGAACTCCTCCCTGAATGCCATACGGGCCTCTCCGCGAAGTGAAGCCAGTGCGGCCTGCTCAGTCGGGGCAACACTCCGGTCTGCCGGCGGTGCTTCCTAGCTGCGGCTGCTGCGGTTCTCGTGGTGTTATCCACAGCCGGCGCGGTTCTTTCGATGAGGCGTGCGAGCCGCCGCCTCGGCCAGCGCTGTCGGGGCGCGCTCGGCGGCGGTCGCGGTGCTTTGTATTGGAATATAAGAAAGAGGCAGGGGTGCAAGTCGTTGATCTTGCTCGATCCGAACCGTCACGATCTGTCGGGCGGCCGTCACAACCGGTCGGAGAACCGTCAAAAAAGCCTTGCGCGTCTGTCGGACATCTGCCAGTGTGTTGTCTGACTACTGACAGAATCGGAGGGCGAAAATGACGGATGATCGACAGGGTACGGCGCTGGCCTCGGGGGGCGCGGCAACTGCCGGAGGCGCGAACCAGATCAGCACGAAGCGGGGCTTCCCGGTCTACCGCACCAACCCGAGCGTGCCCGCGTCCAACGGCATGACGACGCGCACCAAGCGCTTCCATGTGCCGGGTGGCAAGGGCTCGGTGATCGTGGACCACAGCAGCGGCGAGATCAAGGGCATCGGCGGCATGGGCTTCTGGTGGGAGGAGGAAGTCGATAGCAGCCGTTTCGTCAAGCTCTTCCTCGACGGCATCAAGCAGGCGGCGGGCCTGTCGAAGACGGGCATGCAGGTCTTCGAGCTGGTCTACCACCAGATGCGGGCCAATCCCGGTTCGGACGAGATCAAGCTCAACCAGTACCTTGCGAAGGACCACGGCATCAACGACCGCACGTACCAGCGCGGCGTGCGTGAGCTGCTCGAAAAGGAGTTCCTCTACCGCAGCCCGTCCGACGGCGTGTTCTTCGTCAACATCCGCTTCATGTTCAACGGCGACCGGCTGGCCTTCGTGCGCTCGTACCACCTCAAGGGTTCGAGCCGTCAGCAGGAACTGCAACTGGAGGCGGCGCCGTCCCTGCCCTCGCCTCCGCCGGCGCAACTCGAAGCGCCCGCTTCGCCCGGCGTCGATGCGGTTGAACCGGCCGGCGTTGATGCCGGTGTAGATTCCGGGAGCGATACGGGCAGAGGCGCTCAGGGAATGTAGCCGTTCGAGCGGAGCCATGGCTCGATGGCCTGCTCCAGTATGTCCTGCAACGTGTTCGGCTCGACGCCCTTCAACTGCCGTTCCAGCGAGGCGCGCTTGAGCGCCTTGGCGTAGTCGTCGCGGATGCGCGTGCTGAGCGACACGCGGTTGATGGCTGGCGCTTGCGGTGTCGCGGCCTCGGACTTCACGACGGCTGGCGGTGCCGCTGCGGCTTTCCCCTCGTAGACGAACTCGCGGGCCACCACGGTGTCCACCTTCGGCGTGGCCTTCAGTCCTTCCGCGAGTGAGCGTCGTTCGGCCATGCGTCCCCTCCCCTCCGCTATGTCGCAACGGCCTGGCGCTTGCGTGCGGCCGGGCGCGACGACGCGACCGCATCGGGCAGCAGTTCCCGGAAGAGTCGGTCCACCTCGACGGCGGCTTCTCTGGCGCGCGAGCCCATGTGCCACACGACGGCCGCCTGGCCGGGCGCATCGGCGTAGATCTGGCGGAGTGTCATGAAAGTCGGCGTGATCGGCAGCTTGAGCAGCGCCGCAGCCTCCCGCATGTCCTGCGTGAGCCGGTAGTTCTTCCCGACCATGCTGAGCACGATCGTCGCCTTCGGCGGGCCGACGCGGATTTTCTGCGCCTGGCGGAGTACCTTCGTTGCGGCGTCCAGCGCGCGAATCTCCAGCATCGACGCCTTGCACGGCACGATGGCCTGGTCGGCCACGAGCAGCAGCGCCCGGCTTGTCTCGGCGAGACTCCCCGGACCGTCGGCGACGACGTAGTCGGTTTCCTGGGCCAGTTGCGGAAGCTCGTTGATGATGGTGTCCGGGTCGCGCATGCACAGCGTCTTGACCTGCGGCGCCGCCTCGCGAATCCACTGTGACGACGACTGCTGCGTGTCGCAGTCGGCCAGCGTCACCCGGTGGCCCTGCTTGTCGAGCCAAGCGGCCAGGTGGACGGCGAGCGTCGATTTCCCGACCCCGCCCTTGGAGTTCGCCACGGCAATAATCATGCCTGATGGCTAGCACGATTGCATGCCCGATGGCAAGCATTATTTGCAGCCGGCAGTCTGGCATGCCTTCAGGCACGCATGCCGGACGGCAAGAGCGCCCGCACTCATGCCTGCATGACTGTCAGCCGTCAAGCCGTCACGTCATCCGGCCTTCATGCCTGCAAGCCTGCCGACAGGACGGAGAGCAAGCCGTCATGCCGTCGCGCCTGCATGCACGCCGTCAGGACCGTAAGCCAGCCTGCAAGCATGACAGCCTGCCAGCCAGCACGCTTTCACGGTGAAAGAAGTCCTAAGCACTGCTTAGGGGAGATGTCTGGTGCTGAAATGCTCTGCGAGAGAGACTCAGCGCACGTCTTGGGCGGAATGCCCAGTCAGTCGTTCAACTGTGTCGAATCTGCCGTATACGGCCGTCGTCGTCGGGTCCTCACCGGCGGCTGGGACCCGACACGACGGGCGGCGGGCACGCCAGGTTCAACCCATCCATCTGCCGGTATGGTCCCGAGTCCGAGGGTTCCTCTCTCTCGGCCTTTCCGTGCATGGGACGTGACAGGCGATGCCCCGCCTGGCGCGGACCATGCTCGAACGCGATGCGGAATCAAGGAGCAGGGGCGGCAGCGCCGGCGCGACGCGCACGACAAGAACAGCAGGAACGGCGCCCGCTGTCCAGCGTCGAGAGGATGGGCGGGACGAGGCCCTCAGTGTTCGGAGGGCAGGTAGAGTGTCCAGTAGCGGCCGTCGTAGCCGGCCCACACGTCCACGTGGTCGAGCGGGAAGTCGGTCCACGGGATGTGGCGGGTGACAAAGGGAGGAACGCCGTCGTCAGCGCGGGCGGTCAGCGTTGCCGAGTGGTCGTCGCGGACTTCGAGGCGCCAGAAGTGCAGACTGAGCACGCGCTCGTCGGACCCGCCCGCCTTGGCCACGACGCCCCCGGCAATCGCGAGGGCAATCTCGTCGATGAGCCAGTAAGCGCCGGCGCGCTCTGCACGGTAGCGGATGCCCGGCGTGTAGATGACGCCGCGGGCGAGCGGGTGCCGGAAGCGTTCGAGGTCGCCGGTGAACTGGCGGAGGTCGGCATGGGTGAGCGGTGTGTCCATCGGTTGAGTCTCCTTTCGTGGCTGGTTGACCGATGCACACCGGACGGCGGCCGCGGAGAGCCGCCGCGTCAAGGGGATGGTGCGGGCAGGAGCGAAGCGACAACACGGTCCCCTTGAGGCCGCAGGCCGCACGCGGGGGCGGCGGACGCCAGGATGTGCATCAACAGGTCAACCCCACGGAAGGGAAACCGTTAGACAAAGCGGCGCGTGAAGGCGACGAACAGGTGCACGGCCGCGCTCATCGGCTACCCGTGTGGAGGCATCGAGTCCGGCAGGCTCACGCCCACCTCGAAGTGTCCGTGCTGCGGGATCCGAATCAGGTTTCAATGTATGTTGCGGCGACGACAGAGTGCATGCCGATCATCTACTTCACGGGTTCCTGCTGGAATCTCCTGTACGGCGGCGGATGCTGCGGCAGGCGTCCATTCACCAGAAGAACCGAAGCTCGCAGACCACATCCGTCCGCGCCAGGTTGTAGTTCCACCCTGGTCCCAGCACGCCATTCGATACCACGCATGGAAGTCCGCCTCCGCCACGCGTCTCGACCTTACCGGACCTCGATATGCCATCGTCCATCTTGAGGTCGATGGTGTACGCCTCCTTCGGAGTCAGCACATAGCCGTTCAGTTGCAGGCTGAGCGGCGCTCCAAACTGGTAGTGGTTTCCGAATGTGCCGTACCAGCTGACCGGTGTCTCCTGGCATAGGATGCGGAGACCACCACCGCGCATCGGCATGGGCGGCACGTTGAATCCTGGAATCAGGCGCTGGCCCGTCGCCACTGTACGGTGTCCCTGGTATTTGCTCTCGATGAGACCAGCCAGCGACAGGTGCTGCCAAGCCTGCAGTCCTTCGTCGACCCCGGTGTCGATGTCGATGATGCCATCGCCGTCGCCGTTGCAGTAGTAGGTGCTGGTCTCATTGCACTGCGGCCAGTAATCCAGGGCATCAGGAATATCCCCAGGAAGGGCGTGGTACTTCGCCTTGAACGTATGCACCGCCGTTTCGAACTTGCGGATTTCCCTGATGACGGCCCGGAGCTCCGCGGCGTTCTTTAGTTCACCGGTAATCACCACAGCGCCGACGACGAGCGCCACAACGACGAGCACTACGGATATCTCGATAAGTGAGAAGCCGGCACACAAGTCTGTCCGGGCTCGTGGATCATGGAGCATCGACATGCTCCCGACCGGCCTTGACCGAGTTCAATGGCACGGAGACGACTGTTGCGTCTCGGTGTTCGCGCGCCGCCCCACCAGACACGCGTAGGCGATGCCGCGCGTGTTCTGAGTTAGCGGGTGTTTGCACTTGTCGAAGTCGTCGGACAGGTTGGTCATGGTTCCTCCGTGGCAAGGTTGCAGGTCGAGGATGCACAAAGTGCGTTCGCATGTAAACTGGAAAATAACTCGGCGATCGCCTCAGAAGAGCGTGGGCTGGCGGAGCCGGGCCTCGACCTGGGCGCGCATATCGGCAAGCTCCGCCTGAACGCTTTCCGTCTCGGAAGGGAAGGGGGCGTGCCAGGAACGAAGCAGGAGTACCAGCGCCGCCGTTCGGCCGGCGTCCAGCGTGGCGAAGCCCTCGGCGTGGATGCTGACGGGGAAGGCGAATCCGCCGTGGGCGTAGTGCATCTCGACGCCGACGCGGTACAGTCCGTCCTCGCAAAGCGCGACGCGGATGGCGGCATAGCCGCGGCCATGCGTGGCCACGACTTCGCGCAGTCCCGCGTCGAGGACGCCGCACTCGTAGGGCTTACTCGGCTGCATGGCAACGCTCCTTCCACGCCGCCTCGATGCGCTTGCAGGCGTAGTCGAAGTAGACCGGGTCGCGCTCAATGCCGACGAAGCGCTTGCCGGCGAGCACTGCGGCCACGCCGGTGGTGCCTGAACCCATGAACGGGTCTGCAATAGAGTCGGCAGAGATGGAATCGCAGAACCAGCGGACCTGCTCCAGCGGGCGCGGGCACGGCACGGGGTTGTCGCCGATGCTCTCCGTCCACGGCCGCAGGTCGGCGACGTGCCAGTCGCGCGGCAGCTCGTCCTTGAGCAGCGACTTGCCGCTCCAGAATATGACCGGGTCCCAGCTCAGGCAGCGCTGCCGGCCGCGCTCGGGATAGACCTTGCAGGCGGCGACGATGCGCCAGCCCTTGGGGAAGTAGCGGTGCCAGCGCCCGGCGGTGAGCGGGCTCTGCCAGACGAAGCACGGGCCGTTGCCGGTGATGCGGACCAGCTCGGGCACGAGCTGCTCCATCAGCGCGTCGTACTTCTCGGGCGCATCGTCGTAGCTGCGGTACTGGAAACCGATGCCGTAGGGCGGGTCCGTCACGACGGCGCCGATGCCGGAGAGCGTCGGCAGGATGTCGAAGCAGTCGGCGCGGTAGAGCGTGGCGTTGCCGATGACGCGCTTCTCGACGGGTGTGGAAGCGACCTTGGCGGACGCCGTGCGTGTTCGACGGCCGAGCCGGGCGGCGAAGAACGGGTTGATGAGGGCGACGGCGGTCATGGCGTCACCTCCTCGCGCAGCTCGCACTCGAAGTGGTAGCACGCCTGCGTGATGATGCTGCCGGCGTCAAAGCCCTGCCGCTTCGCGTAGTGCAGCAGGTTGGCGACGAGGTCGTAGATGGCGGTCTCCAGGTCGCCGCGGTCCATCGTGTCGGGGTGGTCGCCGCCGTAGGTGCGGGCGGTGAAGGCGGCGAGCGCCTCCCGGGCCCACTCGGCGCGGTCGGTGTTGGTAGGTTCATTGGTCATGTCGTGTACTCCTTTCGATAAAGAAAGGGCGGGCCTTGCGGCCCGCCCGGTTGCGGATGGGTCAGTCCTTCTTGTCGCTCGCGACGCGGAGCGTGATGCGGCCGTCGAGCGGCACGCATTCGAGCTGGATGTTGAAGCCCTTGCCGTCGTTGTGCGGCCAGGCGGACCCGATGCGGGTCCAGAAGCCCTTCTTCCCCTCGCGGTCGCGCACCTGGTAGGCGATGTGCGTGGGAGCCTTGGAAGCGTTGTTGTTCGTGTCGGACATGTGAGTCTCCTTTTCTTGAGGTTTCCGGCCGCGCCCATCGCGGCCTGATGGCACGCGGAAACCAGCCGCTCCAGCCGGGGCGAAGCGCACCGGTCACAGCGGAAAACGGGAGGGACCCGCGTCTGCAACGCAGTGAAGATGTTGGGAGGAACCGGTTTTCCGCTTGACCGGACCGGCGGCGGCTGTAGCGATGCCGTCAATCAGGCCGTGCTGGGCGCAGGAGACCGGGGAAAAGGAGAGACGAACCCGGCACGTCAACGCCCGGGCGACCGACTCCCATAGCCGAACAGGAAGCGGGCGAGGGCGTCCTGGCGATGGGCCGCATCGTGCCTGGCTGCACGTTCAACGGGAGTTCAACCGCAGCGATTGTGCCGCGGCCGCAGTGCGCCGCGTTTCGCGACGGGGCGACCCATCCGCAGGGCGGCGCCGCAGGGACGTGCGTTAGCGAAGGATTAACCATCGCGTGGTCAGATGGAAGAGGGAGGCGCGGGCGCAAGGATGTCGAAACGGAGAGATCGCCGCGATGCGGTCAGAGAAGCCAAGCGATTCCTGGCCGAGGTCCGGGACGTGCAGCGGCGTAGCGGCCGAACACTCGGCGGGCAGCGGTTCCTGTCCGACACGACGCGGCGGCGGATGGAGCGGGCGTGGCGCGCGTGCAGGCGCGGCATTGCGATTGCCACCGACGATACGACGACGGTGCGCCAGGGCATTGCCGCGCTCGAAGAGATGTGCCGGCGTCGGCATGTCGAAATGCCGGACCGGATGCGGCCGGCGGTCTACCGCGCCTTCGTGGGAGAGTTGCTCGACAATGCGCGGCTGCTCGCGCTGCGTCCGAAGGACGTGGTGGCGGCGACCGTCTATTGCGGTCGGCTGACTGCTCTGCGCGACAAGGAGTTCGCCTGCTTCGCGGACACGCCCTGGGTGCTGAAGCATGCCGCCATGAACTATCCCTCGGACCCGGCAGGGTTTCTCCACGAAGTGCTTGAGCAGGTCCGCGCGCTGAGCGATGCCCCGGAGTTCGCGTCGCTGCGGGATACACCGTGGGTCTTCCTCTCGGCGGCGGTCAACAACACCGGTGATCCGGCGGCCTTCCTCCGCGGCGTGGTGGCTGAAGTGGATGCGCTCGCCCGCGACCCGGAGTTCGCATGTTTTCAGGACACACCATCGGCATATCGCGCTGCCGCGGTCAACCATCCTTCCGACCCGGCGGGGTTCCTGCGCGGCGTCATGGAACAGGTGGAGAAGCTGCGGACGGACCCTGAGTTCGCCTGCTTCCGCGACTCACCGTCGGTACTGCGACTTGCGGCGACCGGCTATCGGTCGAACGCCGCGGAGTTTCTGCGTGGCGTCATGCGGAAAGTGAAGGCTCTGAAGGATGATCCTGAGTTCGCGGTGTTCAAGGATGCGGAGTGGGTGCTGCGGCGCGCGGTCATCGGCCATGCGGCCGATCCTGCGGCTTTCCTTCGCGGCGTTGCGCGGCAGGTCAAGCTCCTGGCGAAGCACGCCGAGTTCGCGCGCCTGAAGGATTCGACGTGGCTGCTGCGTGCCGCAGCCATCAACGCGCCCGCTGATCCGGGCGCCTTCCTGCGCGACGTGTTGCAGGCGGCGAGGCGGTTGAGCGACGACCCGGAGTTCCGGTGCTTCCGGCACACGCCGTGGGTGCTGCGCCGCGCGGCGGCGGGATACAGCGCCGACCCGGCCACGTTCCTGCGCAGCGTGAAGCAGCAGGTGGAGGCGCTTTCCGCCGACCCGGAGTTCGCCTGCTTCCGCGACACGCCGTCGGTGATTCTCGCGGCGGCGGCGGGCTACCCGTCGGACCCCGCGGGCTACCTGCGCCGGCGGAAAGCGGCGAACTTGAAGTCGCGCGCGTCGAAGCGCCGTGAAACCCCGTGAAAGAAAGCAACCCCTACGCGAACAAGTTCTTGACGATGGCGAATGACGCGGTAGGAACTATCGCGTCACCATGCTTCGCATCACCCAGAACAACTCGCCGGACCGGGCCAAGAGCTACTACTCGACCTCCGACTACTACTCAGAGGGGCAGGAACTTGTCGGCGTCTGGAAAGGCAAGGGGGCTGCGCGTCTCGGGCTGTCGGGGAACGTCAGCCGCGAGGACTGGGACGCCCTGTGTGAGAACCGCCACCCGGCAACCGGCGAGTCGCTGACGCCGCGCACCAAGCGCGAGCGGCGCGTCGGCTACGACTTCAACTTCCACGTGCCGAAGTCGGTCTCGATCCTCTACGGCCTCACGCGCGACGGGCGCATCCTGGACGCCTTCCGCGCGTCGGTCGAGGCCACGATGGAGGACATCGAGGCGGAGATGCAGACCCGCGTGCGCGCGGGCGGGCGCAACGAGGACCGCACGACCGGCAACATGGTCATCGGCGAGTTCGTGCATTTCACGGCGCGGCCGGTCGAGGGCGTGCCCGACCCCCACCTGCACGCGCACTGCTTCGTGTTCAACACGACGTGGGACGACCACGAATCCCGCTGGAAAGCGGGCCAGTTCGCGTCGCTCAAGCGCGACGCGCCGTTCTTCGAGGCGGTGTTCCATGCGCGCCTGGCGCGGCGGCTGGAGGAACTCGGCCTGCCGACGCAGCGCACGAAGCAGGGCTGGGAACTGGCCGGCGTGCCGCAGTCGGCCATCGAGAAGTTCTCGCGGCGGACGGCCCTCATCGAGGAAATGGCCAGGGAGAAGGGTGTTACCGACCCGCAGGCCAAGGGCGAACTGGGCGCGAAGACGCGCGAGAAGAAGCAGAAGGACCTGGCGCTCGACGAGCTGCGGGGCGAGTGGATGTCGCGCATGACGGCCGACGAACTGGCGGCGCTTGAAGGGGTGAAGGGCCGGCTCGGCATGGAGAGCCTGCCGGAGGACGGGCGTGCGGCCCGCGAAGCGGCGCTGCACGCCGTCGGACACTGCTTCGAGCGCAGCGCCGTCGTGCCGGAGCGGAAGCTGCTCACGGAAGCGATGAAACGGGCGGTGGGCAAGGCATCGCCGGAGTCGGTGACGCGCAGCCTGGCGGCGGAGCACCTGGTCGTGGCGGAACGCAAGGGACGCCGGCTCGCCACGACGCGCAGCGTCCTGGAGGAAGAGACGCGGATGCTCGCCTTCGCCCGTAACGGCCGCGGGACGTGCCGCCCGCTCGGCACCCCAGGCTACGTGCTCAAGCGCGAATGGCTGAACGCCGACCAGCGGCGTGCGGTGCGGCACGTGCTCGACTCGAACGACCGCGTCATCCTGGTTCGCGGCGCCGCCGGCACGGGCAAGACGACAATGATGAAGGAAGCGGTTGCGGGCATCGAGGCCGGCGGCAAGCGGGTCTTCGTGTTTGCTCCCTCGGCCGACGCCAGCCGCGGCGTGCTGCGCGAGGTCGAGGGTTTCGCCGACGCGGACACCGTGTCGCGGCTGCTGGTGGACGAGCGGTTGCAGGCCCGGATAGCCGGGCAGGTCATCTGGATCGACGAGGCCGGGCTGCTCGGATCGCGGATGATGGGCCGGGTGTTCGACTTGGCCGACCGTCTTGGCGCGCGGGTCATACTCTCCGGCGACCGAAGGCAGCACGGGTCAGTCGAACGCGGCGCGGCGCTGCGGCTGCTCGAAGAGGAGGCGGGTCTGGTCCCGGCCGAGATACGCGAGATACAAAGGCAGCGCGGCGATTACCGGGAAGCCGTGCGGGCACTCTCTGAAGGACGGACGGAGGACGGCTTCCGCGAGCTGGACCGGCTGGGCTGGATACGCGAGGTCGGCGAGACGGAGCGCTACAAGGCGCTCGCCGAGGACTACGTGGCAACGGTCGAAGAGGGGAAGACGGCGCTCGTCGTCTCGCCGACACACCTGGAGGGCGAGTGGATCACCGACGAGATTCGCGCCCGGCTCAAGCAGGCGGGAAGGCTGGGTGAGGGCGAACGCACCTTCCTGGCGCTGGAGAGCGCAAACCTCACGGGGGCAGAGAAGGCCGACCCGCTCAACTACTCGCCGGGCGACGTGCTGGTCTATCACCAGAACGCAAGGGGGCACCGCAAGGGCGAGCGGGTCATCGTGGGCGATGAGCCGCTGCCGCTGGACCAGGCGGAACGCTTCCAGCTCTACCGGCCGTCGGTGCTGCCCATCGCCCCAGGCGACGTGCTGCGCATCACGCGCAACGGGACCACGGCCGACGGCCGGCACCGGCTCAACAACGGCGCGCTCTACACGGTGCGCGGCTTCGACGCCGGCGGCAACATCGTGCTGGCCAACGGCTGGACGGTCTCGAAGGACTACGGCCACCTGGCGCACGGCTACGTCGTGACCAGCCATGCGTCGCAGGGCAAGACCGTGGACCGCGTGTTCATCGGTCAGTCGTCCAACTCACTGCCGGCGTCGTCGCGGGAGCAGTTCTACGTCTCGGTCTCGCGCGGGCGCGAGAGCGCGACCATCTACACCGACGACAAGGAAGCTCTGCTGGAGGCAGTGAGCAGATCCGACGACCGGCTCACGGCGACGGAGTTTGTGGCGGGACGCCACCTGCGGGAGCGGGCGACCACGCTTCAACGGCTGGAACAGTTGGCGGCGATCCACGACGCCGGGCGAGCGACGCACCTTGAACAGGAGCGGATGATCCATGAGCGATAGCGCCGTGCTGCAACGCTACGTGACGAACCGGGATTCCCGCCTCGGCATTGCGACCGACCATGCAGAAGCGGATGCCTGCGACGACTTGGGCGCCTTCGGCTGGCTGCGGGGCATCCGCGACCGCGCCGTCATGCTGGAGCTGCGCCGCAAGGACGGCTCCATCGTCGCCATCGGCTACGGCTGGTTGGAGCGGGTCGCCTTCGACCCCTCAGAGGGCATCACCCTCTCGGCGGCGGGCCAGAAGATCCGCATCAAGGGCCGCAACCTCAACGCGGAAGTGCGTCCCTCCGTCCGGCTGTTCGAGGGCATCGCGCGGCACAGGGTTCCGTGGATGCGCGAGTCCGGTCACGGTGAGGGCCTCACGGCCGCCGAGCGGACGACTGTCATTGACTCGATTGATTGGTGATGCGGCGCGCTACCCGCGCCCGGCTAAAAAAGGGGCCACGGTGTGACCGTGGCCCAGGAGAGTGTAAAGTTGGCGTCGCGTTATCACGCGACCATTGGTGCTAGCGATTAGAACCGATCCAGCACGGCGTTGTCTTTTATATCAGTCGTGAAGCCGGTCTCCTTGCCCCAGCAATCACCTTTGCTACCAGAACCCCAGCAGTATGTGACGCCTTTCGGGCAGTGGGGATATGAGTCGCAGGTCTGGCACAGCTTGTCGCCATTTTTGGATTTGCACTTCTGAACCGCACCCTTCTCGGAGCATTCGCCGCCCTTGTAGTCGCCGCAGACGCCTACGGCGGCACCAAACGCGAGAATGTCGCTGATGACAGCGAGATCAGAACCCGACGCCGTGCCCAGGTTGAAGGCGGCATGGCTCTGGCCCGGAGTGCCGGCTACCAGAAAGGCGGCGGCAAGAGCCATACAGGACCACGCCATGTATTTATTAAGTAGTGTTTTCATAATGTCCTCCATTGTGGATTATGTAGCTACAATGTCTCCATTGCACTTTCAGTGTACCGCAGCACTGTTACATATTTGTGGCACATTTATGACATATTTGTGACAGTTGCGTGCTCGCCCGCCGCCCGCGAACAGCTAACGCATTGAAACACAAGGACACCCGGTCGGCGCCGCTGCACAGGCACCCTCAGCCCCGGCGAGAACCGACCCTCACGCGGCTGTCCCGGGACGGTCATGGCATCAGTGTTGACCGGTCGCGCTGGCCGCGGCGTCGCCAGTGGGCGAGGGCGCTCTCGCGGTCCGGGAAGTCCTGCTCGCTGAACATGAGCCGGGAGTTGCCCACGGTGATTTCGTCACCCTCCGCGAGTTCCAGTTCCCCGGTCAGCGGCCTTCCGTTGACGAGCGTGCCGTTGGCGCTCTTCATGTCCAGGACGACGTAGCGGCCATCCGCCCAGCGAACCTGCGCGTGCTTGCGGCTGACCTGGTCGTCCACGATCTGGGCGGGGCAGCCCTCGTCGCGGCCGATGACGAGCGTGCGCCTGCCGAGCGGGTAGTAGTCGCCGGCGTGGGGACCGGTGGTGATGGTGAGTGATGCCATCGGGTGTGTCCTGTTCTGCGATGCAGCAGTGCGTTTACCGAACGCGACGATCGTGGGTGGAGCGGGCGTCGAACATGTACACCGGACCGTCATAGCTGCCGACCGCCAAGCGCGTACCGTCGGGGCTGAAGGCGAGGGTCCACAGGCCCCCCTCGTCGAATGGGCGAATGCGCATGATCGCGAGGTTGGTGCCGGTGGCGGGGTCCCACAGGCGCACGGTGTTGTCCCGGCCGCACGTCGCGACGCGAGAACCGTCTGGGGAGAACGCCGCATCAAGGACTTCCTCGATGTGGCCGCGCAGGTCGGTGATATGCTTCCCGTCTGATGCGTTCCAGACTTGGACCAGCGGTCCATCGCGGGTGATGACCATGCTTGCGTCCGGCGAGAAGACGGGCGCTCCGGAACCGGACTCACGGTCGTTCCATCGCGCCAGTACAGCGAGCATCCTCCCCGTCCGCACCTCCCACAGCCGGACCGTGCGGTCCTCCGCGACGGTGGTGACGCGGTCGTTCGTGGGGCTGAACACGATGAATCCCTGGTGCTCAGTCGGGCCGTCCAGCCGGGTGATTTCCTGCCCGGTCGCGGCGTCAAGGAAGCGCCACCCTCGGTCATCTCTCACGCCGATCAGAGATGCGTCGGGGCTCAGCTCGATGCCTGTGCCTTCGGGCACGCCGGCTCGCTCCATGAGCACGGCGCCGGAGGCAAGATTGACCAGTCGCAGCAGGCCATCGCTGAAGAGTACCAGCGCCTTGGTCCGGTCCGCGCTGAAGTCGAGCCGCTTGACCGATTGACTGTTCGGTATCGCAAACGGCGGCGGAACTTCTTGACCTGTCTGAATGTCCTGTACGTGCAAGGTGCCCTTGCCTCCTTCCCATGTCAGCACGGAAGACCCGCGGGCGAGGAAGACCGGCTGCCTGCCGGATGAAATGCTGCGGGGCGGAACATCATCATGCCTCAGGCGTGAGATCAGGGCGGAGGTGTTGGCATCCCACACGTACACGTTCCCCCAGTCGTCACCGGACAGCAGTCGCCGGCCGTCGGCGCTGAACTCAAGGTGGTCCACGCCGCCGTTCTCGTACTGGTCAACTGGCGCCAGGAGCACGGCCGGATTAGCGTGGGCTGCCGGGTCGGCATTCCAGAGGCGGAGCGTGCCGTCGTAGGAGGCGGTGACGATCCGCTGGCCATCGGGGCTGAACGCGGCGTCGTGAATCCACTCGCTGTGTCCCTGGAGTTGAGCGAGCAGCCGGCCCGACTCGGCGTCCCGCAGTTGTGCGCCGGGGCCTGCAGTCGTGAGCCCGGCTCGTCCATCCGGTGAGAAGCCGCTGCCGAAACCACCGGGTTCGCCGTTGTCGAACGCGGCTAGGAGCTGTCCGGTGGCGGCGTCCCAGATGCGGCCATCACCCTGCCATGAGACCGTTAGAACGCGATCGCCCTTGGGAGAGAATGTCGCGCTGACGACATTGCTCCGGTGGCCTGCCAGCACCGCGAGCAACTCGCCGGTTGCAGCATTCCAGATTCTTGCAGTCCGGTCAGCACTGCCGGTGACGACGCGCGAGCCATCCGGCGAGAAGCGGGCGGTCAGCACGTCGTCGCCATGGCCGGTGAACGTCACGAGTGCTTCGCCCGATGATGCGTCACACAAGGAAGCGGCGTGCTGGCCGCTGTCGGCGAGAATGCGCCGGCCGTCTGATGACCAGAGCGAGAAGGAGCCGTACGAGCGCTTCCCGCGCGGGGGAAGCGTCGTCACGAGTTCGCCGGTTTCGGCGTTCCACACTTGGCGAAACGCTTCGCCGCTGGCCTGGGTCAGCAGCCGGGTTCCATCCGGGGAGAACCATGCCCGGTTCGCCTGGTCAGCGGGGACTTCCACCAGCGCACGGCCGGATGTTGCATCGCAGATTCGCACACCGACCCCCGTACAGACTGCGATGCGCGCGCCGTCGGGGGAGAGCGCCGCGCCGTAGCTTTCGCCCTCCAGCGTCAGCACGCTCTCACCCGTGGCGGCATCCCACACCTTGACGGCGGCATTGCGCAGACCGGTAGCCGAACCCCAGTTCCCGGTCGTAACGATTCGGCTGCCGTCGGGGGAGAACCAGAATTGCGGCGAGCCATAAGAGGGAGGCGTCGCCTCGTGGATAACCAGTTCGCTAGTGTCCGAGTTCGCGTTCAGGTAGTCCCATTCCCAGCCCCGGAGGTGTTCCGGGCAGGCGTCCAGCTGCTGGCGCGCGGAGTAGGGGTCACTCGCCGCCGCCAGGAGATTGGCGACATAGGCGTTCTGTTCGGCTGCTCGTCGCTGGTTCTCGGCTTCGGCCCTCGCCCGGGCTTCGGCGTCGCGCGCGGCGACGGCCGTTTCCGCCGCTTGCTCAGCGGCCTGCCGCTGCCTGGCTTCGAGCGCGAAGCCGACGCTCGTCGATGCTGTCCCCAGCACGAGCACCGCAGCCACAGTGCCGGCGGCGACGACGCGCCCTCGATGCTTGCGCGCAAACTTGCGCACACGATACATGGTGCTCGGCGGCGCGGCGGTGACCGGCTCGCCGGAAAGATGTCGCTGCACATCCCCTGCGAGCTGGCTGGGGGACTCGTATCTCCGGGCGCGGTCCTTGTCGAGCGCCTTCATCACGATCCAGTCGAGTTCGCCCCGGATGAGCGTGCCGAGCCGGCCCGGCTCCGCCCCGCGCGCGGTCGCTGCCACGGCAAGGGCGCGCAGGTCGCGGGAGAGCCGCAGGCTCGGCGCGGGCGGGTCTTCCTCCTTGATAATCCGCTGCATCTCGGCGTACGCGGCCGAACGCAGGCGCTCGGCGTCGAACGGCGTCGCGCCGGTGAGCAGCTCATACAGCAGGACGCCGAGCGAATACACGTCGGTCCGGGTATCGATGTCGGGCGAGCCCTCGGCCTGCTCCGGGCTCATGTACTCGGGCGTGCCGATCAGTTGGCGGTGCTCGGTGAAGAGCGTTTTCTCGGTCAGCCGCGCGCCGGTCGCCTTGGCGATGCCGAAGTCGATGACCTTGGCGAAGGACCGGCCGTCGCTCATGCACACGAGCACGTTGCGCGGCTTGAGGTCGCGATGCACGACGCCCTTGGTGTGCGCGTGCTGCACGGCTGCGCAGACCTGCGCAAAGAGCTGAAGGCGGTCCGGCACGCTCAGCTTGTGCGCGTCGGCGAACTCGGTGATGGGGTCGCCCTTGACGTACTCCATGACGAAGTAGGGCCGCCCGGACTCGGTGGCGCCGGCGTCGAGCACCTTGGCGATGTTGGGATGGTCCATGAGCGCGAGCGCCTGGCGCTCCTGCTCGAAGCGCGCGACGACCTGGCGGGTGTCCATGCCCAGCTTGATGACCTTGAGCGCGACGCGCCGCCGGACCGGCTGATCCTGCTCTGCCATGAACACGACACCGAAGCCGCCTTCGCCGATCTGCTGAAGGAGCTTGTACGGCCCGATGCGCGTGCCGGGCCGCTCGGACAGAGGCGCGGCGGCGACCGTGGCCATGAAGGCGTCGGACCGGGTTGGTTGAGAGAGAAACGGATCGTCGGACTCGGCGGTCGCGATGAGCGCCTCGACGCGCTTGCGGAGCGCACCATCGGAGTTGCACCGCGCCGTCAGCAGGGCCGAGCGGTCCTCGGGGTCTGCCTGGATGATTTCGTCGAACAGTTCTCGAACGCGCGCCAGGTCCTGGTCCATTGCTGGAACCTCCTATGACTCGCGCTCGATAGCCTCCTTGAGCCAGGCCCGCGCGAATGTCCATGCCCGCTTCACCGTGGGCTCCGACACGGAAAGGGCCCGTGCCGTCGCCTCGATGCTCAAGCCGGCGAAGTACCGCAGGCGAACGACCGCCGCCGCCTGCGGGTCGGCGCTCTCTAAGCGGGAGATGAACCCGTCGAGGATCAGGAATCCGGCGCAATCTTCATCGGACGCCGGGTCGGGGAGCTCGGTGAGCCGGAGAGCGGCCTTTCGCGCCCCCGGTCCGCCCCGGCGGGCGGCACAGCGTGCCCTGGCGTGGTCGATGAGAATCCGGCGCATCGCCTCGGCCGCAGCAGCGTAGAAGTGGGCTTCGGCCGCCCAGGGAACGCGCCGCCCGGCGGCCAGCCGGAGGTACGCCTCATGCACGAGGGCGGTGGCGGAAAGCGTGTGCCCGGGACGCTCAGAGGCGAGTTGCTGCTGGGCGAGCGCCCGCAACTGGTCGTAGACCGCGACCATCAGGTCCTCCGGGGCGGTCAGCTTCGGCTCGCTTGCCGCCAGGGAATGATCGTGGTGATCGCGTTCCGCCATGCCCCTGATCGTAACCGGCGGGTCAGCCGGAGCGAAGCACGGAGCGCTTCAGCGTCCGCGGCCGTGCGTCCGGCGCTGGTCCTCGGCCGCGTGCTTGCGGTTCAGGTCGCGGAGCAGGGGCTGGAGCACCTGCATGACCGACGCGGCGGCCATCACCCCCATGCACACCATCGCCACCTTGTTGAAGACGACGGCGTCGGAGGCTGGCGCGCTGCGGGCCATCTGCTGGGCGGTGTTGGCAAGGTGGAGTGGATTCGGTGCGGACATGGTGGCGTTGGTGGTTGACGTGCCTGACCATAGCGCATCGCGCGGCAGTTGTGAATGACATTTCTGTTACAGTTGCACGGCTCAGGACTCGGCGGGCTGCTGTGCTGCCCCTTCACACATCGCACCTTCCACCGCGCGTGGGGACCATCTGATGGCGGCGGGCACGCCGACTAGAATTTCTTTCGCGGTGGAAGGTCGAGGGTCCAGTCAGTCACTCATCTGGTTTTCTGCTGCACGGCTCCTGTCAGAATAGGGTGTACCCCAGCCTGATGTCAGACAGTTCCGGCCGTCTCTGTCAGACTGGGGTCGCTGCAAATATTTGTTGACAGGTGCGGCGCGATGTCATAGACGTTGCCTGACAGTTCATGGAGGGACGGTGTCGGGGAAGGGGCAACGGATCGGGTACGTTCGGGTGAGTACCCTCGATCAGAACGCGGAGCGGCAACTCGAAGGCGTCCAACTGGACCGCCTGTTCACCGACCGCGCCTCAGGCAAGGACACGGAGCGTCCGCAGCTCAAAGCGCTGCTCGCCTACGCCCGCGAGGGCGACACGATCGTCGTCCACAGCATGGACCGTCTCGCCCGCAACGTGGACGACCTGCGCCGCATCGTCCTGGAACAGACCCGCCGCGGCATCCGCGTTCAGTTCATCAAGGAGAATCTGCTGTTCACCGGCGATGATTCGCCGATGGCCAACCTCATGCTCACCGTTCTCGGCGCGGTGGGCCAATTTGAGCGCGAACTCATCCGGGAGCGGCAGCGCGAGGGCATTGCCCTGGCCAAGCAGAGGGGTGCTTACCGGGGCCGCAAACGGGCACTGTCGCCGGAGCGTATCGCCGAACTGCGTGCCCGCGCCGACGCCGGCGAGAAGAAGGCGCGGCTCGCCCGCGAGTTCGGTATCAGCCGCGAGACGCTCTACCAGTACCTGAGGGAGTCACGGGCGAAGGAGGCGGCATGCTCAACCTCCTGACGATCGCGCTGGAAGCGCACAGCGACGAACGGAACCATCACCGGCGCTACGAAGTCGCCGTCGGCAGGGATCTGCTCGGCCACTGGGTCGTGACCGTCCGCTACGGCCGAGTGGGGCAGCCGCTCCGGGAAATGCAGTTCGGCAGCCCGGACCCTGAGCAGGCCCGAACAATCGTCCACGAGCGACTGCGGCGACGACTCTCCGCGCCGCGGCGGATCGGATGTGGGTACAGGATGGTCGGCTTTGCGGTGGCGAGCGGAGTCGATGCGACGGCATGGTGTCCGGGCGGCATGCTGGCGGCGATGCTCGCCTGAAGCGTCTCCGGGTCATGCCTGGGCTGTGCTGGCTGAAGTCAGGATTCACTTGACGCGCACGACAAACGGTGCTTTGACGTGTGGACCGTACTTACGCAGCCACTCCGGGGGGAAAGTGTCTGAGGCTGACCAGTTGCTCATTGATGCATTTCAGCGGGAGGATGCCGAGCAGGCGATCCGTGCGATCGCGCAGGGCGCGAATCCGAATACCCGCATCGACGACTGTCCCGTAGTGATCATCGCGGCACTTGCGTGGCAACCTGAAATCCTGGACGCGCTCCTGAAGGCCGGTGCCGACCCGAATGCCCGCGACGCGCACGGGCAGACCGCCCTGGCGCTCCTTGGAGCTATCGGCAGTTCGCCGGAGCACGAAGCGGCGGTGCAACGCCTCGTGGAGTCGGGCGCGGACGTGAACGCGCCGGACGGAAAGGGGTACCTGCCGCTTGATCTGGCGGTCGGATACTCAAACCGCCGCATGGCACGGTTGCTTACCGGCTTGAACGCGCAGTGCAGCGCGGTCTCACGCACCATGCTTCCCGATCTCCTGGGCGACCAGGGCCGGGGGCGCGCGCGGTAGCCGTTCGACTCACTTCGAGTCAATCTGGTGGTGGGCCATCGCACAGTTCACTGAAGAATCGGAACATCGCGACGTGGACAAGCACGTCGGCGCGCCATGTGCCCAATGGAATGCGGTGCTCCAGCAGCTCGGCGCCGGTGCGGGCCATTGTGCGGCCGGTTGCCTTGAAGCCCGTGTCAAGGAGTCGATCCCGGTTCGTCGGCGTGCCGGCAAAGGAGAGCAGCCGCAACTCTGTTCCCGCCGGTAGATCCCGGCACCTGGAGAGCGCCGCCAGCTGCATGCCCAGCGCCATGAGCAGTCCGCGCGTGGGGTTGGCGTCCGCCGGGCGACCGGAATCTGGACGTTCGGCGCACGCCTCGATCAGCAGGTTGGCGCTCGGGCTGGTCAGGTCCTTGGGAGTCATGTCATAGGACGCCCGTTTCCCGTCGAGGATGTCCTGGTACGCCGCGTCTTGCAGGGGGAGGACAATGCTCATCCCGACGCGCCTGGACTTATCGCGCGCGTACATGACCGTCCACGGGTTGAAGCGCTGCCAGGCAACGGCACGCGCCTGGTACTCGGTACGAGGCAGGCGGATGTGTGCAGCGGCGACCGCTTCGGCGTCTGCCTCACTCATCTCGGCGTTGCGGGTCTCATGCGCCGATGCCCCCTTCGCGACGGGCCTGGAGCGGCGCTCTCTGTTTGCTGATGCGTCGTTGAGGGAGCCGCCCGGGGCGATGGACTGGCCCAGACGAATGTACATCCAGCGCACGGCCTCGTGGACATCGCCATCGGTACGATTGTCACAGGCCTGGACGAAGCGGTCGATCGACGTACCCAAGAGGACGAACTCACCAATCGCGGAGGCACCCTTGCGAAGGTAATCGATCTTCGCCGAGCGGGCGGGCGGCTCTGTTGTGGGCGGCCCGGCGATGTGGGCAAGGAGGGATTCCGGCGTCGCCTGGGTCAAGCTGTGGATGCCGCGCTCATGGAGGAAGTCAGCAAGTACGGCGCGCGCGTGCCGCATCGTGCTCCCAAGCGACCTGGGGTCGGGAGGCGCGAGCAGCAGCGCCAGGAACCCGTTTACGAACTTCTCGCCGACCACTTCGCCGCGCTTCGCCGCAGGGTACACGTCCTTCTTGAGACCGCCGTAGTTGTTGAGGAACCAGCCGTACACCTCCGAGTTGGAAGGCCATCCGCTGCGCTTGTCCATGTAAAGCCGGAAGTCCTCTGAGAACCCTCGATACCGCTGGTGCATGGCGCAACGCTCCATCCGGCCGGTGGACGCTCGGGCCGCAAAACACCCAGAAGATAGCCCCCGGCAGGGCTTCTTCAAGAAAAACTGCCTTCCCCTTTTTCCCCCTCGGCAGGAGCCTTGAAGGGCCGCGCTGGGTCTCGTCGCGCTCACCGGGGCCATTGTCTTCAGACGCCTCTGAAATGGCCGGTATCCCCCTTGTCCCCCGCGTTGGTTTTCCGCGTGCCGAGCAGAGAAGCGGGTCGTATTCATAGAGCAGTAACACGTGCTTCCGCAAGACGGCCCGCCGGCGGGAGGCACGCGGCGGATGCCTGGCGGGTCAGAAGGAGCGCTGCCATGCGCAAGATCGCCATCATGCTGGGTTGCCTGCTTTACGTCGTCTCGCCAATCGACCTGGCCCCGGACTTTCTGCCGGTCCTGGGCCAACTGGATGACCTCGGCGTCATCGCGCTCACCGTGCAGTCGCTGCTTCGGAAGGAAGAGAGAGCAGGTGGAGTATGACCATGCCGGCACACGCTATTCAAGAGATTCCGACGGGCAAGCCGGTGTCGCCCGGCAACGTCCGGGCGCGGCTTGACGAGGAAGAGCAGGTGTCGCTGGCGCAGAGCGTCGCGCAGAACGGCATCCTCGTACCGCTGCTCGGGCACTACGAAGGCGACGCCATCATCGTGGACGACGGGCACCGCCGGCTCGACGCAGCCCGTCGCGCCGGTCTTTCGACCGTCCCGATGCTGATCGCCGAGAAGGCCCCAACGCCGGCGGAACGGGTGACGCTGCAACTCCTGGCCAACACGCAGCGCCAGGGCCTGAAAGTCACGGAGCACGCCCGCGCGCTGCACGATCTGATGCAGGCGACGGGCTGGTCGGCGGCGGAAGTGTCGGTGCGGCTCGGCCGGCCGTCGCCCGGCACGATCTCCAAGCTGCTTTCTCTGCTGGTGCTGCCGCGGGACGTGCAGGACCTCATCGACGCGGGGCGAATTCCAATGTCGAGCGCATACGCAACCTGCACTGTGCCCGACGCGGCGGAGCGAGATCGCCTTATCCAGGCCGTGCTCGAAGGCCGGCTGACGCGCGACCGTCTGGTCGCGGAGACGAGGGCCGTCAAGGCGGGCCGGCCCGCTCCACGGACAAGCAAGCGGCAGCGGGCGGCGCGCGAGCGCGTCGTCATCAAGCTCGGCGAGGGCCGGTCGGTCGCCGTGTCCGCTCCGACGCTCACCGTCGATGCGGTTGTCAACTGGTTCATGGACCTTGCCGAGCAGCTCAGGCACGCCGGCGCCGACGGTCGGCCGCTGGCGGAAGTCGCCAGGAGCATCTCGGGCAACGGTAAGTAGAAGGAGATTCGTCATGGAACTCATCGGAGTCTTCACTCTGTTCATCATCGCCACGCTGTGGAAGGCGGACGAGGACGCCAAGCGAAAGGCGGGCAAGTAAGCCATGCTCGGACTCTTCAGGAAACGCAGGCGCGCCGTGCGCGAGCCGTCCGACCTGCTGGCGCTGCCGCTGCTGCACTGGTCGCGCGACGACGCCTGGACGCTGCGCGACGCGGTGGAGGGCACGCTCATCCTGGGAGCGACCGGCTCGGGCAAGACGAGCGGCTCCGGACGGCTCATCGCCCGCACGATGCTCTCGTGCGGCTTCGGCGGCCTGGTGCTCACCGCGAAGGCGGACGAGCGCGCCCTGTGGGAGGGCTACTGCCGCGATACGAATCGCCTGGATGATCTCGTGGTCGTCGGGGCAGACGGCGCGCATCGCTTCAACTTTCTGGCGCATGAACTGACCCGGCAGGGAGCGGGCGCGGGATTGACCGAGAACATCGTCATGCTGTTCGAGAACGTCATGGAGATCAAGGATCGCAACCGCCGGACGGGCGGCGCGAGCGACGACGGGAGCTTCTGGCGGGATCGCGGCTTGATGGGCCTGCGCTGCGCCGTGGACATTCTCGCGCTGGCAACCGGGAGCGTGTCGGTGCCGGAACTGGTCAAGGTGTTCCTGACAGCGCCGACCTCGCCGGCGCAGGTCTGCGACCCGAAGTTCCAGGAATCATCGGCCTGCTTCCGCTATATCAAGGCGGCGGACGCCAAGTCGAAGACGCCGCGTCAGCAGCATGATTTCGGGGTGGCGTGCGACCATTTCTTACTGGAGTGGGTTGCCCTGGCGGAGCGTACAAGGAGCACCATTCAGGCGACGGTCCTGGGATGGCTCGACCCGTGCAATCGCGGCCTGCTCCGCGAGATGTTCTGCACGGACACGACGCTGACGCCGGAGGCCGTGCAGGACGGAAAGATCATCCTCATCGACCTGCCGGTCAAGGAGTTCGGGGAAGTCGGGCAGTTCGCGCAGGTGCTGTGGAAGTATTGCACGCAGAAGCAACTCGAACGGCGGAACGTGCAGGAGAATCCCAGGCCCGGGTTCATCTGGGCGGATGAAGCGCAGCACTATCTCACCAGCTACGACTTCCAGTTCCAGGCAACCTGTCGATCGTCGTGGGTGGCGACCGTGCTGCTCAGCCAGAACTACAGCAACTTCGTGGCCGCCCTCGGTGGCAACGAGAAGGGCCGTGTCGAGACCGACTCGCTGCTCGCCAACCTCAATACGAAGGTCTTTCACGGCAACAGTGACCCGGTGACGAACGAATGGGCCTCGCGGCTCATCGGTCGCACCTTGCAGTGCCGGGCGAGCGGCAACCACTCGCACGCGGCGGACGACCAGGTGAGCGCGCTGCTCGGCCTCGACTGGGTGCGCGAGAACGGCACGACGAGCGGCGGGTTTTCGGAGGTCATGGAGGCGGAGGTCGAGCCGCGCGAATTCACGCGGCTGCGCACGGGCGGGCCTCCTTCGTGGATCGTGGACGGCATCGTGTTTCAGAACGGACGGATATTCGGGGCATCGGGTCGAAGCTGGCTCCCGGTGCAGTTCAACCAGAAGGCATAAGCGCCAGCGTGAAGTGAACGGCAGGGAAAGGCGGCGTGGACCGCCCGCGCGGTCGCTGCGCGAACGCGGACAGGAGATTCGATCATGTGGCAACGGCAGGAACCAGAACCGGTCGTCTCGAAGAAGGACTTTAACAACTTCCTGGGCGTGATGACGTTCGTCACGCGGGCGCTCGCCGTCACGGTCGAGGTCTTCCTGCGCCGCTCGGATTCATTCGGCGAACGCTTCTTTGGGCTTCAAGCTGCGGCCGGCGCCGCGTGCATCCTCTTCTGGCCTGTGTTCTGGGAAGGCCACCGTGCCGAGCCGATGCTCGTCTTCCTCGCCCTCTACTGGCTGGCCCTGCTTACCGCGCGGATTCGCACGAAGGCGCGCATCCGGCGCGGCGGGCCGCAGCCGCATTCGCTCTACAACGGCACGCCGACGCTGGCGAAGGTCTGGAAGCGCAGCTCCGAGCACCGGATCAAGACGGTCATCGAGCCGGTCTACATGGGCTGCATCGCCCTGTGCGTCGCCACCATCAGCGTGCCGCTTGCCGTGTACCTGGCGCTGGCCGGCATGTGCGCCGCCGCCTCGTCCGGCATGAGCGGCGCGCTCCAGCACCGCCGCTCGATGGACCTGCACGACGCCTTCCTCGAACAGCGCGACGCGGCGGAAGCGTTCCGCCGCATGCGCGACGGACGGTAACGCACTCAAACACAGGAGAACACAGTCATGGCACGCGAAGAGTCAACGCAGAAGATCGGCGCCGGACACGCCTCGGCCATGTTTCGCCAGGGCCTCGCGGAACTGCGCGGCGCTCTGTATCCCGAGTCCAACGTGGCGCAGCCGACCGTGTATGGCATCTACGGCACGAAGACGCCCGGCGAAGTGATGCAGGAACGCCAGGGCGAGTCGCGCGACCCCGACGAGCAGCCCTCCATCCTCGAAGAGCGCCTCAAGC
>Ga0226835_1000454_pt1 | contig 46782 bp, 42 predicted proteins | sample LAC_MetaG_1_FD_163627 | JGI IMG/M metagenome (GOLD analysis project Ga0226835, IMG submission 163627) | Anaerobic ammonium oxidizing microbial communities from anammox membrane bioreactor (MBR) in UC Berkley, California, United States -... | ecosystem: Engineered > Bioreactor > Anaerobic >...
CTGAAAAACCAACGCAAATCCAATGAACCGTCGCCCTTTGGGCGAGATGGCCTCTTGGCAGAGGCCAGCTTCAAGGATTTGCAGTTGTTTTTTCATTCATTGCCGGCGCTGCCCGCCGTTCGCGCCTGCCCGCGCACCCAACCCGGCAAGGGTTTAAAGTTTTTCGATAGTTTTTTCTGAAAAACATCTTCAAAACATCTTCATAACATCTTCAAATATGATTCTATTCAAGGGCGGTTTCGACAGGCTCAACCGCCCTTCATCCCGATAATATAGAAACACAGAAAAAATGAAACTTCCGCCGGGCTGGGCGGGGAGGCTTTGGGATGAACGGGAGCAGCGCCTGGGTGAATCGCCAAACGGCAGGAAATCTTGCAAGACAGCCGACCCCAAGGAGGCTGTTTGTAAGGCGACATGCTTGAAAGATGGTTTTCAATGGAATTTCACTCTGCCATCATGCCCAATGCAAACATGTTCTGCATGTCGCTTTACAGGATCTTGCTTAGATTTCCGCTGTTTGGCGAGAGCGGGCAGGTTCCCTTTGTTCATCCCATTGATCTTTGGTACTTTCCATCAAGGGAAAGTACAGAAAGAAAGGTTTATATTAGCTAAGGAATGGCGGTTTCGACTGGCTCAACCGCCCATTATCGTAATAGTCAAAGTATTTATTCTTGCGCTTTTGCCGGTTCAAAAGCATCAAACGAACGATGTAAAGGAGCATACATCCGGCCCGTGAGAAGCAGGAATTGATTATTCGTTTATTGTAAAGTACAGGAAAAGATTACCTTAATACCGCACCAATTTCATGATTCACCCGGCATTGAGTGCGCCAGCCCATATTCTCTAATCATTAAGCATTAACCACTATTCATTATTCCCTAACTACCAACTCTTCTTATCAAAGATGTTCCATCAGCAAAAAATCCCGGATATGAATATGCCTTACCCCTTCGATGGCGTCTTTCCAGAAGTCGTCCATGGTGACAACATATTTTGGGAATTGGTCGTCAATGGAAAGTAGATTCCCAAACTCGCGCCGGATGGTTTGTTCGTTATCGAGTTTGTATGCGACTTGAACATAAATTTTCCGGCTTTGTTTTTCGGCTACAAAATCAATCTCCGTTTGATCCAATTTGCCGACAAACACCCTGAAACCTCTCCTTTTCAGCTCGAGGAAAACCATATTTTCAAGGATTCCACCGATCATTCTGTCGCGATAACCCATAGTAGAGTAAATAATTGCCACATCGTTCACATAAAACTTTTCCTGAGTCTTCAATATCTCTTTTCCTTTGATGTCGTATCGGGGCACACGAAACAGGAGATATGCGCCCTCCAGAGCGTTCAGATAGTTGTAAACCGTGTTGATGTCAATTTTGCGCTGTTGACTTTTGAAATAGTCGGCGACATTTTTTCCTGAAAAAGTATTTCCTATATTGTCGAATGCATACTTGATTACGCGTTCCAGCAACTCCACATCTCTGATTTTGTAACGCTGCACAGTGTCGCGCAAAATGACGGAAGAATAAATGTCGTTGATCACTTTATAGGCCGTCTCTTCGCTGTATTCAGCGGTGTGGATTACAGGGAAACCGCCATTGCGCAAATAGTGCTCAAAGCGTTGCGAAACGGGCTCTTCAGACGGGAGATAGTGGTTTCTGAAATCCAGAAATTCGCTGAATGACAGCGTGTAAACCGGAATCTCGACATACCTTCCGGCCAGGTAGGTGGCCAGTTCCGACGACAGAAGGTGGGAACTGGAACCTGTCAGATAGATATCCACATCCATGTCCACCAGAAACGAATTGACTGCTTTTTCCCACCCTTTTACCTCTTGAATCTCGTCTAAGAAAAGATAATATCTCTCAGGTGACTTTATTGTATCGCGAATGTGTCGATACAACGCTTCTGCCTCTAAAAGGTGAAAATTGGAAAAACTCTCGAAGTTGATGAAAATCAGATTCTCCTCGCGGATTCCCTTCGACAAGAACTCCCTACGGAGGAGCCGCAACAAGGTTGATTTGCCCGAGCGCCTGATTCCAGTGATGATTTTCACCTGAGGTTTATCCATAAAGACTTTGATGTCATTCATATAGATTGGTCGCGAAATCATTGTTCGATAATGTTTTGGGTTACGACCACAAAGATATTTTATTTTTAGAAGTTTTTAGGCTTATAGGCAAAAAAATGATGGTGTAAGGTGTTTTTTTGGAGTGATTTGAAGTTTTAAAAATTGAGGGGTTGCCCACATTGAAATCGAGAATGGTGTGAGGTGAAAGGCGGTTTCGACAGGCTCAACCGCCCATCAACCCGATAAGATAGAAACACTGAAAAAATGAAACTTCCACCGGGCTGGGCGGGGAGGCCTTGGGATGAACGGGAGCAGCGCCTGGGTGAATCGCCAAACGGCAAGGAAATCTTGCAAGACAGCCGACCCCAAGGAGGCTGTTTGTAAGGCGACATGCTTGAAAGATGGTTTTCAACGGAATTTCACTCTGCCATCATGCCCAATGCAAACATGTTCTGCATGTCGCTTTACAGGATCTTGCATAGATTTCCGCCATTTGGCGAGAGCGGGCAGGTTCCCTTTGTTCATCCCATTGATCTTTGGTACTTTCCATCAAGGGAAAGTACAGCAAGAAAGGTTTATATCAGCTAAGGAATGGCGGTTTCGACAGGCTCAACCGCCCAATATCGTTATAGTCAAAGTATTTATTCTTGCGCTTTTGCTGGTTCAAAAGCGCCAAAAAACCTTGCGCGAACGATGCGCCTCCCCGCTCTGAAAAACCAACGCAAATCCAATGAACCGTCGCCCTTTGGGCGAGATGGCCTCTTGGCAGAGGCCAGCTTCAAGGATTTGCAGTTGTTTTTTCATTCATTGCCGGCGCTGCCCGCCGTTCGCGCCTACCCGCGCACCCGACCCGGCGAGGGCTTGAAGTTTTTCGATAGTTTTTCCCGAAAAACGACTTCATAACATCTTCAAATATGCTTCTATTCAAGGGCGGTTGAGCCTGTCGAAACCGCCCATCAACCCGATAAGATAGAAACACTGAAAAAATGAAACTTCCGATTTTGCGGTTAGTCAAGGGCGAGACTGACACAGTTTTCTGAATACTCCCCTTTTGCAAACCCCACCCCAAAAACACATCAACAACTAAACCTCCTAACCCCTTAACCCCAAAACAACTAAACCCAAAGTCCTCACTAACCCACCAAAGGTTTGATTTTTTCAGCAATATAACGGCGTAACTCATTGATATTCACCCGATCCTGCAGCATACTGTCGCGATCGCGCAGGGTAACGGTATTGTCGTCTATGGTCTGGTGATCCACGGTGATGCAATAGGGTGTCCCGATGGCGTCGTGACGACGATAGCGTTTCCCGATGGAATCCTTTTCTTCATATTGGCAATAGAAGTCGTAGCGCAGGCTGTGTAAAATTTCGCGGGCTTTTTCGGGCAGGCCGTCTTTGGCTACCAAAGGCAGCACGGCAGCTTTCACCGGAGCCAACACAGGAGGCAGCTTCAGCACCACACGCTCACTGCCGTCGTCGAGCCGTTCTTCGGTATAAGCATAGCTGAGCATGGCCAAAAACATGCGGTCGAGCCCGATGGAAGTCTCAACCACATAGGGTACATAGCTCTGATTGAGTTCGGGGTCGAAATACTGTATTTTTTTGCCCGAATATTTCTGATGGGCTTCGAGGTCGAAATCGGTACGCGAGTGAATTCCTTCGAGTTCTTTGAATCCAAAAGGAAACTCAAACTCGATGTCGGCGGCGGCGTTGGCGTAATGGGCCAGTTTTTCGTGATTGTGGAAACGGTATTTCGAAGCCGGAATACCCAGCGAAAGATGCCATTTCATGCGTTCCTGCTTCCAGTGTTCATACCATTGGAGTTCTTCACCGGGACGGACAAAAAACTGCATCTCCATCTGTTCGAACTCTCGCATGCGGAAAATAAACTGCCGGGCGACGATTTCGTTGCGGAAAGCTTTACCGGTTTGGGCAATGCCAAATGGGATTTTCATGCGGCCGGTTTTTTGCACATTGAGAAAATTGACGAAGATGCCTTGGGCTGTTTCGGGTCTCAGGTAAATTTCGCTGGCGCCATCGGCTGTTGATCCCATCTGCGTTGAAAACATCAGGTTAAACTGCCTCACATCGGTCCAGTTACGGCTGCCCGAAATGGGGCAGACGATGCCAAGCTCTTCTATCAGGGTTTTAAAAGCCGGCAAATCGTTGGTTTCCATGATGCTGTACAGCCGCTTGCTGATGGTTTCGTGCTGGCTGCGGTATTCGAGCACCCGTGCGTTGGTGGTCACAAATTGTTGTTCGTCGAAGCTCTCGCCAAAGCGTTTGCGGGCTTTTTCCACTTCTTTGGCAATTTTATCTTCTATCTTGGCCAGAAAATCTTCGACAAGCACATCGGCACGATAGCGTTTTTTCGAGTCTTTATTGTCAATCAGCGGATCGTTGAAAGCGTCCACATGTCCCGATGCTTTCCAGACGGTGGGGTGCATAAAGATGGCCGAGTCAATGCCCACAATATTTTCGTTGAATTGCACCATGGCCTGCCACCAATAGCGGCGGATGTTGTTTTTCAGCTCAACGCCGTTCTGTCCGTAATCGTAAACGGCGCTCAGCCCATCGTAAATCTCGCTCGACTGAAAGATAAACCCATACTCTTTGGCATGGGAAGTAATTTTTTTAAAAAAATCGTCCTGGTTCATCATGGCGCAAAATTAGGGTTTTCATCCTTAAACGGAGCTCACAACGACTCCATTTGAACCGGCAAAAGTACAAAACAAGGCGTTTGGCTTTGACGGCCTTTTGTCGAAAAAATGCAAATTTTCCCAGAGAACGGTTTTTTTGAACCGTTTCCTTTTTTCGCAATAAAGAGGCAAGGCGAAAGTTATACCTTTGTAAAAACGAGTATTGATTCCATGATGACCAAACTTTACCGATTGTTTGCCTTTGGGGCAGGCATTGCGCTCATATTCACTATGACAGGCAGAAATGAGCTTCGAGGCCAGCCTGCAGTGAGCTATCTTTCGCTTTCCGAGGTGATCCGCATTGCCCAGGAGCGTTCGCCCGAGGCCATGATTGCACGCCACCGCTTCAAACGCAGCTATTGGGAATACCGGAGTTTTAAGGCCGGATATCTACCGCAACTGGGCCTGAGCGCTACTTTGCCTAATTTCAACCGCACCATTGACGCCATTACTCAGGGCGACGGAACGGAAACCTATCTCGAGCGTACTCTGGCACGCTATTCTGCCAACCTCTCACTAACCCAAAAAGTGGGGCTCACCGGTGGTGAAGTGTTTATGCAGTCGGGTTTGAGCCGGTTAGACAATTTTTATGCCGATACCTCCACACGGCAGTTTTTATCATCGCCCATCAGCATCGGTTTCAGGCAGCCTGTTTTTGCATACAACACCTATAAATGGGACAAACGCATTGAGCCTATGCGCTACGAGGAAGCCCGCCGACAATACCTCGAAGCCAATGAACAAGTGGCTTCAACGGCCATTAACCACTTCTTCAATCTGTTGACGGCTCAGGTGGAGAAAGATATTGCGCTGAAAAATATGGCCAACTACGATACGCTTTACAACATTGCCAAAGGGCGCTTTATCTTAGGCAAGATTGCCGAAAACGAGCTGTTACAGCTTGAGCTCAACCTGCTTCGCGCCGAAGCATCGGTGGAGACGGCCGACCTCAATTATGAAAATATGCTGTTCTCGTTTAAATCGTTTCTGAGACTCAGCACTACCGACAAGATTCAGCTCATCTCACCCACAGCGGTTGATTTTCATAGTGTTGACGTGGAAGAAGCTTTGCTTCAGGCATTGAACAATACTTCCTCGGGATTGAATTTCGACCGTCAGATTTTAGAAGCCCAGAGCAACTTAGCCAAAGCGCGTACCCAAGGACGTTTCGAGGCCGAGATCAATGCCAGCTTTGGGCTAACTCAAACCTCCGATGTGTTTGACATGGTGTATTCCAAACCCCTTGATGAAGAACGCATCAGTTTAGGTGTCACCATTCCCATTCTCGATTGGGGTCAGGCCCGCGGCCGAATTAAAATGGCCGAATCAAATTTAGAGCTCGTGCAAACAACCGTGGAGCAAAGCCGTAAAGACTTTGAACAAAACATCTTCCTGAAAGTGATGCAGTTCAATATGCAGAAAAATCAGATGAAAATTGCCGCCAAGGCCGACACCGTAGCCCAGAAGCGTTTCGATGTCACCCAAAAACGTTATATGATCGGAAAGGTGAACGATATCTTAGAGCTCAACAACGCCCAGATTGACAACGATAATGCCCGCATTGGATACTACAATGCCTTGAAATCATATTGGAGCAGCTTTTACGAGTTACGCCGGCTCACCTTGTTCGATTTTCGTGACAAACGCAAAATAGCGGTTGACCTGAACACCATACTTTGATTTTTGGGATCAAAAAAGACCAAAAATCAAGCTGTCTTTGAATAAACACGCCTTAACCGTTAGTGTTGCGGCTAAGTTTGGGGCGGTTCTTTTTCCATAACATAAACACGATTAAACCAAAAAGCCCGAGGCCAATGGCCGAACCGGCTAGATAGTGGTAAACTCGTAAACGATAGGCTTGCTTCGTATTTTCGACTTTCAGTTTTTCATTCTGATTGATAAGTTCCTCGTTTTGTAGTTTACAGGCTGCTTCGCTGGCTTTCAACTGTAAATGGGCTTCCGTCAAACTATCGTTCTCACTTTTATATTGGCCATAAAGGCGCAAAAAAGACTGAAAGTCGTTCATGGCAATATAATTTTCCATCAACTGGTCGCGGACATTGGCGCTGTAACCGGCAATTTGATTTTCCAGAGCCTTGGTCGCACATTGTTCAAAAAAAGCATTGGATTGACGGAAGTCTTTTATACTTTGGTATGCCTCGCCCAGATGGTAAAGGACGCGCACCTGCCCGTTCACCACCTTTGCATTTTGATAAATCTGCATGGCACGCCTGAGAGTGGAGATGGCTTGATTAGTCCGACCCTCTGCAATGTCAACATTGGCAATATTTACTAACGTATTGGCAATGGGTACCGGATGTCCATTTTCTTCCCGGATACGGAGAGCCTCCTGGAAATAGGTCAATGCCCGGGCATATTCTTGCTTATCGAAAAAGTAGATCAAACCAATATTCGAGCAGGCTTTGGACAGCATATCGTCGAGCTGGTTGCGGCGGGCAAAACCAATGGTTTTCTCGAGGTAATCCAAAGCCTTATCATTTTCGTCCCATTGCCACAACACCTGACTCAGATTGATCTCCGCTAAAGCCTGGCTGGCCGAGTCGCCAAATGCCCCAAACATAATGGCAGCTTTGTAAAACGCATCGTGCGCCTTGTTCAGATCGCCGGTTTCGAACCACACATTGCCACTGTTGTTGGTGGCGTAGGCTAAAAGACTGTCGTTGTTCAGAATTTCCGATGCTTCGATGACTTTGTCAAAATAGTACAAAGCACTGTCGTATTCTGAAAGCTGCGATTTCAGTTCCCCAATCTGGTTGTGAAGCCGGGCGGCGAACACAGGCTCGCCAATTTGTTGCAGGAGCTTCAGCGACTGGTGATAATATCGCATAGCCAGATCAAAATCGCCTGCATTTTGCGCACTCATGCCAATCGAGCGAAAAACAACAGCTTTCATCCGACCCATTTGATGACTGTCAGCATATTCCAAGGCCTCAAGGCCCGATCTCATGGCCTTATCGTAACTCACTAAACGATAGGCCTCGGAGAGTGCAATCAAGCTCGAAACACGACTGGCACCTGACTGACGATCAAGCGTCTGATTCAGCGAGTCAATCTTTTTTAAAAACGTATCCTGCGCCAATAGCGGATGAATGCCGATAAGGCTGAACCAAAAGAGAAAACTAACAACCGGATGTTTCATAACCAACGGACAATATTACCGTTTTTTTCGGCTATTCAGATACTGAGTTAAAAAAATATCCGAAAGGCAAAAACCCTATGTTTCTGCTGTTATTTCCGACAGCTGCATGGTTTGGCTTTGAAGCCTTTTGAATTATCTTTGCAAAAAACCGAAGCAACCTTATGATACGATCCATGACAGGTTATGGCAAGGTGCAGCAACAGCACGGCCAGATGAAAATTATTGCCGAAATCAAATCGCTCAACAGCAAACAATTGGATCTGGTGCTTCGGCTGCCGGCCGATTTTAAGATGATTGAATTTGAGCTTCGGAATCTGATTGCAGAGTCAGTAAAACGTGGAAAGGTTGATTTTGTGGTGTCGGTCGAAGGCAATGGCTTACTGAAATCGGGACGTATTGACCAACAGGCTGCTACCCTTGCTTTTCAACAAATTAAAGAAACGGCTGACAGCCTGAGTCTGCCTTTACCCGAAGATGTTTTTTCGATTTTGATTAAATATCCCGGCGTGATCGCCAACGGCGAAACGGATATTCCGGTGCCCGAAGAACTTGCCGAAGCCACCATTGAAGCCTGCCGGCAGGCCCTTGCCTCTTTCGACACTTTCCGGGCTCAGGAAGGTGCAGTGCTGAAAAGTGATATCGAAAATCGTATTTATCTCATTCTTCAACTGCTTGATAAAGTGGAACCATTCGAAAACCAACGTACCGAACAGTTGAAGCAGAGGCTCTGGAAAAATATTGCGGAGGTCAGCGAAAACCTGAAGTTCGACCCAAACCGTTTTGAACAGGAATTGATTTATTATCTTGAAAAACTCGACATTAGCGAGGAAAAAGTCCGTTTGCGGCAGCATTGCCGCTATTTTCTCGAAGCTGTGAACGAAGATTTTGCAGGCAAAAAGTTGGGTTTCATCGCTCAGGAAATCGGTCGCGAAATCAATACTTTAGGCTCAAAAGCCAACGATGCCAACATTCAGCGCCTCGTGGTTCAGATGAAAGACGAGCTTGAAAAAATCAAAGAACAACTGTTTAACATTTTATGATATGGAGGGACTGAAAGGAAAAATGCTCATTGTGTCGGCCCCTTCCGGCGCGGGAAAAACCACATTGGTGAAACATTTGCTGACCCAGATTCCGGACCTGGGTTTTTCGGTCTCGGCCACCTCGCGTCCCAAACGCGAAAATGAAACCGATGGCAAGGACTATCATTTTCTGAGTGTGGAACAGTTCAGGCAAAAAATTGCCGAGGGTGCGTTTTTGGAATGGGAAGAGGTGTACAATGGCGTTTATTACGGAACCCTGCTCCACGAGGTGGAGGCAATGCTCGCCCAGGGACGTCACCTCATTTTTGATGTGGATGTTGTTGGCGGACTGAATATTAAAAAACATTATGGCGCTCAGGCACTCAGTGTCTTTATTCAGGCGCCTTCGCTCGAGGTACTCGAACAACGTTTACGCAGCCGTTGCAGCGACCCGGAAGAAAGCATCCGTCAACGCATTGACAAAGCCAGATGGGAGATGGGCTTTGCTCCACAATTTGACCTTGTTTTTGTGAACGACGACCTGAATATCGCCCGCGAGAAACTCACCTTCTTAGTCAACGAATTTCTCCATCACTGATGAAACCTGTTTATCCGCTTCACTATCGGGTTGCTTTGCTTCCGGCCTATCAGCCCAATCCTTTGCGGGCTTTATTGAGCCTTCAATTGGCCGAAAAAACGATCGAAGCACCCGCTGCAGGCCAGCTGCTGGTTCGGATGAAAGCTGCACCCTGCAACCCCTCGGATATTGCTTTTATGCAAGGCGGATACAATGTAGTGAAACCATTGCCGGCCGTACCGGGCTTTGAAGGCGCCGGGGTGGTGGCCGATGTAGGCCCCGATATTGACCCGGCATGGATTGGCCGGCGCGTCTCGGTTTTTGTTCAGGGCCATAACGACGGAACCTGGGCCGAATATGTCCTTGTCAGCCCGAAACATATTTTACCTGCTCCTGACGGATTTACCCTTGAACAGGCGGCCATGTTTTTTATCAATCCTTTCACCGCCTGGGGGCTGATGGAAACTGCGTCTGGACAAAATGTGCTTATGAATGCTGCAGGAAGTCGGCTTGGCGAATATCTGCTTGCCTTGTCAAAACAACGTCAAATGCACCTCATCGGCATCGTGAGAAAGGAACAAACCGCCGAAACCCTCATCAAACGCGGATTTGACAGTGTGCTGGTTTCTTCGTCACCCGATTTTGAACAACAGCTTCGTCAGGCCATTCAGCAGTTTCAGCCTCATCTTTTCCTCGATGCTGTGGCCGGCGAACAATGTGGCCAGGTGGCCAGCCTGTTGCCTCCCGACAGCCGGGTGGTGGTATATGGCGGACTTTCGGGCAAAGAAATCAGTGGTATTTCGGCTCTTCAACTCATATTTAAAAAGCTTACTATCAGTGGTTTTGATTTGAATGCCTGGTTTGCTGCTGCCGGTAATGAGAAAGTGAATGAAGTTGCCCGGCAGCTTTCGCTTATCATTCGTAACAACGAAGTGCAAAATCCAGTGGCCATCACCGTGGGACTCGATGAACTGGCCAAGGGCTTGCGACACTATCTAGGCGCCATGTCGGAAGGCAAGATGCTCATCCGTTTTTAATATCCGATTCCATGAAAAATATCGGTCTCTTTTTCGGCTCTTTCAACCCCGTGCATCATGGGCATCTGATGTTAGCCAATTTTATGCTCGAATTTGTCCCTTTCGATGAGGTGTGGTTTGTGATTTCACCACAAAATCCACTGAAAGATGCCGGAGATCTATGGCCCGAAAACCTGCGTCTGGAATGGGTAAAAAAAGCCATTGGCAGTTTCGGACGCTTCAAAGCATGCAACATCGAATTTGAGCTTCCACGACCATCCTATACCATTGAAACATTACGTGCTTTGAAAAATAGATTTCCGCAACATGAGTTTTCGGTTATCATGGGCGCCGACAGCCTCAGTAACTTCCACCAATGGAAAGAGCATGAGGCCATATTAAAAAATTTCAGCTTAGTTGTTTATCCACGCAAAGGATTCAGTAACAGCCTTTTAGAAGCACATCCTTCTGTTAAACGCGTTGATGCGCCTCAAATTGAAATATCGTCCACTTTTATCCGTCAGGGATTAAGGAAAGGAAAAGACTTGCATTTTTTTCTTCCTGACGGACTGTTTCAGACCATCAAAGAAGCGATGAATTTCCACTGAAACCGGATGTGATTGAGTTTGTCGTCGTTCTGTCAACGATGATTTTTCCATAAACAAAGTCAAAGCATGAGGCGCTTGTGCGGTATTCCGGTGCAAAAACATTTAACTTTGGCGGTTTGAAAAACAAAACCTGAAACTTCAGATGAAAACGACTTTTTATCACCAGAAAAAAATTGCTTATACCTTGTCCGGAGATGGACCCGATTTGATTTTATTGCATGGTTTTCCGATGGATCATCGGGTGTGGGAGGGTTTTATTCCGGTTCTTGAAACGCATTTCAGGGTTGTTGCGATAGATCTGCCCGGCTTTGGGCAATCCGAAATGCAAGGCCATATTCATTCGATGGATCTGATGGCCGGGGCTGTGAATGCCGTGATGGAGCAGGAGCAAATCGGGAAAGCTGTGATTGTTGGCCATTCTATGGGCGGCTATATCACTCTGGCATTTGCCGGACTTTTTCCATCGAAACTTGTGGGCGCAGTTTTGTTTCATTCGCATGGCGCCGCCGATGACGATGCTGCTTTGGCCGGCCGTGCCGCTGCCATTGATCAGGCTTCAAACAATCATTTGTCTTTCGTCAGTCAGTTTATCGAAGGCCTGTTCGATCCTCATTTTCTCAAATCTCATCCGGAGGCTTTTTCTCAGCTTGACGCGGTTGCCCGTAGTCAGAAAAAAGAAGCCATTGTGGCGGCTCTGGCAGGTATGCGCGATCGCAGCAGCAAGCTCGATGTATTGTATCAGATGACTGTGCCTGTTTTGTTTATTCTCGGCAAAACCGACAGCCGTATGCCTTTTGCACGGCTGATGGCTCAGCTTGCCTTGCCGGCTCAGGCCGAACTATTGTTGCTCTCAGGTGTGGGTCATTTGGGTTATTTGGAAGCCCGCCAAACCACCTCATCAGCCATCCTCCATTTTGCAACGCGCTGTTACGAGAATCCATGAACAGCCTGATTTTTCGTTATTTTATCATAGCGTTGAAGCGGAATTTTCTGTTAGCGCTTGTTGTGCTGTTGTTCTTTGGGTCGGGACGGTTACAGGGGCAACCAACGGAGGCTTATGTTGCCTTTTCAGGCGGACTTTCCATTCCGCTGGCTGCCTATTCTGCCCGTCAGCTCCCCGAAGGTTGTTTTACCATGCCGGGGCCGGAAGTCGTCATTTCAGCAGGAATACCCCTGTGGCGGCAATTTGGTGCAAAAGCAATGGCAGGCTATTATATCCATCCGGTGGACGTGTCAGCTTTGGGTTATCAAAAACTACAGGCCGATCCCTTTTTGAGTGATCTGACCATTCGCAGCGAGCCATACCGGATTCTGGCTTTCATGGGTGGGCCTTTTTTTCAGCTTCACGCATCAAGAAAACTGCGGTTGCAGGGAATGCCCGTGGCCGGATGGTTTTCGAGCCGAAGCCCGTATCAACTGCATAAAACAAGCTATTTCATGCCGGGACCTGCATTCTACGAAATTACCACTTCTCTCGACCGAAGCTTTGCCTGGGGCTTATCGGCTTTGTGCAGCTATCCGGTTGCGACATGTTACGAAGTCGGCCTTAGTTTAGATTACCTATACACCAAAGCGCAATTTCGATTTCGGCGCCCCGACGGAACCGAACGGACTGATCCGCATCCCATCTCTATGTTCAATATCCACCTCAACCTGTTGTTCAAACTGCCTGATTTCCATAACTCAAACAAGCAATAAATTGAAGCCCATTGCGTTATAAAACAAAAATCCGATTTACCTGATGATAATTTAAACATCTGATTATCAAATCAATATTTTTAAAGATACCATCAAAACCTAATTCCCGGTTTATGAAACATAAATTTTACTTCCTCCCTCTATTTCTTTTGACTTTTGGTTTTTTCTTCAGTAATGCTCAGGGGGTTGGTATTGGTCAATGGCGCACCCATTTGCCTTATCAGCGTGTGATTGATGTTGAAATAGCCGGCGATAAGGTATATGCTGCCACTCCATACGATCTTTTTGTTTACGATAAAACCGACAATCGCCTGCAACTCCTCAACAAAGTGAACGGGCTGAGCGATATAGGCGTCAGCAAAATTGCATACAGCAGCGAATACCAAACGCTTTTGGTGGCCTATACCAATACCAATATTGACCTGGTTCAACCCGATGGAATCGTCAACCTGAGCGATATTAAAAACAAGGAATTGGTTGGAAATAAAACAATTAACAATATTCTGTTTCGTGGGAAATATGCCTATCTGTCGTGTGGATTTGGGATTGTTGTCATAGATGTGGTCCGTCAGGAAGTTTATGATACTTATTTGATTGGCCCTCAGGGAAGCTTTATCAATGTTCACGATATTGCCATACTGGACAATACCCTTTATGCAGCAACCGAGTCGGGGGTTTATTATGCTTCGCTCAGCAGCCCCAACCTGGCTGATTTCAATCAATGGACCAAAGACCTCCGGCTGAGGTATCCGCATTTGAATTACAATCAAATAGAAACTTTCGGCAACAAAGTTTTCCTCAACTACAGCCGTGGAGCCTACGAGGCCGATACCCTCTTTGTGTTGAACGGAGATAATTGGGATTATTTTGATAAAGACAATACCTCGCTTCATCGCCAGCTTCGTGCGCATAACGATCATTTGGTCATTGTGAACCATTTCAACATTTACGTTTACAATACTGATCTGCAGATGGAGCTCTCCATTTATTATCCGGAAAGTGAATTTGTGGAGCCCTTGGCAGGAGTTTACGAATCGGCCGATGGCATTTGGATTGGCGATCGTTGGAGGGGACTTTTGCAGGTTTACAACCTTGGTTTCAGCGCTTACCAAATGATGCCAAACGGCCCCGGCACCACCAATGTTTACGAGCTGAAAGCGCGCGGTAGTCAGGTATGGGTGGCTTCGGGCGGAAGACGAAATGATTGGGGCAAACGTTATATGAACGATGGCGTTTTTTCGTTCGACGGCTCCAATTGGAAAACTTATAACAGCCGAAATACCAGTGGATTAGATACCATTTCTGATTTTGTTTGTGTGGCTATTGACCCCAAAAACCCGCTCAAAGCCTATATTGGAACCTGGCAGGAAGGCGTTATTGAGTTTACCAATTACGAAAAAACCGAAATCTATTCGGAACATAACAGCAGCTTAAGGCCTTGGATTGCCGATCCGAGTTTAGTCAATGTCAGCGGCCTTGATTTCGACTCCTTTAACAACCTCTGGGTAGCCAATACCGGGGCAACCAATCTGCTCTCGGTACGAAAAACCGATGGAAGCTGGAAGTCCTTTTATCTGGGTTCCAATGCAAGCGGAACCGATATCGGCAATATGATTGTAGATAAAAACAATTACAAATGGATTTTGCGCAGGGGCGAAGGCCCGGTGATGGTGTTCAACGACAACAATACGCTCGACAACACCTCCGATGATCGTCTGAAAATCCTGACCAACAGCCCCAATTCAGGCAATATCCCCGGCAACTCGGTGTTTTCGCTGGCCGTGGATCACAATGGTGCAGTGTGGATTGGTACCGACAAAGGCCCGGCCATCATCTATAATCCAGAAAAAATATTTACAACCGGCGCCAACTTCGATGCACAGCAGATTCTTGTCCCGCGAAACGACGGTACCGGTCAGGCCGATTATCTGCTTGGCAGCGAAAAAATTCTTTCGATGGCTGTCAACGGCTCCAACCAAAAATGGTTTGGTACCGAAAACGGAGCTTTCCTGATGTCGGATGACGGACTGAAACAAATTCATTATTTCAACACCGATAACAGCCCTTTGCTCTCAAACACCGTCAACAGCATCGCCATCACCGATGATGGCGAAGTGTTTTTTGGTACACCGAACGGCATTATTTCTTACAAAGACATTGCTACCACACCTGACGTAGAAAACAAAGATGTGTATGCTTATCCCAACCCGGTGCGCGAAGATTTCATTGGGCCTGTTGCCATTCGGGGAATGGTGAGGGATGCCATCGTAAAAATTACCGACGTCAGCGGCAACTTAGTTTTCCAAACACGTTCAGAGGGCGGACAAGCCGTCTGGGATGGCAAAATCATAAACGGAAACCACGTGAAACCCGGAATTTATTTGGTCTTTATCGCCGATCAATTCGGCATTGAAACTTTGGTGACAAAAATTATGATGATGCGTAAGCAATGAGCCAGCAAAGCAGAGGCATTGTATTGCAACAAGTCCGTTTTGGCGACTCCGACCTCATTGTCAAAATCTTTACCGAAGAATTCGGCCTGATGTCGTTTATGGTCAAAGGCGCATTTGGTAAACGTTCGCGTATCAAACCGGCTTTTTTCCAACCTTTGACACTCATTGAGTTTGTATGTAAACTGAAGCACAAACGCGAGCTGCAGTTTTTGACCGAAATTGCGATTGAAACTCCATTTCACAGCCTTCATCACGATATCACAAAAAATTCAGTGGTTATCTTCATCAGCGAATTACTCAGTAAAACCATTGTCGAGGCCTCGGCCAACAAAGCGCTTTTCAGCTTTATCTATCAGGCCGTTCAATGGTTCGACCTGCGCGAACAGCATTATTCCAATTTTCACCTTTATTTCATGCTCGAACTCAGTCGTTATCTGGGTTTTTACCCCCGAACCGACACTTATGCCCCACAATATGTTTTCGATCTGATGAATGGCAGCTTTTGCCTTCCTCATCCTTCGGTTTTCCATGCCATCGAACCCTCTTTGTCAGCAACATTTCACCGGCTTTGTCAAATATCGGCCAACAATCTTGGCGAGCTTCAGCTTTCGCGCGACGACCGCCGTCAACTGCTCGACCATTTGATTACTTATTATCGGCTTCACCTGCCTGGCTTTCATGGAATGCATTCGCATCAGGTGTTGTCGGTGGTGCTGGGATGAAGAAAAAGGCGAAAAACAGCTTTTAGCCGGGGAAAATCCAAAGCGAACAGAAAAAACCTTAATTTAGCCCTTTGGAAATTGTGAAAACAAACCCTTTTATCCCAATTGGTTATGGATAATTTTCTCGACTTTGTGAGTTCACGGTACAGTGTGAGGAGCTATGATGGTTCGCGCGAGATCGAAGAGGATAAGCTGTTACGGGTTCTCGAGGCCGGACGTATGGCGCCTTCGGCAGCCAACCTGCAACCAGGAAAGATTGTTGTTGCTCAGTCGGCAGATATACTCGACAAGCTGCATCGGGCTTATCCGGCACCCTGGTTTTCGGAAGCCAACACCGTGCTGATTGTCAAGGGAAACGCCTCTGAAGCCTGGGTGAGAAAATCAGATGGTTACAACTCCATTTGCGACGACCTGAGCATCCTGATGACCCATCTGATTTTGGCTGCCCATGCCGAAGGATTGGTCACCTGTTGGGTGGAAGCTTTTGACACCGACCTGATGGGCGAAATATTACAACTCAAAGAAGACGAAGTGGTTTACGCCATGACACCCATCGGCTATGCCCCTGAAAGCGGGATGGTTACACGCCCCAAGACAAGGAAACCCCTTGACGAAATTGTGGAATGGCGCTGACCGAAAACCCACGCAACATCGGGAAGGATTCATTTAAAACCTGGTTTAACAGGCCGTTTTCTATGAACGATATCCTCATGATGAAGGATATTGTCGTTCAACGATCCGAACTGATTTCCCAGGCAGTTGAAATAGCCGCCGGAGGCTCAACACGTGAAGCCCGTACAGCCGCATGGCTGCTGACCCATCTTGCCGACGACGATCCGATGCTTTTGATGGAAAATCAGACCCGCATTATTGAAATTGCTTTGAGCACCCCTTCCGATTCTATTCGTCGCGACCTTTTACGAATTATCCTGCGCCTGCCGCTGCCCGAGGCTTATCTCGGACCTCTCTACGAAAATGCCTTAAACTGGGCGCTTAACGAAAAATATGCTATTGCGGTCAGAGCCAATGCCATACAACTGCTTGGCCAGATTTGTGAGAAGGAAAACGGACTTGCTGCCGAAGTTGAACAGTATCTTTCCCCCGTTTTGGATTATGGTTCAAGCGGATTGATGGTTCGGGGGAAAAAGGTGATTTCAAGGTTGCAAAAAATCCGGCAAAACGTTGATGTAAACCAATAGTTGTGAAAATTCTTCTTCTTACCATCGGAAAAACGGATGAAAGCTATCTGGAGCAGGGGATGGCTAAATATATTGAACGGATTATCCGCTATATCCCATTCAATATGAAGGTGTTGCCGGATATCAAACAACGCAGGAATCTGAGTTTCGACCAACAGAAAACCCTCGAAGGCAAGATGATCCTCGATCAGTTGCTTCCCGGCGATGAGTTGGTGCTCCTTGATGAGAATGGTAAAGCTTTCAGCTCGCGGGAATTTTCAACTTTCCTCGAACGAAAAACCATTGAAAGCCCGAAACGGTTAGTCATTGTAATAGGAGGACCATATGGTTTTTCAAAAGAAGTTTTCGAACGCTCGCAAATGCGGATCTCGCTCTCATCCATGACGTTTTCGCATCAGATGGTTCGCCTGATTTTTTTAGAACAACTCTACCGCGCGCTCACCATCATCCGCGGCGAGCCTTATCATCACGACTGAAGTTCCCTTTTCGGCCAAAATCGGCTGGAATCTCTCCCCATTCTTCGGTTTCCCATTTTCTCAATGGAACAGTAATGCCGTTTTCGGCCAGCCATTTCTCTGCCCTTTCAATCAGCTCAAACAAAATGGCATTTTGTGGTATGGGTTCGAGTTTTGTACGGGCTTTCCCTTTCCGTGCCCAAAGGATGGCAGTTTCCGAGTCGCTGTAAAGGGTCATGCTTAACGATTCTTTTTTCATCCAGCCTAAGGCATGAACGATGGCTAAAAATTCGCCTATATTGTTGGTCCCCATGGGATAAACCCTGCTGCGGTAAATTTCTTCGCCATTGTGTGTATGAACAATGCGATATTCCATATCGCCCGGATTGCCTGAGCAGGCAGCATCCACACAAACAGAGTGCAGTTCGGGAGCTGAAGCTACTGCACCATCATTTTTTTCTGAACGATGTTCATCAACAAGTTTTTTTGGTGGCCCGTTGCGGAAAGCCTCTTCTGCCAAAGCACGGTCAGGAAAAGATTGATATCTGGCTCCCGCAAAACCGGCAATCAGCTTTTGGCAACTGGCCCAATCGGTAAAAACTCCCGTTTGACGGCCCTTCCAGACGACATAATATTTTTGCTTCGGCATGTAAAAAACGATGCGCTACATCAGTTTCTGAAAAAACTGCCACCATCTGTCAGGCACTTCTTCTTTCAATGCTTGATCGTAGTCTTCTTTCGTACAGGGAACAAAATGGTGTTTCTCGTATTTTTCCCGATCATTGCGACCAAAGCTGAGATCGAGCCACCAACGATTGGTTTTTTTGCTTCTTAAAAATACGATGTCTTCATTATGCCCCTCGATTTGTACAATATAGCGGGCAAAATCGGGGCTGTCCTTTTCCGGAATATCGCCTGTGCGGTTTGCCACACCATCTAAAAAATACCAGATCATTTGGGCGATTAATTCCGCTGTCACACGGTTCTGGTCGAAAAGAGGGTTGTATTCAAAAAAGCCGATGGAGCTTATTTTGTCGCTCAACCCGGCGTAACGCACCACTCGACAGGCTTCTTCGCCCGTAAAACCATTGGGTCCGGCATTGCCATTGCCCGGTGCATCGGCAGCGCGGATGGCCGACAGATCGAAACTCAAAATATCGGCATTGCGAACAGCCGGCTCGCAGTCCTCAATACGCGACTTGAGATGTCCAAGACGATAAACGTCGAACAGCAGATTATTCATCAGGTCAACTGCGTAATGATCAACGAGATAGGTCTGATAGCCAAGGTTGGTGAAATTAAACAGAAAATTAGGTTGATGCAGGATGATACGGCCGAGATACGACTGCGCATCAAATTTTTCTTCGTCCTGGCCAAGGTCGAAAAGAGGGTCAACAGAAACGATGTTAACCAATTGTCCAATGTTTTCGTAGGCTTGATACATGGCATAAGTCAGATCCTGACTTCCGCCAATGATGATAGGGATGATTTTACTGCGGATGAGCAATGCAATCACCTGATTCAGTGCAAAATAAGTGTCGTCAACATGATGTCCGGCGCGGATATTACCCAGGTCAGCCACTTCGAGTTGCGGCCAATGATGGAAAAGCTGATAAAGCGAGGCCCTCACATGGTCGGGGGCTGTGCTGCATCCGACGTTGTTTACCGACAGACGTTCTTCGAGAACACCCACAATGGCTACACGGGTATGACTCAGATCGGGAAAGTCGGACTTGTCGGTATGGATGAGTATTTTTTCGCCTATGCGATGCTGTCCGGGTCTGTAAGCCGAAACCGGAAGTGCATTCAGGTTGACCGGATCTAAAAACAGGTTGATTTCCATGCTGCTTGTGATTAGTGGACAGAAATAGCAAGGTTAAAAAAACGACTGCCGGAATCAGCTTTTTCGTTTGACAAATCTTTTTTTGGGGGTATTCTCGGGATCTTCGATAATTTTCATGCAGTCTTTCAGGCTCAGTGTAGCGGCATCGGTCCCTTTCGGGATTTTGAAGTTTTTCTTTTTGAAACTGATATAAGGACCATAGCGTCCATTCAGCACTTTGAGCTCAGGCTCCTGTTCAAATTCGCGGATGACACTTTGTGTTGCCTTTTCTCTTTTGGCTTCGATGAGTTCGATGGCTCTTTCAATTTCAATCACTGCCGGATCATCAGTTTTCTGGAGGCTGTAAAAGGCGTTGTTGTGCTTCACATAAGGACCAAAGCGGCCAATGGCCACACTTACTTCCTTTTCTTCATATTCACCCAGAATTCTGGGAAAATCAAACAGTTTCAAAGCCTCTTCCAAGGTAATGGTTTCCATGCTTTGGTTTTTCCGCAAGCCTGCAAAACGCGGTTTTTCGTCGCTTTCGGTGTCACCAATCTGCACCACAGGGCCAAAACGACCAACTTTTACAAAAACATTCTTGCCGCTCACCGGATCAAGGCCTAATTTTTTCTCGCCCGAAAACTTACCGGCATTGTCGGTGGTTTCGGTAATCTGGCGATGAAAGGTTTTGTAAAAATCACTGATCATCTGGTTCCACACGGTGCGGCCTTCGGCAATATCATCAAATTCCTTTTCAACATTGGCGGTAAAATTGTAGTTGATGATATTTTCGAAATGTTGTTCAAGGAATTTGTTCACCAAAGAGCCGATGTCGGTGGGGAAGAGTTTGGCTTTTTCCTGCCCGACGGTTTCGGTTTCTTTCTTTTGTTTGATCTGGTTGTTGGCTAAACGGATCACCTGATAACTGCGTTTTTCGCCCGGAAGATCCTTTTTAACCACATATTCTCTTTTTTGGATAGTCGAAATGGTCGGAGCATAGGTCGAGGGACGTCCGATGCCCAGCTCTTCCATTTTTTTCACTAAACTGGCTTCGGTATAACGTGCCGGATGTCGTGTAAACCGTTCAGAAGCAAGTAGTTCATTGAGATTGAGTGTCTGACCATTCGTCAGGGGAGGCAGAATGCCTTCGGCAGCGTCGTGGTTGTCGTCGTCGGTACTTTCAAGATATACTTTCAAAAATCCATCAAAGAGGATAATCTCACCTTCGGCTACAAAATGCTTGTCGTTGGTCGAGATGAGGATGTCAACGATGGTGCGCTCGAGTTCGGCATCGGCCATTTGCGAGGCGATGGTTCGTTTCCAGATGAGCTCATAAAGTCGCTGTTCTTCAGCTGTTCCCGACACTGTTGGGTGATTGAGATAAGTTGGTCTGATGGCTTCGTGAGCTTCCTGAGCGCCTTTTGTGCGGGTGGTGTAGCGCCTTGTTTTGACATACTCTTTACCAAATCGTTCGGCGATCTCCTTTTTGGCCATATTCAGGGCTGTGTCGGACAGGTTCACCGAATCAGTACGCATATAGGTAATTTTTCCTGATTCATAAAGGTTTTGGGCCACACGCATAGTGTTGGCCACCGAAAAGCCAAGTTTTCGACTGGCTTCCTGCTGAAGGGTAGAAGTGGTAAACGGAGGTGCCGGCGACTTACGCCCGGGCTTTTTCTCAACTCCTGCGACCGTGTAATTGGCGCCTAAACAGCTCTTTACGAAGTCCAAAGCAACGTCGTGAGTGGAAAACCGTTCGGGCAGCTCGGCCAGAATAGTGTGAGCTGTATCATTTACTAAAGCATTAAAACTTGCCGTCACCTTGTAGGAAGAAGTAGATTGAAATTGTCGTATTTCTTCTTCGCGGTCCACAATAAGTCGTACAGCCACCGACTGCACCCGGCCTGCCGAAAGAGCAGGCTTCACCTTTTTCCAAAGCAAAGGAGAAAGCTCGTAACCGACAAGGCGGTCAAGCACCCGACGTGCCTGTTGTGCTGACACTAAATTCACGTCAATATCACGCGGATTTTCGATGGCTTTCAGAATGGCGGGTTTGGTGATTTCGTGAAAAACAATGCGTCGAGCCTTGTTTTCCTTTAAGCCCAAAGCTTTGAATAAGTGCCACGAAATGGCTTCTCCTTCGCGGTCTTCATCAGAAGCCAGCCACACCATCTCAGCCTCTTTGGCCGCTTTTTTCAACTCGGCGATCAGCTTCTTTTTGTCGGGCGAGATCTCATATTGCGGTTCAAAACCATTTTCAACGTCAACGCCAATTTGGGTCTTGCTCAGATCCATCACATGGCCATAGCTCGATTTAACAAGAAAATCGCTGCCCAAAAACCCTTCAATGGTTTTTGCTTTGGCAGGCGACTCGACAATGACAAGATTTTTTGACATCTGTGGCTTTTTTTATTAATCGGTGGTGGGTATCACCAAAAAATTCGGCGCAAAAGTAAGGTTTTAAGTCAATAAACCACAAAAGGCTTAAGCTTTCAACCCGTTTCCTGATTCAAAATCTGTTGAAAACCATCCGGAAAAGATCTTTTTGCGTAGTTTACGCATCTAAAATTTTCCTTTCCTGATGTTCAGGTAAATCCTTCATCCGTCTTACCTTTGTAAACCAATGGACTGTTTTTTCTCCCTGTTACTTTTTTATTTGTCCTGACAATGCACAACGAAAATGATCAAATTTCAACCTCGGCTGAAGGATGCCTCTTCTGCGGCAGCGGATTGACTTATTTAACGCAAGCTGAACCCATGTCGTGCAGCATTTGCCAAAGCCTGGTAATGTCAACTGTCCGCTGTGTAAAGGGTCATTTTGTGTGCGATAACTGTCATGCCTTAGAAGGCAATAATCTCGTCGAAATTTTTTGCGCCAATAGTGAAAGCATCAATCCAATTGCAATAGCCACTGCCATCATGCATCGTCGGGGGATCAAGATGCATGGGCCGGAACATCATTTTCTGGTTCCTGCAGTCCTTATTACGGCCTATTACAACAAGACCGGTCAGAGGGGACTCATCAACAACAAGTTGAAAATAGCCCGCGAAAGAGCCAAAATGGTTCCCGGAGGCTCCTGTGGTTTTTGTGGTAACTGCGGAGCTGCTGTGGGTACCGGAATTTTTATGAGCATTGTATTAAACAGCAGTCCACTTGCCAAAGAAGAATGGCGTTTGAGCAATCTGATGACGGCCGAAGCCTTGTTTGAAGTTGCCCGTATGGGCGGCCCACGCTGCTGCAAACGTGATACCTGGTTAGCCATCAAGGCAGCCATCCGTTTTGTGAAAGAACATCTGAATGTTACATTAGAGTCCTCGGATATTCATTGTTCTTTTTTCGGTAAAAACAAAGAGTGCCTGCAAACCGATTGTGCGTTTTACCCCACTAAACATTAACAGGACTTGATAAGTTGTTGGTACTGTATTCATTAAAAAGTTTCGTCGTTTTTCCCAGTACTTATACCACCCATTCTTTCTTCTTTCCGATTTGGTTTTTTACGCGAAATGGCTCCAATCATGATCACAATGAATGGGTATAGTGATTGCTGTACTTTTTATTCGGCCAGAATCTGGCATTGCATCAAAACTTTAAAAAAAATTGACAACCTACATATTTCTTCTGTAATTTTATTTGATGAAAAGTATTACATGAAGGCCAGTCAGTCAAATATGTAACAACAAAACAAGCCGTATTATGCAAAAGCAGGTTTTTCTGGTTCTGGTGAGCATCAGTATTTTGAAAGGACTTTATTCGCAGGACAACAATTTTATTCAGGCATACGAAAACATGCATTCCCAATTGTCTGTTGAGTATCCCATGAGCAGTTGGAAAGGCATTGACTGGATCCAGCTCGATGCATTGATTCGCCCAAAAGTGATGGATGCAGCCGGGCGTCATGATTCGGTGGGTTTTTATATAGCCTTGCGTGAATATCTGACCCATTTGCATGATGGCCATGTGAATATGCGTCGCGGATGGACTTCCATTTCCCAGCGGGCGATGGACCGTCAAATTGGCGGGAGTTATGGTTTTGCAACATGTCTGACTGATGATAGCCAACTGGTAGCCACCATTGTCAACCCCGGTACGCCTGCCGATGGTGCAGGAATGAAATTTGGCGCTCGTCTGCTTGAGATTAATGAACAGCCGGCTCTTCAGGTTTTAGATACCGTCTCGGTTTGTTGGGCTGAGCTTATTCCTGCAACGGCCGAAGGAAAATTGTTAAATCAGTGTCGTTTTATTGGGAGAGCTCCGATAGGAAATCAACTGAAAGTAAAATTCCTCAACCGTAATGAAACGGATCCCATCACTGCAACCCTGACAGCTGTTGACGATCAATATGAAACCTATCACCAAACCAATATGTGGGTGGTCGAACCCGGGCCCGAAGTCAGCTCTGCCTTCATCCCCGATACTCCTTTTGGCTATATCAAACTGACCACTGAAAGTTCGGGGGCCGATTCCACGGTCACAAAAAAAATCTATACCGATTTTCGCGATGCACTTCAGCAATTTAAAGAACACGACGTCAAAGGATTAATCCTTGATATGCGAATTAATTCGGGAGGGCTCGATGCGCTTTCGGCAGCGCTGGCCGGCTTCTTTTATACTGAACCTGTTCTCTATGAAAATTTGAGCTATTATGATCCGGAGCTGGGTTCGTTGGAGGTTTTTCCTATTCCCATTCCAACTTTTGATCCTGAAACGCTGAAACCACGCTATAACCCGGATTATCCCAACGGGGCGTTATTTATCGAGCCTCAGCTTTTGAATTTTTCTCAACCTGTCCTCATACTGGTAAGCCCACGGGCAGTCAGCTCCGGCGAAGGATTGCCAATGGCCTTGCAAAAGCTTCCTCAATGTAAAGTGGTTGGCTTTCATGGAACTCACGGGTCATTTGCTTTGGTAGGCACTTTACTTAATGTCATTTCGCCTCCCGACAGTCTGTGTGTGCAATATCCATTCGGATGCAGCCTGGATAAAAATTTTCAGATTCAGCTTGATAGTGATGCTGATTTTTTTGGTGGCGTAATGCCGGATTATCGGGTGCCAATCAATGATACGGTTCTCGACCAGTTGTATCTTCAGCACGAAGATGTGGAGTTGAAATATGCCATCAAAACCTTGAACTCGATTCTTGGGAATATTTCCGAGATGAGCCCTGTGAATACCGGTCTTCTGTTAGAAATTTCCCCGGCTTCATCCGACAGAGTTTTGGCATTGCGCTATACCCTTCAGACAAGCGCTGATGTTCGTCTCGAAATTTTCGATCTGAATGGCCGGAAAATCAGAAATATCATCAATGGCCGAAACAGCGCCGGAACACATATGGTTTATTTTGACCCTTCGGGGCTGGAATCCGGCATGTATTTATTTACGCTGACAGACGGAAAATCAATTGTCAGCAAAAAATGGGTGTATCAGCGATGAATTTCATCAGAGCTGTTCATCGGCCAGCCATTCGGCATAGGAAGTGGCCGTTTCGCGAAGCAACAGACTCACGAGTTCAATGCCGGCAGGAAGGCGCGACCGAATACGGGCCGCAAAATCAGTTACCATCAATTCGCTGGTGGGTTGATAGTGGAGCAGGATAATCTTTTCGAAATTCTGATCGAGTAAACGGATTGCCTGTTGATCCATATCCTGGTTCAACACCAATGCATGATCGAAAATGTCAATAATTTCAGAACGAACGATTCGTTTTAAGTCGCCAAAATCCATCACCATGCCCTGTTTTGGATGATCTTTCCCGACAATTGGCTCGCCCTTTACCGTCACTTTCAGCTCGTAGGAATGTCCGTGAATATTGCGGCAAGGACCATCATAGCCCATCAGGGCATGTGCCATTTCGAAACGAAATTCTTTGGTTATTCGGATTACGGCCATAAATCCTTCTATTTGATGATAAGCTTTCTTGTTGCCGGCGATTTTCCTGCAGCGCTGAGGGTGACAAGATAACAGCCTGGTTTAATGTTTGTTAGCGGTATATTCATTATGGTGTTTCCGGCCTGGGAAAAGCTGACAGCCAAAGAACGACCGCTCAGGTCGGTCAGCGATACCTGCCAATCGGCTTCATCGAACGGATAGAAAGAAATGGACACCGATTCGGATGCCGGATTGGGCCAGAGCTGGAACATGGCTGCCACACTTTCGTCGAGCTTAGCCGTTGGATCCCAGATGAGTGCCGCAAATTCAGGATGGTCAATGAATGGGTTACGGTTGTTTTGCAACTGAAATACGGTGTTGTTACGGGTAATTTCCTTATTGCTCACCGGATCCTGTTCATGCCATTGCAGTAAAAGAGCCCGCGCCCATGGCAAAAGCTCGGCTCCGGCAGTCATTGCACTTCCGGGCCAACCGGCGTCTTCGCCCGCATAACGCACCGACATATACATGAGCCCTCTGGCTAAATCACCCTTGTACTCGTCAATGGGTTCAAAAGCAGTTCCCGAATAGCCTTGCGTCACACTGTTTCCAAGACGGGAACCGTTGGTTGAAGTCCAGCTTGCCTGCCCAACCTTGGCATAGGGAAAATTTCCCCTTTTATTGTTTACATAGCCATCCACCGGATAAAGGTGAAAAAGGTCGGTGTACATGGGAAGTTGGCTGCCAAACCAACTGGCAGGCCAGGAGTGTTCGCGGTTATAACAATCGCCTTCGTGGCTGTAATTGCCACACTGGTCGGTCACAAAAGTGTATTCATAAGCAGGAGTACCGCCCGGAATGTCAGAATACATATCCCAAACCTTTTCATTTGGTTTTTTATCGGTCAGAATAAAATCCTGCCAGAGCTGTGCGTAAGTGTGCGGCTGATGGTTTTTGATAATGTTGTGAAGAACTGCTTTCAGGCTCTCGCCCGTGAGGTTTTCTGTTCCGTCGTAATATCCTTGCGGCGGCTGTGCTACAGCTCGAAATACGATGCTTGAAAAAGCGATGCAAAGTGTCAGAAAAAATGTTGTACTGCGCATTACAACCATTGGTTTGTGATTAAATAGATCAAGGCTACAGCAAAAATGACCAATGCGGCAAAGAGCTGTAAAAGGCTCGACAACAGGATGTTGGTGCGTGAAAGATTCATGCTGATTCCGGCGATGGACCATGCAAAACCGGCAGCCACGAGAAATACAGGCATTTGACCGTCGAAAGGCGAGAAATGCTCGGCTGTCATCCCGATAATAAAGGTGTTGATGCCGGCAGCCACTGTCATCATCAAAAACTTGACATAATTATCGAACGAAAAAAGTCGTTCTCCGCGGCGAATCCTTGCAGCTTCGAGGATCATCCGGATGCTGACAGCCGTCAAAACCCCAAAAACAACCCATTTGTAACGAATCACAAATAAATGCATAAAGGTTTCACCCAGTAAATCGCCCAAATGGTACATCACACCCTGGACGAGGCCGAAAACAGTTGCCAGCAGAATATTGGTCAGATGCGGGTTGCGGTGATCGCGGTTCAGACCGAGAGCTAACGGGAAGGTGTTGTAGGCCACTGAAATGATAAACAAAATGAGAAGCGCTTCCTGCACGGTTAAAATATTTTCAGCCTACAAAAGTAAAATTATTTCACGGATGCTGATTTTTTGAAGGCTTTGCGTTTAACGAGTTTTGTTTAGTGGCTCAGAATCATTTATTTAGCTTTTGGTAGAGAGGTTTGGATGATAAGTTGTTAATTCAAGGATTTGCTTTGTTTTTTCATTCATATCTGGCTCAGCTCGTCCTTCGCGTCAGCCTGCGTACCCAATCCGGCGTGGGTTTGAAGATTTTCTGCCATTGTTTCAAAAAATATTCTACTTTTAAAACCAGGCTTTGACTTGAAAATACCTTAACACTCTAACACCTTAACACCTTAACTCATATAACTTCCCCCGGACCGGGCGGAAAAAAAATCTTGTAACCAAAATAAAAATCATCCGGAAAAGCGCAATCATTTTTTTGGGTTTGAGTTTTTCAGCTTCCAAATGGGTGAACTTGTGTACCTTTGCAGCTTGAAAATCCGGCCTTTTTCACCAAAAGGTTTCCAAAACGAAACATAAATCATCAAAACCATGTACGGTAAACTTCAGGAATTTTTACAGCAGGAACTCGCAGCCATCCGCGAGGCAGGACTGTACAAAAACGAACGAATCATTGTAAGTCCGCAAAACGCTGAAATTGAGCTTGAAAGCGGTCAAAAAGTCCTCAATTTCTGCGCCAATAACTATCTTGGTCTTTCCGACCATCCGGCGCTTGTTCAGGCAGCCAAGGATGCTTTGGACAGCCACGGTTTTGGGATGAGTTCGGTGCGCTTTATCTGCGGGACGCAGGACCTTCATAAAACTCTAGAGCGCAAAATAGCCGAGTTTTTCGGTACTGACGACACCATCCTTTATGCCGCCGCCTTCGATGCCAACGGAGGAATTTTTGAACCCCTCTTTGGCGAGGAAGATGCCATTATCAGCGATGCCCTTAACCATGCCTCGATCATTGACGGGGTACGCCTGAGTAAAGCCAAACGATATCGCTATGCCAATGCCGATATGGACGACCTCGAGGCACAATTGATTGCGGCTCAGGAACAACGATTCCGTATCATCGTTACCGATGGTGTCTTTTCGATGGACGGTAATGTGGCTCCAATGGACAAAATCAATGAATTGGCACATAAATACAATGCTTTGGTGATGGTTGACGAATGTCACTCGGCAGGTGTTGTTGGCGAGACCGGACGCGGTGTGACCGAGCTTTTCAACATCCGCGGACAGGTGGATGTGATTACTGGTACCTTAGGAAAGGCCTTCGGCGGAGCCATTGGCGGTTTCACTACCGGTCGCAAAGAAATCATCGAGCTGTTGCGCCAGCGCTCACGCCCCTATCTCTTTAGCAACTCCCTGCCTCCCGCAGTGGTAAATGCAGGAATTAAAATGTTCGACATGATGAGCCAAACCAGCGAGCTGCAGGATAAATTGCATCGCAACACGGAATATTTTCTGGAAAGGATGACCGCTGCCGGGTTCGACATCAAGCCGACCAAATCGGCCATCTGCGCAGTGATGCTTTACGATGCCAAACTGTCGCAGGAGATGGCAGCGCAGCTCCTCAACGAAGGAATTTATGTGATTGGTTTCTACTATCCTGTTGTACCTAAGGGACAAGCTCGAATCCGCGTTCAGCTCTCGGCTGCCCACGAAACCACACATCTCGACAAGGCCATTGCTGCCTTTACCAAAGTGGGTCGTGCGTTGGGCGTCATCAGCTAACGGAAGAGATGATTGACCATGACATTATCAAAAAAAGCAGGTGAAAGCCTGCTTTTTTTGATGAATAATCCGGAAAGCATCTAACGCATATCAAAAATCACTTTTAGCAATACATCGCCCACCACCTTCAGCGTGTTTGTGTCAATCTGGCTGAGGTTGTCGTTGAGGGTGTGCCAGTGTTCGTAGAACGTACCATTGCTGCTGTTTTGATCCTGGTGGATGATGTTGATCATCGGGATACCGGCAATCTGATTCACCGGCACATGATCGTCGCTGATAGGTAATCCGGCCTGATTGGAGAAATAAGCATCATAGCCGGCATTTTGAGCAGTACGCCACACCTTGTCAACTACCCATGAGGCATAGAGTTGCGAGAAGTATTCTCTTGGAAAGACCGCCTGTGGTGCACCTACCATATCGAGCAGAATACCGAAATTGGCTTTATAGCCGGGCAGATGCGGGTTGCGTGACCAGTATTGCGAACCAAGCGCCCAGAAATTCTCGTCGCCGTTGAAGCGTTCGTCGGCATGTGGTCCGTAGTCTTCAAGGTCGAAAAGAACAATATCCACGCCAATACCTGACCCGGGAGGTTGTTGCCGCAGCAGCCGGGCCAACTCCATCAGCACGCCTACGCCGCTGGCGCCGTCGTTAGCGCCATCAATGGGTTTGCGCCGGTTGGCTTCCACCGGATCGTGATCGGCAAAAGGCCGTGAATCCCAATGTGAAGCCAGTACAATCCGCTTTGTAGCCTTTGGATTGAAGATAGCGACAATGTTTTGTCCATCGAAAATGGTTTTGTTGTAAACCCTTGTTTTAAAGGGCTGTATCACTACGGTATCAGCCCATTCATCAAGCCGTCGTATGAGCCAGTCGGCGCAGGCTTGGTGTGCCTGGGTTCCGGGTACACGCGGTCCAAAACGGGTTTGAGCAGCCACATAAGCATAGGCCGAGTCGCCTTCAAAGACAGGAAGACTTACCTGAAGTTGTGCCTGCACGGAAGAGTCATCTGTTTTCGGTTTCGTTGAATTGTTGCCGCACGAAGCCAGCAATAAGACGAGAATGAATGGAAAGATTTTTTTCATTCTGCAAAAATAGTCATTCTCCTGCTGTCGAACGTTTTTTGGGATGCTTCCGTTTACCAGTTTCGAAAAGGCTCACCAAATTTTCCGGAAAACACCATCTCACTGATATCCTGGCGCTTGCGAACAGACTTTTCGGCTTCCACCAAGTTGGGATGCAGCAGGTCGGGGTCATCGGGATAGCCTAAAACAGCTACCGAAACCACCACATGATCATCGGGAATGTCAAACAAGCGGGAAGCCAGATCGGCATCAAAGCCCCCCATCTGGTGTGCAAAAAGCCCTTCGGACATCGCTTGAATGCTCAAATAGGCCAGCGCCTGACCAAGGTCGTACTCAGCCCAGCGATTTTGCCGGCCGGGATGCCGTTTGCTGCTGTGATTGGCGATATTGAGCATGAGCACCGGCGCTGTGCCGGCCCATAGCTGGTTGTAGCTGTCAAGGGCTGAGAAAATCTTTTGGTATGTTTCGTCTCCCTTGAGGCCTATGATGAATCGCCAGGGCTGTTCGTTGGAGGCCGAAGGAGCCCAACGGGCTGCTTCAAATACCCTTCGCAGCAGACTCATTTCCGGCTGCTGATTCGAAAACGATCGCGGACTCCAGCGCTCTTTGATTGCCGGAAGCAGAACCTGGTCGGTGGTGGCATGTTTGTGTAAAGGTTGAAAACGCATAGTTTAAATTGGTTTTTTTTTGAAAAAGATTGTCTTCAACAACAAAACTACGGTGTTTTTGTTTAACCTGGACAGGCTCGTGTGTTCATACACTTTCAATTGTCTATTTTTGCCCACTGAATTCAAAAGAATGAAACTGACCAATTATCACACCCACACTTTTTTCTCTGACGGAAAGACTTCACCGGCCGAGTGTGTGGCTCATGCTTATCGTTTGGGTTTGAACGCATTAGGTTTTTCTGACCACAGCCCTTTGCCTTTTGAAAACAGCTTTTCGTTGCACGAAGACCGTCTGCCTGAATATGTAGCCGAGATACGTCGTCTGCAAAAGGAAAACGAAGGGCTGATGCAAATCTGGCTTGCGCTCGAAATGGATTACATCCCTGGCATGTCGGCTCCTTTTGCAGCTTTGAAACAACAAGCCGGATTAGATTATGTGATTGGCTCGGTTCACCTGATCGGACATTCGCATCAGGATAATCTCTGGTTCACCGACGGCCCGGATGTGGCGGTGTATGACGAAGGACTGAGACGTTTTTACAGAGGCGATATACGTCGCGGCGTAAAAGCCTTTTACGATCAGACCAACGAGATGATCCAAAATGAAACTTTCGATGTGATTGGTCATTTCGACAAAATTAAAATGCACAATCAGGGCCGTTATTTCAGCGAGTCGGATGCGTGGTACCGCCGATTGGTGCTCGAAACCCTCAGTCTGATTCGTGAAAAAGGACTGATTGCCGAAGTCAATACCCGCGGCATTTACAAACAGCGCTACAACGGCCTTTATCCTTCGGGATGGCTTTTGCACGAGATGGGCAAAGCAGGTGTCCCGGTCATCATCAGCAGCGATGCACATCATCCCTCTGAACTTACAGCCGAGTTTGACAGAGCTGCAGAAACGCTGATGGCAGCTGGATACAAAAGTGTGATGATGTTTGACAACGGGCAATGGATCGAACAGCCGTTAAACGACCTGAAACATCGGTAAGATTTCAAACTTTGGTTGTGCTCAGGGTAATTCTATCATTTTTGCAATCATCAATGGAACCCGATATCATAAAACCATGGCATCTTTTGGCCAAAGCCTTATCTTTGAATTTTAAAAACCACTGTTTTGTATGATTTTTGGCATCGGCACCGATATTATCGAGGTTGCGCGGATTGAAAAGCAGTTGGCAAACAATCAGGCGCTGAAATCCAAGCTGTTCACCCATCGCGAACAGATTTATTCCGAAGGCAAATCCACGATGTATCAGCATTATGCTGCGCGTTTTGCCGCCAAAGAAGCTTTCTTCAAGGCTTTAGGCACGGGCTATCGTTTTGGGATGGCATTTCACGAAATCGAAGTGGTGAACGACGAACTGGGCAAGCCGGTGATTCATCTGCATGGCAAAGTGGCCGATTTTCTTCGCGAAAACCAGATAGCACATGTTCACCTGAGCATCTCACATGTGAAAGAGATGGCAGTGGCTTATGTGGTGCTCGAAAAATAATCAGCAATCGAGTTCCACCACCACCGGACAATGGTCGGAATGCACGGCCTGAGGCAGGATGGAGGCCGACTTGAGCTTTGGCAAGAGGTTCTCGCTTAGCATATTGTAATCAATACGCCAACCTTTATTATTGGCCCGTGCGTTGGCCCGATAACTCCACCAACTGTAGTGATGAGGCTCTTTGTTGAGATACCTGAAGCTGTCGATAAACCCCTGATCTAAGAAACCACTCATCCATTCGCGCTCTTCGGGCAGGAAGCCGCTCACCGTGGCGTTGCGCACCGGGTCGTGAATGTCAATCGGCTGATGGCAGATGTTATAGTCGCCCGAGAGCACCAATTTTGGACGTTCGAGGCGCAGGTGATTTACATAATCCTGAAAACGACTGAGCCACTGCATCTTGAAAGACTGACGTTCATCGCCGCTGCTTCCCGAAGGGTGATAGACCGACACCACCGAGAGTTCGCCAAAATCGGCCCGTAAAAAGCGACCTTCGGCATCATAAAGAGGGATATCCATCCCATAAATCACACGGTCGGGCTGTTTTTTGGATAGAAGCGCCACCCCGCTGTAGCCCTTTTTTTGGGCCGGATACCAAAATGTGTGATAGCCCAGAGCTTCAAATTCCATCACCGGAATCTGATCCACCATCGCCTTGATTTCCTGAAGACAGATCACATCGGGCGACGCCGTTGAGAGCCATTCGATAAAACCTTTGGTGATGGCAGCCCTGATGCCGTTGACATTGTAAGAGATAATTTTCATATTGACTGACTGGAAACAAGGCTGCGAAGGTAAGAAAAGCTTTGCAACAGCCGGGAGTGGAAAAAATACCGGAAAAGCCCGATAAAGGGAGTTTTTTTCTATTTTCGTCAAAAAAAATAGCAACCTCAGACATGGAACAAAAGCCAAAATTGTTGGACAGGTTTCTGGTTTGGAGGCCGAAGCACATCAACGACAGACAATATATATATCTGTTGAGTGTGGTAGCCGGTATCATTGCTGCCATTGCTGCCATTGTCATTAAGAAGTCGGCACATCTGATACAGTATTTGCTTACCCATCATTTTTCCAATCAATACGAAAATTTTCTTTACATCTTTTATCCGGCCATCGGTATCTTGCTGGCCTTACTTTTTATGCGCTATATTGTGCGGCAGGAGCCAGGCCACGGTATTCCGGGAGTGTTGTATGCCATTTCGCGCAAAAACGGGCTGATCAAGTTTCACAATGTTTATTCGGCCATTGTTTCGAGCGCTTTTACCGTTGGTTTTGGCGGTTCGGTGGGGCTCGAAGGTCCAACAGTTTCAACGGGTGCGGCTGTCGGATCCAATCTTGGCCAGTTCTTACGGCTCAACCATCGTCAGATCATCCTGATGATCAGCTTGGCCAGCGCTGCTGCAATGGCTTCCATCTTTCAGTCACCTATCGCGGCCATCCTTTTTGCACTCGAGGTTATCATGATTGACCTTTCGGTGGCTTCGCTCGTGCCCCTGCTCATCGCCACGGTGACGGCTGTACTCACTTCCTATTTTGTTCTCGGACAGGCGGTGATGTATCCCATTGACCGAAGTGTTACCTTCGACAGCTCCAACACCCTCTATTATATTGGTCTTGGAGTGTTGGCCGGACTGTTTTCAGTGTATTTTACCAAAGTTTCCATCTGGGTTGAATCCTTCTTTAATAAACGTTATACGGACTGGCGTTTGCGCTATATCATCGGAAGCCTGTTGCTAGGGATTCTGATTTTCTTTTTCCCCTCACTTTATGGCGAGGGTTATGAGGCCATCAACCAGAGTCTGAAGGGTGACTTTAGCGCTTTGTATAATCACAGCATCTTTTTTGGATTCAGGGATGATATGTGGATCATCTTCGGGCTGTTTGCAGCGGTATTGCTCATGAAAGCTTTTGCTACCTCGCTCACTTTTGCTGCGGGCGGAGTAGGAGGTATTTTTGCTCCATCGCTGTTCCTGGGTTCTTTTCTGGGACTTTTCTATGGCGTTTTTGTGAATTATACCGGCCTGGGAAACCTCGACCCGGGCAAGTTTGCCGTCATCGGTATGGGCGGAATGATTGCCGGAATCCTTCACGCACCACTGACGGGTATCTTTCTGATTGCCGAAATCACCGGAGGCTACAACCTCTTTGTGCCGCTGATGATCGTTTCGACCATCTCCTTTGCCACCGTAAAAGTGTTCGTTTCCGACTCAGTTTATACCTATCAATTAGCCGCCAGGGGCGAACTGATGACCCATAACAAAGACAAAAGTGTGCTTAATATGATGAGTGTAAGCGGAATGATCGAAAAAGACTTCCATTGCATCTTGCCCGGACAAACATTGGGCGACTTAGTGAAAGCCATCAGTCGCTCCAAACGCAATATTTTCCCGGTGGTGGACAGCCAGGGGTATTTCAAAGGTCATATCCTTATGGATGATATCAGGCCGATAATGTTCGACACGGAATTATATAACACATTGGTTAACAGCATAATGGTTTATCCTTCCTATATTATTAACCCGTCTGATCCAATGGAAAATGTGGCCACCATGTTTCGCGATTCCGGAAAATACAATTTGGTGGTACTCGACGAAGGAAAATATTTGGGCTACGTATCACGCGCCAATGTATTTCTCACCTACCGAACCAAGCTGAGCGAAATCTCGCAAGACTAATCTTGCCGTTCCCCAGGCTTTCACAGGAAAATTATTCGATGTTTGATTTACTTTTTTGGAGCACCCAGAGCTCGTCCATTTCGTTTTGTCGTAGCTCGGCAAGCCAGTTGCGGCGTTTTGAGGGAGCCTGCTGTATAGCTTGCTTCCGATGTTCGACCACTTCAAATCGGTTGTTTTCAATTTCATTGGCAATGGGATGATTTTTGGTGATGCCGGCAACAAGTCCAAAGTTGGAAAAAGGTATCACCAACAATGTATGACCCGACAGCAGGCGGCTTGCCTGTTCAAAAAACTGATCGAAGAAACCTTGCCCATAGTGCGTGGCTAAGTCGAGGCTGTTGGCTATCGAGCCAGGGGTCCAAGGTGGATTGAACACCACCAGATCAAACTTTTTTGGTTGTAATCCATCGAAGAATGATCCGGCATGAAGCCCGATTTTCGATGCTTCAGGATGGTTTTTTAATTCCATCCGGATACTTTTTAAAGCAAAAGGGTTGATGTCGGTTGCCGTCACTTTTTGGCAGCCGTTTTTTAGCAGATAGAAACTCAACACACCACAGCCGGCTCCCATGTCGAGGGCTTGTGAAAAGGGTTTTTGACTTTTCAGCCATTGATCGAAAAGCTGCAGGTGGCCAAAGCGTGTCGGGAAATAGACTCCATAATAAGGATGCAATGGATAGTCGAGACCCGGAAAAAGGATGCCATTGCGAAACCATTGCCAGGAGCCGTTGATGCCTAGAAAATCGGAAAATTTGAGCAGAAAATCGTCTTTCTCCGGGAAAAGTTCAGCAAGCCAGGGGTTTTGTGGCGCCGAGCGCAACATGGCCCGGCCGTGGGTGATTCGTAGCAGAAAACCGTCGGTCAGCGAAGCAAAAAAAGCTTTGTTTCGTTGCGATGTGGCGTAGTCGGTAACCGGGATTTTAACTTGGGCAAATTTGCGCAGCCAACTGTAAAAGGCCATTGCCGTAGCATAAGTGTCGGCAGCGACCACTTTTTTTCCCTGCCGGATTGAACCCAGCAGGACTCGAAAAGGCGTTGCTGCAGTGAGATTCAGATGATGGACTGCCACATCGAAAGTTTCGGGCAGCAGAGATAAAGGGGAAGAGTGGTCAACAGGCATTCTTTTTTCAGCTTCCAACCAAAAGCTTAAACCCTACACCATGCACATTCATCAGTTCGATCGAGGGGTCTTCCTTGAAATACTTGCGCAGTTTGGTGATATAGACATCCATCGAGCGGGCGTTGAAATAGCTGTCGTCGTACCAGATTTTGTTGAGCGCCACTGAACGATCGAGCACTTTGTTCATGTTTTCGCAGAGCAGGCGAAGCAGTTCCGACTCTTTGGAGGTGAGCCGGCTTTCCTCGTTGCCGCGAATAAGCATCTGGCGGTTGTAATCAAAGGTGAAGCTGCCGATCTGGAACACGGTGGGGCGCACCGTATCTTCGGCCGAGCGGCGCATGATGGCTTTCATTCGTAGCAGCAGCTCTTCCATACTGAAGGGTTTGGTGAGGTAATCGTCAGCGCCCAGTTCAAAGCCTTTGAGTTTGTCGGCTTCCATGTTTTTGGCCGTCAAAAACAACATCGGCACTTTTTTATCGAGCTTGCGCACTTCGGCAGCTAAGGTAAAGCCATCCATGACCGGCATCATAACATCGAACACACAAAAGTTGAAATCTTCGCGTTTGAACCGCTCCAAAGCTTCGTGACCATCGCCGCAAAGGGTAGTCTGAAAACCTTTTGCCTCGAAATAGGCTTTCAGGATAGTGCCAAAATTCTTATCGTCCTCGGCTAACAATATTTTCATTTGCTGTTCCATAATAGGTTGAGTTTTTAGTAGTTACTGCTCAATGGCAGGCGGATATAAAATGTTGAACCTTTTTTTAATTCGCTGTGAACTCCGGTTGTGCCGCCCAATTTTTCCACCACGGCTTTCACATAGCTCAAACCTAAACCAAAGCCTTTTACGTTGTGGACATTGCCCGTTGGCACCCGAAATAATTTTTCAAAGATACGTTTTTGATTGGCTTTGCTGATTCCAATTCCGTTGTCGGTCACACTCAGTTCAATGGCATTGGGAATATTGCGGCTGCGTACCACAATCTGAGGTGCTTCTTCAGTGTATTTCAGGGCGTTGTCGAGCAGATTGAGCACCACATTGGTGAGATGAACCTTGTCGCCCATCACCATAGAGTCTTCGGCTTTCAGGTCGGCAAAAATATGTCCGCTTCGGCTTTTGGCCTGAAGCATCTTGGTGGCCACGGCATCTTTGGCTATCTCGTGCAGGTCAATTTTATCGTGTTTCAACAACAATACGCCTTTCTCATGGGCTGCCGATTGTAACACCTGTTCTGCCATCAATCCTAGCCGTTTGTTTTCTTCGTCAATGATGCTGATATAATTCGAATAGAGCACTTCCGACTTTTGCACATCGGGATCGCGTAGAGCCTCGCACGCCAGACCAATGGTGGAGATGGGCGTTTTGAATTCGTGCGTCATATTGTTCACAAAGTCGTTTTTCATCTCAGAGAGCTTCTTTTGTTTCAGGATAAACCACACTGTGGCGCCAAAACCGGCAATGATGACCAAAACCAAGGCTCCGGTAACAAAGATCAATGAGGCCATTTGCTTCATCAGAAAACGCTTCTCGTGAGGAAAATATACCAAGAGCTTGTCGGCAAACATAGCTGGTGAAATGGTGGGATATAAATCGAAAGCAAAACTCTGCTCCATGAGTTGTTGAGGATAGCGACCGGTTTTCTGAAACAACATGAGGTTTTTTGTTGGGCTGTAGATGCCTAGCTCAAAATGGGTGTCAATACCGTAACGCCGGAACTCGTTGCTCAGAAGACTGTCAATATGCAGCGGCTGAAGCTCCTTGATGTTGCCCGACGTTTCGGAATAACCAAAAATCATATCCTGGATTTTTTCCTCGGCGATGGTACTCCGGCGGATGAAGGCGGCATACTCATCCTTGGTCATGGGCTTCTGCAACTCAATGGCAATGCTCCTTTTAAGCGAATCGTAAACCGCCATCAGGTTGGCACGCTGATTCATCAGCCTCACATGATACTCATACTGACGCTGCATCTCTTCCTTTTCCAGATTCACCACAACCTGCCCGATGGCCTGGTTCACATCACGCACAAAGGTGGCCTCTTTTACCTTGATTGCATCACCAATCAGATAAAACTGAACGGCCATGATCCCAATCAGGGCGGCCGACATCAGAAATGCTACGCCATAAAGCAGCTTTTTGTTCATTTGACAAAAGTAAACCATTGATTTACACAGTTTACAGACGCTTAACAAATCTTAACATGCATTAAATTTCATTAACAGCACAGGCTGATTTTTGAATGTACTTTTGTAGCAGTTCTTTTCAAACCTATTTTGATGTGGTAAACCTTTCCCCAAGGAAACCACATTGTGCGTAAAAGGTTTTCATATATTTTGGTTTTTGGTTCGAAGAGGCGGAATTATCATGTTCCGCCTCTTTTTTTTTGTTGCGTTAAGCGCAAGAGGACTATTTTTGTACTTTGTCCTTTACACCGCAAAACCTTTAAAACAATTGACATGATACAGCTAAAACTAAATCTTGACCAGCTTTATGGCTTTGTTCCGAAAGAAGAATTGCTTTCGTACGATAAAAAAATCAGCAGCGCTTACAGGGCTATTTATAACAAAACCGGAGCAGGCAATGATTTTCTGGGCTGGGTTGATCTTCCTTCATCCTACACCGAAGAGCGCATCAGCGCCATCGAACAACATGCGGCCGAACTCAGGGCAAAGTCGGAGGTGTTTGTTGTAGTGGGCATTGGCGGCTCTTATCTGGGTGCACGCGCCGTCATCGAAAGCATGAGCCATCATTTTGCACAGCTTTGCGGGCACACACCGCATATTGTGTATGCCGGACATCATATCAGTGAGGATTATACAGCCGATTTGCTCGATCTGCTGGATCGGAAAGACTATTCCATGGCCGTCATCAGCAAATCGGGGACAACCACCGAGCCGGCTATTGCATTCCGTATCCTGCGGGCACATATCGAAAAGAAATATGGTGTCGAAGAAGCACGCAGGCGTATTGTGGCCATCACTGACCAAAGCCGCGGAGCGCTCAAACAACTGGCCGACAGCGAGGGTTATGCCACTTATGTGGTTCCCGACGATGTGGGCGGGCGCTATTCGGTGCTGAGCCCGGTTGGACTGCTGCCTGTTGCGGTAGCCGGAATAGATATTCGCCAATTGATTGACGGTGCCCGAAAAATGGAAAACATGAGCCGCACCGTGCAAAACCTGCATGGCAATCCGATTGCCTGGTACGCAGCGGCACGTCAGGCGCTCTACCACTCGGGCAAAACAGTGGAAGTGTTGGTGAACTACGAGCCACGTCTGTTTTATCTTACCGAATGGTTCAAACAGCTTTATGGCGAAAGTGAAGGGAAAGAAAACAAAGGCATCTTCCCTGCCGGGGTGGGCTTTACCACCGACCTGCATTCGATGGGTCAGTATATTCAGGAAGGACTGCGCTTTCTTTTCGAAACCGTGATCTCGGTTGGAACCCCTGAACGTGAATTGCAGGTGCCCGAGGCCGACAGCGATCTCGACCAACTGAACTACATTGCCGGAAAACGCCTTTCGGAGGTGAACCACAAAGCCGAACAAGGCACCACACTGGCCCACGTTGACGGAGGCGTACCCAACATACGCATTTGTATTCCCGAAATCAGCGCCAACACCATCGGGCAATTGATCTATTTCTTTGAAATGGGCTGTGCATTAAGTGGTTATATGCTTGGGGTGAATCCTTTTGACCAACCCGGAGTGGAGGCTTACAAAAAGAATATGTTTGCATTGTTAGGGAAAAAGGGCTTTGAAGCACAAACTGCCGAACTCACCAAACGCCTTGGCCTGTGAGCCAATACGGTTTTCATCAACGCAATGAAGGTTAAAACCATTCGATTCAGAGTAATCTGTTCCATATTTCTCGCCCTTCCCTGGATGATCGCGTGTTCGTACATTGACAAACCCATTGCCAGCCTTCAACAACTTGAGGGTTTGTGGGTCGTGCGACACGGCCCCCTGCTTTTTGAAGAATGGAAAAGCGTGTCAGACTCTGCACTTTTAGGCAGAAGCTTCAGTGTGAACAATGCCGACACTTTTCTGATTGAGTCAATGCGCCTTGAGAATGATCAGGGAAAATGGAGGTTTTACAGCCGCGAAACGGATCGAATGACGGCAACAGAAACAGTTTATGAACTGCAACATTCTGACGGTGGTAAATGGGTATTTGAAAATCCAAAAATCAGTTACCCGCAACGCCTCACCTTCATATTTGAATCGGACAGCGTTTTTTTGGCTGTCAGAGAAACACTGCGGCAAACCAAACGCAAAGAGTTTGAATTCAGTAGGATTAAATGATAAAGCGAAAGGTTGAATAGAAAAAGCCCGCTGCTTTTTGGCAGCGGGCTTTTTCTTGTCTTCTGGTTTTAGTTTTTGTTAATTCTTCTGCTGGCCGGAATGGCTTGTTCCTGAGGAGCCACGTACTGATTGTTTTGTACGATCTTCATTTCACGGAGCAGATGATGGGCATCGGCAAATTTGTCAATAATCAGCATCACATAACGGATATCCACGCTGATGGTGCGTTGCAGTTCGGGTTCAAAGGCAATGTCGCCGCTCATGGCTTCCCAGTTGCCATCGAAAGCAAGTCCGATGAGTCGTCCGTTGCCGTCAATGACCGGACTGCCGGAGTTGCCGCCGGTGATGTCCAAATTGGATAAAAAGTTTACTGACATAGTACCGTCAGCATTGGCATAGCGGCCATAATCGGCAGCCGAGATGATTTTTTTTAGTTTTTCGGGTACTTCGAACTCCCTCACCGACGGGTCTTCTTTTTCCAGAATCCCCTTTGTAGTGGTGTAATAGTCGTAATGGATGGCATCGGCCGGATAATAATCCAGCACGCTGCCGTATGTCAGCCGGAGGCTGAAGTTGGCATTGGGATAGAAAGTGCGATCGGGTTGCATCTGGCGTAGTCCGGCCACAAAAATGCGATTCCCCTGTTTGAGGTTTTCGTTGGCCTGACGGGTGGCTTCCTGAATCTCCTGATTTTTGGCATAAAACGCCTTAATCAGTTGGAAAGCAGGGTCTTTTTCAATGGTTTTTGACTTGGGCGAAGTCAGAAAAGCCTTGATTCTATCCGGACTGGCAAACAGCGACTTTTTGAAGATTCCAGCAGCTAAGTTGCTGAAATTACCTTTGGAAGCATGGATCAACGAACCTAACAAAACGGGTTGTTGATGCTGTGGAACATCGGCGCTGTACATCTCCAACATTCGAGCCAGCAAATTCTGGTCAATGCCGGTATCATAATTTTTGAACCATTCGTCCACATTTTTCTCGAGCCTTTCGGCTTCTTTGCGGATGGCTTCCTGGTCGGGATTGCCGGCCTTGAGCAGGTCGTTCAGCTTGCTGAAACGGCTGGCATTGGTCAGGATTTCGCTGCCCTGCATGATGGCCTCAACCATATACCATCGGGCAATATTGTATTCAGCCAAAGTTTTGTAAGCATCACTGATCAATGGGAGGGCCTGGCCGTATTCAGCTTTCAGGCTGGGATTTCTTTCGAGCCACTGCATATACTTCTGCTCAATGTTTTTCTTTTTATCTACCACATCTAAGCGTTTGAGGCCGCGGGTCTGACCAATGAAATATTTCCAGTAGTTGGACACACCGGCATATTTACTGGCATATTTCAGCCTGACGGCAGGATCTTTGTCCATGCCTTCGCTCATGATACGGAGTTTTTCGGCCCTGATTTTTACCCGTGTAGGGTTGGTTTCGTTCACAGCCATTTCTACGCCGTAGGATGTGAGGTAGCGGTCGGTGGAGCCCGGGTTGCCCAGAATCATGGCGAAATCGCCTCTTTTCACGCCATCGAGCGAGATGGGAAGAAAATGACGGGGTTTGAAGGGCTTGTTGTCAGGGCTGTAAGCTGCGGGTTTGTTGTCGGGTCCGGCATACACCCTGAAAAGTGAAAAATCGCCGGTATGACGTGGCCAGGTCCAGTTGTCGGTGTCGGCTCCAAATTTCCCGATCACTTCGGGCGGTGTTCCAACTAAACGTACATCTTTAAAGGTTTCGTACACCAACAGATAGTATTCGCTCCCTTCGTAATATTCCTTCACTATGGCATTGTAATGTGTTCCGGCAGTGGCTTTTTCCACAATGGCGCGAATACGTTTGCTGATGGTTTCGTTGCGTTCGGCTTCCGGGCTGTGAAGGGTAAGGCCTTCGAGCACCTGACTTGTGACTTCTTCCATGCTGATGAGAAACTGAACCGTCAGGTCGGCAATTGGAATTTCGCTTGCACGGCTCTTTGCCCAAAAACCATCACGCAGATAATTGCTTTCAACCGAACTCACCGATTGAATGGCGCCATAGCCGCAATGGTGATTGGTGAGCAACAAACCCTGGTCGGAAATGATTTCACCGGTGCAGCCACGTCCAAAAATCACAATGGCGTCTTTCAGGCTGCTGTGGTTTACACTATACACCTCTTCGGGCGAAAGTTTCAGGCCAAGCTTCTGCATCTCGGCATAATTGAGTTTTTCAACAAGCATCGGAATCCACATCCCTTCGTCGGCTTTTGTTGTAAGCGACATCATGCAGAAAAACAAGGCAATCAAAAGAAGTAATCTTTTCATGTCAACGTTTTTGAATAGTATAAAAATTCATTCGTGAAAGCAGCAAATATATAAAAAATCTGCTAACGCTTCAGGCTTTGCGAGGGAGCTGATTTTTATGCACCTAATGTTGATATGAAGCATGAATGTTCAAATGTACGAAAAAGTTTCATGCGAAACATTTCGCCTGCTCTCTTGCAAAGCCCTTTTCGGCGGTTTGGACAGTGTTTCAGGGTACTCTATTTCAGACAATACATACAGGATGTAGTAGGCCAAAGGTTTACATTTAATCATCGTGATATAAATAAATTTATTGAGGCTGCAAATTTTTGTCGTGTACTCAGATTTCCATTTAAAGCAAATCTAAAGGGCTTTTAATATTCGATTTGGATATATCGGTAACATGAGTATAAATTTCTGTGGTTTTTATAGACTTATGTCCAAGTAACTGCTGAATAAATCGAATATCAGTACCTGTCTCTATAAGGTGTGTTGCGTAACTATGTCGCAATCCGTGAATACCGATCCGTTTTTTGATACCGGCTTTGAGCATGGCTGATTTAAAAACAGCTTGCACGCTGCGGATAGAATACTGCCCGCCGTTCTGACCTTCAAAAAGATAGATTTTAGGCCGGTATTCTAAATAATAGGCTCGAAGATCGTCCAATACCGATTTGGGCAACGTTACCAAACGGTCTTTTTTGCCTTTTGCCTGCTCTATTCGTACCAGCATCGTGCTACTGTCAATATCCGTAACTTTAAGACCTACCACTTCGCTCACGCGTAAACCCATGCCATAACACAATTTCAGTATAAGTTTGTGTTTTTTATTTTCAACAGCGCTCATTATTTGCTTTATCTCGCTTTTATTTAGCATTTTAGGCAGTGTTTGTGGCTTATTGGGTCGCGGAATATCAAAAAACATTCGTTCGCGGTGCAGCACTTGTTCGAAATAAAATTTAACGGCATTTATCCGGCTATGGATTCCGCTTTCAGACAATTTTAATGTTTGGATGCAGTACAAAAAATAACTTCGCAGTTTTTCGGGTGTTAGGCTTTCCACAGGATAGGCTTTCAGTACGTAAAGGAGCTGGGCGAATTCGATAGAATAAGTCCGCATGGTGTTTTCGCTATACGCTTTCAGTTTTAGTTGCTCCTGAAAACGGTTAAAAGCAGGCATATTTACGATATGTATTTTATTCAACACATCTTTGCCCACTATGCTTGCTTCCATGCAGAAAAGCTGGCGGTGATGGCGATTGTTTGTCACATACCAAGCCCTTTGCGATGCCGACCACCGTGCTTTAACCTGCGAGCGGAGATAAGCAATCAATTTGTTGTCTTTTTCAAAACGAATAAAAATTACCTTTCTCCCCCGATGTTCACCAGCTTCAAAACTGTATCTTTTATCTGTAAAATCCATACTTTCGTTATTTTTATATGTTAAGTATAGTTATATTTCTGTTTCCCCCTGCAAAAGTAGAAAAAAATAATTCATATTACGCAACAATATATCATTCTTATACTTTAAATATCAACTAATTGTGGTTTTTTTAATATTTTTTTGTTTTTTCGGAATGTACTGCGTATATTTGCGTGTTAGCGGGCAGGTAAATAAAATCAGTAAATGAAACAATGTTAAAAAAATATTTTAATTCACATAGCTTTTTGAAAATGGAGGAAATAGAATCTGCTTTACCTTTATTTAAAGAAGTACAATTAAATAAAGGAGAATATTTTATTACTGACACTAAAATTTGTAATCAAATAGCATTTGTTGTAAAAGGCTCTTTTCGGGGCTTTGTAGTTGACGATAAAGGGAATGAGGTAAATATCTGTTTAAAGTTAGAAAATCAATTTATTACCTCATATGAAAGTTTTTTAAATCAACAACCATCTAAAAAGAATATTCAAGCAATGGAAAAATGCGATTTATTAATCATAAACAGAGATTCTTTAATAAATCTATTAGATAAATTCCCTTCATTTAATTTTCTAATTAAAGCCGTTGCAGAACAAGAATTGATAGAAAAAGAAAACTTTTTGATTCATTTAAATAATAAATCAGGAAAGGAAAAATATCTGTTCATTTTAAACTATTATCCCGATTTTATTCGAAGAGTTAAACTTAGTGATTTAGCCTCCTTTATAGGTGTTACCCCTCGAACGGTTTCAAGGATTAGAAAAAATTTATCCGGCAATTAATTATAGGACAAATGTCCTCTTTTGCGATTAGAAGTGTGTTTAGTTTTGCATAATAAAATAAGAAGAATATGCAACAAATTGCAAAAGACATATATCACATACCTTTAATGCCAAGAAATAGTATTAACTGTTACATTGCTGAAGGTGTTTTGATAGATGCAGGAATTAGAAGTTCGTATAAAAATATTTCCAAACATCTGCAAGAAATTCCTGTTCACCTACACATTCTAACACACGCCCACGCAGACCATCAAGGTAGTAGCGACAAAATTTGTAACGATTTCAACTTACCTCTATATTGTCATCAAAAGGAAGTCTATCGTGCAGAAACAGGGTTTGTAACCAAAGATTATCCGTCAAACAAAAACATTATTGCCCGATTGCAACAAAAATATTGGGCAGGTCGAGGACACAAAATTGATAAAACAATCAAAGAAAATGATATGATTGGTAACTTTAGGGTAATAGAAACACCGGGACACTCTGATGGTCATATTTCACTTTTCAGAGAAAAAGATGGTGTTTTGATAATCGGAGATGTCGCAACAAATATGAACTTATTGACCACCATAAAAGGGTTACATCTTCCACCCCATATTTTTACAACCAACAAAATTGAGAACATCAATTCATTGCAAAAATTATCTGAATTAAGTCCGAAAATTATTTGTTTTGGACACGGTCCCGTTCTCCTAAATAAGAATAAAGAGTTTGAAAAATTTGTTGAGAGACAAAAGAACTACGGCTAACACTTAGGACTTAAACGCCCTGTAGCGCAGCGGAATGGCGACTTAAGTCGGGGTTGACATTTCTATTGGCAATGGACTAAAAATTAAAAAACTCGAATAAAAATAAAATAATAGGTCAAAAATAATATTTATTTAAAATAAAAAGATTAATAAAGAATATATATCTAATTCAATTAAACTTATGAATTTTACAGTATTGGTTACCGGAGGAACAGGTTATATTGGTTCTTGGGTTGTTAAAAATTTATTAGAAAGAGGATACAATGTTCGTCTAACAACAAGAAATAAAAATAATCTTTCCAAAATCCAATTTTTAGTAAACTATGCGGAATCTTCAAAGGGTAAACTTGAAATATGGGAAGCAGATTTATTAAAAATGGGTTCGTTTGATGAGGTTGTAATGGAATGCGATTATGTTATTCATATGGCTTCACCATTTCAAACTAAGATAAAAAATGTACAAAAGGAACTTATAGAACCAGCTCTAATAGGAACAAGCAATGTTCTTCGTGCAGTTAATCTCTCAACATCTGTTAAAAAAGTCGTTATGACTTCAAGTGTAGCGGCTGTTTTTGGAGATAATATAGATATGAAAAATTTGAACCTCTCAGAATTTGATGAAAATCAATTTAATACAACTAGTTCTATTAAGCATCAACCCTATGCTTATTCCAAATTATTAGCTGAAAAAGAAGCTTGGAAAATATATGAATCTCAACAAAGATGGCAATTAATTACTATAAACCCCTCATTTGTTATGGGACCTCCTCTGTCTAAATATGCAGATTCTGGGAGTATTATATTGATGAAAGAGTTTTTAAAAGGGAGTTATTGTTTTGGCGTACCCAATTTAGAATTTGGTTTTGTTGATGTTCGAGACATAGCTAAAGTTCATATACAAGCTATGGAAGACATAAATGCAAAAGGAAGATATATTATATCAGAGAGAGTAGCTTCTTTATTGAATTTTGCTAAAATAATTCAAATCGAATTTAAAAACAAATACCAACTACCTAAGAAAGAGGCTCCTAAATTATTACTTTATCTGTTTGCGCCTATTTTTAATTTAACAAGACAATTTGTAGAAAAAAATGTTGGTTATTCTATAAAAATTAATTCTCAAAAAGTCATAAATGATTTTAACCTTCAACTCACTCCTCTCGAAAAGACTTTAAAAGATATGATAATTGAAATGGAGGAACTGAAAATGTTATAGAACATTACCCGACCCGCTAACAAGCGGTTTGAACGCAAGGCGGGCAAAGTGCTTCGATTGAACATTTTCGGTAAGAAAAAAGTATTATCTTCGTATCAACATTTGTCGGTAAAATCCGCCCTGCGTCAAGCCGCCAAAACGTTATGCGGCAGCTTAAAAGACGACACCAAACCAAAAAAAATCACCTTGACAACCACCCGACTTTGAACTACGAAGGATGAAATTTTTCAGGGACAACTTCCAGCATTTCCAAAAAAC
>Ga0226835_1000455_pt1 | contig 46723 bp, 43 predicted proteins | sample LAC_MetaG_1_FD_163627 | JGI IMG/M metagenome (GOLD analysis project Ga0226835, IMG submission 163627) | Anaerobic ammonium oxidizing microbial communities from anammox membrane bioreactor (MBR) in UC Berkley, California, United States -... | ecosystem: Engineered > Bioreactor > Anaerobic >...
GATCAGCCTGCGCCGCTGCCGCTCCGACAGTACAATCCGGGATCGTTTCACGTGGTGTTCTCCTCTGCTGAAGACTGGGAGGACACCACGTTTACCAACACAGACCGAATCGCGCAAGCCTATTTAGATCTCTGGTCTGGCACTCCCACACTATCAGAACCCGCCACCCCCGCCTTCGTAGCGATCGAACAGCGCGGCGATCGCGATGAACATTGGCGGCGAACTTCGCCGTCCAGAACTCTACTCTCGCTTCGGGCACGCCTCGGCCGCGCGAGCACGCGTGCCTGTGCCAGAAGCATCCGTGCACGAATACAACGGCTCCATACCGCGGGAGCACAATGTCCGGACAACCGGGCAGGTCTCGCCGATGCAGGCGAAAGCGGCATCCCATCGAGTGGAGCAAGCGGCGAACGGTCAACTCTGGCTTGCTCCCGCTGCCCTCGATCGTCGCGGCATCGCAACCCATGGGCAGTCGAAAACACGCTGAAGAACTGAACTAGAAACCTATGTCGCCGTCGTCGATCTCCGCCGCTACGGCAAGGGCCAACGCGTTGCGCAGCATGAATGCTCCATAGTTCCTGGCGAGATCGACAAGATGAGCAGCAGCGATGTCGGTCCATTCCGCGGTCCCGGCGAGACGCTGCCTCAGCGCTTCCCAGTCGATCTCGTCGTCACGGGGGTGTGTCGATTCGAGGACCAGAGTCTTGTATTCCTCAACAAGCGGTGCTGCATTGAGATCGGCTACTGGCATGTAATTACTCCTTACCCGCGAAAGACGTTCTGGCGGTGCCATTGAAGGCACTCCTCGCATGGCATGAACCGGACAGGCCGCTTGATCGCCTGACGGTGATAGGGCAAGACAAGTGTGGCGACAGCACGCTCCGATTGACCCTGCAGCTGCCTGGATAAGCGTATGGTCAGATCTGATTCAATGGTCAGCAGTCCCGCATCAAAGAGCCGGTCGAAAGTCGCGCTGAGGCACAGGCCGTTCGTTGGGTCAGCACGACGACGTTCATCTTCACTCCACGGAACGATGTGCGATGCGATGAGCACCTCCCTGACCCTCAGCCCCGTCACACAACATGAACTTTCATAACTGCTCAAGACGGCTTCGCGAAAGAAGAACTGATGTAGACGCTGTTTGGCAGAAGCAACCCTTTCGGACGGGCCTTGAGGACCGTCTATGTTGGAAGGCAGTGGTGCTATGCTGAGGTCGGCGCGAAAGTGTGCACGCAACCGCGCAGCCCGTTGGATGAGCTTGGCCCAATCGTGATGAAACTCATCCCATACCTCGCGATCGAGCTTGCTGCCGTGCGTAAGTCCAACGATACGCCGCTTACGAAGTTCCGGATCAAACGCGCCGAAGTTGCCGAGCTTGCGCGCGACTCCGGCTGGGGAACGGTTCAAGATGTGCGCCAGCTCAACGACTGCCGGGTTGCTCGCTTTTGTAGCCTTGAAGGGAACACGGCAATACAGGTCAAATGCAAGAACGAGCTCATCCCGGGTCCACGGCTGACCATATTGTGAAGGTTGAGCGCGCATTTAGACAGCATTGACGTATATGGCCGGGTCGCCATGTGCAAGACGATCTTGCCAGGCTATTGCTCCGAAGAGGCCGATGCCAATGGCTCGCCTCCGAGTTTGCGGGACAGCGTGGTCGGCCGCATTCAAAACTCGGCCCACAACTCTGAAGTCGAGCGATTGGGCGAGGGTCTTGGTGTCGATGAAGTCCTGCGATGTGAGCAGCTGAGGGCCGTTCTCCATGCTGAATGCCATCGGTCTGAACGTCTCGACGGCCCGCATCAAGTGGCGGCGTAGCACCGCCCCCGCGCCACCGACGCCGGCTTTGCGACGTCGGTGTTCCCCATCGCAAGCCCCCCGTTGCACCACACACCACCTCCAAACCCACTGGGTTCCCATCCGTCCGCCGCGCTCGGCAGGATACCAAGCCTCACACCCCTATCCCCCTCCCGCGCGCGCCAAATCCCGGCCATCCACCCCTCCCCCCTTGCCTCCCCGCGCCCGTTCCGTATCCTACCCGACGATACCGAACAGGTGCCGCTCATGCTCGCCAGTCCTTCCATCCACGCTCCGTCCCCTCTCACCCCGGACGACCTTTCCCTTCTCGAGGCCCTCGCCCGTCCCGGCGCGGACCTCGCCGCCCTCGCCTCCTCCCGCGGCCTCTCCCTCACCGACCTCGCCCGCTGGCTCCGCCTCCCGCCCGTCAAGGACGCCTTCGACTCCCTCCGCGAACTCTTCGACCTCCAGCGTCGCCTCTGGCAGGAGCAGCACGTCCGCGACGCGATCGAGACCTTGAACGAAGTGATGAAGGTCTCCGACTCCCCCGTCGAGCGACGCCGCGCGGCCTCCGCCATCCTCCGCGCCTTCACCGCCACCCTCCTCCCCCGCCGCGACCCCACAAGCGGATCACGAAGCGCGAACGGAGCACGAAGCGCAAGCGAGTGCCCCCCCCCGACCCGCCCCGCGCGCCCGGTCAAACTCACCTACACCCCGATCGACGACCCGTTCCCCTCCTACCCCCCGACCCACCCCCCAACCCCGCCGGCCTCTCCCCCTCAAGCCTCAAGCCCCACACCCCAAGCCCCTCCCTCCTCTCCCCCCTCCTCCATCTCTTCTCCCCCCCAAGCCCCAAGTCCCAAGCCCCAAGCCCCTCTCTCCTCTCCCGACTCCACCGCGGACTGCGCCATCGCGCTCCTCCGCGAAGCCAACCCACCCGACGTGCGCTCGGCCGTCCTCGCCCTCGACTCCCTCCTCGACGAGTTCGCCCCGCGCACACCCGACGAAGCCCGCGCCATCCTCGAAGGCCTCGGCGACTTCATCACCGCCATCCCCGGCGCAGCCGTCTCCTCCGAACCCGCAACGCTCCTCGACCCGCGCCTCGCCGTCAAGGTCTACACCGTCACGCGAGCCGACAGACCCCCGCGCCGTTTCGCCGTCACGCTCGCACGCTCGGACACCGGAGCCTGGTGCTTCCAAGCCGTCACGCCCCACGACACCGGCTGACCATGCCGCGCACCCGCGCACCCGGCCGCCCCGCCGACTTCAACGGCGACACCACGATCAACACGCTCGACGCGCAGGCGCCGTTCGCGGGCGTGGGTCGCGAACCTCCGTCGGCATATCGTCCCCTGCCGATGCACGAGGAACTGCGGCGCGACATCGCCTGGCTCTACGGCGCGCTCGACCGCGTGGCGCCCGCGCCGGGCGCCGAGGCGGCCGTGCGCGCCGCGGCGGCCGCGGCGGTGGCGGGGAGCGCGCCGCCGGACTCGCGCCCGCTGCGCGATCTCCCCGAGCAGGAGATCGAACGGGTGCTGAAGCGGCTGACCATCCGCTTCCACCTGCGCAACAAGGCCGAGCAGGTCCACATCGCGCGGATCAACCGCGCCCGCGAAGCGACGGGCGAAGCGCCGCGCGCCGAGTCGATCCGCGAGGCCGTGCGGGCGCTCGCCGGCGCGGGCCGGTCGCTCGACGGCGTGCTCGCGGTGGTGTCGAGCCTCGACATCGGGCCGACGCTCACCGCCCACCCAACGGAGACGCGCCGGCGCGCCGTGCTGCAGAAGCAGCGCCAGGTCGGCGAGTGTCTGGAGGAACTCGACCTGCCCCTCCGCACCGCCTTCGAGCGGGCGCGCAACGAGAGCCGCGCCCGCCAGGCGCTCGCCCTGCTGCTCGCCACCGACGAGATCCGCGCCCGACGGCTCACGGTCCTCGACGAGGTGCGCATCGGGCTGATGCACCTGGAGGACGTGATCTGGCGCACCGTGCCCCTCATCCATCGCGACCTCGCCGACGCGATCGAGGAAACGTACGGTGCCCGCCCCGAACTGCCGCCCCTCCTCCGCTACCGCTCCTGGATCGGCGGCGATCGCGACGGCAACCCTAACGTGACGGCCGAGGTGACACGCCAGACGCTCGACATGCTGCGCGAAGCGGCCCGCGCGCTGTGGACCCTCTCGCTCACCCGGCTCAGGCGAGAACTCTCCCTCTCCGATCGCCGCGTCCCCATCAGCGACGAACTGCGCGCCGATCTGGAGCGGCTCGCCGCGGAGCGCCCTCTCCCGCCGAGCGAGCTCCGCCACGTCGGGCACGAGCCATTCCGCGTCAAGGTCCTGCACATGCTCGGGCGCGTGGTCGCGGACGACGCCTACACCGGCGGGGAACTCGCGCACGATCTCGACCTGCTCCGACGGGCCTTGCTGCACGCGGGGCTGGCAGAGGTGGCCGAGCGGGGGCCGATCGCGGACATGCTGGTGCAGGCCCGCGCGTTCGGGCTGCACCTGGCGGCCCTGGACATCCGCCAGCACAGCCGTGCCCACTCGGCGGCCGTCGGGGAGATGCTCCGCCTCGCGGGCGCCTGCGCCGACTACGACTCGCTCGCGGAGCCGGACCGCCTCGCGCTCCTCCACCGTGAACTGGCCTTCGACCGCCCGCTGCTCTCCCCCCGCGCCGAGCCTTCGCCGGCGACGGGCGAACTCCTCGCGCTCTTCCGCCTGCTGGCGGAGACCGTGCGGGCACGCCCCGAGGCGATCGGCTCCTACATCATCAGCATGACGCACGAGCGCTCGCACCTGCTCGAGGTGCTCGTGCTCATGCGCGAGGTCGGGCTGTGGCGCCGCACGCCCCAAGGGGTGCGGAGCGACCTGGACATCACGCCGCTCTTCGAGACCATCGAGGACCTCGAACGCTCGCCCGCGCTGCTGCGGGAACTCCTCGAAGACCCCGTCTACCGCGAACACCTCCGCGCGCGGGGCGTGCTGCAGGAGATCATGCTCGGCTACTCCGACAGCAACAAGGACGGCGGGTACTGGACGGCGAACTGGCGCCTCCACGTCGCACAGGGAGAACTCGCGCGCGCCTGCGCAAACGCGGGCGTGCAACTGCGGTTCTTCCACGGACGAGGCGGGACCGTGGCGCGGGGCGGCGGCCGGGCGCACCGCGCGATCCTCGCCGCCCCCGCCGAGAGCCGCTCGGGGCGAATCCGGTTCACCGAGCAGGGCGAGGTGATCACCTTCCGCTACGCCCACACCGCGCTCGCACGCCGCCACCTCGAGCAGATCGTGAACGCGGCGCTGATCGCGGCCTCGGGCGCCGCGCCCGATGGGAGCGAACCCGAAGGCATCCGGCCCCTCATGGAGGAACTGAGCGAGGCCTCGATGCGCGCGTACCGCTCGTTGGTCGACTCGCCCGGCTTCTGGCCCTGGTTCGTCGCCTCCTCGCCCCTGCTGCACATCGGCGCGCTGCCGATCGCCTCGCGCCCCGCCTCGCGATCGGGCGACCTCACCTTCGGGACGATCCGCGCGATCCCCTGGGTCTTCTCGTGGACGCAGATGCGCTACAACGCGCCGGGCTGGTACGGTCTCGGCGCGGCCTTCGAGGAGCGCGTGCTCGCCGACCCCGAGCGGCTCGACCTCTGCCGACGGGCCTACCGCGGCGGCTCCTGCTTCACCACCTTCATCGATAATGCGCAGCAGGAGATGGCGCGGGCACGCCTTCCGATGGCGCGGGCCTATTGCATCCCCCACGCGCCCGAGGTGCACGACGCGCTCGCCGCCGAGTTCGAGCGGGCGCGCGACGCCGTCCTCGCCGTCACGGGCCAGGCGGGGCTGCTCGACAACAACCCCGTCATCCGGGACTCGATCCGCGAGCGCAACCCCGAGACCGACCTCATCAACATCCTCCAGGTCGAACTGATGCACCGCGCCCGCGAGGCCGAAGAGGGACCCGACCGCGAACGCCTCCGGGGACTCATCCTCCTGAGCGTCAACGGGCTTGCCGCGGCGATGCAGAGCACCGGCTGAGGCCCGAGCGCCACCCGCCCCGCACCCATCGCCCGTGTTGCGCGGGCAGGGCACGACGCGCACGCGAGTGCCTCCCCTCCAAACCGCTTTGCGCCCATGGCCCCGAGCGGCCAATGGTCGACCGTGGCCACCAATCGCCGACAATCACATCCGATTTTCTCCATCAAACATCCTTTCGGGTTGATTCGACGCGATCGACGCTGGTACGGTTCTTGCAGTGATGCGGGTTTCCGGGGCGACAGCGCCCGCCTTCCAAGGAGACCCCGATGCATCCGCTCACCGCAGAGACGCTCGCCCCCGCGGCCGCTCCCCGCCCCGCCGACTTCAACGGCGACGGCGTCGTCAACACCCGGGATGTCCTCGCATTCCTGAATGCCTGGAACACGGGTTGCTGATCCACACCGACGGCAACACAAGGAGAAGTGCACATGGCTCGATACACCGCAATGACCACGGCCCTCTTGGCGATCGCCGGGTCCGCGTGCGCACAGCCCGTCATCGATTCAGTGAACAACGACACATTGCCGCGCAGCGGGCGCATCGCCATCACCGGCTCGGGCTTCGGTGTCCGGGACGGCGATGACCGCGTCGAGGTCGGCGGGATCCAGGCTCTGCTCACCACCTGGACCAACACCCGCATCGTGGCGTATGTGCCCGAGAGCGCGCCGATCGGCGCTGCCGACCTGTGGGTCGTCGCCGGGGGTGATCAGAGCAACGCTGTTCCGATCGAGGTCACTCTCCGCGAGCGCGACGGACGCGTGAAGTGGACATTCGAGACGGACAAGGACGACCAGTGGTTCCGTCCCGCCCTGGCTCCCGACGGGACCATCTACCTCCATGTCAACGGAGGCTTCGTGTATGCGATCAGTCCCGATGGCGCGCTCGACTGGATCGCAAGCGCCACCTGGTTCCCCTACGTCCCGCCCACCGCCGGGCCGGACGGGACGGTCTATTGCGGCAGCCTGTCAACGGTCACCGCTGTCTCGGCCGCCGGCGAGACACTCTGGACCCACACCGACGATTCGGCGGCGGGCATCGTGCAGTCCGTGACCGTCGGGCCGGACGGCAAGCTCTACGGGGCGTTTGACACCCCCGTTGGGGCAGTGTCCCTCTCGCTCGACGGCCAACGGGACTGGAGCAACCCTGGGGACCCGATCATGCTCGAACGGGGCCTGGGGGGTCACGAGACCGTGTTCGGCCCCGCACAGGCGGGCGGGCCGATCGATCAGGTTTACATCGGGATGGACAACTGGGGGGACAATCACCTCTACGCGTTTGGTCTCGACGGCGAGCAGCGTTGGGCTGCGGCGGTCGGGCCGAACGCTCGCGGCGCGGAGCCCGCGGTCGGCTCCGACGGCACGCTGTACACGCCGGACTTCGTTCAGGCAGGCTCCGGCTGGGTGCTGCGCGCCCTGGACCCCTCCGACGGCGGGACCAAGTGGGTCTACGACGGGGGCTTCATCAGCGCGTGCACCGACCTGGAGATCGGACCCGACGACACGCTCTACTACGCCCGCGACATCGCGCACCTCGAGGCGTTCGCTCCGCACACACAGACGCTCCTGTGGCACACGCTCATCGACGGCACCTGGCTGAAGCAGCCGGCGATCACGCCCGATGGCGAGACGCTCGTCGTGGTGGGTTCACTCGACGGGGGGCCCGGCTTCGTCAGCGCCTACGAGCCGTCGAACGGCGCACTTCGGTGGAGCGTCGCGCTCGCGGGCGGTTACTACCCCGACGAGCGGCTCGTCGCCGCCGACCAGGCCCGCGTGACCGCGGACAGCTCCACGGCCTATGTGAGCACGACCGCGCTCTCCCGACCGGGCGACCCGCGGGCCGTGCTCTACGCCATCGATCTCACGGACGGCTGCCCCGCCGACTTCAACGGCGACACCGTCGTCAACACGCTGGATGTGCTCGCCTTCCTCAACGCCTTCACCTCCGGCGATCCGAGCGCGGACTTCAACGGCGACACGACGATCAACACGCTGGACGTGCTGGCCTTTCTGAACGCGTACACGCAAGGGTGCTGACCATGAGAAGGGGAACGCACGAGAGCGCATGGCCGGTGGTCTGGTCTCGGGCATCGGGCGTCCGCGGTTGAGTCCGGGTGATTCAGGTCGCTGAGTCGTGGGGAGCCTGCGAGGAGTACGAGCGTGCGAGAGCAAGCGCTGGTTGCGGGGATCGCGGCGTCCGTGCTGTCGATGAGCGCGATCGCCGGCGTCGGTGGATACCGGGTCGATTCCCTCGGCGTCGGGTGGGCTGCGACCGGGCTTAACAATCTCGGCGACGCGTGCGGCAACTACGCGGTGGACGGGACCAGGGTTCTCGGGGGCGTGTCGCGCGGCGGGACGCCGTTCGAGGTTCTACCGCTGCCGTCGGGGATGCAGACTTCGCGCACGCACGCCATCAACGACGCCGGCGTCATCGTCGGCGCGGTCTGCCCCAACGAGTACGTGGTCACGCAACCCATCGCCGCGGTGTGGCGTCCGAGCGGGTCTGGTTACACCGTCGAGGTGCTCGGCGGGCTTCCCGGCGATCTGTACAGCGCCGCGTACGCGGTCAACAACCTCGGCGACGTCATCGGCGCCTCGGGCTTCTGGGGCTGGAACCTCTCGACGGGCGTGCTGTTCACGGAGGAAGGTCCCGTGGAGCTGCCCGGAGGGTTCCGGGGTGTGGATATCAGCGACGAGCGGGTCGTGCTCGGCGGCTCGCAGCTGCTTGACCTCGACACCGGGACGGTGACGACGCTGCCGCTCCCCCCCGGCAACTGGCAGGGGTTCGTCGGCGCGGCCCTGAACGATCTCGACGATGTGTGCGGCTACATCATCGGCTACTCCGGGTGCAGCACCTTCCCCATGCGCTACCGGCAGGGTGTCGGCTGGGAGTACCTCGGCGGCTGCGCAACCATCACCAGCGCCACTTCCATCAACAACCGAGGCGACGCGCTGCTCTACTACTACACCACCGCGTCGGGCGTGCACTTCGTGCCCGAGGGGTCCTTCTCGCTCCAGTCCCTCATCGACCCGTCGCAGGGAGAGTGGTACGTGCAATGGAGCGGCGCGGCGGGGATCAATGACGCCCGGCAGATCGTCTGCTCGGCCCGGCAGGGCGCGAATGGCCCGATCGGCGCGGTGCTGCTGACCCCGTTGTCGCCGTGCCCCGCCGACTTCAACGGGGACACGGTGGTGAACACGCTGGACGTGCTGGCGTTCCTGAACGCGTACGTGGGGGGCGACCCCCGCGCGGACTTCAACGGGGACACGGTGGTGAACACGCTGGACGTTCTGGCGTTCCTGAACGCGTACGCGGCGGGGTGCTGAGCGCCGCTGCTGGGAGGAGACGAATGGGTACGTTCCGCTGGTCAATGGCGAGTATGGCGGTCCTTGTCGGCACGGTGTCGTACGCGCAGCCGACGTGCGGCGAATGGACAGCGTGGCCGACCGACTCGCCGGGTTCGGTGAGCAACATCCTGTACGATGCGGCGTTCACAGGCCCGCCGGTCGGGCTGGCGGTAGGCAGCTGGAACAGCGGACTGGGGCCGCAGCCGTTGGTCCAGGAGTGGAGCGGCACCGGCTGGTCGGGTCTCGGGCTGCCCGATACCTCGGGGCTGGGCACAAGGCCGCAGGTCGAGGGCGTGGGTGTGGCCGGCGGCGACCTGTGGGTCGTGGGGTACGTGACCACGGGCTATCCCACCAACTACATGCCCCTGGTGATGCGCCGGCAGGGGGGCCAGTGGGACCGCGTCTCGACCCCGACCCTTCGGAAGCAGAACACGTACCCGTTCGCCGACCGCGGCGGGTTCGCCTATGACATTGCCGGGGTTTCCGGGGACGACATGTGGGTTGTCGGGACCGCGGCGGGATACGGGGACGCGTCGGCGACGAGCGTCGGCCTTGCGCTGCACTTCGACGGCTCGGCCTGGGAGGACGTCGACGTGCCGCTGGTCGGCAATCGCCACCACGAGCTCAACGACGTCTCAGCGAGTGCATCCGACAATGTGTGGGCCGTCGGTGACTGGCGGAGCGTCGCGCAGAACTTCAAGGCCCTTGTCGTGCGGTGGGACGGCTCGCAGTGGCACCATGTTCCCAACCCGGGCGAGGGTGACGCGGGCGGCGACGCCGAGTGCGTTGTCGCGTTTGCCCCCGACGATGTCTGGGTCTCGGGCAACTTCAACGGCGGGGTTGACCACCTCATCCACTGGAACGGCTCGTCGTGGGATGTGGTGGACGCCGGCCTGCCCGGGCCGTTTGCCGCGTTCGCCGCGACTGGTCCGGCGGACATCTGGGCCAGTTGCGCGATCAACGCAACGATCTATCACTTCGACGGTTCGTCGTGGACACCGGCGGGCGGCCCGGACATCCCGGGGGCTGAATACGTGCTGCGCGGCTGGGGCCTGGCCGCGGTCGGACCTTGCGAGGTGTGGTCGGTGGGCGCGTGGTCGGACGGCGTGGTGCAGCGGACGCTCGCCGAGCGTCTGGCGCCGGCGCTGTGCGCGGCGGACTTCAACGGGGACACGGTGGTGAACACGCTGGACGTGCTGGCGTTCCTGAACGCGTACGTGGGGGGCGACCCGCGCGCGGACTTCAACGGGGACACGGTGGTGAACACGCTGGACGTGCTGGCGTTCCTGAACGCGTACACGGCGGGGTGCTGAGCGCGCGGGCGCTTGGCGGAGATGGTGCGGTCCAATATGTGCCGGCTGGCGCCGGCGGAGAAGTGTGCCATGAGTCGTAGCGTTGTGATGTTCGGCGTTCTCGCCATAGCGGCGGCGGTCGGCCTCGGTGGGCAGCCGGAGTTCAGCTGGCGGTACTACCGCCCGGGGAACACCGGGATCCAGGGCGACTACAACGAAGCGCTGTGGGTTGATCCGACCGGCGCGGTCTACATCGGGGGCTACGACCCGGGCTTCGAGGAGGGAGGCTTCTCGAGGTTCATCCGGAGCGAGAACCGCTGGGAGAACTACTCCAATGTCGACTACCCGGTGATCGGCCATCCCGACGATACCGGCTGCACGCGGGTGACAGACATCGTGCCCGACACGACGGGCAGGCTCTGGCTAGGCACCTGGCGTGGGGCGCTGACCTTCGACCCCGCGGTCGGGGCGCCGTCCCTGGTCCGCTACGGACCGGGTAACTCGGCCCTGAGCGACAGCGGCGTGTGGGACATTGACCGTGCGCCGGACGGGACGATGTGGTTCATCAGCAATGGCACCGTGCGCTACGACCCGGCAACCGACACCTGGACCCACTGGAACCTCGGCCTGATGACCGTGGGCGTACAGCCCAAGCCGGGGGGCGGCTACCTCGTCTGGTCGTCGAACATCCCGCCCTACCAGGACCAGACGATGGTCTTCGACAGCGACACGGAGCAATGGACGACCTACACCTGGGACCCCAACGGCCCATCAGGCCAGATCGTGGGCATGCCCGGCCTGGACTGCGTCGATGACGCCGGCAACCTGTGGGCCATGCGCACCAACGCGCCCGGCGACTGGAACAGCCTCGACTACCGCCGGCCCGACGGCACATGGGCCACGCCGCCGGAGCCCTACGACTCCTTCGCGTTCAGCATCTGGGCGTTCAAGGCCTACGCCGACGCCAGAGCGATCGCCGTGGACGGCTCGGGCACGGTGTACCAGTTCAACGGGTCGAGTTGGCACAGCCTTGGCGCATGGCGCGAGGGCGCGTACGCCTACTCGGCCGATATCGACGCGGCGGGGAATGTCTGGGTATCCGGGGTCGGCGGGGCGGCCAGGCGCGACGCGCAGACCGGTCTGTGGCAGCGGTACCGCGTCACCAACACCTCACAGTACGACTCATTCAATAACGACCTCACGATCGATCCGGCGACAGGCGATGTGTACGCCTGCGCCAACGCCGCGTCCGGCATCGGCGGCATGGAGAAGTTCGACGGCGTGCGCTGGACCGGCTTCAACAACCTGCACTACGGGCTGGGCGTCGACTGGCCGTTCCCCACCGACAACAGCGAGGCGGTCTGCGTGCGCCCCTCCAACGGCGTGGTCGCGGTCAACCCCATGTTCAACTTCACGCACGAGTACGACGGGGCGTCCTGGTCGGCGCTGAACGGCGGCCCCGACTCCATCCGGCAGTACGCCGAGGACTCGCTCGGTCGGCTGTGGTCGGTCGCGCACTACGGCGGGCTGGGGTATTACCAGAACGGGACCTACACCCAGGTGAGCGCCGGCGGCTGGGGCATGGCCCTGCGCCCCGACCCCGATCGCCCCGGGACCGTCTGGGCGAACGAGGACTATCAGGTCACGCGCACGGACGGCTCGTACACCTTCTCCCGCTCGATCGACGACTTCCCCGAAGCGTTCGGCGTGTTCACGGGACTGGCCGTCGACCACGGCGGCGTCGCGTGGGTCGGCACCTGGCAGCAGTTCACCAGCACGGGCAGCACGCTCCTGCGCATCGACGCGAACACCGGCGGCTACCAGGTTTGGGAGCACGACCAGGGGTGGCCCTTCCCCGGCGAGCATGTCCGCCCCCTCGCCGTCACGCCGGACGGAAGGCTGTGGATGCTCTACGACAGCGAGTACCCCTACCCGGAAGTCGGCCTGTGCTGGTGGGACGGCAACGAGGTGGGCGCGTTCCCGGCGCCGTCGTTCGGCGAGCCGCAGTGGGGCGGCCTGCCGCACGCGGCGATCGTCGATCTCGAGGTGAAGCCCGTCCCGGGCGGGTACGAGTTGTGGATGAGCTGCATGAGCCGCGGCATCGCGGTGCTCTCCGTTCAGACGGACGGCTGCGCGGCGGACTTCAACGGGGACACGGTGGTGAACACGTTGGACGTGCTGGCGTTCCTGAACGCGTACGTGGGGGGCGACCCGCGCGCGGACTTCAACGGGGACACGGTGGTGAACACGCTGGACATGCTGGCGTTCCTGAACGCGTACACGGCGGGGTGCTGAGCGGCTGGAGGGAAAGGAGGCGGGCGATGGCGGGGAAGGCGTGGTCGGTGGCGTTCGCGGCGTGGCTGTGCGCGGCAGCGGGTGGGCAGGACGTGACGCTGCTTCGCCCGTCGAACACTGGCATCCCGGGCGAGGAGGTCCGCGTGGTCCGTTTCGCGCCGGACGGTAGGCTGTGGGTGGGGGCGCGCTGGCCGTTCTGGCAGGAGGGGGGGGTCGGCATCTACGACATCGCCGCCGACCTGTGGGAGACGCACTCGAACGCCGAGACCGGCGCGGGTCCGGGGCCGATGCCCAGCCCGTTCGTCAACGGCATCGCCTTCTCGCCCGACGGCGCAGCGTGGATCGCCACGGGCGGGGGGCTGGTGCGGCACGACGGAGAGGCCTGGACGGTCTTCAACAGCGCGAACTCACCGATGGCGTTCGATACCTGCGCAGACGTCTCCGTCGCCCCGAACGGGCATGTGTGGGTGAACAACTCCGACTTCAACCGCGTCGGGGACGCGATCCTCGAGTTCGACGGGACAACCTGGAAGAAGTACCGCACCGGCGTCGAGATGCCCTGGGACACGGTCTGGGCGGACCTCGATGGCGTACACGCGGCGGCAAACGGCGACGTGTGGGTGACGAACGCGGTGCTCGGCGGAGCGGCGCGGCTCCGCAACGGCGTCTGGACGCTGCACGGCGCGGACCTCGGATCGTTCGACGAGATGGCGGAGGACGGGGCGGGCAACGTCTACTTCGCGCCCGGGCTCGGACAGGTCAATCTGGCGAAATGGAACGGGACGACGATGTCCGTCGTCTACTCGCAACTGGACATCATGACGGTCGCGGCCGGCGCGGACGGCGCGGTCTACTTCGGGGACTGGTCCGGCAACGTCCGGCGTTCCTACGACCGGGGCCAGAGCTGGCAGCTCTTTGTGAGCGGGCTGAACCACGTCTTCAACGTCGCGCCCCACCCCGTGGGCGATGGGGTCTGGATCGGCACGATCGGAGCGGTCGGTCGGTTCGACAACACGGGGCATCTGCTCCGGGACTACAACTCCATCACGACCGGGATGCCCGACTACTTCTGCGATCAACTGCACCTGGGGAGGGCGAGCGGCGACTTCTACATCGCTTCGATCGAAACCGGGGCGTCGGCGTTCGACGGTTTGCGGTGGGAGAACGTCGGGAGCCACAACCACAACATCGACTGGCCCGTGCTCGCCGACGGCGCGGACTCGGTGTACGAAGCGTCCGACGGCGCGGTGTGGGTGGGGTCAAACGGCATCCTCCGCTGGGACCGCGCGACCGGCGACATGACCCTCTGGGACTGGCGCAACAACGCCGGCATGGGCGTCGCCAGCTTCGCCGCCTTCGCCGAGGACAAGAACGGCAGCCTGTGGGCCTTCGAGAAGTACGGCACGGCGTGGTGGTTCAACACCCAGACGGAGAAGTGGGTCAAGGATCCGAAGTTCATGTACGCCGTGCTCGGCATTCCCGGCGCGGCGTCGGACAGCCAGGGCAACATCTACTGGGGCGGCTGGTTCGACGTGTCCCGGTGGGACGGCGCGTCGTGGACGGACCTCGTGCTGCCGTACCGGGACTTCCTCTTCGACCTCGGCGGCGCCAACTGCCTCGCCCTCGGCCCGGACGACACCCTCTGGATCGGGTGCAACGAGGGGCTGGTGCACTACGACGGCTTGTCGTGGACTGTGCACGATCGGACGAACACGCCAATGCGGGTCGACGCGATCAGCGGGATCGACTTCCGCGCCGACGGCGTGATGGGGATCGCAATGTCGGACCTCGGCGACCGGCCGAACAGCGGGGCGGCCGTCATCGACGGGCCGATCGAAGACTCGGCCTCGTGGAGGCTCTTCCTGCATGGCAACTCGCCCATCCCCCACCCGCAGATCAACGGGTGCGCCTTCGACGGGCGCGGCGACCTATGGGTGAGTTGCGTGTCGGAAGCGGTCGCCGTCATCCGCGTCGGGGCCGACCCCTGCCCCGCCGACTTCAACGGGGACACGGTGGTGAACACGCTGGACGTGCTGGCGTTCCTCAACGCCTTCACGTCCGGCGACCCGAGCGCGGACTTCAACGGCGACACGACGATCAACACGCTGGACGTGCTGGCGTTCCTGAACGCGTACGCGGCGGGGTGCTGAGGGGGCAGCGCTCGTGGGTCCCGAGCGCGACATAGCATGACCGCCCGCCGGTCGGCGACCGCGCCGAGGGGCGGGACGGAGTCGTGCGAAGCGTGGACGGGCAAGGAACGGCAAACGCTGGCGGAGTCGCGGCGAGCGGGCTGCAGCGTGGGTCGACGCGCACGCCGCGCGAGCGTTTGCCCGATTTCCTGATCATCGGTGCCATGAAGGCCGGTACGACGACGCTGTACCGCGACTTGATGACGCACCCGCGCGTTTACTTTCCCCTCGACAAGGAGCCGAACAATCTCTGCGACGACGCCGTCCTCACCGATCACGGCCGGGCCGCGTACGCGGCCCACTTCCGCCGCGCCCGGCCGGACCAGTTGTGCGCGGAGGCTTCCACGGCGTACACCAAGATCCCCGTGTACACAGGGGCGGCCGAGCGGGCGAGGCGGTTGCTCGGGCCGGGCCTGAGGGCAATCTATCTCGTCCGCGACCCCGTGGCGCGCATCGTCAGCCAGCATCACCACGAGTTGACGGTCGGCAGGCTCGAAGTGATCCCGGACATCAACGAGGCAGTGCGGAGGACGCCGCGGTATCTGGACTACAGCCGGTACGCCATGCAGGTGCGTCCGTGGATTGAGGCGTTCGGCGCGATGAACGTGCGCATCGTGCCTTTCGAGCAGTATGTGCGGGACCGGCGCGGGAGGGTCGCGGAGCTCGAACGATTCCTCGGGCTCGACCCGCGTCCGGACCTGGTCGAGGCCGAGCGCGTCTTCAACGCGGCCGACTCGAAGCCCGGGCGCACCGGCCGGCTGGCATGGTTGACGCACTCGGGCGTGTACCGGACGCTCGTCCGTCCGTTCGTGGGCCAGGAACTCCGCGACCGTGTGCGCCGGGCATTGCACGGCAGGCCCCCCCCCCGTCCCGCGCCGCCGACTCCCGAGACGGTCGAGTTCATCGTTGACTCCCTGCGCGATGAGATGCGGGCGATTTCTGCGTTGGCCGGCGCGGACGGCGGGTTGTTGTGGGACGAGTCGGAGATTCGCGCAAAGCACGCGGCCCGGGCTGGTGTGCCCGGGCCGTGCGATGATCGTGGAGCGGAAGAGGGAGGGTGAGGGTCAGGGACGTTCCGTCCTGTCGCCCTTTCGGTCGCGGGCCTTTCGCAAGGCCTCGGCGACCTCGTCGGAATCGAAGCCGGGCTTGCTGATGCGAACGTTTCCTCCATTGAGCGACCCGATGCTCGGCGTGAGCGGGGCGTGGTTGTTGCCGCCGCCGGAGGAGCGACTCTGATTGCGGCCGCGGCCGTCGGCGTGTGACTTGATCCCACCATCGGAGGACGAGTCGCCCGAGCCGTCACCGGACGATCCGTCGGAGCCGTCACCGGACGATCCGTCGGAACCGTCACCGGACTCGTCGCCATCGGGCGGGGGGATGTCGCTCTCGGCGTTGGGGTCGTAGGGGTCTCGGAAGAGCACCCACTGATCGCGCGGGATCTGGAGGTGCTCGGGGACCGTTGTGAGCCAGGACTCAGCGGCCTGAACGGGCACTGTGAGGTCGTAGTTGCCGAAGAGTTCGGGGCGGTAGCCGAGCGAGGCGTAGAAGGCGAGGTCCTGCATGGCCTGATCCTGGCTGACCTCGACGCCGAACCTGGCGAGGACATAGGAGTAGCGGATGGCCCCCCAGGACTCGTGCCCGGGGAGGAGGAAGTCAGCGAGGTAGTGAGGGTTCCGGAGCCTGAGCACGTCTTCCGGACTGTCGACGGTGGGGGACTCGTCCCACCCGCGCATCCACATGCCCGCAAGCGTGTGCATGATGTCGGTGGCGAAAGGTTCGACGATGAACTTGACGCCGGGTTGACGAGCGCGCATGGCCCGCATCCACTTGTAGCTCCTCCAGATGGGCACGACGCGGTGGGAGTAGGTGTCGAGACCGACGGTTCTCGCGCCGGCCGCCGCAGCGAGGTCGAGTTCCTTGAACGCGGCCGCGACATCCGCGGGGTTGTCGGGATCGAGGGGGTGGCAGTCGGATGGCTCCCATTCGTACGCGACCTGGAGGGAGCGTCCCCACCAGAGTCCGAGTTTGACGCCTCGATTCGGGATGCTGGCAATGCCGATGTCCGGGTCGAATGCGGTATCGAGTTCCGGCGTGACGAGCAGGCGTGACATGAAGATGAAGGGGAAGTTCCAGTCTTTGGCGACGTGGTAGTTGCCGGTGGGCTTGACGATCATCATTTCCGGCCAGTCGCCGCGGCCGAGCATCATGTCAATCCAAGGTCCGAAGCCGTAGAGATCGGGGCGGACCTTCTCGGGGCTGTAGCCGTAGGGGTTGTCGGCGGTGGTCTCGGCGGTCATGCCGGTGGTCACGCCCTTGATGGCGTTGGATTCGCGGTGGTACTGGACGCCGCCGTAGATGGAGCGGAAGTAATCGCGGTAGGGCACGAGTGTCTGCATCCAGTTGTCGTTGTCGTGGGTGTATCGCGCGGACAGGACGTACGTTCTGGTCTCGCCCGGAGCGATGAGCGCGGGATAGTTGATGTTGCCGCCGCCGGAGTCGTCCTCGGGTTTGAGCGACATGCGCACGTCGACGACCCAGCCGCGTGTTGCGCCCTCGCTCTTGGGAACGGGCGCACTGCGGACACGGAAGTTGACGTCGTGTGCGTATTCGAGCACAGGGTACTGGAGACTGACGCCGAAGGTGCCGTGCTTGTCGCTAAGGATGAAGACCGGCGCGTACATCGTGCCGGGATAGGTGTAGGTGGGGGCCGGTCGCTTCTCGTGCGACCCCTGGTATTGCTGGCAGAACGAGCGCACGTCGAGGTAGTGGATGTCGTCCTCAAGCACCAGCGTGCCGAGGCGGAGATCGGCGAGGCGGCGGTCCTGCGAGTCGTCGTTGTGGTAGGTGTAGACGAAGTCAGCGCCGTCGGGCCGCGGCACGACTTCGACCTGAGGCTCGAGGTAGCTCGCGTCCTTGCGCGTGTCATACATGCCGAGTTTGCGCTGGTCGTAGATGATGCGGTTCGACGAGAGTTCCCGCATCAGGTAGACGCCGTTGTCCTGGAAGACGTCCACCGTCTTGTCGGCGGCGAGCGTCGTGACGGACGACGCGAGCATCGCAGCGCCCGCCCAACCGATTCTCCTGCGGCACCTCCGACCGGTACATGACAGCATGGTTCGCTCCTCCTGCCTCGTGAGAGCCTCTCGGGAACCCATCCTCCCAACTCGGCCAACCGTACCAATCACGTTCCGTGCGGGCATCCCTCCGCGCCGCCGTATCCGCTTTCCGCGATTGCCCAGCCGGAACGGCCCGCACAGCCCGCACGGTCGGGGTCCGCATATCAATCCATACCGCCCCGCGCCCTGCGGGGTTCAGGGCGTACGCCCGAGGTTCAAGCGGTGGAGCGGGTTCCCATGCGATCGCGGGGCGGCACGATCTCGATCGCTGTTGCGTGTGCGTGCACTGTGCCGGCTTTCGCGTGGGTCGTCGCGCCTCTGGGGTGGGTGTTCGATCTGGTCGCGTGCGGCACCCCGCAGTTGACCGTGCTCTGCGGGTTCGCCGGCGCGTGGTTCGTGATCCGCCGGAGGCTCGTCGCCGCGGCTGTCTGCGTGGTGGGCGTGGCGTCGGGTCTCGCCGGAACCCTGCCCGGGCGATCGCTGGCGACGGCTCGGGCATCCGATACGGTTTCGCTGCTCGTGTACAACGCGCACGTTGAGAACAGGGCGCCGGAGCGTGCCCATGCGTTGTTGCGAGACACGCCGGTGGACGTCGTCGTGCTGATCGAGCCTTCCGCCGCGCTTCTCGACGCGATTCGGGGCGACGCGGAGTTGATGGATCGGCTTCCGTCCAGGTGGCTACCGGAGCGGGCGGGGCCGGGGTTCATGGTCGTGCTCTCGGCGTGGCCGCAGCGGTCGGGGAAGGACTGGACCGATGGGCCTGGGGGGTCTGTGGTGCGTGGGATGCGGGTCATGGTCATTGAACGGCCCGGTGGACCGTTTGCGTTGCTTGCGATTCACCCTGATTCGCCGCGCACGCCTGGGCGGTGGAGATCAGGGAATGAGACAGTCGAGGACGCGACGGCGCATGTGCGAGATCGCCTCGTGCCACTGGGGCTGCCGGTCGTTGTGGCGGGGGATCTGAATACGTCGCCGACGGGCGCACGGGCGCGCGCGCTGCGCCGGGGGACTGGGCTGCGGCAGGCGAAGCCGCTGTCCGTGCTCGCGGGCACGTACCCGGGTTCATGGCCTTGGCCGTTCTCACTCGCGATCGACGACGCGCTGGTATCAGACGGGATCGGTGTGGCTGGATGGCGGACGCTCGACCGAGCCGGGTCCGATCATGCTCCCGTCCTCATCCATCTCGTCATCCCCGGCGTCGGTTCGCCCGAGTAGGCATCGGCGGATGAGCGACCATGCGCGGCGGCGTTCGTGCGGCCTGAGGACGACGAATGGCGTGAGGGCGAGATAGACCGCCCCGAACGCGCCGATGTTGACGAGCAGTCCGATGGGCGACGCGGGCGAGATGAGCCGGGGTACGAAGACGAGCAGCGGGCTGGCGAGCGCGGTTGCGGCGACGGGGCGCCGCATCGGTCGGAACATGTGCCAATAGGGGACGCGGAGGCACCGTGCGCCGACCCACGGCAGCGCGAGCGCGTGGAAAGTGAGGAAGATGGCGGTGAAGGACCACGCCGGCCCGGTGAAGGACCAGTCTCCGGGGAGCAGGTAGATCAGGCCCACGGCGAGAAGGGGGTTGAGGAGGCCGCCGGCGAGGACGACGGGGGCGTATCGCCGGATGTGCCCCGCGCCGTAGAGGAGCCTGATCCAACCGTCCGAGATGCCGCGGGCTGTGAAGCCGAGAACGAGGATCTGGGAGGAGAGGACGGCCCTGGTCATGCTGTCGTGTTGGAGGTGGCGGCCGACCCAGAGTCGGACGAGCGGCTCGGCGATCGCGAGGACGGCGGCGCACGCCGGGAGCGCGACGTAGGCATGGGCCCGCGTGGAGTTGCGCAGCACGGAGCTGAGTGACTTGTGATCCTCGTTGCTGCTGAGCCTGGCGCCGACGACGTCGAGGCCGTCGGTCATGCCGACGGCGAGCATTCGGATGTACGCGGTGAGCCGGACGCCGACGGAGAAGGCCGCGTTTGCGACGGTGCCGAAGAAGACGTTGACGATGATCTGGTCGAGGCGGACGTGAAGGTTGAGGGCGAGGCTCATGGCGCCGTTCCATCCGCTGGTGCCGATGACGGCGCGGATCTCCTTTCTTGAAGTGAGGGAGGGGCGGACGGCGAGGCCTCGTTCGAGCCGCGCGATGTTGGCGACCGACAGCAGGACGAAGAAGACGGCCAGGCCCGACCCGGCGAAGACGAACCAGACCAGGCCCGTTCGCGGATCGGTCGGCTTGAGAATCCAGAAGACGAGGACCGCGCCGATGAAGTAGGAGAACCGGTCCATGGAGCGGAAGAGGTTGTGCCAGATGAGCCTCTCGGAGACGAGGTGCATGTTGACCTGCGGGGCGCAGAGGACAACGACGACGGAGTACAGCCCCTGAGCGACGATGACCCATCGCGCCGCCGCGATCCAGTCCGGCTCGACGTTGAGGAGGTGGATGGCCCAGTAGAGCACGACGTAGACCGCGCCGGCGCCGAGCGCGGCCATGGCGGCGACGACAACGGCGGCGTTGTAGACGACGGGAAACCTAGATTTGTCGGGGTCGTGGTAGGCGTTGCCGAGCTCGCGGTTCATGCTCGAGCGGACGACCTCGCGGAACATATCGCCGAGGCCGATGGTCGCGCCGAGGAGGCTCCAGAGTCCGAAACCGATCTCGCCGACGCCGTCGAGGACGATGGGGACCATCGTCACGCCGAGGATGACGGTGACGAAGAGGCGTGCGTAGTTCGTGACGACGCGGACCGTGGCTCGCTTCAACTCGCTCGCCATACGCGTGGCTGCTCCTGGTCGCCGCGCCGGCCCTGAGCGTGATCAGGCGGAGTCGGGCCGGCCTTGGGGCTGAGCATAGCCCTGATCGCCGGAGGACTCGCCGTACTCCTCGCCGTAGACGTGGGCTTCCTCGTCCGCCGCGTGCCCGTCCCACGCCGCGTAGGAGGGGCTTGCGCCTCCCCAGCCGGCGGCGTCTGCGGCGGAGGCCTCAGCCCGCACCATGCCGCTGGAGCCGATCATTTTGACGAGGATCTGCATGACGAGGTAACTGCCGACGACGGAGAAGAGGAGGATGAACATGAAGACGCTGGTCTCTCCGCGCGGCATGCCGAGAACTTGTCCGAGGGCGCACCCGACGGGCAGGACGACGAAGGGCGTGTACGGGTTCTTCAGGACGAGTTCGTCAAGGAAACGGACGATCATGCCCATGAGGACGGCGTACACGATGAGCGCGTAGAACCCCCCTTCGGCGGCGGCGTGCCCGACGATGCCGGGTCCGATGGTGAGCCTGTCGCGGTTGACCTGTCGGCGCATGGCCATGTTGGCGATCTTGGTGCTGAGGGGATCGGGCTTGTCGGCCCAGACGGAGCGTGGGATGGGGAAGATGACGGCGTAGCGGATGATGAAGAGGTGCCTGTGTTCGAAGTTTTCCGGGTGGTTCTCCATGAGCCACATGCTCTTGAGCGCGGTGCCCTGGCCGTCGAGGAGCATGATCAGCCCGGACTTGACGTCGCCCTGCGACTTCATGGCCTGGACGTGCTCGGTCGCGGAGCGGTCGTGCTCCTTGGAACTGCGGACGCTGGTGTAGAGGGCGAGGGCGATGACCGGGACGGCCGCGACCGCGGTGATGGGGCCGATGATCTTGCGGACCGGCAGATACCGCCAGTGGGAGTAGTACATGCCCCAGACGAGGCCGCCGGCGACGGCGATGAGCTGTCGGCGTCCGAACGAGCCGGTGACGACGTTCGCGGCGTTGGCGAGCACGATGACGCAGACGATGGCGACGACGAGCGGGTTCATCAGCCGCGGCGCCCAGACCCAGCCCACCAGCCCGCAGGCGATGGCCGCGAAAGCGATGGCGAAGTAGTCGCCGACGACGCCGATCAGCGGGACGTAAACGACGACCTGGTGGAGCACGACGGCCGCTGCGGTGAGCACGAACGCGAGGACCAGCATCATCGGCACGCTGGGGATCACGTGGGTCGTGGGCATCCAGCGCGCGAGGGGCCTGGCGACCCATCCCTTCGCGCTCGTGAGCAGGAAAACGACAACGAAGATGGTCGACCAGACCGCGTACATGGCGGCGGTCCCGGTCAGGTCGCGCAGCATGTAGGGGCGGGTGTCCTGCGTGATGAGCGGGATTGTCGCGCTGGTCAGTTGGAAGACGATGAAGCCGAGCAGGAAGAAGTTTCGGATGCAGAGCAGGTCCTTCTTGCCGACGAGATACTCGTAGGCCATCAGTCCCGCGACGATGGCGGCGAGCAGGAGGAAATAGATCGTAAGGAGGAAGTCCATCGGAGCCCGTCTCGTCGCCCGTCCGTTCAGTCGCTCGACCGCCGCTTTGGCTCGGGGGAATGGCGTGAGCGGCGCTTGCCCGGGCATCCCACCCCCGGGGCCTCGATACTATCGGCCCGGCAGGACGGGCGACTTCGGCACGATTCGAGCCGTGCCGCCAATCTCCTCGGCACGGGCTTGTACGCGGGTCGTCCGCCGCGAGTTCGCGGTTGGGAGGCCCGAACGAGCGTCAGGCGACAGAGCCGACCCAGGCGTGGTCCGGCTCGTAGCCGGCCTCGATCAGGGCGTCTCCGAATCGGTCGCGAAAGATCTGGGCCGACTCGGGAGTGAAGTGGTTTCGCCAGTCGCCGGAGCCGCCCTTGCGGAGGAACCTCGCCCGCTCACCCTCGCGCTTCTGCCTGGTGAGGCGGGAGAAGGAGAACCGATCGACGGCCTCGCGTGCGGCCTGCTCGTCGGTGTCCTCGCCGGTCAGCAGCGACATGGCGCGAGCGAGCGTGGCGGGTCCGTCGGCGAGCAGGTCCTCGTAGCGGAGCATGACCAGCCCGCGTCGGCCGATCGGGTCCGGGCCGACGGCGCGCAGGTAGGACCGGACGTGGTCGGCCCAACCGGCGCCGCGCACGGACGGCCGGGCAGCCTCCGTTTCGAGAAAGCGGGGCAGATTCGCGCGAACGTCGGCCTTGTCCTTCAGCCCGGGGAACCACCTCGCGAGGTGCCGGGGCACGCGCGGGTTCGTTCCCTCCGGGATGTTGCGCGCCATGTAGAAGTAGAGGGACACCATGACGTCGCGCCCGTCGCGCATCGAGTAGACGCATCGCGGCATCCGCGGGGAGACGGTCGAATGGCCGTGGACGACCGCGGGGAACGCGATGGGCAGGAGGCTGAAGCGGGGGAAGGGGAGGCGCAGATAGTCGGACACGAGTTGGGCCGCCCAGGTCGTGCCGCTCTTGGGATAGCCGACGACGAAGGTGAGCGGCGCGATCGTGGGGCACCGCTGCCCGAGGAACCAGGTGACGTGCTGGGAGGCGGCACGGACCTTGATCATCGTTCGGCTGTTGCGATTCACCGACACTCTCCGCTGGTCATGCGTCCAGAGTCGCGTCCGAGCGGGACGCCGCCCGTCGATACAGGTCTTCGTACTTTTCGGCCACGGACTCGCCGTCAAGATAGCGCATCACCCACTCTCGCCCTTGACGCCCCATGCGCTCGCGACGGGCGGGGTCGTCGAGGAGGGCGGCGGTCTCGCGCGCGAAAGCCGCCGGCGTGCGTTCGGCGACGACCGCGCCTCCGCCGTCAACGAGTTCGGGCCAGATGTCCACGCCTTCGGTGGTGACGACGGGCGTGCCGCAGGCGAGGGACTCGGGGAGGACGAAACCGAAGTTCTCCTGGCTGGTGGGGAGCGCGAAGACGTCGGCGAGTTGGTAGAGGCTGAGTTTCAGGTCGCCGGTGACCATGCCGACGAAGCGGACGCGGTCCGCGACGCCGAGCGAGGCGGCGAGGGCGCGCATCCGCTCGAGGTAGGCGTTGTCTCCCGTGCCCGCGACGATGCAGCGCAGGGATCGTCCGGCGTGGGCGAGGTCCGCAACGGCGCGGATGAGGACGTCCACGCCTTTCTTGTAATGGACGCGTGAGAGGAAGAGTACGGTCGGCTCGCCGGGCGCGAGGTCGCCCGTTCCATTGGGGCCGAACCGGTCCGTGGCGAGCGCAGGCCCCGGCAGCGAGCGGTAGGGGGTGAGGTCGAACACGAGGGGTATGACGATGCCCCGGCCGCGAGGGAACCGCTTGCGTGCCTGGCGGAGTTCTCCCTCGGCGGTGCAGTGGACGAAGCGGGCGCGCTCGAGCGTGCCGCGGGCGAACGCGGCGAGGAACGCGCGTTTCTTCAGGCCGCGCTGGGACATGCACCAGTCGTCGAGCATGCCGTGGACGCTGACGACGTAGGGGGTTCCGAGGGTGTCCGCGAGCGATCCGAGTTGGGAGTTGGCCGCGTGCCATACGGCGTGGAGGTGAAGGACGTCCGCACCTTCCAGGAGGTCTCGCCAGCGGGCGAGCTGCGGCGCGGTGAAGCGGCCGAGCAGGCCCGCCGGGGCGTCGATGCGCTCGACGCGGGGGACGGCGGTCCCTGAGCGCCAGGCGTCCGGCGTGTCCGTGTCGTCGAACGTAACGACGCGAACGTCGTGTCCCGACGCGGCGGTGAGCGTGGCGAGGTCGAGGACAGCGCGGACGATGCCGCCCTCTTCGAGCCTGATGGCGCGCAGGTAATGGACGATCCTCACTTGGCGGTCTCCGGGCGGATGGCAGGTTCCGCGCGGCCTTCGAACTCGTACCGCTCCTGCAGGGCGTTGAACGCGCGGGCCATCTCGGGCGGGAGCGCGATGGGGCCGCGCTTGCGGACTCGCTCCGGGCCGACGAGCGGGAGCGCCCGGTCCAGCCACGCGCCGGGCGCGGCAACGCCGAAATGATCGCAGAGCCTCAGAAGCGAGGCGTGCGGGTCCGAGGTGAGGTCGGGATAGCGGATTTCGAGGAGGCGATCGCCGAGGGCGCCGCGCCAGCGGTCGGCCTCGCCGAGGCTGGTGAGCCACTCGTACGCGCCGCGCTGGGCGTTGGTCGTGAGCAGGTCTGCCTCTGTCGGGAAGTAGCCTCGCGCAGGCCCTTCCTCGGAGAGGGCACGCCACTTTGCGCAGTCCTCGCCCCACCACTGGTTGTAGCGGGGCTTGAAGGCCATGCGGTAGGGTTGCTCCGTCGCCAGTTGCTCGATGGATCGGCAGACGTCGATACCGTTGCGGACGATGTGGACATACCTTGCGCCGGGGGCGAGCACTTCGAGGAATCCGATGCGGGCGACATTGTGGGGCGTCTTCTCGACGACCATGGGTTTGCGGGCACGGGCACGCTCGCCCATGACGAGACGATTGAAGACGAGTTGGGCGTGGTCGGAGCGGTGCTCGGCGTCCATGAACCAGAGGCCGCGGACATGGTAGTGCAGGTTCGTGACGTCGCAGCGTCGATCGATTTGCGCCCAGTAGTGGTACGGCTCGCGGAGGTAGGCGATCTCGGGGTGGGTGGCGAAAAGCCTGCCGAGGATGGTGGTGCCCGATCGGCCGCAGGCGACAATGAAGCCCGGGGGAGGCGACGATGGGGATGCCTCGTCTGGACAGCGTGTGCGCGCCAATCGCTCGGCGCGACGGCGAATGCCGGCGAGCTTGGCGGTGCGCAGCAGCGGTCTGAGCGGTCCCATCGTGTTCACGGTAGGGCGTCTCCGGACACGCTCACGGCGGCAGGCCTTGTTCGGCTCGCTTCATCTCGCGGACTTTGAGGACGATCTGGTACTCGTAGATCGCCTGGAGGGCGCAGTAGGTCAGGCCCGGGCGGCCGTCGAGGAAGCCGCCCTGCGCGAGGTACATGTACGCGAACTTCAGCCACGGGCGGCACGGCAGCCGGAACGAGAGGTTCTTGAGTTCCAGCCGCCGGGTGTTGCGGTCGCGGCTGAGGAGGTTCGCGGGGCGGACGGGGCGCTCGCGCAGGGCCTTCATGGTCTCGTGGGCCTCGTAGGTCGAGTAGCGGTTGTGGCGTTCGAGCCACTCGCCGATGCCCTTGCTGAAGTTGTGGTGGATGAAGTGGTGGCGGAGGTAGCCGACGCCGCCGTCGATGATGGGGGCGGGGTTGGCCAGCCGCTCGAAGCGGATGTGCGGCGGCTGGAAGAAGCGCATGATGTTGCCGGGTGGCATGGCGCGGCGGAGCCACCGGCCCATGAAGTAGTTGCGTCGGCCGCAGTAGTAGGCGACGGGGTCGCCGCGCTCGCGCGAGCGTTCGCCCCGGTCCCACTCGTCGGCGATGCCCTCGATCTCGGCGCGGAGTTCGGGGGTCATGCGCTCGTCGGCGTCGAGATAGAAGACCCATCGGTGCCTGAAGGGGATGTTCTCCATGGCCCAGTTCTGGTGCGGGCCGCGGCCGTCGTAGGGGCGTTCGAACCACCGGCAGGCGCGTTCGAGGGCGATGGCCTTGGTGCGGTCGCTGGAGAGGGAGTCGAGGACGACGATGTCGTCGGCGAAAGCGACGGAGTCGAGGAGGCCGGGGAGGTTGGCCTCTTCGTTGAGGGTCTGGATGAAGATGGAGACGGGCATTGGGGGTCTTGAGTCCTGAGACTTGAGTCGTGGGTGGTGAGTCCTGAGTCTTGAGTCCTGAGTCTTGAGGTGTGAGTCTTGAGGTGTGAGGGAGTTGATTGGAGGGGCTAGTGGCGGGTTTCGGGTGGCGATCGGAGCGATGCGATCAGGCCTGCGAGGACTCTTGAGGCTTCGTTGTGTCGGGACTCCAGATCATCGGCCAGATCGGCCCGCAGGTATCCCAACCGCCGGGAGAGTCCGATGAGATAGCCGAGTTCGCGGAGCGAGCCGGAGGAGTTGTCGAGAAAACGGAGGAAGTCCTTCTCGGTGTTTCTACCGCAGCCTTCGACGATGTTGCACGGTACGGAATACGCCGCTCGCCGCATCTGTGAGGTGACTCGGAACATCTCCTCGCGGGGAAAGCCGCGCGTCGCGTCGTACACCCGCATGACGAGATCATCGGCAAGCATAAACGCTCGGAGTTTCCTGTGGTCCCTGCTCACACACAACACTCCTTCAGCCACGTCTACCTCACCCGCCGAACGCTCAAGCCTCAACCCTCAACCCTCAACCCTCAAGACTCAGGACTCAGGACTCAGGACTCAGGACTCAAGGATCAGGCCCCTTCCCGCTCTACCACTCCTCCACAATCTACAACGTACATCCCCCGCCGCCCGTCCATGGCGGAGTCGATGCAGACCTGGCGGGCGTCGCGGCTGAAGCGGGGGTGGAGGTCCACACGGACTTCGCTGTCGAGTTCGCGGGGGGTCGGGTAGCGGCCGATCTCGTAGCCGACGCTCTCGCGGCAGTCCCACAGGAACAGCGGCTGGCGCGAGCGGAGGTCGGGGTAGCCGTCCGTGACGACCCATCGCCCCGGCTCGGGGCCGGCGCGGCTGAAGGTGCAGTGGCCGTCGCAGGTGAGTTCGCCCTTGGCGAAGGGGCGCGTGCGGGCGTCCTCTTCGTCGGGGATGAGCAGGTAGGAATCGCGGACGATTCGGCTCATGAGGAAGCGCGGCTTGCCGAGGGCGTAGTAGACGGGCTTGAGCGTGCGACGGGCGGCGTTCATGGCCGCGCCGCGGAGGCCGCTCGTGCCCCCCCCCAGGAGCGCGCGACGGCCCGCCCAGGCGAGCAGCGTCGAGTCGTCGCGCCAGTCGTAGTGGCTGACCATGCCCTCGATGAGCAGGCGCAGGTCCGAGCCGTCCGTGCCGACGGTGAAGAGGCGCGACTGGAGGATGCCGTCGGGGCGGTCGAAGCGGTGCAGCAAGCAGAGCCGCGAGCCTGAGCGGTTGAACATGATGTGGTTGACGTAGTGGTGGGCGTGTTCGCCCATGGGGTTGGGGCGGTGGCCGCGCACCCCCGCGATCGAGGCGATCAGCGTCCGCTCGCCCGTGCGCAGGTCGAGCCGCCAGACGCCGTCGCCGTCCGGGGCCGGGTCGCGTGGGTTGGCGTCGTGCACGGCGGGAAGGCCGTACTCGCGTCGGAGGCGCGTGAGGCGGCCGAAGTCGAGGGTGGCGGCGTTGCGGGCATCGGGCGAGACGGCGTAGACCGGCCAGGGCAGGACGCGGACTTCGGCTCCCGAATGCTCGACGATGCGCGCGACGGGTCGGTTGTCGGCGATGTCGTTGAAGAGGATGCGTTCGCGCCCGCCGTCGTCGAGCCACTGGAGTTGCGCGCCCTGCTGCCAGTTCCAGGCGTGCGAGAGGCCGATGGCTTCGAACGAGGCGCGCTCGGTGTCGATCCATCCGACCTCGGCCGGCTCGTCGGGGCTGGGGAAGCGGTCGCAGAACCTGGCGCGGTGGGCGAGAAGTTTCGTGCCGTCGGCGGACCAGGGGCACTTGTCGTAGTAGCCGAACCAGTAGTGCCAGCCGTCGTCCGGGGAGACCTTGCGGATTGGGCGGGTGCGGTTGATCACGGCACGATCCGGACGCGGAGGGGGGGGAGGACGCGGAGGCGGCGCGGAGGGCGCGGAGTCGGATCGGGATGCGTTGGTTCAGGTGGCATGGGGCGCATGGTCCTCCGCTTGCTTCGCGTCTCCTCCGCGCTCTTCGCGTTCCGTGCCCTTGAGCACGCGGTCCTTGACGGGCTTGGCGGGCGTGCCGACGCAGACTTTCCACGCCGGCAGGTCGTGGAAGACGCTGGACCTCGCGCCGACGACCGTTCCCTCGCCGATCGTGACGCCCGGGCCGACGAAGACGTCGGCGGCGATCCAGCACGACGGGCCGATGCGGATGGGCATGGGGCGGAGCGTGAAGCGGCGGTCCTCGTGATCGTGGGTCGCGCCGCAGAGGTAGGCGTACTGGCTCACCGTGCTGTGCGCGCCGATCTCGACCGTGTCCACGCAGTAGCAGTCCACGTCGTCGGCGAGCGTGGCGTAGTCGCCCATGACGAGGTTCCACGGCCCCCAGATGCGCGCCCGAGGGCAGACCCGCGCCTTGAGCGAGACACGCGCACCGAAAAGACGCAGGATCCTCGCCCGCACGCCGTGCATCGGCCGGGGCACCCACCGGAAGATCGTCGCCTGTACGACCCCCCACGCGACGCGCCGCAGGCGGTTGCTCAGGCTGTGCGGGCTGGGCTTGTTCGAGATATCGATGCCGTTGGTCATGCCGCTGGGTGCCTCGATGCCGCGTGCCTCGGTGCCTCTCTTCAGGTCGAGCCGACGTTGACAAACGCCCGCTTCTTGATCGCCCTCGCGGGCTGGCCGGCCGCGACCGTCCAGGCCGGCAGCGTGCCGCCCTCGACGACCGAGCGAGCGCCGACGACGGTGCCCGCGCGGAGCCGCGTGCCGGGCAGCGCGAGCGCATCGGCGGCGAGCCAGCAGTCATCCTCGAAGACGACATCGGCGCGACGGACGGGGTGGCCCGGGGCGGCCGGGTCGCGTGCCTCGGTCGTCACGATGGCGAGTTGGCTGACGACGCAGCGGTCGCCGATCGTGATCCGTCCCCCCCCTCGCAACGCGGCGCGGTCGCCGATGACGGTGAGCGAGCCGACGGAGAGGAGCCACGGGCGGTCGATGGCGACGCTGCGCCGGACCTTCATGTTCGGGGCGAGGCGCGCGCCGAAGGCGCGCAGCACCATGCGCCGCCAGCCGTTGGCGACGTGCGGCGAGAGCCTGAAGGCCCATCGCCCGATCGTGCGCCAGAGGAAGACTCTCACGGCGCGTCTCCGTCGGCGTCGGGGTCGAACGGGCGGGCGGGGTTGCCGCGGAGCCGGGTGTCGGGGGGGGCGGACTTGTAGACGCTGGCACGCGGGGCCACGCGGCAGCGGTCGCCGAGTTCGACGCCGGGGCCGATGTAGGCGTCGAGGCCGATGAAGCAGCCGCGTCCGATGGTGATGGGTGGTTTGAGGAGGGGGAAGCGGGAGTCGGTCATGTCGTGGGTGCCGGCGCAGAGGTGGGCGCGGTAGTCGATGACGGTGTCGTCGCCGATGGTGATGGGGCCGAGGCAGTAGAGGATGACGCGGTCTGCGACCTGGACGCGGTCGCCGCAGCGGATGTTCCAGGGGATGGCGATGTCGACGCCCGACCCGAAGGAGCAGCCCCGCCCCACCCGGCCGCCGAAGAGGCGGATGAGCGCGGCTCGGGCCGGAGGGAGGAGTTCCCACAGGACTCGGGCGACCGTCCCCCACACAGCCCGAACAAGTTTCTGCTTCGGCGTCCAGACCGACCGGCGTGCCGGTGGCGGCGCGGCCGGCGTGGGGCCGGTCGGGGCGTCGGGTGGGTCCTGGGCCGCGGTTGGGGTCATCGTGTCTCCGGATGCGGCGGCGTGCGGGTGCGGAAGGCCACCCGCACTACGCCCGCTGAGCGTGGGCCGATCGTGTGCAAGCCACAACAGTATCGGCAGGGGTCTGCCGATGGTGAGACCATGCGGCCCGGGCCTATCGTGCCAGCCTTCGCGGGAGGCCGACAGGAGACGGGTGGGATCGGCATGGACCCGACGAAAACCCTTGAAAACCTCGCGAGGAGGCTTCTGCCTCCCGCAGCGGCCCGGGCGGCCAAGCGCGTCGCCGTCTGGCCCCGATACTGGGCGCAGCGTTCGGCCTGCCGACGCGGGTACAGGCGATACGGGTCGCGGTATCCCCATCCGGTGCTGTTCGTGGCGGGCCTGCCCAAGAGCGGGACGACGTGGCTGGAGAAGATGCTCTCGTCGTTCCCGGGCTATCACGAACTGCTGATCCCCGAAGTGGCGGCGCACGAGTTGCGGACGGGGGGGAGCCACGACTTCGAGTTGCCGGACGGCATGTTCGAGCGGTTCGGCGGCATGCTCGTGCTGACGAAGATGCACGCGCACGGCTCGGCGCACAACGCGGGCGTGCTGAAGCGGGCCGGCGTGCCGTACGTGGTGCTGTACCGCGACCTGCGTGACGTGGCGGTGAGCAACTATTTCTACGTTCGGAACACGCCCTGGCACCCGGAATACCCGCTGTACGCGCCGCTGCCGTTGCAGGAGGGGCTGCGGGTGTTCTCGGAGCGGACGCTGCCGGCGTACGCCGCGTGGGTGCGCTCGTGGCGGGACAACCGCGACGAGTCCGCGAGCCTGATGCTGCGGTACGAGGACATGCTGGCGGACGCGCGCGGATCGGTGTTGCGCATCGCGACGCTGTTCGGCCTGGACGATTCGCCGGAGACGATCACGCGGATCGTGGAGGAGCACTCGTTCGAGCGCATGAGCGGGGGCCGGGAGCGGGGGCAGGACGACGCGAGGGCGTTCGTTCGCAAGGGGGTCGCCGGGGACTGGCGGAACCACTTCGACGACGCGCTGCGCCGGACGTACAAGGCGACGATCGGCGAGTTCCTGGTCGAGTTCGGGTACGAGGCGACGACGGATTGGTGAGCGGCGCGGGGCGGGCCTCTATACTCGCCCCCTTCCCGCGACGGAGAGACCAAGGCATGAGCACGCCGCGCAAGATCCTGTTCGTCTGCCAGGTGTTCTACCCGGACACGACGTCGACGAGCCAGTTGTTCACCAGCATGTTCGCGGAGATGGTGAAGGAGGGGCACGACATCACGGCGCTCTGCGCCTTCCCCAGCGGTCGGGAGGGACGCGGGCGCAAGCTCCCGCGGTTCGAGGTCTACAAGGGCATCAAGATCCGTCGGCTCGGGTTCCGGATCGACCACAAGAAATCGCACTTCTCGCGGGCGATGTCGTACCTGGGGTTCATGATCCCCGCGCTCTGCCGCCTGCTGTTCGTGCCCAAGTCCACGATCGTGTTCGGGGTGACGAACCCCCCGTTCCTGGCGCAGGGGCTGTACCTGATCTCGCTGCTGCGTGGGCTGAAGTACCAGTACATGGTGCTGGACGCCTATCCCGAGTCGCTCATCGCGCTGGGGATGAGCGAGCGGTCGTTCGTGGCGCGCGTCTGGACGTGGCTCAACAAGATCGCCTACCGCCGCGCCGAAAAGATGATCGTGCTCGGCCGCGACATGACGACGCTGCTCGTCAACCGCTACGGCATCGACGAGAAGAAGTCCATCGTCTACATCCCGCACTGGAGCGCGGTCGAGGCGCCCGACCCGCTGCCGATCGAGAAGAGCGCGATGGTGGACCGGCTGGGGCTGCGCGGCAAGTTCATCGTGCAGTACTCGGGCAACATGGGCATGTGGCACGACATGGACTCGTTCGTGCGCGCCGCCAAACAGATCGAGGACGACCCCTCGATCCACTTCCTGTTCATCGGCGAGGGGGCGCGTCGGACGGCGGCGGTGCGCCTGGCCGAGGACCTCGACTGCACGAACATCACGTGGCACGATTTCGTGCCGCTGGAGCAGGTGCGCGAGAGCCTGTCGAGTTGCCACGTCGCGCTGATCTCGCTGCGGGCGGGGTTCGAGGGGATCGCGGTGCCGAGCAAGTTGTACGGCATCCTGATGAGCGGCCGCGCGGTGCTGGCGCAGACGCCCCTCGAGTCCGAGACGGCCTACACCCTCGCCGAGTGCGACTGCGGCGTCACGGTCGCGCCGGGCGACACCGAGGGCCTGGTGCGGGCGATCCGCGAGATGGCGGCGGACCGGGGGCGCACGGCCGAGATGGGCCGAAAGGCGTTCAGGGCGTACAAGGAGAAGTACACGCAGGCGCAGGCGATCGAGGCGTTCTCGGATCTCTGGGGGTTGGACATGAGAAAGCAACCCGCCGCGCCGCCGAACGCCGCCGAGACCGCCGCCTGACGCCCACGGACGCCCACCATGACCCGGCCCGAGACGCGCCCCCCGCTCCGCGTGCTGATCGTCACCGAGGACGATCCGCTCTATGTCGTCCGGTTCTTCGAGGTCTTCTTCGCGGAGTGTCCGCGCGACCGCATCGACCTCGTCGGGATCACGGTGAGCGAGGCGTTCCACGAGCCGATGCACAGGACCGCGCTGCGCATGTGGCGGTTTTACGGCCCGACGGACTTCGTGCGCCTGTGCTTCCGGTTCGCGCTGGCGAAGGTGAAGGGACGGAACATCGCGGCCCTCGCCCGCGGGGCGGGCGTGCCGATCGTGCCGACGGCGTCGGTGAACGACCCGGCGTACGTCGCCCGCGTGCGCGACGAGTTGACGCCGGACGTGATCGTCTCGGTCGCCGCGCCGGAGATCTTCCGCAGGGACATCCTGGGCGCGGCGAGGCTGGCGTGCATCAACATCCACTCGGGGCGGCTGCCGGTGTACCGCGGCATGATGCCGAACTTCTGGCAGTTGCTCCACGGGGAGCGGGCGGCCGTCGTGACCGTCCACGAGATGGCGGAAAAACTCGACGCGGGCGGCGTCATCGACACGCTCGAGTTCCCGCTGCGCGAGCGCGACTCGCTGGACCGCGTCATCACCGGCACGAAGCGCGAGGGGGCGCGGCTGATGATCCGCGTGCTGGAGCGCTTCCACGCCGGGCCGGTCGCGGCCGCGCCGCTCGACATGTCCAGGAAGAAGTACTTCTCGTTCCCGAAACCGGGCGACGTGAGGGCGTTCAGGAAGCGGGGCCATAGGATGCTGTAGCAGGGATGAGGCGCCAGGCACAGGGCACCAGGGAAGGACGGACCTGGTGCCCCGTGCCCGATGCCTGACGCTCCGGCGGCCATGTCGATCGACGTCGAGGACTGGTTCCAGGTCGAGAACCTGAGGGCCGTCGTCGGGCGCGACACCTGGGACGAGCGGGAACTGCGCGTCGAGCGGAACACGGACCGCATGCTCGAACTGATGGCGGAGCGCGGCGTGCGCTGCACGTGCTTCATCCTCGGGTGGGTCGCCGACAGGTGCCCGGACCTGATCCGGCGGATCGCCGCGGCGGGGCACGAGATCGCCAGCCACGGGTACGGGCACGACCTGATCTACTCGCTGACGCCGGAGCAGTTCCGAGAGGACGTGCGCCGGGCGAAGAGGCTGACCGAGGACCTGACGGGGGCGAGCGTGCGGGGGTACCGCGCGCCGTCGTTCTCGATCACCGACTGGGCCATCGACATCCTGCACGAGGAGGGGTTCGCGTACGACTCGTCGGCCTTCCCGACGGTGGCGCACGACCGCTACGGGAAACTCTCCGGCATGGACGCGGGCGAGCCGATCGCGGAGATCCGGCCGGGGTTCCACGAGGTGTGCGTCTCGACGCTGCAACTGGGGCGGCGCGGGCTGCCGTGGGCGGGGGGGGGGTACTTCCGGCTCATCCCGTACCCGGTCTTCAGGCGCGGCGTGCGCCGGATTCTGCGGTCGGGGACGCCGTACGTGTTCTACATCCACCCGTGGGAGATCGACCCCGGCCAGCCGCGGATGACCGGCCTGCGCCGCTCGCACGCGTTCCGGCACTACAACAACCTGGGACGGTGCGAGTCGCGGTTCGCGTCGCTGCTGTCGGAGTTCGCGTGGACGACGGTGGGGGAGTTGCTGCACGCGGCGGTCCCCTCCAACGAGCCGCGACCGTAAGGGAGCGGGTGCTCGCACGCCGAGCGTCAATCCTCCCGCTCCCCGAACGCAACGGGCTCATCGCGGAAGAATCACGACGTCCGCCGCGTCGATCGTGAGCCGCACGTCCGAGGAGCCGGGGGGCGACGGGGGGGGGTTCAGTTCGGCGGCCTTCACCCGCGCGCCGCCGGTGAGTTCCAGCGTGTGCTGCGCGATCTCGCCGAGGTAGACGGTGTCGAGACGGCGGGCGGAGAGGGAAGAGTCCTGAGACCTGAGTCCTGAGTCTTGAGGCTTGAGTCCTGAGACCTGAGACCTGAGTCTTGAGTCCTGAGGAGGGGAGATCAGGCGGATGGCTTCGGGGCGGATGCTGAGCGTGACGCGCGCGGCCGGCGCGGGGCGGTCGCTCCCCGCGCCGTCGTCCGCGATGAAGGCGGCGAGGTCGCCCGCCGGCGTGCGCAGGCGGGCCAGACCCCCCTCGACGCCGAGGACCTCGGCCTCGAGAAAGTTGGTCTCGCCAAGAAACTCGGCCACGAACCGCGAGCGCGGGCGGCGGTAAAGGTCCGCCGGCGCGCCGAGTTGCACCACCCGCCCCGCGTCCATGATGGCGACGCGGTCGGCCATGCTCAGCGCCTCCTTCTGGTCGTGCGTGACGTACACGGTGGTCAGGCCCGCCTGCTTGCAGACGCGCCGGATCTCGGCCCGCAGTTCGATGCGGAGTTTGGCGTCGAGGTTCGAGAGCGGCTCGTCCAGCAGCAGCACGTCCGGACGCACGACCAGGGCGCGGGCCAGCGCGACCCGTTGCTGCTGGCCCCCCGACAACTGCGCGGGCTTGCGCTTCGCGTAGTCGCCCATGCGCACGGCGTCGAGCGCCTCGCGCACGCGCGCCGACCGCTCGGGGGGCGGGACGCGCCGCACTCCCAGCCCGAACGCCACGTTCTGCTCCACCGTCATGTGCGGCCAGAGGGCGTACGACTGGAACACCATCCCGGTGTTCCGCTTGTTCGGCGCCAGCCGCGTGACGTCGCGGAAGGAGAGTGGGGGGGTGGCGGCCGGCGGATGCGCGGGGGCGGGCGATGACGCGAACGCGATCGTCCCGGCCGTCGGCTGGATGAAGCCCGCGATCATGCGCAGGAGCGTTGTCTTGCCGCAGCCGGAGGGGCCGAGGAGGAAGAAGAGTTCTCCCGGCTCGATGTCGAGGGAGACGCCGTCCACGGCCCGGGTGCGCGGCGCGCGGGCGACGGCCGGGAACTCCTTGACCAGGCCGGCGATGCGGATGGCGGTGGTCATGGGGAGGGAGGGTAGCGGAGGAGGCCGGAAGCCGGAGGAGGCGAGGGGAAAGTGAAGATGGCATGGAGCAGAGGGGCACATGGCGGATCGAGAGGCGTCGGTCGGGGATCGTGGGATGGTGGTAGGATGGCGGCATGAGGCGGGCAGGCAGCGCGGCCGGCGAGATCGGGCGTTTACAGAAGTTTCGCGCCCGACGCGAGCCGGGGATCGCGGTTGGCGTGGCCGCCCGGGCGGTGGCCGAGGGGCTGGAGCGCGAGCACAGGCTCACGGGCGGGCTGGCGGGGGCGTGGGCCGCGCTCTGCCCGGCAGAACTCGCCGAGCGGTCGCGCGTCGTCCGCTTCGCCGCGGGCGTGGTGACGGTCGAGGTCGCGGACGGGGCGACGCGTTTCCGCCTGGACCGCTGGCTGCGCTCCGGCGGGCGGGCTGCGCTCCAGGCCCGCGCAGGGGGGGGGATACGGCGGGTGGTGATGCGGGTGGGCGGAGAGCAAAGGGCAAATAGCAAATAGCAAATGGCAAAGAGCAACGAGCGGAGGACCGGGGGTTGCGCCGCGCGGTAGACTGGCAGCGGGGGTGCAGCAAGACCCGCAATCCGTACGAGCACTTTCGCGGTCGGGAGTTGACGCTCAACGACCATCTCGCCATCGACCGCACCGTCCTCTCCAACGAGCGGACGCTGCTGGCTTACGGGCGCACCGCCCTGGCCATGCTCATCATCGGCGGCTCGTGCATCAAGTTCTTCGACTCCGTCTGGATGCGGGCGCTCGGCGTGCCGTTCGTCGTCGGGAGCGACGACGACACGCCGAGCAGCCCCTCGGCGACAAGCCCCGCCGCGCCGGTCGTCTCCATCGCCTCGCCGACGGGGGTCATCGCACCGAGGAGAGTGATGACGGGCCAGTCGATCGCCTCGTAGGCTTCGCGCAGCGTGAGCAGCCTCCCGAGCAGCATGGCGCACGCGCTGGCCGCGATCTCCACGGGCGAAAGCCCGAGCACCGTCGCCAGGATGCCGGCGGCAAAGAGAGTGATCGCCAGCAGCATCACCATCGCGACAAGGTCGTACCGCCACCGCCCCCAGACGAACAGCGCCACCAGCAGGCCGGCGCCGAGGATCACCTGGTCGACCATGCCCCGCCCTCACGCCCGGCCTCGCGCACGACGGGCCGCGCCGCGCACGGTCTACAGCGCGGCGCGCCGACGCCGAGCGTCACGACCCGCGCGCGGGCGGCCTGGGCTGCGGCGTCGCGGGCGGCGGCGCCGAGCCGTCTGCGCCGTCGTCGGTTACGCGACCGAGCGCGCCGGGGAGTTCGATCCCCGCCTGCTTCGCCAGTTCGTGCACCGGAGGCAGCGAGCCGATGAGGCCGGAGAGGAAGTCGGCCGTCGCGCCGCGCGCGCCCGCGCCGTTCTTCGACTCGACGCCGCGGCCCGAGTCCCAGACGGTGATCTTGTCGATCTTCAGGTTCTGCACCGCCTTGACCTGTTCGGCGACGAGTTCCGGCAGTTTCTCGATGAGCAGCAGGGTCGGCGCGACCTGCGGGTGCTGCGAGCACGCCTCCACGAGTTGCCGGTAGCCGTCCGCCTTCGCCTCCAGCACCTTGCGCACGCCCTCGGCCTCGGCGATGTACCGCGCCAGGATCGCGTCGGCCTCGCCACGAGCCTCGCGCCGCGTCTTCTCGGCCTCCGCCTCCGCTGCGATCTCGATGCGCTTCTTCTCGATCTCCTGCGGCGCGAGTTCGTCCTTGGCCAGGCGTGCCAGTTCCTGCTCGCGCTCGGCCGCAAGGATGGCCTCGGCGGCCTTGGCGGACGCGACGTCCGCGCGCCGGCGGGCCTCGGCGCGGATCTCCGCGAGTTTCGCGTTGCTCTCCGCGACCTGCGCCGAGGACGTGTTCTCGCCCTCGACCGCCCGGGCCTCGGCCTCGGCCACGCGGATGCGTTGCTCCTGCTCGGCCCGCTTCTTGGCGGCGACCGTCTCCGCCTCGCGCTCGGCCGCGGCGATCTCCTGGTCGCGCTTCGCCTCGACCTCGCCCGTCACCGCCTGGGCCTCCATGGCCGCGACGGCGACGCGCTGCTTCTGCTCCGCGTCCTTCTGTCCCTGCTCGGCCAGGGCGTGCTCCTGGGCGACGCGCACGTTCCGCTCGCGCACGGCCGCGGCCTCGCCGATCGCGCCCGTGCGGTCCTGCTCGGCGACCTCGACCTTGGCGCGGTTGATGGCCTCGGCGGCGGCACGCTTGCCGATGGCGACGATGTAGCCCGACTCGTCCGTGATGTCGCGGATGTTCACGTTGATGAGTTCGAGGCCGATCTTGTTGATCTCCTGGCCCACGTTCTCGTTGATGTGGTTCATGAACTTCTCGCGGTCCTTGTTGATCTCCTCGATCGTCAGGGTCGCGATGACGAGGCGCAACTGGCCCAGGATGATGTCCTGCGCCTGCTCGCGGATCGCCTGCGTCGGCAGCATCAGCAGGCGTTCGGCCGCGTTGTTCATGAGCACGGGGTCGGTCGAGATGCCGACCGTGAAGGTCGAGGGCACGTCCACGCGGATGTTGTTCAGCGAGAGCGCGCCCTGGAGCGGGATGTCGATCACGATCGGTTCCAGCGAGAGGTAGGCGTAGTCCTGGATGAGCGGGATGACGAACGCCCCGCCGCCGTGGAGGCACTTGGCCGCCCGCTGCGCCCCGACCTTGCCGTAGATGACGAGGATGCGGTTGGAGGGGCATCGCTTGTACTGCTTGACGATCATCACCGTCACGAACAGCAGGATCATCAGCACCGCGCCGACGATCCCGAGCGCGAGCATCGGGCTTGAGCCGCCCTGGCCTTGCCCCAGCGTGAGGATGAGCGATTGGTTCACGTTCCCGTCTCCCGTGGCCGCGTGCGGTCAGTCCGCGCGCGCGACCGTCAAGGTGTTGTCCTCGTTCACGCGGGTCACGCGGACGCGCGTGCCCGTGGGCAGTTCCTCGCCCTCGGTGGTGGCGGTGTAGGTGCGCTGGCGCTGGTCGAGCACCACGCGCACCTGCCCGCGCCCTTCGCCGCGCGCGGGGACGGTGAGGTAGACGTCGCCCTCGTGCCCCAGCGCGGTGCCGATCGCCACGTTGCCGCTCGCTTCGAGGTCGTACATCCCCTTGAGCAGCACGGCGAGCAGCCACACCATCGCCGCCCCGCCGACCGCCGCGAGCAGCAGGCTCGTCGGCATCGACCACGCGAAGCCCTTGAGCGACGCCAGCCCGGCCCACCCGAATCCCATCGCGAACGCCGTCGCCGACTGGATCGACAGCACCTCGAACGCCTTGCCGGGGTCGCCGTGGGCGTCGGAGATGTCCACGTCGCCCAGTTCCGCCCCGCCCCCGCCGACGAGCATCAGCCCGAGCCGGAGCGCGAAGACGATCGTGCCGACCAGGGCCGGGATGGTGAACCAGACTGCGCTGCCCGTGAACAGCAGGTCGATCATGCGACCCCCCTTGCGGCCGGTCGGCCCCCGCGGCCGTGCTCGATCCAGTGTAATGGAACCCGCCCTACGCCGTGTGATTCGGCAAGGGGCCGTCAGGGTTTCGGCATGGGGGTTCGACCTCGGCCGGGGCTTACGCCGCCAGGTCGATGTCGTCGTCGTCCGCCGCGCCTGGCAGTCCCCACTTGTCCTTCGGCAGGTGCCGGTGGTGGACGTGGATGACCCGGGCCAGTTGGCGGCCGAAGAGTTCGGCGATCGTGCCCAGCAGGCGCACGGCGTCGGCGTTGAAGCCCGTGCGCCGCTCGCGGAAGAGGGCGACGACTGCGAGGCACTCGCCGTCCTGCCGGCACGAGATGCAGGCGAGGGCGTTGCCGGCGATCCAGTCCGCGTCGTCGCCGAGGCGGGCGTGCAGGTCGTCCTCGCCCGCCATGAGTTCGACCTTCTCGCTCCGCTCGAAGCGCGGGGCGATGACGCCGGCGAGATGCTCGAGCAGGACTTCGGTGGAGTCTCGCGGGCAGTCGTAGTTCACGTATGCCCCGAGCGAGTAGTCGCCGCTGGTTGAGGGGAGGTAGACCGCCGCGTTGGTCGGCCCGATCTTGGCGAGGATGAACTCGAGCGCCGTGCGCAGCAGCGTTTCGAGGTCGAGTTCCTGGCGGACGAGGCTGTTGAACTCGGCCGCCTCGCCCACGTGGGAGATCTGCTCGCTCAGTTCCTGGTACGCCCCGGCCAGATCGTCGCACAGCGAGCCGACCTGCGAGGCCATGCCCTCGCGTGCGTCGTTGAGTTCTCGGCAGGCGTTGGCGAGGCGACGCAGGCGGTCGGCCCGATCGCGGGCGGCCCGCGCGCGCCGCAGCGACGCCGCGATGCGCTCGCGCAGTTCCGCCGGTCCGAGGTTGCCGACGATCAGGTCGAGCGCGCCGGCCCGCATCGCGCGCACGGCGTCGTCGAGCGAGGCCGACCCGGCCAGCATCACCGTCCCGAGCGATTCGTCGATCTCGGTCAGCGCGCGGGAGAGTTCGTACCCCGCGCCGCCCGGAAGGTCGGCCGGGATGATGGCGAGATCGAAGCGGCTCGTCGCCGCCGCCGCGAGGGCGTCCGCGATCGAATCGGCGTGTTCGCAGCAGGTCGTCCCGCAGGCCAGGACCGCGGCCAGCCGCTGCCGCTCACCGGCGTCGATGGACACGATGAGCAGCCGGGCGTCGGCGTCGGCCAGGCTCGCTTCCGCGCCCGCGCCGATGGGGGTCGTCGGCAGACGCTGCGCCCGCGGGGCGCGCCCGGGGGCGTCCGATCGTCCTGGCTGGTCCGGGATCGCGCTCACGCGGCCATGCTCCCTTCCCCGGCTGAAACGCGAGGCAGCGGCAGGGCGATCGTGGCGGTCGTCCCGTGGCCCGGCTCACTCCGCAGGGCGATCTCCCCGCCGTGAATCTCGACGATCCGACGCGCGCGGGTCAGCCCCAGGCCGGCCTGACGACCGGCGGGCTTCTCGCTGAAGAACGGGTCGAACGCGTGATGCGCAGCCTTTGCCGACATGCCTGGCCCCTGATCGACGATCCGCACCAACAGTCGGCTATCGACGGCGTCGGTTTGAGCCTGAACCAGGATCGGACCGCCGGGTGCGGCTTCGACGGCGTTGCAGAAGATCTCGGCCAAGGCCCGCACCAGCAGTTCTCGGTCGGCGTCGATCTCGCCGGGCGCGTCGCCGAGGTCGATCTCGACCTCGGGCCGAACACCCGTTCGGCGGTGCGCCTCGTCGATCGCGGCGTCGATCACGCCGCGCAGCGTGACCCGCTCGATCGCCGGCTCGGGCGGCGAGGCGAGCAGGTGCAGCGCGGTGATCATGTCGCTCAGTTCGCCGGCCGCCTGCGCGATCGCCTGCGCCGAGGCGCGGTCCGCGTCGTCCTTCAGGCGGCGCGCGAGCAACTGGCTGCGCCCGCTGATGACCGTGAGCGGGTTGTTCATCTCGTGGGCCGCCCCGGCCGTTACCTCGCCGAGTCGCGCCAGCGCCTCGGTCTGCGCGAGGCGGTCGCGCGCCTCGACCAGCGAGCGGTTCACCTCGGCGAGTTGCTCGCTGATGCGCTGGGCCTGCTCGTGGCGGGCGGCGGCGTCGAGCGCGGCCGCCCACGTCGCGAGCAGCGCGTCGGCGGGCGCCAGATCGCCCGCGGCGGGCGGATCGTCGGAGAGCAGCAGGCAGACCTGCGCCGCGCCGGCGCCGCGCTGCACGCGCACGGCGGTGCTCGGCTGCGCGCGCAGGCCCGTCGCGTCCAGCGTCCCCGAGGGGAGCGGCGGCACCGTGCCCCCGCCCGCGGCGATCGACGCGCTCAGTTTCGCGGACAAGTCGCGGGGCACGGCGACGGCGTGCTCGACGCGCCCTTCCGGGCCGAAGCGGACGGCGAGCCAGGGTTCGCCTTCGTGGCGGCGCAGCAGCGCGCTCCAGCGCGCCGGGCCGAGCGTGCGCGCGGCGGAGCGCGCGATCGCGCCGATGGTCTCGATCGTGCCGCGGGCCGCGTCGTGGTCGGCGAGAAAGGCCTCGATGCAGTCGAGCGCGGCGGCGGAGCGCTTCGCCTGCCTGGCGCGGCGGTCCGCGGCGGCGTACAGGTCACCGAGGCGGCGGTTCGCGTTCGCGATCGACTGCAAGAGCAGTTGCGGCGTCGGGCGCGCGTCCAGCCCGAGCACCTGGAAACGCTGCGCCGCCGCTTCGTGCAGGTGCGCGGCAACGTGGTCGATCGCGGCGGCGTCGAGGCCCGCCTGCTCGCAGACCGAGAGCGACGAGGGCGACGGGCCGAAGTCGCCAGACCAGCCGATGTGCATCTCGCGGCAGAGTGCCTTGGCGAGCGTGACCAGCCCGATCAGGTCGCGGGGCGAATCCGCGGGCAGCGACGAGAGCGGCTGCGCGTGCAGCCACATCACGTCGCGCAGTTCGTCCGGCAGGCCCCAGCGCTCGGCGATGCGCCGGCCCGCCGTGTGGTGGTCGATGCCGATCACCGTGCGCTCCACCGCCGCGCTGTCGCACCCGCGCTTCTGCGCCACCAGCACCACGCGCTGGTACGCCTCGGGCAGCACCAGGTCGAGGGCGAGTTTGCCCACGCCGTGCAGCACGCCCGCGGTGAACGCTTCGTCCGGGCGAACGCCGAGTTTGCGGTAGCGGTGCGCGAACAGTTCGGCGGCGCAGGCGACGCCCAGCGCGTGCTTCCAGAATCCCTCGCGGTCGAAGGCCTCCGAGCCGCCCGCGTCCCCACGGCGCGGGCCGCCCCGACCGCTCATCAGGTCGTAGACGCTCACGCTCAGGACCGAGGACTGCACCGCCTCCAGCCCGAGCATGATGATGGCGCGCCGGACGGTGGTCACGCGATCGCCCAGGCCGTGGGCGGCCTTCCGGCACAGGCCGAGGATGCGCGCCGTCAGCGCGGGGTCGGACTCGAGCAGGGTGACGATCTCGTCGAGGTCGGCGTCGTCCGCGCTCCCGACCGCGAGCAGCCGCGTGGCGACGGGCGAGAGGGTCGGCAGCGCGTCCACCTGCTGGAGCACCAGTTCGGCGTGGCGGGCGCGGGATGGATCGGCGGCCTGGTCGATCACGGGGCTACACGTCGGTGTGTTCGAGGCCCAGCAGCGACGCGATGCGCTCCATCAGCGCGCCGACGTCGAACGGCTTCTTCACGAACTCGTCCGCGCCGGCGTGGCGGAGCGCGGCCACCTCGTCCTGGTTCACCACGCCGCTCACGCAGATGATCCGCGTGCCCTCGAGGTCGGGCTTCTCGCGGATGCGCTTGCACACGACGTTCCCGTTCACGTCCGGGAGCATGTAGTCCAGGATCAGCACGTGCGGCCTGAAACTCTCGGTGAGCATCCCCGCGTCGTAGCCCGTCGCGGCGGTCCGCAGTTCGAAACGCTCGTCGCCCCCCAGAACGTCGCGGAACAGTTCGAGGATGCGCTCGTCGTCGTCCACGACCAGCACGCGCTTGCGGGCGCCCTCCAGCGCGTCGGTCGGGATGTTGTTCGCCCGCATGAAACGGATCAGTTCGTCGCGCGGGATGCGCCGGAACTTCGAGCCGGGGACCCGGAAGCCCGAGAGCCGGCCCGAGTCGAAGCAGCGGATGATCGTCTGCTGGCTGACCTTGCAGACCTCGGCGGCCTCGCCGGTGGTGAAGATCTTCTTCTCCGCCCAGGTCTGCTGGCCGTTGTCGATGCTCATGGCTGCCGTCCCTGCCCTGGGCGCGGGTCGGCCGTCCCTGGCCGCCGACGCGCGGAACCCCGCGCGACGACCCTGCGCTCCTGCTGCATCGGCGCGCAGACACCCCAACTTCACGCCAACCCATAACCGCAATCATGTCAACGAGCGCACCAACGAGCCGCGACCGTCAGGGAGCGGTTCTCCCAGATTCTCGGCAAGGTCCGATTACTCGCCCGCCCTCCCCCGAGCGCGCCAAAGCCGCACAGCCTCCGGCTCGCGGGCGTAGATCGGCAGCAACCGCGAGGGATCGACGCTCTCCCGCCCCGCCGCGGTTCGCAGCAGGCACGACGCGCCGAGCACGAGCGGCTCGACCGAGATGCCGGAAGCCGACGCCATCTCCCGCATCGACTCGGGAAGGAACCCGTCGCCGATCAGGCGCGGCAGTCCCAGCACGCCCACGCCCTCGGCGTCGAGCACGCGCCCGGCGGCGGTGGGGCGGCCCTGGGAGTCGAACGGGGTCACGAAGGCGTGCTCGCCCTTGGAGGCGAGCGCGACGGCGAACGGTCGCCCGTCGCGGGCCGCCGCGCACGCCGCGACCTCCGCCGTCGGCACGCCGATGCACGCCGCGCCGGTCGCCTCGGCGATGAACCGCGCGGTGGTGACGGCGATGCGAAGCCCGGTGTACCCGCCCGGCCCGATCGACACCACGGCCGCCCCCAGGTCCGCCGGCCGCACGCCCGCCGCGCGGCAGACGCGGTCGATCGCCGGCATCAGGTCGTCGTCGTGCCGCCGCGCGGGCGAGAGGCGCTCGACGAACGCCGCCCCGCCGCCGATCGCGCCGACGCCGACCTCCGCCGGGTACGCCGACGGGTTGCTTGTCTCGATGGCGAGGGCGAGAGGGGGGCTAGTCATCGGAATCGATCAGCCGTGCCACCAACTCCGGCTGTCCCGAGGCGAAGTCGATGCAAGGAGTGGGCGTCGTTCGCACAACGCACCGAGATCGCAAAGCCGATCTCGGTGGCACACAGCCGGACACGATCCTGCCAAGGCTCAGGCGACACGGACAAGCTCCCGCTCGATCCTGGCGCGGAACGCGGGACGAAGCCCGGGATGGTCGTACACCACGTCGACTGCTAGGCCGAGGGCGTCTTCGAGAACCGTCTGGACGTGCGCCAGCGTGAACAGCGAGACCCGGGCGCCGGGATCAAACCCCACGAGCACGTCCACGTCGCTTGACTCGCGCGCATCGCCCCGGGCAGCGGACCCGAAGACCGCCAGCGAACGAACGCCGCACTCTCGCGACAACGCGGGCAGGACGGCACGAAGCCGGGCCAGAATGTCCTCAAGCGGCGGCATCTTGTGATTCTAAGCGACTCGACCCCCGCTCGCACCCCGCCTAGTCATCCGCCCGCCGCCGCCGCTTCACCTCGCCGCGCCGCTTCTTCGCCGCGATCCGGCGCTCGACCGATCCCTTCGTCGGCTTCGTCGCCCGGCGCGGCTTCGGGGCGCGCAGCGACCGCTCGACCAGTTCGCTCAGACGCTCCACGCACGCCGCCCGGTTGCGACCCTGCGAGCGGTATTCATCCGCGGCGATGACGAGTTCGCCCTTCTCTTCCGCGAGATGGCGTGAGGCCAGACGCCGCAGTCGGCCCCGCGCCCCCGGCGGCAGCGGCAGGTCGTCCAGCCGAACCCGCAGCACGGCCCGGGTCGCCCGCTTGTTGACGTTCTGGCCCCCCGGGCCGGAACTCGAGACGAACGTGAACCGCAGCACGCCCGGCCGCACTGACACCCCCGGCGCGAGCCGCACCAGATTGCCGGCATCGGGCGCGTCATCACCCGGGGCATCATGTGGGGTCAATTCGGGCATCGCACGTTCTCATCGGCTGCCGCCCACGCTACGCTCCCAGCTCCTCCCAAGACCGGACCCATCCCATGGCCACTCCCGCACGAGTCCTGCTGCTCGCCGCCCTCGCCGCGGCCTCCCCGCTCGCCCACGCCCAGGACGAGACCCCTCTCGGCGGCACCGACGACTGGACCGTCCGCTTCGAGCCGGCCGTCTGGTTCGTGGGAGCGTCCGGCGACCTGCGCCTGCCGGGGACGGAGGCCGCGGGCAACGGCCAGAAACTGGACGTGGGCGACCTGAACCTCGACAGCCCCCGGGCCAGCCCCTTCGGCGAACTGCACCTGAAGCGCGGGCCTTGGCGGATCACCCTCTCCGCGCTCGCGTTCTCGACCGGCGACCGCGACTTCGCCGCCGAGGGGCCTGGCCAACTCGGCCCCATCGCCTACGACGCCGGGGACGTGCTCGACCTCTCGATGGAGTACGTGACGTTCGCGGCAACGGGGGGGTACGAGTTTCTGACCGCCGAGCGAGGCTCGACCGACGACGGCGGCGTGAAGGTGCGGTCGCGGCTCGTGGGCTTCGCCGGCGCGCGCTTCCACGACGTGGATTTCGAGGCATCGCTCCAGACGCCCGGAGGCGTGTCCGCAGACGCCGACAGCCTCTTCGCCGAGCCGATCGTCGGCCTGCGCTGGGAACTCGACATCCACGAGCGGTTCACGATCGACGTGGTCGGCGCGGCCGGGGCGTTCGGATGGGGCGACCAGTCGTCGTGGTCCGCCGACATCCTCGCCGGGTTCACCTGGCGGCCCGTCGAGAACCTCGGCGTGCAGGTCGGCTACCGACAACTCGTCGTCGGCCTCAAGGACGGGGACGACCCGCAGCAGTTCGAGTGGCGCGGCGGCCTGGCGGGGCTGTACGCCGGGGCCGTCCTCCGATTCTGAGCCACGAACCCCCCGCGAGGCCCATTCCCGCCGCCTGGCGGGGCGGTCCCGGACGCCGCTGTTGACCGCACGCGGCCGATGTGCGACACTCTGCCCCGGAAGAGTCAGGGTGTCCCGTGAACGGAAACTCACTCGTCGGGGGACGAGGCCCGGATCACGGGTGGTGAGGACGCTCCCGTCGGCCCCCCGGGTCGAACGGAACGTGCAGGGGGAGCGGGCGGCGATGAAGACCATCACCAAGAAAGACCTGATCGACCGCATCACCGCGAAGACCGGCGAGAAACGCGCCGCGGTGAAGCGCATCGTCCAGGAGTTTCTCGAGCAGATCGGCGACGATCTCGCCGCCGGCAACCGCATCGAGTTCCGCGACTTCGGCGTCTTCGAGGTCCGCCAGCGCGCCCCACGAACCGCCCAGAATCCCAAGACTCTCCAGCCCGTGCAGGTCCCCGGCAGGCCCACCGTCCGATTCAAGCCCGGACGACTGATGCGCGACAGCATCGAGAACGGCAACGCACGGATCGTCGAGGTCCGCCCCACAGGGAAGCGGGCGCGCAAAGCGGAAGTTCACGTCCGCACCGGCGGCGCCCGCGTCGCGTCGTCGGACGACGGGCGCGCGACGAAGGGCTTGTCCCGAGATTAGAGCATCTTGCATCATTTATCCGTGTATCCCGTCGCCGTGAAGTAGTTGGCGCACTCCAGCGGCGTGACGTCCCGGAACGCCTCTCCCGCGGCGCGGGCGAGGCCGGCGAGGGTGTCCGCCGCC
>Ga0226835_1000456_pt1 | contig 46598 bp, 32 predicted proteins | sample LAC_MetaG_1_FD_163627 | JGI IMG/M metagenome (GOLD analysis project Ga0226835, IMG submission 163627) | Anaerobic ammonium oxidizing microbial communities from anammox membrane bioreactor (MBR) in UC Berkley, California, United States -... | ecosystem: Engineered > Bioreactor > Anaerobic >...
AATATATTCTGGTGTAAAGCTTTCTGGAGCTTCAAAATTAATTTTCTTTGTAATTTCAGCAACATTTTTGCCGGTACTTCTAGTAGCAGATTCCTTTAACTTAGCAAGCGAAATGTGGAATCGGTTACTTCCTTTTTCTTTCCACCTTATTGTATCTAATAATCTTAGATCACGAATTATTGAGTGAACCAAATCAGACAAGTTATCAAGATCATCATTAGGCTCCACAGTGTTCATTATTACCCTAGGATCATATTGATGCGGAAAGCCGAACTGAATATCTTTTAGCTGAATCTCTGGCTTAGGGAATCTTCCCTCGTATTTGTTTAAAGCTTCTTCAATAAGATTTTTGCTATTCTCACTAACTCTAGCACCTATAAATCTTAATGTTAGATGAATTTGATCCATCGGTATTACTTTTATATTACGCTTTTCTTTATCGTATTCACGGATTACATTTCTAAATGTGGTTATATAGCTTTCTGGAGGGAAGATTCCCAAAAAAAGCCTATAAGTTTTAACATCTGGTCTATGTTTTATACCTTTAAATTTATCGTCAGGAAGTCTTCTATTCATTTTCAGAACTAAAAATTAATTGATCACCTTCTTCATTTTGTTTATCTAGTGTTTCTTCCAATTCCTCTGAAATATCATCATAATTGCCGCCTTTCCAGAATCTAGCATTCTCCATCCAAGGATTATATTTGCCAAATTCTTCACCAGGCGAAATATCTTCTACAGCTTGAACAGCACATCTTGCTTTATCAGAAAGTCTATCAATGTAGCTTAACATTACAGCTTCTATTGTTGCAGGAACAATTGGACTACCGTATTGCTGTTCTCCGTGATGAGCTAATATCATATGCAGCATATGATAATATAAGTCTTCTGATAATTTACCTTTTGCATACTTATCAAAAGTTAACGCCCCTAATGGGATATGCCCAACTAGAATTCCTTTTTTAGAATACTCTGTACTGATACCATTAATTGAGAATTCTTCAAACTTACCCATATCGTGCAGAATAATTCCGGCAGTTAAAATATCATAATTAGCCATCGGATAGAATTTTTTCATTGAATAAGCAATATTTAACATCTCCAAAACATGCTGCAGTAAACCTGATCTAAAATCATGATGTACTGACTTTGCAGCAGGCCAGAATTTATAGCTTGTCTTGAATGCTTCGTCTTTAAACATCTCCTGCACAATTGACCTTAAGGCTTTATGCTCAATTTTTTCTACATATGACATTAATTCTGACATCATCTCAGTAGCATCAAACTGGCTCTTTTCAATAAAATCATCTAATTTTGATTCATCTGCTCTTTTAGCAGAGGTAACAGTAACTTGGATTTTGCCTCTGTAGTCTTCAACTGAACCGTCAATAAGGATTACTGATCCTTCTTTAAAAATTTTTTGATCTGATTTAGCTAAAGCATCATTCCAGATTTTGGCATCAACTTTACCTGTTTTATCTGCTAGAACAAGCTTTAGATAAGGTCTTTCGTATTTATCGGCCATACGCATAACTTCTGCAATTGCAAAAGCTTCACCAGATAAACTAAGTCCGTTAGTTAAATCTGTAACATAAAAAGTCTTCATATTTTAATTGTAATTCATTAGATAGTAAGCCCAGAAGCCAATTATACTAGCAACTTCAAAAAAAATCCTAATAAATATTTTAATTAAGCTGCCTGCTCTTAAAAGTACTAGGTTGGGAATTGCTTTTATCAACTGCCAGATTATAGATAGAATATTAGTCAATGTCAGAGCGATTGCAACAATTAAAAGTGCTTCTTTGGGCTCAAATATTTTTTGTAATAAAAGAAAAGAAACGATTGGGATTGCCACACACCTTAAAATGGAGTTAAACACCGTTCCGAACATAGTTTTTGGATTGAAAAGTATTTTTTAAAGTATATCATGATTAAAGAGTATAATTTTGTTAGCTATGTTCGGTAGATCTAAAAAAAATAAAAAAAGAATAGTTACTACAAGGCGGTCTGCACAAATTAAAAAGAAAGAAGCAGACCGCCCAAATATACAGCTCATTATTCTAGTACTTGCATTTTTAGTAGCAGGTATTTTAATGATATTCAGCGCAAGCGCAGTTTTAGCATTTGTAAGATACGAGGACACCTTTTATTTTGTTAAAAGACAATTGCTTTTAATAGTCATTGGGTTAGTTTTAGCTTATATATTTTACAAGCTATCGTATAGAAGCTTACGATTCGTAACTAAATGGCTTTTAATTATAAGTTCAGTATTACTATTATATTTAATCCCTCAAGCAGTATTTAATATTGAAATGCCCGGAGTAGTAACACTTAATGGAGCTACAAGATGGATTAGAATTCCCGGAGTTTTTGATATTCAGCCGGCAGAGCTTGCAAAGCTTGCTATTATTTTATTTACCAGTTTTTGGCTTACAATTAGCGATAACGCTAAAAATAAAATCGAAAAGTGGATTAAGGGATATAAAAATAATGAATATTTGCATCCGATCTTAAAATTCTGCTATAAGTTCTTGCCTCTTATAGTAGTTGTAGTTACAAGTTTATTAATTCTGCTAGAAAGAGACTTAGATACAATAGTAGTAATTGTATTAACATTCTTTGCAATATCATTTGCAGCAAGCACAACAAAAAAAGAATCCCGTTTTGTACTATTAATGCTGATTTTAGCTTTAATAGTTGGAGTTGGAGCTTCAATTATAGAGCCTTATCGTAGAGAAAGAGTACAGTCATTTGTAGAAATATTGGTTAATGGAGAACCAGAAAATAAACAGGGTAGTAGTTTCCAAATCTGGAATGGACTAATTGCAATAGGATCAGGAGGCCTTTTTGGAGTAGGATATGGTGAATCACGGCAAAAATTATTTTTTCTGCAGGAAGCAGCTTACACTGACTCAATTTTTGCCGTCTTTGGTGAAGAATTCGGCCTCTTAGGCTCACTAATTTTAATATTCGGCTACTTTTATTTTATGTCGCTAGGACTTCAAATTGCTCGAAATGCTAAGAATAAATATTTAGCTCTCATTGCGCTTGGCATTACTGGATGGATGTCTATTCAGGCATTCCTTAATATCGCTGCCAATCTAGCTATAATTCCATTTGGCGGAATGCCCCTGCCTTTCTTCACATACGGAGGAAGCAACACTTTAGTAACTTTAATGGGTGTTGGTTTACTTTTAAATATAAGTAAAAGTAGTAATCAAGAAACAAAACATTCAAGATAAACTACTTTATTACCGTCCACAAAAAGTGTACCAAGTAAACTGCAGCAGTAGTAATTAAAACTACTGATACAACTCTTAATACACTAAATAACAATGCTTTATTTTTAGTTTGAGGTAGAGCTTGAGGCTCTGTTAAAAACAGATCCTTTTGATCTTCTTTATATTTAAGATTGCCTACTAAAGCAAATGCAGCCCACATTACAATAATTGCTATTAGGCTAGGGTATGAATAAATAAGAACTAAAGGCATTAAAATTAAATAGAACAAGATAACAGCTGTAAGCTTAAAATCTCTTCTGTTTTTCAGATTATATAAAAGTGCTCCTTTAGCCTTGTTAATAAAGTAAGTCCAAAGTACAGCGTAGATTAAAACTCCCAATAAGCCCTGTACAATTAGAACATTCACCAAGAATGGTGCATTAGATGAATAGTTATCACTTCCTTTACCTAAAACCAAAGTTCTTAAGTTATTTGTATTTAATTCAGCACCACCATTTAAATTTTGTAATGCAGTAGAATATTGCTGCACAATAGGATTAAAAATATTTTTATTACTTAAATTTAAATAAAAGAATGCTAAGGCTAGTATCAAAACTACCGGCACTACCAATACAGCTAAAACCTGTACATCAGATTTTGATAACATCTTTAGTTTAAAGTTATTTAAAGCCGTTTTAACTCTGGATTTAAATGTTAACTTGACCCTAGATACATAAAGTAATGCTACAAGCAGATAAGAAATTAAAAGAGCTAAAGTGAACAGAAATAAAGTAGAGTAACTTTGTATATTTAAAGGAATTATTAAAATAGAAAGACCTGTAAACACAGCCAGAATAATCGCCTTAACAGCATCGATTTTACTTTCACTTAATAATCTATAAGCAGATAGTAAAATTGCTAAAGCCAGAACTGGTAAACTTGCCATAATAACACCAGTTTGTGTAGATGTTCTTTCACTTAACAGTTGTACTAATACAAATATTTCAGTTCCAAATATAAATAAATCAACAAATCTTCTTACTGCAGTATTAACCATAGTATGTAGACTTGTAAAATAGAATACACCAATTAAAGATATTAAAGTTATTCCAGCTAAATACCTAAAGCCTACTGTTCCGAATGTATTAGAAACTCTTGTTGTTACAACCAAAACGCTTGAAGCAGTAAGTACAAGATTAAAAAGCAATACCATTAAAAAACCTTTCGGATCGATAATTATTTTTCCTCCTGCGAAAACAACTCTTACTAAAAATATTGCAAGTAAAGCAAACACAAAAAATATCAAAAATCTTAAAACTACTGTATCAAGCTCCGTATAGCTTAAAATTCCTGCCATTGTAGGTAACAGGAATATAAAAAGTGAGAATACTCCTATAGAAAGCAAATTAGTTATTACAAGCAGATTTTTAAATGTAATAAATTCTTTAGTAAAAGGGTTTGAAAAAGTAACTGCTTTATTACCAACTGGTAAGACTAATTTGATTTTACTCATAACAAATATAGAAAAATATAAAGGTATTTTAATTGATTATATCGCACAATTTAATTATACGGATATACCATTTTGAATTTGTCCTGCAAATCCGCCTATCGCAATAATTAATGCTACTAATATAATAAGTCCCAAATGGTAGTGAGAGAAAGATTTCTTCGTAGATATTGCTGATGTTCTAGAAACTAAAATTATATCTATTATAAAAATCAGTGCTAAAAATATTATAAATCCAAGATTAATTAAATTTCGATTCTGTAATGATATCGTAAAGCCCTCTTCTGTATTTAAAAACTCTGTTGTTTCGCTTACCATTTCTACATTCGGAGTATATGTAACATTTACTGTATTAGAAGTAAGCGAAAAGCCCGATGAGTTTATGCCATCTGCATAGATTCGGTTTTGTCCTTCGTTAAGTTTATCTAGTCTATAGGTAAAGATTCCTCCGCTAATCTGAGCTTGCCCGCTTAATGTATTATTATTAAACACTTGAACCTGATCAAATCCATTTACTAAACCTGTTATATCAACTTCAGGCGCTGCTACTGTAGCATTATTCTGAGGAGACGTTATAGTTATAGCAGGATTAAAATCGGATAATACACTGCCATCTGGACGGGACCCAAAATGAACTACAACCAGCATATTATTTGAGTTATTTAGATAATTGCCGTATAGAATAGCAAAACCCACTTCAACAAATTCAGGTTTAACTATGTTATCGCGGTGGGTTTTGCTATTAATCCAAGCCTGCATTACATCACCGATATTGTAGTAGCCTTCTGCAAGGTTTTCTCCCGCAAACACATAATCATACTTCGCTTCATCAAAGAATTTCCATGGGGACTTATTAGGGGGGCAGTAGTGCGACCAACAATTTGAGCTGAGCATAACTTCGCCTTTCTTTTGAGCCGAAATGTTAAGCAGCGTATTTAATCTTAATTGTCCCATTCCCATTTCGGCTCTATATTCGTTATGAGCCCTAAGCAGGTTTTCAATGGTAATAGAATCCGTTGAATTACTGGCTTTAACATCAATCTTAATTAAGGTGTTAAACCCTAATACCGAAATAGCTAAACCAAAAAGCATTAGCCTTTTAATAAATCCATATTTTGGATTATCTATAAAGCTTGTTTTAGGTATTCGCCTTCTTTTTTTACCTTTCATATAGCATTCAAAGCCAGAGTATCTTATCATTAGTATATATTATTTTACTGGGTTTTTGATAGTCCAACTTTAATGTTCTTGTCTAAATTGACAAAAAAGTACTTCAGAACATTCTTTTACTCACTATCGGTTACTTTAGGCATATATATAGCCCTACAGGAATTACACCAGAATCAAAGTATAAATAGATTTATATTATTCTCCTTGTTAGTACTTTTTATTTACGTTGTTGAAATATTTTCTCACTGGAGAACTAAAAGCTCTAAAGTAGAAATTAACCTAGATTTTGATGATGAAATTAACGAGCTTTCTCATCTCTTTCATAAATTGATACTACCTATTGGCTTATATTTTTCTATTGTAGGATTTGGATTTTATAACCTAAGAAGTTCATCTTTAGTATTTTTATTAATAGCCGTCTTTATTACATTCTTTGTTCTTTTTGTAAATATACGTGCTTTTTTTGATCATAAATTAAGAGCTCAAGATAAAACTCATTATGTATATGATTTAATAAAATTTTTAATTTTCTTTTGTCTGGCAGATGTATTTTCAAATGCAGCAAATAATTTTACGAATAATTTAGTCTTATACGCTGCTTCAATGATTGCTGTAACTTTTAGTCTTATTGTTTTAATGCTATGGCGCTACGATAAAGTTCATTTATATTCTTTAGTTTACGGATCAATTGCAAGTGTATTTATTGGGATTATATTCTTTTTGTATCATATAGATAGAGTAGTGAATAGTTTACAGATAAGCTTAGGATTATTCTTTATTTTCTATCTAACTTCCGCAATAATTCACCATCTGGTAATGAAAACCTTTAGTAGAGGTGTATTAACAGAATATGTTTTGGTGATTTTAATAGTAATTGCAGTTACTTACGGGATTGCATAAAAACTCGGGGTCAGGGATTCGAACCCCAGTAAACAGTTCCAGAAACTGTTGTCCTACCACTAGACGAACCCCGAATACGATATGAGCTATGAATTATATCACTTTAATTCTATGCTTAGAAATACTAAATGAAAGGTTTTGCGCCCTGCAAAAGCAGGGCGCTTTACTACTCGCTGGACGGCTTGAATTTATGCCGTTCACCTTCTTTTAGGCAGGCTTCGTTCTGCCATAAATTATGAGCACAGCACTCACTAGGCTTAGCGCCTCCTAGAAAGTCTACCTTATAACAGGCAGCCTTTCCGCAACGCGAGCACCGTACCATATATCTGCCGTTTGTTAACGGCCGTTTACAATTTGGACAACTTTCATCCGCCATCTAAAAGGCCCTCCTGGCTCTAAAACGATGGTAAAAAAGTATACAATAGTTTCTTTAATTTAGTAAAAGGGGAATAAGCTGAGGCTAGACCCCAGCCTCCTTGGAGGGGGTCTAGCTTCCAAAAGAATAAGGGGTGGGAAGGACTAACTACGTCACTTCGATCGGTATCCGGCCGGCAGGGTCGTCTACTTGCAGCAATTATTAAACTTCTTGTTCTTCATGCTGCGCACCTCCTTTCTTTTAAGGATGTTTCGATAATATCATAAAACTATTATGATGCAAGGATTTTAGAAGAAAATTTAGAAAAAATTACTATAGGATAAAGGATTGTCCTGAGCAGCATGCTGCTCAGGACAGTAGGAGTATATAGCGCGCTGGATTAAATCCAGTCAACGCCATTTTGGCCGGGCGGTTCATCCGCCACAGCCTCGTCATCAAACTGCTGAATCAAACTCGGGTCGTTAGGCCAGTACTCCCAGCTACCCGCGTGGGCCGTAGCGTCTTCCTTCTCCTCCTCATAAGCCGCTACTCCTTCTCTAAGTATTTGCGGCTTCTGATAGTTGGGGAGACGCGCTGGGTGGCGAAACTTTGACCTAGATTCTTGATGACCCAACATTTTTCAACTCCTTGCTATAGAACGATTCCCTATTCAATTAGGGTTAAATACTATTATATTACAAATATATACAAAGTCAACGATTTTGGGTGACAAAATAAGTATGTCTGAGAATCTTTAGATTCTCAGACTTATGTGGTTAGGGTTTGCTAGTCGTCAAAGCAGTCGGTACATTCACATACAAAGTCGTCAAGCTGAGTGCTTATGTTCATCTCACTCTCATTACCGTCATCATTCAGAAGCTTACGCCTCCTTAAGATGATTATATTCGGTACGTCAGTGGAGATCTCTTCGCGATATCCCTCTGCAAGTTCACGAGCCTTCTGACTTTCTATGTCACCCCGTCTTAGAGACATTTACATCCCCTTTTTATTCCGGTTCTAAATTGAACCAGGATACAGTATTATATCAGCGATAGTAAATTAGTGAATATTAGAAGAAATGTTTTTGAGGGCGGGCGATTTAGCCCGCCCTTAAGGTGTTTTAGCGCTCAGCCCCCATAATCCTCGTGGGCTTCGCGCTGTTCGGCTGTAATGTCGTCGTATCCGTACCCGCAGTATCCGCTTGGTTCTGACGGCTTCTTTGCCTCCCCTTTCTCTCTGTTCAGACGGAATGGGGGGAGGACCTCGAACTCAGACGGGATGTGTGCAGGTGGGGTAGGTGGCACCAAAAAAGTGCCGCCAACTGTTTCTTGCGGTTTGTCTGGCATTACATGATCTCCTTAGTTCCAGCTTAGTTAGCATGGATATTTTTACGAGCGTTTAATTATAACGTATATACTGGCATTAAGCTTGCGTAATACTTTGTGGAGCAGGAGAGTTAGAGGCGTTTTTATTATCTTTAAACGATTTTTTACCACTAAATTTTTTATTAGGTGCAGGAGCAACCTCATCAGTTTTTTGCACTAGGTTGCCATTTTTATCGTAAACTTGGCTTGCCCATTTATTAAGCTTTAATTCAACTTGATCCCTAGGCTTTGCATATGTTCTTCGGCAGAACTCTTTAACTTCATCTTTTAACCCGTAAAATTGATAGCTAGGCTTCATTGCAATAGCTGTAAATGGAGGAGTCTGAGCCATATCAACAGTCATCTTCATTGCAATTCGATATTTATCTAAGTTTACAAGGTCTTCCATACCTAAGTATGGAGTATATTCTTTTTCAAGCCTTGCACCATCTTTTTGACTTACTACATAATTCATTAACGTACCGATATTTCCAAAGATAGCATCCTGAATTTTTTCATCTATTTGATCTATATATTGGTGTGTTACTATTAGGTTTAATCCGTATTTTCTTGCTTCAGATAGAATTTTAATAAATGATTCGGTAGCAAAATTTTGAAATTCGTCTACGTATAAATAGAAATCACGTCTATCTTCCTTTGCCATTCTGGCACGCTGCATTGCATTAGAATAGAGCCTTGTGACAATCATAGCTCCAAGTAATGATGAGCTTTCTTCACCAATCTTTCCTTGAGATAGATTTACTAACAAGATTTTCCCGCTGTTCATAACTTCAGATAAATCAATGGTAGATTTTATTTGGCCAATCATGTTTCTGACCATTGTAGAACCTAAAAATCTACCAACTTTATTCTGAATTGGAGCCACAGCTTCGGCTAATAGCCTTGGGTTTATGCTTAACTGAGCATATTCTTCCTCCCAGAATTTAATTAAGAATGGATCTTTAACTTGCTTAAGAAGAAACGTCCTATAGTTTTTATCATTTAGTATTCTTAAAACTGCAAGTAAAGAAACATTTTGACAGTGAAGCAATGTAGCTACAGAGTTATATAGTAAGTGCTGAAGCCTTGGCCCCCACGACATTTCTCCAAAGAACTTTTTAAATACATTAACAATACCGTCTGCTAATAAGTCTAGTGTCTCACCTTCCTTGATATCTAACATATTAAGGCCTATCGGGAATTCAACATCCGAAGGGTCTAAATAAATTACATCTTTAATTCTGTGTTCTGGAATCAAATCTAAGATTTCTTCAACTAGATCTCCGTGCGGATCTAAAACTGCTAAGCCGTTTCCATCTAGAATATCACCTACAATCATATTCTTTAAAAAAGTAGATTTACCTGTACCAGTTTTACCAAGTAAATACATATGACGTCTTCTATCTTCAGCTTTTATGCCAAAAGGTAGATGAATATTTCTATAATCTGTAAGAGCCATAGCACGGATTCCCTGATTTGCAGCGGGATCTTGCTTTAGAACCGGTAGATTTAAAGGAAATTCAAGTTTTCTGGATTTAGCCCATGCAATATTCGGAGTTTTTACAGTTTCGTTTGGCAAATGATATAACGAGGCAAGCTCTTCGATATTTGCAATATTTTTTTCGCGTTCGTCTAGGTACCTAAACTGATATTTTTGAAGCGCAGTTAATTTATCACCAAGCCTTTTTCCGCTAAAAAATAATTCTGTTTTGTCGCCCAATTTATCAAAAAATCCTTTCTTTTTGGACTTTGGCTTAACAATACTATTTAATTTTGTAGTTTGGAATTGTTTGAATGCGGCTTCAGTATCTTCTACAAGTCGCTTAACTGTATTTTCATCTGGTCCTTTTCCTATAATTCTAATTCTAAACTGAAAACCAACCTTATCTGACTTACGTGAGATATCCCCAAAAGTTTCAACAACGGAAGAATCAGGCTCTTTTTTATTGCCGTCAGCATCTTTTTCGCTTCTAATCTTATCTACATATTCTTTACCTTTAACTTGCCAGTCATTACTTATTGGCCGGGCTAAAAGCTGAATCCAAACCTCAAAACCGGGGGTTAAATTAGATACAGCACTTGTAATTGATGCTAAAGGGTCAACTTCAAAACTTGTAAAAGTTTTGATAGGTAAAAAAAACTCTCTTTCTAGACTAAGCTCGCTGACAGTTGTCAGCTCGCTTGGATGATGCTGTGCATAATCTGGTACAACAGTGATTTGAGCTTCTGGATATTGTGCATAAATCTGATTTTCTAAAAAGGTTCTATATCGATTAGAGCATACAACAACAAAATATATACCATGATTTGCAGCAAAAATTTCAAAAGAGTAATGATCTTTACTTGCTTTATCGCCTTTTAGAATTCCGTGGAAAGATTGAAACATTTGTTCAGCCGCCAGAGCTTTTTTATCGTTTCGTACAGGAACTGCAATCTTTAATACAACTTTATCTACAATCGTTTCGTTAACTCTTACTTTCAGGTTGTAATATCTTTGCAACACGATATTGGCGACAACCATGAACGCTATCAAAAAGACGATTATTAGTAGAAACACCAATGGATCCATAAATTAATCCTATTATATGCTACTCAGGTTTTAAAGCAAAGTCCTCAAAAATTATTTGTGCGTCTGTCAATCCAAGTTCTTTAAATTGTTTTCTTAAGGTGTACATCATAATCTTAGGTCCGCAAATCAATATTTTTGCATTTGTTAAGTCACCGACTTGCTCTGCAATTTTCTTTGCATTTAAGTAGCCGTCTTTATTATCGTAATTAAAATTAATATGCAAATCAGAGAGCTCTTCTGAGCCTTTTAATATTTCATCTTTATACACAGCTTCTTCTTCTGTTTTTGTGGAGTAGAAGAAGTGAATTTTACCGTTTGAAGGTTCGTCTTTTTCAGAAGCTAGCATGCTTAAAAACGGCGTTACACCAATACCACCAGCAATCCAGATTTGCTTAGAAGCACCCTTTGTGCGCTCAGAAGTAAAGTAACCATAAGGTCCAATTAATTTAATCAAATCTCCAATATTTGTTTTTGTAAGTTGATTAGTGTAATCTCCCAATGACTTTGCAGAGATTCTTACGCTATATTCATGAGGATTTGAAGAGATAGAAAATGGATGGAACTCTCCACCAATATCTTTATTATTCATGAAAGACATAAAGACAAATTGTCCAGGTTTGTATAACAATGGTTTATTTTGAGGCTCCAAATAAAGCTCGGTGATTTCACCTACTTTATTTGTTCTTACAACTTTGTAGTAAAAAACTGGACCAACTTTCTTGTATAAGAACTGAACATATATCCAACTAAAAATTCCAGCAACAAGCCATCCAAACATCCACAATCTAAATAATGGCTCTGGTGTTAATGCACTAAACATATGCATACCTACAAGGATTAAAACCAGAATCATTAGTCTGTGTGTATGTTTCCAAATATGATAGGGTAGCACTCTTATAACAGTAAACATAATAATCAGGGTAAGTGTATAAAGTGCTGATATTCCAAAGTTGTACCACAAAATTGAGCCTGGAATAAAATATAATCTTAGAGATTCAATACCCACAAATCTTGTAACAAGTAGTAGTACAGGGTGAAACCACGCAAGTACAAACGCTATTTGCCCTAAACGTCTGTGAAATCTATACATTTTATCTAGTCCTCCAAACAGACTTTCAACAAAATATGATCTAGCAGATAAAATAAAATTTAAAGACATTAATATAACTGCAGTTACCGCAAAAAGTTGGCTTAAGTATAAGAAAACTTCTTCTGGATAAAGCCCTTGTTCAACAGAAAATTTTGCATATAACCAAAGTGCATAAGTTATAAGCAGGATTGTTATAAAAATTGGCCACTTGAGTTTAGTTCTAAGCATATCTTAATTGTACCTGTTCAAAAAACTATTTTCTATATGGAACGTAAGGTTCTGGGTCAACCGCAATATAATCTTTTTTTAGCACAAAGTGTAAGTGGGTTCCTGTACTATTTCCTGTTGTACCCATATAGCCAATTGCCTGACCTTGTTGAACTCTGTCGCCAGGTTTTACGTAAATATCACTTAGATGGTAGTAGTATGTATGAATTCCGCCACCATGATCTATCTTAATAGCCAAGCCCGAAAGAACCTCCCACCCTGCATAATAAACTGTGCCATTTGCTACTGCTTGTATTGTACATCCATCCCATTTTGATAAATCGAATCCATCGTGATAAAAAGAAAAACCCCTTTGATATTGATAACCGTCACAATCCGGGCTTGATAAAGGATCAATGAATATTCCTCTTGGTATTCCTTCAACTTGAAAGCCTTCCCCGAATAAATTTCCACCTGGGATAAATAATTTTGTGCCAGGAGTTAAAGTATACGGAGCTGATAGCTGGTTTAATTCAACAATGTTAAAAAAATTTGATTCGTTGTTATTGACACTTGTAAGAGAAATAATATCATCAAGACTTTGACCTGATCTAACAGTATAAAGCACACCATTTATTTGAGGAATTGCTAAGTCCCAACCTACCTGAATATCGTTTGTAAATGGACTAATTAAATTTGGATTAGCCCAACGGATTGTATCCATTGAAACGTTGTATTGCGCTGCAATAGACTCGAGTGTTTCGCCAAAGGCAACTGTGTGGCGCCTATTTTGCAGCGCACTCAAATTCGTATTATCTGTACGTAAAACTGTAGAAATTGAGCCGCCTTGTGTTAGTAAATCTGCAGAGCCAACAATATATTCTCCACTTAACGCAGTACCGCCAGCACTTACATCTGATACTCTATAAACAATACCACTAAGTGTTACTGCAATTGTTATTATCAATATAGATGTATGGGTAATATTTTTATAAAAGTTACTTCTACCCCAAAATAGTCTACTTACAACTTGCCGTTTAATATTAGACGGAATTTCAGTAGCGCCAAGCAGATAATTTTTAGAGCGTCGTGATGAAACTTGCATATATCAAGTTATTCTACACCATTTTAAGAATTTGGATATAGCCTACTTAATATATCTTCTTTATTCATTAGCTGCAGACTTTCAAAGAGTGGTGGAGAAAATGGCATACCAACAATTGCAACTCTTAAAACCATAAAGATATCGCCATGTTTTGCATTATATTTATCACCTATTGATCTTATTCCTTTTTCCCACTCCTCATGGGACCAATTTTTTGTATCGTCATTAAAAGAAGAATGTAAGTTGTACAGATCTTTTCTTATTGCATCTATATGCTCACTTACAGCTGAAAGCTGTTTAATATTCCAATCTGTATTTTCTGGCTTAATATAGAAAAAGTTTAATTGACATAAGATATCTACTAATGTTCCGGCTCTTTCTTTTATTAATGATATTTTGCCTTCAAGCTGATTATCCTGAAGTACCAATTCTTCTAAAGTTTTATCCTGATTATGCTCTTTAAACCAATTTAAAAAAATATCTTTTAAATCGCTTGCTGATTTTGCTTTAATATATTCTTTGTTAAACCATAAAAGTTTATCGCGATCAAAAGAAACTAGCGCAGTTTTTTGAACACGATCTAAAGAAAACAATTCAACAAATTCTTGCAAAGAATAAATTTCTTTTTCAGCTTCACCATGTTTTCTTTCAATAGGAGATGACCAGCCTAATAACATTAAAAAGTTAAGCAGCGCTTCTGGTAAATAGCCTTGTTCCAAGAACTGGCTTGCAAAAACTGCGCCATACCTTTTAGATAACTTTCTATTTTCATTTTTTTCTTTTAGATTTGGTAAATGTGCAAAAACAGGCAACTCCCATCCCAAATATCTATAAAGTAGAATATGTTTTGGAGTAGAAGAGAGCCAATCGTTACCTCTTAAAACATGGGTGATTTTCATTAGGTAATCGTCTATTACTACGGCTAAATGATAAGTTGGGAAACCATCTGTTTTTAATAAGATCTGATCATCCACTTCGTTACTGTTAAACTTAAGTCTTCCTAAAATAGCATCTTCAAAAATAATCTCTTCATCTTCTGGAACTTTAAGTCTAACTACATGTTCTTTACCTTGTTCAATAAGCGTATTTGCTTCTTCTAAAGAAGTGTTTCGATAAGGTGATCTTAATTTTTTATTTTCAAGTCTTGCCTGTTTTTGCAATTCTTCTGTTTCTTCTGGTGTTAGAAAACAATAATATGCATAACCTTTTTGAATTAATTCTAATGCATATTTTTTATAGATCTCTAATCTTTGTGATTGCACATAAGGTGTGTAAGGCCCTTCTACAATAGGACCTTCATCATAATTTAATCCATAATCTTTAATTGTTTTAAGTATGTTTTCAACTGCTCCTTCAACAAATCTGTTTTGATCAGTATCTTCAATTCGTACAATAAACTGTCCATTTGTATTTTTTGCCAATGCGTAATCGTACAACATTGTTCTAATATGGCCAATGTGTAAACCTAAGCCTGTAGGGCTTGGTGCTATTCTTGTTCTTGCTGTCATATGATTATCTTAAACTCCCAATTATATGATATATAGGATTTTTAGACCAGTTGCATAATTACAATAATCTGGTATTATAAAAACGAAGAAATCATTGTACGTTGGGGTTTTTCCAAACTTATTTGACAGTACGGCAAATATTAAAATATAATCCCAATGATAATTTATTAAGCTTCACTTATGGCAGATACATCCTCCTTGTCAGACCAAAGTGCCACCCTAAGCAATCGTATTCTAATCGTTGATGACGAAGTAGAAGCAAGAGAATTGTTTGGAGAAATTCTACTAAGGTCATTCGATTTTTCAATTGATTATGCTTCAAATGGTAAGGAATGTATCGATAAATGCAATAAGAATAAATATGATTTAGTTTTACTAGATGTATTTATGCCTATTATGGATGGATTTGAAACGCTACAACACTTTAAAAACATTGTTGAAGAAAAGCCTAAGTTTATAATCATCAGCAATATGGGCGGAGACCTAGTAATAAAACAGCTTATGGGACTTGGAGCACATGCTTATGCTGCAAAAGCAGATACTGACGTTGATGATTTAGTAGAATTAGTTGAGAATGCAATATACAATACCAAAGTAACCAATACATCTGTATTGGTAGATATTTTTTAATGTAGTTCTATGAATGACGATAGCAACACAGTTCCAACAGCCGCAGAGTTAGAAGAAGGTTTAACTCCAGATGGAGTATTAGATGCAGACCAGGAAAATACTGCAACTGTTACAGCTCCCGAGATACCAATTCAAGAAGAAGATTTTGAAGATGATGACGATAATATCAAAGATGAGGAAGAAGAAGACGATGATGAGGTTGACACAGACGACGAAGTTGACGATATAGAAGAATAATTAAAGCATTCTAACTTCAGCATCAATAAACATTTGCAGATCGCCGTCTAGTACGGCATCTGCATTAGAAGTTTCAACATCTGTTCTAACATCTTTCACCAGTTTATACGGTTGTAAAACGTAATTCCTAATTTGATTTCCCCATCCTGCAACTTTATATTCTCCTTTAGTCTGAGCCATCTCAGCTTTCTTTTTACTTTCTTCAATTTCGTAAAGCCTTGCTTTTAACAGACGCATAGCAGATTCTCTATTTGCATGCTGAGTTCTTTGACTTGAAGATTCAACAACAATCCCTGTAGGTATATGAACAAGTCTGACTTTAGATGCAACTTTATTTACATTTTGTCCTCCAGCACCTCCGCTTCTTACTGCACTAAATTCCAAATCCTCGTCCTTTACCTCTATGTCTATGTCTTCATTAACTTCAGGGAGTACTTCTACACCAACAAATGATGTTTGTCTTAGACCTTGTGCATTAAAAGGAGAGTTTCTTACTAATCTATGAGTACCATGCTCATGTTTTAAATATCCATAAGCATATCTGCCTTCTATGAATAACTCTGCACTAGCAATTCCAGCTTCAGTACCATCTACTTTATCAATAATACTTACTTTCCAGCCTTTAGCATTTGCGTATCTGGTATACATCCTTAGAACCATACTAGCCCAATCACAAGCTTCTGTACCTCCTTGGCCCGCAACAATTTTTAAAATTGCATTATTGGTGTCGAACTTACCACTTAAAAAAGTGGTAAGTTCGACTTCTTCAACTTTATCTTCTAAATCTTTAAGTCCAGACCTTATCATTTGAGCAACTTCATTTTCAACTTCTTCCGATTGATCTTTAATTGACGTTACTGACTCATCATCAGCAAGTTCTTTAATATCTTCTATTGATTTTGCTAAATTCTGAACATCTTCAATCTCTGTTTTTAGACCTCCTAAAGTTTGCATAACCTTTTGAGCTTCTTCAGGATTATTCCAAAAATCAGAGGCCATACTTTTAGCTTCCAACTCATCTTTTTGAATCTGCAAAGAATAAAGATCTTTCTTTTTCACAATAGCTTTTATTCTGTTTTCTAGTTCGCTGATATTTTCTAAAAGAGTCATAGCTTAATAATAATTAATTAGTCAATTTTTAGCGCAGCTAAAAAAGCTTCTTTAGGAATCTCGACACTGCCAATAGCTTTCATTTTCTTTTTACCTTTTTTCTGCTTTTCTAACAATTTTAATTTTCTAGTTACATCACCACCATATAGCTTAGCAAGCACATCTTTTTTATAAGCATCAATCGTTTCTCGGGCAATCACCTGGCTACCAATGGCAGCTTGAATTGGAACTTTGAATTGCTGGCGCGGGATGAGCTCCTTCAATTTTTCAACCATCTCTCTCCCGCGCCTTTGAGAATTTGATCTATGAGTTAAAAAGCTTAATGATTCTGCTGGCTCACCATTTACTAATAATGAAACCTTTACAATATCTCCCTTTCGATATTCTAAAAAAGAATAATCCATTGATGCATAACCGTGGCTTAGTGACTTTAATTTATCAAAAAAGTTAACAATAATTTCTACTGTTGGTATTTCGTATTCAATGATTGCATGATTTTTACTTCCTGATTTATTCAAAAAGTTCATGTGCCTATAAACGCCTCTTCGATTTTGGCAAAGTTCCATTATTGATCCAATATATTCTTCGGGAGTAATAATGTCTAACTTTACCCACGGCTCGTAAACTTCTTCTAAGTGACTTCCTTCAGGAAATTCGGCAGCAGTTCTAATTGTTGCAATATTTGTTTCGGGATCTATATTTGAAACATTAATATTCGGAACCTTGGAATAATCTTTAGTTGATAATAAAACTCTAAATTCTACAGTTGGAGTTGTGCTTATAAGATCTATATTATATTCACGTTCTAATCTATCTTGAGTGATTTCAAGATGTAGCAAGCCTAAAAAACCGCAAACAAATCCAGTTCCAAGTGCCTGAGAATATTCTTTTTGATAAGTTAGAGCAGCATCGTTTAATGATAATTTTTCTAATGCCTCTTTAAAAGATTCATAATCACTAGCTTCAACAGGATACAAACTAGCATAAACCATTGGCTTTGGCTGTCTGTAACCTTTTAAAGGTTGAATTTTTGTATGGGAATTGTTTTGTTTAAATAAAGTAATTGTATCGCCCGAATGAACTTTATGAATATCCTTTAAGCCCGTAGCAATATATCCAACTTCACCTTCTTTAATAGCTGAAGTTTCTGTCATTTTAGGCATTAGATACCCAATTTCTACTGGTGACACATCTGTTTGAGTACTTATAAAATAAACTTTATCGCCTTTTTTTATTTCACCGCTTATAACTTTAATTAAGGCAGTTACTCCTTTATATTCATGAAAAAAAGCATCAAAAACTACAGCTTTTGTATTTGATATTTCCTTGCCTTCTATTACAGCTAACTCATCTTCGTCTGACAGAATTTTTGTATCTTCTTTTTTATATGCAGGAATTCTTTCAACAACTGCATCTAAAATTTCTTTCACACCTATACCAGATTTTCCTGAAGCCAAAATAATTTCATCTTCACTGAAGCCAAAAGTTTCTATCATCTCTTGCTTTGTTCGTTCGACTTCAGCAATATCCATATCAATTTTATTTATCACTGGAATAATTTTTAGATCGTATTCCATTGCTTTATACACAGTTGTTAAAGTTTGCGCCTGAATGCCTTGCGTTGCATCAACTAACAATAAGCACCCTTCACTAGCAGCAACAGATCTTGAAACTTCATAACTAAAATCAACATGACCTGGAGTATCTATAAGATTAAGAGTATATTCACCTTTTTCTGCTTTGTCGCCTTTATAATTATATTTTAAGCGAGCAGTCTGGAGTTTAATTGTGATTCCACGCTCTTGCTCTAATTCTAAAGTATCAAGCATTCTATCTTTCATTTCACGACTTGCTACCGCACCCGTAGTCTCAATAAGGCGGTCAGCTAGGGTAGACTTGCCGTGGTCTATATGAGCAATTATGCAAAAATTTCGAATAAACTGATTAGTAGACATTTTCGTCGATTAACAAAACGCACTAATTATATCAGGTAAAAGGATTTGAGGGGAGAGCGGCTTATTGTTTTGTTGCCAAAAAGTATTGACTTATCCGGGCATAAAAGTATATAATGAATATAGCTTTTTAATAAATAAACAACTAACAGAGCCGCCTGAGTGAGTTTCTAATAAAAACTTCAAGCTCTTTCAGGCGGCTCTGCGGAAAGCCCGAGCCAAACCGCCGAGGTGGGTGGCGTAATCAGCCGCTTGAGATCTCGTCTCAAGGGTAGAACGATGGGCACTACCAGCGGTCACCTTTATTGGCGAACCTTCGCGAAAGGAAAAAAGGATGGGTTTTCTGAAGAAAGATAGCCCCGCCCAGGCTCCCACCAGGGAGCGTAAGCGGGGAGACCTAAGCCACAGCCGGCAACGGCTGTAAGATTTGCGCAGCGTCCCTGATTGGCGCGACAACACTGCGCTGGACACTCTCAGAGTGAACAGCATCGGTCGCGCCCCGGCTGCGGGACGAGCAAATCTGGCGATGGTCAAATATTTGGCCCGCCTGTGGGGAGTCTTCCCCCAGGTTCAATCCGGGAATGGAGAATCCCGGTTTCAGAGGGCAGCTCGCATATTGCAGCTGCCCTCTTCGCATTTCTATCTGGTTAATCCAAATATAAATAAAGAGAGTATTGCAAAAATTGCTGAAAATAACCAAAACCTTTGAACCATCTTTGTTTCCGGCCAGCCGATTGACTCAAAATAATGATGAAAAGGTGCAATTTTAAATAATCTCTTTTTAAGGAATTTAATCCATAAAATTTGTAAAGCGCTAGTTGCAAGTTCTGTCCAAAATATTAATCCCATTATTAATAATATATCTACGGTATTTGTGAGAATAGAAAAGAATAAAATTGCAAATGCGATTGGGAAAGTGCCCGTTCCTCCCATAAAAACTCTTGCAGGATTAATATTAAAATATAGATACACAAGAGAAGATCCTATCATAAACGCCAGGTATGGCAATAAATTCAAGTTGCCAGAAACTAAACTAATTACGGTATAAGATATGAATGCAATTAAAAATTGCCCTGTGACTAATCCATCTGCCCCATCAGTGATTTCCATTGCATACATCGCAAGAATAAAAAAGAATGAGCCAATAATTATTGTTAAAGGATTAATTAAAATTGTTAAGCCAAAAAGCGTGATCTCACTTATAGCTAGCATAGTAACAATAGAATAGACTGCCCAAAGTCCTAGAAGATACAAAATTGCAAGTTTTCCCAAACGCCACTCAAAACTAGATTCCAATGCTCTAAATTTATCACTTAACTTTCTTGCATAAATAATTAAACCTTCAATTAATCCATACAATGTAAAGAGTGTCCAGAAAATTAAAAAAACATTCTTTAAGTCAGATGCAGGAACCCAAAACATAACTAGAAAAAACACTGAAACAGCAATCATCAAACCTCCAAGTGTTGGAGTTCCTGTTTTATGTCCCTGGATTTTTACAAACTCTTCATTCATTTTATTGTCCATAAGCTGATGCCGAACAACAATTTGAAATTTATATAAAAGTTTAATTAAAAACGGCGCATAGGCGAAAGTTACAGCCATAGCTAATAAAACTAACCCTGCAATAAGTGTGAGTTGTTCCATAAATCTTGTAAGTAAGTTAAATTAAGAAAAGTTTAGCACAGCTCATACTAAGTTTAAATTCTACAATCACCAACAGCTCTTTTAGTTGCCAGGTTTGAGTAACACATGATAAAATTTTAAGCTCGGTAAAAAAGGAGAATAGCATGTCTAATGACCAACTCGCAGAAGCGTTAATTGAGGCGTATAAGGAGTACTATTCAGCTGTCAAAACAACCGTAGAAAAAAGCAGGCACGGCTCAAGTTTTGAAGTCGAGGCTGCTGGCTATCGGCGATTTGACGCGGAGCAAGCGCTCAATACCGCTTTAGCGAGCGCGCCACAAGATGCATTAAGAAGGCTGGAGGAGTATAAACGAAAAAACCCTCTGCCAACTTACGCATAAAATCCTTTATTTCCGATCTGGAGGAGCGGGATTCCGCCCTCCAATCACTAAATTCCCTGGTACACTTATGATAGAATAACTACAGTTATTCTTAACCTAATCTTTATGGAGCCTGTAAGCCTTATAACCATCGTATTGCTAATTATCTTAATTGGAGCTGTTGCTGTTTTAATTGTAAAAATAAATAAGCCAAAAGATGATGATAAAACTGCCGTATTACTTCAAACTCAGATTAATAACTTACTACAGCTGCAGAATGAAACAAAAAAGGAATTGAGCGATAGGCTTTCTGAACAGAATAGAGCGCTTAATGAACAGTTAGGAACTTCTAATAAAAGTATTCTTCAGCAGTTCGCTATTTCACAAAAGAATTTTCAGGAATACTCACAAAATATTAAAAATATTACTCAAGAACTTACAAAAGTTGGAGAAACTAATAAACAGATTCAAAACTTTGCAGGTCAATTACAAAGTCTAGAGAATATCTTAAAAAATCCTAAACAGAGAGGTATATTAGGTGAATATTTTTTAGAAACAGTCTTAGAAAATGTTCTACCACCTGGAACTTTTGAAATGCAATATAAATTTGAAGATGGGGATTTAGTTGACGCTGCAATATTTGTTAAAGATAAAATAATTCCAGTTGATTCTAAGTTTTCTTTAGAAAACTACAACAAGATAGTTGAATGCCAAGATGAAATAGAAAAAGAAGCACTGCAAAAAATATTTAAACAAGATTTAAAAAACAGAATAGACGAGACTTCCAAATATATTAGACCAACAGAAAACACAATGGATTTTGCATTTATGTTTATTCCGTCAGAAGGTATTTACTACGATTTATTGGTTAATAAGATTGGAGTTATAAAAACTAATACTCATGACTTAATTGAGTACGCATTCAAACAAAAGAAAGTTATTATTGTATCGCCAACATCATTCTTGGCATATTTACAAACTGTATTGCAGGGTTTGAATGCGTTAAAAATTGAAAAGCAGGCGCAGGAAATTCAAAAAAATGTTGAGAAATTAGGTAAGGATATTAACACTTTTGAAGAAAACTTCTCTAAATTGGGTAAACAAATGGGTACTGCAGTTGGTACGTATAACTCTGCTTTCAAAAACTTAAAATCACTAGATAAAGATGTATTTAAAATCACAGGTGAGAACATAGCTATAACAGCAGAAGAAGTCGACAAACCTTTAACATTAGGTGAATAAACCTATTATGCGTATTATCTTGTTTTTATTCTTTAGTGTAGTAATTGCTGTAGCGGGGTATTTTGCTTATACAAAATATTTAAACCCTGATACCGTTGATGTCACTAAAATAAATGAAATCAAAATTTATACTTCAAATCAAAGCGAACTAGATATAGAAGTAGAGCAGATTAGATCCATTCCTAAGCAGCCTAAAAATATCGACCAGCTTGAATACTATGGATGGATCCCAGACTGGGATATGGTAAGCGGATTTGAAACTTTGCAGAATAATACTTTCATTAAAAATGTCAGCCCTTTCTGGTTTGATTTAAACGAAGATGGAACATTAAAGACAACCCTTTATACGAATTGGGACGACTTAATTTACTATACTCAAGACAATAATATAAAACTAATTCCAACTATTACATCTTTTGATAAAGATAAGTTATCCAGTGTATTAAACTCTCAAGAAAATACTGATAGGTTCATTAACGAAACTATTGATTATGCAGTCACATATGGATATGCAGGTGTAGATTTAGATTTTGAGCTTTTTTATATCAATGATCAAAAACTTTTTTTAGAGATGCTTAGAACTTTAAAAGACAGACTAGCTGAACATGGAAAGTTCTTGCAGTTTAGTGCATTGGCTAAATGGGGTGATCACATATCTTACAGCCAATCTAAAGCAACACTTGATTATACAAAAATGGGAGAAATTATTGATCAATTCATAATTCAAGGCTATTCATATACGATTCATTCAAGCGATCATATTGGTGCTATTGGGCCAATCGATTGGCTGGAAGACGTAATTAGATATGCAATAAAAAGCGGAATCCCAAGGGAGAAATTAATTCTAGGAATTCATACATACGCAATCGATTGGCCCGAAAGAGCCATAGAATATGATCTAACCTATTATTCAGAAAGCGGATTAAGTTTTACTCCTTCTGAATCTGAAAATGGGGTAGCATACTATCATAACGGAATAGATAAGCTTTTTGATAATTATGAAGTAACTACTAAATTTATTGAGAATTGGGGTGAAATGATGGGCGAATATGATTATGGTGGTGTAACGCGAGTTGTTGTATGGCCTAACAATGAATCTATACAACTAAGAAAACAACTCGCGGCAGATTACGGTATAAAAGGAATAGCTTACTGGCGGCTTGGGGATGAAGGAAGCCTTCAGCTATAAAACTGATTAATTCTCAACAATCACTGCTGCGCCTGATAGTAAATCATCTTCAACTTTTTTAAATTTGACATCAGTTTTTACCTCGCCGTTTTTATATTTAACTGAAACTTTATCGTTTCTATTAAATTGTCTAAATGCTTTTGCGTTAATCTTTCTAGTATCAAACTCTATTCCCAAGCCGCCTCCTGGAGCAGCTTTCTTTCTTTCACTTTCTAGCCTTCCAACTAGAGATGAAGCAAGCACTTTATCGTCCTTTATAACCATATCATCACCCGATATAAATTCACGATCTTCAGTTGAAACATCTTTAACTTGGTCCTCGTTAGTAGAGATATTATCAAATTGAGGCTGAGCATTAACCATTTCTGGAGTAATTCTTTGAATTGAAAGAATCTGCTTTACAACATCTTTATTAATCTTTTGAATAAATAACTCGAATACAACGAATGCTTCATTTTTATATTCAACTAAAGGATCTTTTTGTGCATAAGCTCGCAATCCTATACCATCTCTAATATCTTTCATTAATTCCAAATGATCCACCCAAATATTATCCATTGTTTGCAGAGTGATTGCTTTTGATACATAAAAGAATTCTTTACCAAATTCTTTCTCTTTTTGTTCAATAACTTTAGTTGTTAAATCTACTAAATATTTATCTGCTTTATCTGGTTTTATCTTTAAAAGTTCTTCAGCAATATAATCATTAACTTTACTAGTTTGCATGTTCAGACTTTTAGCTAGAACCGATAGTGGAACTACTTCAGTAAAATCCTTTGAAATATTTAATGTACTTTCTTTATTCCATTTTTTATTATTGCTTAATTCATTTGCAATGAATGTATCTGTTTCTGCATCAATCAAAGATTTAACTATTGAAATCATTTTCTGTTGTGCTGCCTCTATTTTTGGTTCGAAGTTTTTTTGAGATTCTTTAGTTAAAGAAGATACATCAACAAGCTTACCTTCAATAACAAATTTACCAGAAGCTTCTTCAGCGCTTTGCAAGAAATTTCTTCTTCGACTGTAGAAAATTTCTCTATGCTGATTCATAACATCGTCATAATCGACAATACGTTTTCTTGCATCAAAGTTCATTCCTTCAATTCTTTTTTGTGCAGATTCAATTTGTTTTGTAATAAAGCCTAATTCAATTGGCATATCTTCCTGCATTCCAACTGAATTCATAAGCTTACCCATCATTTCACCACCCAAGATTCTCATCAATTGGTCATCTAAAGCAACATAAAATCTGGATGAACCAGGTTCTCCCTGCCTACCGGTTCTACCTCTTAGCTGATTATCAATTCTTCTAGACTCATGTCTTTCTGTACCTATTACATGAAGACCTCCAAGTGCCTTTATTTCTTCATAAGCAGCATCACCTCTTGAACCACCACCAATAACAATGTCAGCTCCTCGGCCGGCCATATTTGTAGCAACTGTTACTGCACCTTTGCGGCCGGCCTTCTCAATAATCTTAGCTTCTTGTTCGTGATATTTTGCATTCAAAACTTCGTGAGGTATCTGCTCTAAATCTAAAAGTCTTGAAATAACTTCTGATTTTTCAACAGATGTTGTACCAATTAGAACTGGCTGACCTTTAGCATGTCTTTCTTTTACTTCTGCTACTACAGCTTTAAACTTAGCATTTTGATTTTTATAAATTAAATCAGGATAATCAACTCTAACAACAGGTCTATTAGTAGGAACTGATACAGTTTCTAAGCCGTAAATCTTATAAAATTCTTCAGCTTCTGTCATTACAGTACCAGAACCTCCGCACAATACTTTGTACAATCTAAAGAAATTCTGGAAAGTAATTGTTGCATAAGTTTTACTTTCTTGTCTTACTTCAACGCCTTCTTTTGCTTCAATTGCCTGATGTAAACCTTCTGAATATCTTCTACCTTTTAAAATTCTACCTGTAAATTCATCAACAATTAGTACCTCACCTCCTTTAACTAAATAATGTTCATCTCGATTAAACATTGTTTGTGCCTTTAAAGCATTATCGATGTGATAAGCCATGGAGTAGTCTTTCCATAAATTATCTACTCCAAGTCGATTTTCAACTTGTTTAATTCCTTCTTCTGTTAAAACAACTGATCTTGTTTTGTGATCAAGAATGTAATGTTCATTTTCAGTTAAATCTTTAACTGCATTAGCAAAGCTTTGATATTTACCAACATTAGCCTCACTTGGAATTCCAGATATAATTAAAGGAGTTCTAGCTTCATCAATTAAAATAGAGTCAGCTTCGTCAATTATGCAGAAGTATAATTCTCGCTGGGAAATATTATTTAAATCCCAAGCCATATTATCTCTTAAGTAATCAAATCCAAATTCATTATTAGTTCCGTAAGTAATATCGCAGTTATAGGCTTCACGCTTACTAGTTTCAACTAAGTTGATACCATCCATACCAGAAATTCCGATTTTTTCCATTTGAGTTCTTAATTCCGCTGCCCCTTCACCTTTTACAAATTTCAACTGTACATCATCTACAAATTTATATGATGCAGTAGAGCTTACAATACCAACACTTAAACCAAGAGCGCTTGCGATATGGCCTGCGTACTCACCATCTCGACGAGATAGATAGTCGTTAACTGTAACTAAATGAGCACCTCGGCCCGCAAGCGCATAAAGAAATAGCGGAAGTTGAAATGTCATTGTTTTACCTTCACCAGTGTATAACTCAACTAATCGTTGACCTTGAGCCAAAATAATTCCAGCTTTTAACTGGACATCATGATATCTAAAGCCGACTTTTCGGTAGAATACTTCATCCATAAAAGCATAAACTTCTGGCAAGAATTCATTTAATTTATTTTGGATTATGATTTCTTCTTTTGATAAAGGTTTAGTTCTATCAATTTTTCTTAATGAAAGTTTTTTTTCGAAAGGAATATTATCTACCAATTTTGCTACCTCAAGCTTCATTTCTGCAATACGTTTTTGCATATCTTCAAAGCTCATTTTTTCAACACTGTCTTTTAGATCTTTAATCTTCTTAAAAGTCTTTTCTGTAGCTTGTACCTGCTTTTGGTTTAAATCAAATAATGATGAAAGTTTTATCATATATATTGGGAAAAAGCTTAATGTAACGACAAAAAGTATAATTCAATAAACGAATTTATTCAACATTAAGTGCTAATTTCTTTAATCAGCAATATTATTCATTACCACTTCCAGTTGGCTGCTCAGGTTGAGGGTTTATAGGATCGAAATCTAAATCACCGTGCTGTGGAGGTTCTTCATCATCTTGCAACTGAGAAGGATCAATTGGTCTAGGGAAAGCAACTGCCGGAGCTATTAACCTGGTATTGGCAGGCAAGCCCAATTCAGTTATTAGACTTTCAGGATCGTCAGGGACTTGCCTGCCATCCGTAACTTCTAAAACATACTCATTATCTTCTATATAAACTATATATCCATTACCTTGAGTAACTAGTATTCTTTCTGGCTCACCATCTGTGTCAGTACCTTGATTAATATTACTGCCAGTAATCCCAGTCTGTAAATCGGTAACACTTCTAATAATTAATGCGTATACAATTACCGATAAAATAGCCATTCCAACTAAAACAATTAATGCATTATTAAAGTTAACTTTAAATCGGCTTGCAATAGGAATCTTAAGCTGTTTTTCAACCTTGTTATTTTTATTGTTTTTACTATTTTGATCCATATAACTATTTTAATACCAATCTAAGTATTCACACCATTTTCGGGGAAAATTTGGATTACAAATAAATTTGTTACAAGATCTAACACCATTAGCTCCTATTGTTCCAAAGTTAGCTCTGTCGCTACACTGTGTAGCTGTGCCATCCGTTGCAGGTTCTCCAGAGTATGTACACATAAATTCATTAAAGTTTGATGTTTTATCGGTAATAGCTTCAAGACAATCAAGTTGCTGAGATAAATGATCTTTCATCTGCTGTTTCAACTGAGCTTTTTTGTTTGAATCTCTGCGGTCAGCTGCCGACATATATGGAATTTCACTATAAATCGCAACATTGACTCCACAGCCTAATGCATGACTTCCTAGTGCAGAGAATGCCGATTCTTCTTGCCATGTTACAAGTGCAAGTAATGGATTTATTCCCTTTGCTGCTGCTTGCTCTAATAAATAGTTTGTTACTTCAAGCCTATCTGCATGATCTTTATTATATGCATCCTGGCTGCCTAAAAAGTTAATAATTCTATCTCGCAATGTTGAAGTTTCATCAGAATCTGGATTAGCAAACCAAGTATAACTATTATTAGAATCTAAATTATAGCTTCTTACATAAACTTCAAGTGCAGATTTACTTTTAGCAAAGTCAATTGATTGCCCTGTGTTTTTTGTATCGATGCTGCAGCTTAAAGTACCTGGTGTTGTACCTCCATCACTGCCACCACTACAATCAAGATTTTCAAATACTTGGGCTTGAACTGCTTCATTAAAGTATCTTATTACATTTTCACAATATCCGTCCTGGCAAGCTCCATAATATCTTCCAGCAGTTAGTCTAATAATATCCTCTCGCTCAAGCCATTGTTCAACACTTAAATAAGCACCTCCATTAAATGACCTAGCATCTTTCATAAGTTTAATACCTTGAACACAGATTGCATCTCCAACCCTATGTCTGCTGAACTGCCCCGGATAGTTACTTAACGGATCTCTCCATAAATCATTATCAATTGTATTATTAATACCTACATCTTGAACGCATGCAGTCATTTCAGTTAGGGCGTTTGCGACTGTACCATTGAATGTAGCCGAATAGAACTGAGTCAGACCTCTAACATCTATATTTGGCGGATTGTAACCATTAAACGAAGCAAACGCCGTTTGGTTTGGATCACCAGAGCAGAGCGGTCTAATTCCATTTCTCCAATCTTGCCATGTTGCAGGACAAATAAAGTCATTTTCCCCTTGTAGTGGATTTAGCTGTCCTTGAGTTTCCTGTCTTAAAATTGCATACATCATATATGGATTTGTAGGAATTCCTTGTCTAGTTAATGATTCAGCTGCAGCTTTAACAATACATGCTACACCACCGGCTTGAGGTGTACCTGGATTACCGACTCTATCATCATCGTTATCTTCACCTGTTGGTCGGCAAACAATCTGATCTTCATCTGGATCCGTTGGAGGTAAAACTCCATTACATACACTCTTAACTTGTTCATTAGTAAATACTGAAACATTAGATGCACCTTTCACTAGATAATTAGCAGGATCTTCTGTACAAGTACCCAAGCTATTCCCGTCCCATGTACAGGTTGCATTTTTTCTAACTTCAAAGTGCAAGTGAACATCTGTTGAGTTACCTACGCTACCGGATAATGCGATTAAGTCTCCTTTATTTACACAATCACCTGTTTTAACCTTCAGCTCCGAATTGTGAGCATACAGTGTAGACTTACCATTTGGATGCAATATTTTTACCATAAATCCATATGCACCTATCTGATTTAGGCTCATTTCGGCACATAAAGGACTATATGCTTTATTATTTGGGTCTTTGATACATGAATAATTTGCTTTGTTTTCATTATCGGGTCCTGCATATTGAACAATTCCCGATTCAGCAGCATATATATTGCTGCCTCGTGGAAATGCCCTTAGGTCAATACCAGTATGTCCTGCGTAACCTCCGCTAAGCCCATAATTTCCTGTTACAGTTTCAAAATCAGTCGGCCATCTTACTTTAAAGTCTCCTGGAAGAGTAGGGCTAGCATTTCCTTCAGGATTTGAAGCAAGACTTTCAAGGTATTTTCTTAAATAACCAAACTCTGATTGCTTTGACATATACTCCTGCGCTTTATCCACACCAATATAACGATAGTGCCACGATTCAGGTATATAATCAGGATCAGCTCCAGTATAAGATTGTATAAAGCCATATTTATGCGCATTTGCGGCAACCCACTGCTGACAAGCAGAGCCCGCAAATGCGCTCGCAAGTTGCGGATTATCCATTGACCTAAAATCTAGAGTTGTTCCAAGCTGATGTTCACTATGACATTTACATGCAGTACCAGAAGTGCAGGCATCGGAGAATGCACCTTGTCTTGCAGCACTTCTATAACCCCAACCTAATGCACAGTTTGCATACGCAATACTATTTTCAGATTTCATTGCCGCTAACATGCTTTCCAGTGATTGCTTAGCTTCTGGAATTAAGCTTATTGTTGAATCGTTATCATCGTTAAAGACTCTTAAATCAGTATTAACAGGCTGAACAGTTGCAGGCTCTGAACAATTTGGTATTTGCCTGGAATTACTTACTGGAAATAATACAGATGAAACTCCACTAATTATTTCAGGAATTGGAGTACTTCCGCCGCTGCCTTCATTATTAACTTCACACATAAATTTACAATCAGCTTTAACTTTAAAGCCTCTTGCGCATAAAGTATCACCTAGCCTATCTATATATCTTTCGTCACCTATATTTGTAATACAATTTTTCTTGGTATCGGCAGGCAACAGTTCATTAAGTGGACATAATCTTGCTGCCTTTTCATCTCCAAATGTTTGCCTAAGATCATCGTATGTATATTTTTTACATATCTCTACCTGGTCACAAGTTAGAATTGGATTAGAAAGCGCCATATTTGAAAGTCCACCTGCAACAATTTTGGATCTGCCCGGCAGCGGATTAACTTGTCCAATAAACGGATTATCTATTATATTATCTCCTATTAATGATTGCTCATTAGCGTAAGCTACTATATATTCTTGCAAAAGGTTTAGATATCCCAAATCATCAAAATATTGGAATTGTGTTTTGGTTGAATTATTTTGGGCTAATGGGATATCGTTATCTATTAAATCCGGCAAAGTGGAGTAGGTATCAAATGTCTTTGCATATCTATAATCTTGCTGAGTGATAGTTTCGTTTGCATCCCTAATTTTTGAATTAATTTTTATTTTTACTCCAATATTTTCTTGGAATACTATTTTCATATTCCTTTTACTCATCATTGTCTGTAATCTATCGTATAGACTGTAAATACTGCTGTACATCTCTGGCATTCTTGCTTTTGAAATATTTGGATAAGCTTCGGTATGTATATAAATCTGATCAGAATCTCTTGGATCGTATCTTAAGCAGGAGTTCCAATATCTTTCTTGTATCTGACAATTGCCGCTTCTTGTATTAGGATCAATTTGTCCTTTATTTTGTTCAAATTCATAATCATCAAAATCACATTTTGGTAATCTTGGCCCGCCAGGTACACTAACAGGAGTTCCATCTTCCATATAACCAACTCCATCAAATAAATCTTTACATAGCCAATTTGTAGTTTCCAGCCTGCTTCTAATAACTACCTGCCCTAATATTGGATCATAAACCTGCTCGTTAACGTATCTCCAAGGTTTACCTTCATCTGGCGAAACTGCTCCTACATTTGCATCCGGAAATATTCTTTGATCAAACACATAACCGCAGCTTTTTACCCCATCACCCGATGTAGTACTGCCTTGTAAGTTTCTTCCTGAATAACGTCCACACACATTTTGAGTAGTACCGCTGTACACAGTTGTTTCTTTATCAACTACTAATTCCGGACCAGTTACATAATCATCAAGGTTATTAATAAATTTCATATTTGTGCTTTGGCAAGCTTTTGGTGCAATGTAGCTTGGGTAGGCTACAGTAGAATCGTATGGCAATAAGTTTTTGCGCCAATTTAGCAAACCATTGTCGTTATTAAAGCATTCACCGTCAAAGCATACAGTTCTGTCGTCAATTGATTTTAATGCTTGACCGTCATCTTCAACAGAAAATGCACTAGTGCTAAACAAAGAGCTTCTGCCTGATGTTCCTTTAATTTGTACTGCAGAATTATCATCCACCTGACTTTGTAATTTTAATGATGTAACTTCTGTAAGACTTCCTAAACTGTAATTAGAGAATTGTGATAAGTTTCTTTCGGTCATTGTTTCAGTCAAAATTTCAACAGCACTGTTTATACCGCTTCCAAGACCAGGCATTGGATAACTTTTACCGCCAAGTTGAATCTCTCCCGCAAACATATTTAGTGCATCGTAGCCCATATTGCCTGAGTTGGTAGCTGCAATCTGAGAAACAGGTGCATATCTTAATCTTAATGTTCCATTAGGTGATGAGCTAGAGAACAATTTAATAGGAGCTTCTATATCGATTGTTCCAACTTTTTTAGTTGTACAATTACCGCCAACACATTTAACTCTTAAGGCGGCGGCGTTTTTACCTGTGTAAAAGCTAGCAGGCTTATCATTTTCAGTTCCGCACATAAGTGCAGTTGCTCCTGCTGTAGTGGCTCCTGTTGCCGGGTTGCCGGTTGAACTATCAATACAAGTTGCCCCTAGAGTTGTTCTTGTAATCTGAGCCATTCGTTCGTAAGCCGAATCTTTTAAGTGCCTATCATCACCATCTCGTAAGTCAACGTCACTAAAAACGCCGCCGCCAAGTTCACGAATAGAAACACCAGTAGCGCTTCTAACTTCTGCAATTGCACTGTTGTATTGATCAATGGTACCCTCGCTGCAAGCGTTATGCGCTCTTGGAATAGTACTTATATAAATCTTAATAGAAGAATTTTTGGATTTAATATTATTAATTATTGAAGTTAAATTTCCTTTGAATTGATCAATAGGTAAACCACCGCAGTCATTTGTACCAAACATTAAAACTACAGCTTTATACTGAGTGTTTGAAACTGCTTCCTCAAGCCTGCCTGAAAATTCTGTACCTTTTTCTCCTCCCGCAACAAACCAGGCAGAGCTGGCGCCTGGTGCACCTAGATTATTAGAAGCAGAGAATCTACCTGTTACACCAGAACCCGGATTACCAGAAACTAATTCATTAGTTAAACTATCTCCTACAAAGATGATTTCGCTGTCAGCTAAGCCGCCTGTGCAGACTCCAGCTGTTTGACCAGTAGAATTTGTATCTGTTGTATCAGCTACCTGTACTGTCGTACTTCCTCCTCCTGCACAGGCGGCTGAAATAGACTTTAATTCCTCATCCTCAAAAGGCACGGGAAGGTTTGCTCCAGGTGTAGCCGATGCAGATAAACTTTTTGCAGATCTAAAAAGTAAGAATCCGTCAACTTTTTTACACAACTTTGCTGCAGTTTGAGCAAAATCAACTCCATCTGCCTGACCAGCAATATTTCCAGTTTCGGTCATTATAAATTTTAGTCCGTTACTTTTTGCATAATTAAGAGCTTCATCTATTGCCGTATCGACACTATAACCAGACATGTTGTATGCATTTCCTATAATAACGTCAAAATTAGCAGGATTTATAATACCTTTATATATTCCGAGCTCGCTTATTTGTGGATTTACAAGATTAAATGCAGCAGGCGCCATTAACATCTTTCCAGATTTACCTAATGTTTGAGCGGCAGAGTTTGTTGCCCTAGCCATATCTTCTATACTTCCTGCATTAAAGGCACCAAACTCTGAAGCAGGTTCGTTAGCGCCTACTATTGCAATAAACGTTCCAGAAGCCCTATCACGTACTTGAGAAAAGAAATTTACCATATCGTTAGGATTTCCTCCCGTAGCATTAAAGCTACAATTATTTTCACCTTCAGAAAAACAGAGTCTTACAATTGGTACCATACCAGCATTAATAGACTTACTTATAAAATCAAGAGTTGGACCAACATCGTTAGTTGGGTGAGTTGCAATTGCTAAGCTGTATCCGCTTAGTCCTGTTGCTTTTGCTAATTCAAATGCTAACGATTGATCTTCTGTAACTCTGTTACCTTGGTTGAGTCCTCCCTTACTTGATACTACAAGGCCACTTGATCCACTACTACTTGAAGATTTTGAGTATAGGGCAGAGGGCAAGTTGCAGTTTAACCAAGAATCAACTTTTAAAGAAATCTTTTTAGCAGTTTTATTACACTGCTCAGTGTAAGTTATTATATCTGCAAGCTCTAAACGCTGATTCTCGTTTGGCATTGGAGGAATTGAAGGTTTATCTTTTAAAGCTCTAAAATAGCTTATACCTTCGATCTTATCGTCATTACATAGTTCTTTAAAATCGTCTTTAATATCTTCAGTTGTCATTGCATCATTACCGGGTGCCACACCGAATTCAGTAACTAGAGTTACCAAGTTTGGTTTTCTATCAACGTATTCTTTAAGACCAAATTCCCTATAAAAGCCATATGCTGTTTTGCTAGCAACTGAGTAAACATTAACTAACATCGCATCAAATAAATCAGGATCTATATTCGGCCTTGTCCAGTAATTTTTATCAGTGTTATCGGCTCCTCCAACATATAGATGATGATATACGTCATATGAATATTCCCGACCATCAGCTTGAAATGATTCTGTACCATTAAAGATTGCAGGCGCCAACCAGAATACGCCACCATTTACAACTCTATATTTTTGTAATCTGCTTGCCGCTTGATTCTCCCGCTGTACCATAGTTTTATAATCAGGTACTTGGAGCGTTTGTAAAATTAAGTCGTAATTTCCTGTATGAGGTTCGTTTACACCTAAAGATAATACAGCTCTATAACCCTTATTTTCATTCATTAAATTACGTCCAACTTCATCAAAAAAGTTCACTAAACTATCTGCGTTCTCGGGCATAGGAAATGCACAATCTCCTAAATCCGCTACACAAAGTCTTATTATTGGAATAAAGCCATCTTCATTACTTTTTTTGATGAAATCTACTACATTGGCGGGGGTGGTACTGCTGCTGACGATTCCTACCATCTGACTTGCTTGCAAGTCTAACGAGGATCTATTGTTCCAGCGCAGATAATCTCTAACCTCCTGACCAGTACCACCCCCGCCAATAGTATCGCCATTATTTACACCTGCTTTTGTATCATACAATTGAAAGTATGCATCACTAACTCGGTTTTCACTTTGTACGTAGCACCTTCTATACACATCTTCTACTACCATTCCTTCACCAGCGGCTATTTTTTCTGTAATACTTGCTGCAGTAGCTAATACACTATCAGGATTAAAAATCCCGTCCAGTGCAACAACAACAGAATTTACTACATTATTTTGAAAATAGTATCCAAGCTGAAGGTTCGCAGATAAATTTTCTCTTATATATGAATAGGAGAATAGCAGTAAAAATACTGCCAAAAAGATACTTGTAAGAACTTTAGAAAAGTTTTTATCTAAATAATTTTTTACTTTGGTTTTTAATAAATCACTATTTATCATTTTATTCCTCAACCGGAACTTCTGAATTTAAATATTCACTACCTTTCTGCTCTAATAAGCACTCTAAAAGTTTTGCTTCGTCAGTTCCTCCTGCACACCACACAAGTGATGCAGAATCTGTTATAGATTTTAATTTATCTTCCCCTGCGAATGCCTGATATACCTGAAAAAATAAGAAACATATACACATTAGCGCAGCAATCAAAAGTATTCTACCTATACCTGTAAAAAGTAGAAAGTAAATAAGATTGCCTACAACAGGAATAGCATTAAGCGCTACTTTAGCAACACGTTTAGTTGCCTTCTTAGCCATTTGCTTTGCTTTTTCTTTTGCAATATCTTTAGCTTCTTCTGCTTTAGCAGCTAGTCTTCCTCCAACACCACCGGACACTGCTAAAAAATCCTTCATAGTTACCCGACCCGATGTCATCTCCATTAAAGCTAAGTCTTCCAATGCTGCTTCATCGGCATTAGGTGAATCATTAGCAATCTGTTGCTTAATTCTTTCTTTAACAACATCAAAGTCTCTTTGCGCCAATCTACGCCTAACAGCTGGCCTTAGTACAGGATACTTAGCATCTGCTATTTTACTTATCATTTCATCTGCCTGAGAGATGTAATCAGTTTTATGGTCAACAACACCTCTTAAAGTTTCTCGACCTTGATCTAGTCTGCTTAAAAATTCAGGTTCAGAATTATTTGGAACTGCCGTGGAACTCATTTCTAAATAAAGATATAACTTAAAAAATTCTATCAGATTAATGCTTTCTTTACACTTCGCATAAAATTTTTAGCAGGTAAGTCAACTATCTGCTAAAATAAGTATGTTAAAAACTAATAAATTTGTACTGTTGTAGATTTACTGCTACCGGCAATCTTCCGGAAGTCAGAAATGTCAGCGTGTAGTAAATCTAACAACTTTAAAGATATATTATTATTAATTTTTCAATACCAATATAAATTACATATGAATTTAGCTGATCAATTTTCTAAAAGAACTAATGAGGCTCTACAGCATGGTTTAGAAATTGCATCTAAAAAAGGCCAGAGAGCTTTAGACACAGAGCATATTTTGTATGGATTGACTCAGGACGAAATTGTAATGAAGCGCGTATTTAAAGAGTTAGGCGTTAACCCTGCAGAACTTCGCGATTATTTAGAAAAACAGATGCCACAAGGAACTTTTCAAATGACTTCTCCAAGTTTTACTCCTAGAGCCTATCAGGTCTTGCAGTTAGCAAATAAAGAAGCAATGGAGTTAGGTCATAATTATATTGGAACTGAACATTTATTTTTAGGATTAATTTTGGAGCAAGAAGGATTAGCAGCTCAGGTTTTAAAAAAATATGCTGTTAACCATACACAAGCCAGACAAGCAGTTGTAAAGATTGTTGGTGAAGGAGATAAAGAGGGTAGTAAGGTAGCAAAAGGATCTGAAACTCCAACTCTTGATGAATTTACAAAAGATCTGAACGAACTTGCAAGGCAGGATAAGATTGATCCTGTTATCGGCCGTGATGAAGAGATTACAAGAGTAATTGAAATATTATCTAGACGAAAGAAGAATAATCCGGTGCTTATTGGGGAACCTGGTGTAGGTAAAACTGCAATTGCCGAAGGCCTAGCCCAAAGAATTATTTTACACCAGGTTCCCGAAGTACTAAAAAATAAAACAGTTAAAGCTCTTGATCTAGGTAAATTAGTAGCTGGCTCTAAATTTAGAGGCGAGTTCGAAGAACGAGCCAAAAAATTAATTGAAGATTTAGAAAAAGTCGAGCGCAGTGTAATTCTATTTATAGATGAACTTCATACAATTGTAGGTTCTGGTGCTCAAAGCGGAGAGCTGGATTTTTCAAATATGATTAAACCTGCTTTAGCGCGTGGAGAACTTCAAGTAATTGGAGCAACTACATTAAACGAGTATCAAAAATATATTGAAAAAGATGCGGCACTTGAACGAAGATTTCAACCTGTACTTGTTGAAGAGCCTAATGTTGATCAAACGATCTTGATTCTAAAAGGAATTAAAGAACGATATGAAGCTCACCACAAATTAAAAATTCAGGAAGAAGCTTTAATAGCTGCGGCTGGCTTATCGGACCGCTATATTAAAAATCGATTCCTACCTGACAAGGCTATTGATATAGTTGATGAAGCAGCCAGCCGCGTAAGAATCAAATTTACCAGTGAACCAGAAAGATTAAGAGAATTAAAAGAGCAGCTAAAAAAACTAGAAACAGAAAGAGAGTCATTGACAAGAGCAGGTCAGCATAAAGAAGCTGCAGAAATTAAGGTTAGAATTGAACAGTTGAAAGAAGAATTAAAACCTATTGAAGAGGAATGGTTAAAAGAACGAGGTACCGGAACTCCTGAAGTAAGTGTGAAAGATATTCACGAGGTTGTGTCCAGAATGACTGGTATTCCAATTACAGAATTAAATAAAGAAGAAAAAGAAAATCTAAAAAGCTTAGAAGCAAAACTCCATAATAGAGTGATCGGTCAAGATGAAGCTGTTCACTTAGTTGCCCAAGCAGTAAGGCGTTCACGCACTGGACTTAAAGATCCTAAAAGGCCAATTGCTTCTTTCCTATTTTTAGGCCCAACCGGAGTAGGCAAAACTGAACTTGCAAAAGCGCTAAGTGAGATTGTATTTGGAGATGAAGATGCACTAATAAGAATTGATATGAGTGAATATATGGAAAAATTTTCTGTAACAAGGCTAATAGGAGCACCTCCGGGATATGTAGGATACGATGAAGGTGGCCAGCTAACCGAAAAAGTTAGAAGAAAACCATACAGCGTAATTTTATTAGATGAACTAGAAAAAGCTCATCCAGATGTATTTAATATCCTTTTACAGGTTTTAGACGACGGTAAATTAACTGACGGTAAAGGACGTATTGTCGATTTTAAAAATACAATAATTATTGCAACAAGTAACTTGGCTTCTGACATTATTTTGAATGCCTTGCCTGCCGCCCAGCCGCAAAGTTATATCACAACAGTGAAGAGTAAAGATACAAAAGAAGGTTTAATTAAACTAAAAGAGAACGCTGCAAATGTAACACCGTGGGAAGAAGTCAAATCAAGTGTTGAAGAAGTTCTAAAACGCTTCTTCAGGCCAGAATTCTTAAATAGGCTTGATGAGGTCATCATATTTAAACCGTTAACTCAAAGTGAAGTCGAGCAGATTGTAAGCTTAATTCTAGAAAATACAAAAAGACTTATGCATGCTCAAAATATTGACATAGAATTCGATAAGGAAGTTATAAAAGAAATTGCTAGATTAAGTTACAACCCGCAATTTGGTGCAAGACCTATAAAAAGAGCTGTACAAAGTGAAATTGATAACCTACTTTCCAGCCAAATATTAGATGATAAGATAAAATCAGGAGATAAAGTTAGAGTGGTTTATAAAAACAACCAATTTTTGATTCAAAAATAAAGAGCTTTGGTTTGACACTGATTTTAGAAACTCTCATAATGAAAAGAGATATAAATTATGAGCGCTAAGAATCCCGGATTTATTTTAGATCCCAAAAATTTAAAAGAGAAACATTTCGAATTGGTCGGCAGAGAAGCAATAGACTTTGCTTTTCTACTCAAGGAAAATATTCCTATACCTTCATCATTTGTGATTGCTACAACAGCATTTGATGACTTTTTAATGCATACAAATCTGGTAGGGCCAATAGCAACATCACTTAAGAAAGTGCGGCCATTTATTAGAAAAACAGCAGTTGAAGCATCTGCTGAAATAAAGAATTTAATAATGGCCGCACAGATAAGCGACAATCTTACCCGTGAACTTGAAGACGCATATAAAAAATTAAGCAAGCATAACGAAAATCCTATCGTAATAATGATGCAATCTCATATTATCGACGAAAGGTTTACTCCCCCGCCTTCTGCACCACTGCAGGAAATTATTCTGCAAGGTATAGATGATTTAATTTACCAAATTAAAAGTGCTTGGGCAGAGTTGTTCAGTGCAGATGCAATAGAGTTTAGAGCAAATGGTTATTACCATGGCGAAATTACAGTTGCACTTATTGTGCAAAAACTTATTAGAGCTGAAGTTTCTGGTATTGCAAACAGTGCAACGCATGTTAGTAAAAATGAAATTGAAATTCAAGCAATATATGGAATTGAACACGAAAAAACAGTTGAGTTTGCTGATGAATATATTATTGATGCAAAATCTTTAAAAGTAACTCATGTACATGCGGTTCAGCAAGACTTTATGTACATTCATGAACTCAATCAAAGAGACAAAAATAAGTATCTAAAAGTTGAGTTATCATCCAGTTGGAAGAAAAATCAAAAGCTTGATTCTGATGTTTTAAAGTATTTAGCAAAGATAACAAAAAAGATTAAAGATATTTTTAGACAAGATGTTTCGCTTAAGTGGGGAATTGAATCGGGTGAAATATTTATACTATCACTTGATCCATTAGTCTTACCTGTAGAGGATATTGTAAATGTACAAAAAAATGAACAATTAGAAACTCTTAGAAAAAGTGAGAATAAAAAGAAAGTATCAAAAGAGAAAGATCCCGATATTGACGAGCTAGCAAAAGAGGTTATTGAAATTGTAGAAAATCAAATGGAAGAAAATATACCTGGAATTCCAGGTATCCAAGAAGAAGGTGTAAAAGAAAGTGATATTGCATTGCCAAAGCTAACCAAGGATAAAGAGCCGGAAGATGAAAAAATAAAATATTTAGATGAATTTAGATTTAATTCATCGCTTTATCTTGATATTTCAAGGATGAATTCTAAGCATTTGAGTGCATTACCATATTTTTCGGGTAGCTTTTTTGATGGGACAGAGATGATTTTAAATAATAATGTATTGCCTGAAGAACATTTAGAAGACAAAAATACACTTATTCACCTATTTGATAAATATTCACTTGATATTTCAACAGCTGCGCGATGCGCAATTCACAAGCCAATGATGTATCAGCTGTCTTCTATTTCTGAATTTGAACTACAATTGTTAGGTGTTAGTGAATCTAAATATAAATATACTCTCGATGAAAGGTTTATTGATTTTCCTGAAAGTCTAAGCTTAGAAGTGATGGCTATTAGAAAATCTATAACTCACCATAATAATAAAAATATTCAATTATGCTTACCTTCGTTAAGAAACTTAAGCAATCTTGAAGATATTAAGAAAGTACTTGAGACAAACGGATTAAAGAAAACTACAGCATTTAGACTATATGCAGAAGTTGGAATTCCATCGTTTATCTTTGAATTAGATAGAATGCAAAAAAATGAACTAGATGGCATAGTTGTTAACTATTCAAGATTGCTTAAAGCACTAGTTTTTAGAAATGAAATCAGAGATACCGACCACGTAATAGGAATAAAAGCTTTACAGCTGCTAAAAGCTATTGCGCAGGAAAAGAACCTCGAATTTGCAATTCGGCTAAACATTTACACAGACGAAGTCATAAACGCAATCGCCGAATTGCACCCAAACACTTTAATCTTCACAAGTATCCCTTCAGAAGCTACATTAAAGGTTATTGGAAAGCATAAATAAACCTGGCCTTATATATCCAGTATACATCTAGAGCGTATCATTTTGTGATATAATTATTGCGTATTTTACTTAGCCAATAAGGATGTACGTCAATAAAGAAGATAAAAATATTTTTATAATGATTTTAGCCATTTTAGTGGTTTCTATTATTGCGCTTATTGCAATCGGCAACATAATCTGGCGAATAATAAGCCCTGGAATAAGCGCCGGTCTTGCAGAAGTTGCGAATATAATTAGAGTTAATCAGCTTGATTATAATTTTGCAATTCCCGAGAAAAAAGAACCGATCATTATTGAACCTGAACTATCACAAGAACCTGTATTGTCAGAGGAAGAGCAGAGAGTGAAGGATATGGATCTTAACTATAACTTTTCTGTATCGCCCGCAAAGTCTGAGAGTGTAGTATTAGGTGTAAATAATTTTTATGAAGAGATTGCCCAAGACTACAAACTTGGTGAAAATAGAAGTGCAAGCATTGAAGGAACTATAAGAATCATTATTCCAAAAATTGCTTTCAATGCACAGATAAATGAAACTATGTTGCTACACCCTTCATCATATCAATTTAACCATGGTGAAATCGCATTGCTATGCACTAGAAGAAACCTAGATAGTAATGACCCTAGAAGCTGTTACTATATGGATTTAGTAAAAGTTAATGATCAAATAATTGTTTATTTTGATAGCAAAACAATTAAATACAAAGTGGTAAAAATTGAGCTATTTGAAAGTAATTATGAGAATATTTATTCAGGTCTAAGGTCTGATACAAATTCAATAAAGATAGTAACTACAGGACATTTAGATTCTGGGAGAGGAAGGCTTGTTATTACAGCTCTTCCACTTTAGTGTTAAAATTAACACACGCGCCCGTAGCTCAATGGATAGAGCAGCGGTCTTCGGAACCGAAGGTTGGGGGTTCGACTCCCTCCGGGCGTATTGTTTAAGATTGATTTTAGAAGTCAAAAAACGTATAATTCTCAAGCCTCAATGGGCCGATAGCTCAATGGTAGAGCAGCTGCCTTTTAAGCAGTTGGTTCCGAGTTCGAGTCTCGGTCGGCTCAATTTAATTTAAAGAAACTAGCCTACTAATCATGCTTCCTGTATCAATAACTTCAAATACAGGCTCCTGCTTTAGTACATTCGCAATCTGACCGCTTGGTAGTATTGTAAAACGGAATAAATAAGATACTGGTTGCTCACCTGGCAGGATATCTTTCTTCTCCGCCCAAACAATAAACACTCCTGGCTCTGGCGATCTATGTATATTAAATTCATCTTGATAAAAAGATACGCCATTAATACACAGTTCATAAATAGTACCCTTATCAAAGTAAACTGATAACGATTCAACTGGAGTGGTGGTTACGCCCTCTGCACTGGATTCAAGCAACGTACCTACTGTGTCATTTTCAATAGCACGAACTACCTTTGCTTTATAGAATTCTATTCCTTCGTTAGCCATAGTTGTCGGCAAAGTCGCAATTTCAATCTGTTCAGGATCTAAGTAAGAGCTATATGCATGTGCTAATTGTACAATCGCATTTTCCATTATTCCAAAAGCGTTTTCAGTTTCTTCTATTAAAAATTCTGTTGACGAAGATTCAGCATAAAGATAATCACCTTCCTCGGATATAGTTACAGTATGGGCTATATTTCCATTAAAATCATAATACTCTACGATACGTTCAAAATCCTTTTGCAAATCTATCATTTCTACTACCTTGTATTCAGAACCATCTACTAAAACATAATTATGTACTTTTCGCTCAAGTAAGTGAAATTCACTGCTGCCTTCTACAAATTTAAGTATCAATCCTTCCCAGAATAGGCCAGCATTCACATTATTGAAATAGATAATTAATTGATTATTATTCTCAAACAAACTGAGTTTACAAACTTGATCTCCAAGTAAAAACTGTATTCCAATAAAGTCCAGAACCCAAGCATCATCTTCCCATCTAAGCCTTAAACTCAGCATATATTGAGTACCGGACTGGATAGTCATATCAACTTCAATTGATGTTTCGCTAAATACAACAACACTACCGTCAACTGGAACTCCAACTAAATTATCAAAGAAATTCGTCTTTATATTCTCAATAGAGTCTTCATCTGGATTTCCACTCAATAATAAAGCATCGGCAAGTTGTTGAGCTTTTCTGGAATTATCGTACAGTGACCGCGTAAAGGTAGAAACATCGTCAAAGTTTTGAACCTCCTTTGGAATTTGAGCATATACATTAGACAGTCGCTTTAATATTCCAAGCCCTGAGCCCATAACTTCAGAAATTAGCAAGCCATCTACTAGCAATGGCCTTTCAGGTTTTAACGGGTCACCCTCAAAAGCTTCAGGTGGCAAATCTGACATATCTATAACAATTATAGTTAAAGCGAATAATAATAACATTCATATTTAGCTTTACAAAATTAGGAAAGAAATTATAATAAACATCAGCTTTAAATTTATTAAATTTCACTTATGGCAGATGTAAATGTTTCTACAGATGATTTATTAACTAACGAAAATCTAGATAAAGTAGAGGAGTATTTTAAACTTAAAGATATTATTAGAACATTAAGAAATGATGTAAAGGATTTAAAGCTGCAGAAGCCTGAAGTTGAAGAATTAGATAAAATAATAAAAAGAGCTAAAGAAATTAGAGAAACAATAAAAGATGATGAAAGTATTAAGGCTTTAAGTGAAAAAATTGAAACTGCCCGCGAAAGGTTAGACCTATTAAAAGAACTTATCCGAATTGACCTATTAGAAAAAGCTCAAGAAGAGGTGAAAAGAAATGGAAGAAAATTGAAAGTTGTGAGTGTGTTAAAAGAAATGAAGGATGGAGAAGAAAACGGAAAAAAGAAAAAGCCATTCTTTAGAAATTAAAAAAGTTAATGATGGGAAGGCAATTTAGTACATACGAATATAATCAACTTCTAAAATATAATTTAGATCCCCATAACTATTTAGACACTAATGCTCCAATAGAATACATTACCGGCTTTGCTGAATTTAAAGGTAAAAGCTTTGCGGTTAATAAACACACTTTAATTCCAAGAGTTGAAACTGAAGAACTAGTTAATATTGCTGTAAAAAGTACATCCGGTAATGATACTTCTTTTGTCGATATAGGCACAGGATCTGGTGCAATAGGAATTTCATTTGCACTAGAATTAAAGAATTTAAATAAAAGATTTTCTGGCGTGCTAAGTGATATCTCTGCTTATGCACTTAAAGTTGCTAAAACAAATTTAAACAATTTGCTATTTGAATCAAATATTCAATTAGTTAAATCCGATCTATTTGTAAATATTCCTAAGCAGAAATTTGATGTAATATTTGCAAACTTACCTTATATACCTTCAGCACGAATTGCCTCTTTGGAAGATTCTGTAAAGAACTTTGAACCGATTACTGCACTTGATGGCGGCAGTGATGGGTTAGAAATTATTAGAAAATTTTTAAGTCAGGCTATAGACTATGTAAAGCTTGATGGTAAAATTTTTATGGAGGTTGATGATACCCACACTGCCGCCACAGAATTTGAAAACTCCTGGGCAATAGAGATCTTAAACGATTCCAATAAAAAGAATCGCTTCTGGATCTGCAGGCCAGTTAAGCATTAACCAAATTTCACATATTGATTCTTTACGAAACAATAAAAGTAAGTTAGACTGACTTACATAGTTTATATACATAACAGCTATGTCCTCCACAAAATACATTTTTATATCTGGCGGCGTAATTTCCGGGCTTGGAAAAGGAGTTACATCCGCTTCGCTTGGTGTTTTATTAAAATCACGTAGTTACACAGTAACTGCAATTAAGTGCGAAAGCTATCTAAATATCGATTCTGGTACAATAAATCCAATTGAGCATGGAGATCCTTTTTTATGCAATGACGGTTTAGAAGCTGACATGGATTTAGGAACTTATGAACGCTTTCTAGATATTCCAGTTGGCAAAAAGAATTTTTTAACAATGGGAATGGTTTATAAAAACGTAATTGAACGCGAGCGTTCAATGGGATATGGTGGAAAAACTGTAGATGCAATCCCTACGATTCCAAACGAGATTATAGATAACATTAAAAAAGCTGGCGCGGGATTTGATATCTGCTTGGTAGAACTTGGCGGTACAGCCGGAGAATATCAAAACGTGTTTAATTACGAAGCAGCTAGAATAATGAAACTTAATAATCCAAATGATGTAGTTCATGTTCACATAACTTATGTTCCAGTGCCTGAACATCTTGGAGAACCTAAAACTAAGCCAACACAACTATCATTACGTTTTTTGAATATGGCCGGCATTCAGCCGGATTTTTTGGTTTTAAGAAGTAATCAGCCAATCGATTCTTTAAGAAAAGATAAAGTAGCAGTACAGTGCAATATGTCGAAAGAAAGATTAATTATGAATGCAGACTTGAAAAGCATTTATGAGTTACCAATAAAATTTGAAGAACAAGAATTCGATAAGAAAGTTTTAAAAACAATAGGCTTAAAAGTACAACCTTTAAAATTTGATAAGTGGAAATCTTTAGTTTCAACTGTAACTAAACTTCGTAAAAATCGTGTACAAATCGCGATTGCAGGAAAGTATATTGCAACTGGCGACTATCAGCTGCCTGACGCGTATAATTCATTAACTCACGCACTTAAGCACGCAAGTTGGGCAACGCAGATTGGTGTTGATTTTAAATTTATCAATACAGAAAATATTGAAAAAGAAGGAGCTAAAAAATACTTAAAAGATGTAGATGGAATCATTGTTCCAATAGGCTGGGGAAGCAGAGGAGTTGAAGGGAAAATCGCAGCAATTGAATACGCAAGAAAAAATAAAATTCCATATTTAGGACTATGCTTTGGAATGCAGTTAGCCTGTGTGGAGTTTGCGCGCAATATAGTTAAATATAAAGACGCAAACTCTGAAGAAGTTGATATCAATTCCGAACATCATATTATCCATTCAATACCCTTTGATCCAAAGTATCAAGTTATTAAAGGTGAAGGTACATCTATGCGTTTAGGCGCATTCGACTGTATTATAAAAAAAGGAACCTTGGCGTATGATATCTATACAAAGTATAAGATCGGAAAAAAATTAAAAGACGGTAGTTTACTAGTAAGTGAAAGACATAGGCATAGATACGAATTTAATAACGCATTTAGAAAAGATTTAGAAAAATACGGAATGACTTTTAGCGGAACAAGTCCTGATGATTTCTTTGTAGAAGTAATTGAACTGCCTAAAAAGCAACATCCTTTCTTTTTAGCAACTCAAGCACATCCAGAATATAAATCTAGCCCACTAAACCCGCATCCATTCTTTTTGGAGTTTGTAAAAGCTTCTGAGAAATTTAAACGCTTACGCTAATAAATTTCGGCCCGTCATTTCTGGAGGAACTTCTAATCCCATCAAGTATAGAATTGTTGGGGCAATATCTGCCAATCCGCCAACCGGAAGTTCTCTTCCAGGTAAACCGTTTGCAATCACTAAAAATGGAATTTGATTTGTTGAGTGCTTAGTATCAGGTGCACCTGTTTGAGTATCGATCATCTCTTCTGCATTTCCGTGGTCAGCTGCAATTATAACTGCACCATCTAGTTTTAACGCTGCATCCACAATTCTGCCAACACATTGATCACACACTTCCATAGATTTTACAGTAGCGTCGATTACACCTGTATGACCCACCATGTCTGGACCTGCAAAATTTACCATAATAAAATCAAACTCACCTGAATTCATTTTATCGATTAAAATATCAGTAACCCATTTTTGACTCATTTCAGGTTTTAGATCATAAGTCGGAACATCTTTTGGGGATGGAACTTCAATCCAAGTTTCGCCAGCTGAAATCTCTTTATTTTGTCCATTAAAGAAATATGTAACGTGAGGAAACTTTTCTGACTCGGCAACTCTTAACTGCTTAAGCCCTTTCTTTGATAGAACTTTTCCCAATGGAACTGTAACTTTTTCTGGTGGAAAAGCCTTAACTTTTGGATATCCATTCTCATAATCAGTCATACCAACCCAATATAGATTTTCAATCTTCTTTTTACGATCCCATTCTTTAAACTCATCTGATTCAAACGCATAGTCTATCTGATATGCCCTATCTGGCCTAAAATTAAAGAATACAACAGCATCATTATCTTGTATTACTATAGGATCATCTTTTCCTTTAACTAAGCTTACCGGCTCAAAATATTCATCTAGAATATCTTTCTTATACGATTCTTCAATATATTTTTTCCAATCTTTAACTGGAGTTCCTCCTTTTGTATACAAATCATAAGCCATCTTAGTTCTTTGCCAATTTCTATTTCTATCCATGGCATAAGCTCTTCCAATAATCGAGGCTAGTTTTCCTACATGTCTTTGTAATAACCAAGTTTCAACTTTCTCTAAGATCTCTAAAGCGGATTTGGGAGGAGAGTCTCTACCATCTGTTATTGCATG
>Ga0226835_1000457_pt1 | contig 46430 bp, 40 predicted proteins | sample LAC_MetaG_1_FD_163627 | JGI IMG/M metagenome (GOLD analysis project Ga0226835, IMG submission 163627) | Anaerobic ammonium oxidizing microbial communities from anammox membrane bioreactor (MBR) in UC Berkley, California, United States -... | ecosystem: Engineered > Bioreactor > Anaerobic >...
CGAGACTTCGATACCGCATTCGGTGACGATCAGACTGTCGGTGATCTGAGCCAGGTGCGAATCGGGACGGTTGGTGATGCCCAGGGTCATCGAGCCGCCGGCGCGGGCTTTCTTGATCGCCGCCAGAGTGTCGGCGGTCTCGCCGGACTGGCTTACCGCTACGGTCAGGGTGCGATCGTCGACCAGGAGCTTGCGTCCCCGGGTCTCCGAGGCGATATCGACCTCCACCGGGACATTGCAGAGCTCTTCGATGATATATTTGCCGACCATGCCGGCGTGATAAGCGGTCCCGCAGGCGAGGATGAGCACGCGGTCGATCTTTTTCACTTCCTCATCGCTGAGGCGAACTCCGTAGAGCCCCTGAGCGTCAGGAGCGAAGTGACGAACATTGAAATCGATGGGGGCCTCAGGCGAGATCAGATATTTGCTGAGAGTCTGGCGCAAAACCAGAGGCTGCTCGTTGATCTCTTTGAGGAGGAAGTGTTTGTAGCCTGCCTTGTCGATCTTGTAGGGATCGGAGGTGAGGGTGACGGGATGGCGGTGTCGCTCGAGACCATCGAAAGTGAAAAGGCGGACTCCATCCTGGGTAATCTCGGCGATCTCGCTTTGATCGAGACGGACGACTTTGTTCGTATATTGTCTGACCGCAGTGCTGTCCGAAGCCAGGAAACTCTCGCTCTCTCCGAGACCGACAGTGAGGGAGTAATGATGGTTGACCGCCCAGATCCTGTCCGGATATTGCTGGGAGACGATCCCCAGGGCATAGGCACCGGCCATGCGATCCAGGGTAGCTATGATCGCCGGCAGCATCTCGCCTCTCTGCTCGAGCTCCCGGGAAAGAAGGTGCACCACCACCTCGGTATCGGTGTCCGAGATGAAGATGAAACCGTCGTCGGTAAGCTCCTGGCGCAGCTCGGCATAGTTTTCGATGATGCCGTTATGAACGATGGCCAGGGTGCCGTTGGCATTCATGTGCGGGTGCGCGTTCTCGTCGGTGGCGCTACCATGGGTGGCCCAGCGGGTATGACCGATGCCGACCGAGGCGGTGGGTCTTTCTTTCTGCAGTCTCGTCTCGAGATTGCTGAGCTTTCCGGCGGCTTTGATCACATTGATCCGGCCGCCTTCCATGACCGCTACCCCGGCAGAGTCGTAACCCCTGTATTCGAGGCAGCGAAGCTTGGAGAGAAGTACCGGCGCTGCCTGGCTCTTACCGAGATAACCTACGATTCCACACATGTAAGGACCGCCTCCTAGATTTCCATGATCTCCGACTCTTTGTCAGAAACAGATTTGTCTATCTCTTTTATATGCTTGTCCGTGAGCTTTTGAAGATCGTCGAATTTGCGCTTCAACTCGTCTTCAGAAACCCCCTGATCCTTGAATTTCTTGAGATCCTGGTCGCAATCACGGCGTACGTTGCGCACTGCCACCTTGGATTCTTCACCAATTTTTTTCACCAGCTTAGTCAGCTCTTTACGTCTTTCTTCGGTAAGAGCCGGAATATTGATCCGGACTATGGTGCCGTCGTTATTGGGTGTCAGGCCGAGCTGAGCTTTATGAATGGCCTGCTCGATCTCTTTGATAGCGCCTTTGTCATAAGGCTGGATCACCAGGGAGCGGCCATCCGGGGTGGAGATATTGGCCAGGCTCTTCAAAGGAGTCGGGGTGCCGTAATAGTCCACTTCCACCCGATCGAGAAGAGACGGGTTGGCACGGCCGGTTCGAACCGTCATGAATTCCTTGTGCAGGTTCTGAACCGCTTTATGCATCCTTTCCTCGCCCGAGGACAGGACTTCGTCGGTACTGGTAGTGCTGCTCATGTTTGCCCTCCTAGTCGTGATCCTACAAGGGTACCAATTCTTTGCCCCAGGACTATCTGTTGAATACTTCCCGGCTGGGCGAAATCGAATACGACGATAGGAATGTTGTTTTGCTGACACATGGAGACAGCAGCGTCATCCATCACTCCAAGACGCCTGGTGATTAAATCATCAAAACTGATTCGACCGATCTTCTTGGCATCGGGATTCTTGCGAGGATCATCGCTGTAGACCCCATCAACGTTGTTCTTAGCCATCAAGATTACATCTGCCTTAATTTCGGCAGCTCTCAGGGCGGCAGCGGTGTCGGTGGTGACATGGGGATTGCCGGTACCACCACCGAAGATAACTATTCGACCCTTCTCCAGATGTCTGATCGCTCGCAGACGGATAAAGGGCTCCGCCACCTCGGGCATGGCTATGGCGGTCTGGACGCGGGTTTGAATCCCTTTCGAGTTAAGCACTTCCTGGAGGATGAGACAGTTCATGATCGTGGCAAGCATACCGACATAGTCCGCGGCAGCCTTGTCCATTCCCCAGCCTGCCCCCTGGACACCCCGGAAGATATTGCCGCCGCCCACGACGATGGCTATCTGGACTCCGAGCTTGTGAGCCTGGAGGATCTCATTGGCGATGCCATTGATCACATCAGGGTCGATACCGAAGCCCTGGGAGCCCTGCAGGGCCTCTCCGCTCAATTTCAAAAGGATTCGACGATACTGGGTTTCTGGCATGGTAAGAGGGGATCGGGTCTCGACTCTTTCGCAAACCTTGAGATCATACAACCTGGGCAACAGGACCTGATAGGGTCCAATTCTCATGCTGGTAAATTGTTACCCTGTCAAGAACGCGAGGGGCTGGATCGCTTTGATCCAGCCCCTGCCCTTATCTTTTTCGAATTCAGATCAAGCATCACCCAGGATGAAGAGGGCGAAGCGCGCCGGGGAAAGCTTGGCTCCCAGCTCTTTGCCCTTGCTCTCCAGGTGCTTGGAAACGGTGGCGGAGGGATCCTTCACGAAAGGCTGCTCGGAGAGACAGCGCTCGGCCAGGATCTTATCGACGCGACCGGCGATGATCTTCTCTTTGATCTCAGCGGGCTTGTTGGCTAGATCGGCTTTGCCGGACTCGATGCGGTGCTCTTCCTCGATGATCTGCTTGGGCACGTCTTCCTTTTTCAGATATTGCGGCTTTGTGGAGACGATGTGCATGGCCAGCTCGCGAGCGATGGTCGAAGCAGCTTCCAGCTCGGGCTTCTTGTCGGCGGTCAGCTCGAGAAGCGCGCCCATCTTGCCGCCGAGAGCATGGATGTAGAGACCGATGACACCTTCGCCGGGAACTTCGAGATAATCGAGACGCTTGATCACGATATTCTCACCGGTCTTGGCGATGGCGGCGGTGATCTCCTCGCTCACCGGCTTGCCGCCGTCTTTGGCCGCCAGCAGGTCGTCGGCGGATCTGGTCTTGTTGGCCAGGGCGATATCCACGAGCTTGTTGCACAGTGCCACGAACTCTTCGTTGCGAGCGACGAAGTCGGTCTCGCAGTTGACCTCGATGAGGACGGCAGTTTTGCCGTCAGCACCGACCTTACCGACAATCAAGCCTTCCGAGGTAGCCCGGGAAGCTTTCTTGGAGGCAGTGGCCACGCCTTTCTGGCGAAGCCATTCGAAAGCCTTGTCGAAATCGCCGGAGCTCTCTACCAGCGCTTTCTTGCAATCCATCATGGCCGCTCCGGACTTGTCTCTCAACTCTTTAACCATCGAAGCGGTTATCTGTACCATTTGCATATCCTCACCCTTTTAAATCGTTTAGGAACTCTCACCCTCGGCAGCTACCTCGCTGCCTTCCTCGGTAGCCTGGTCGGGAGCAGCACCATTCTTGGAGGCACCCACGAGGCTGGCGGCCATTTCCTGGTCAGCTTCAGAACCGGCTTCAGAATCCAGTTTGAGATCAGCGCCGGCTTCCAGCTCGACATTTTCATCAGTAGCGGGAGGAGCCGCTTCGATCTCGGCGGCTTCGACTTCGCTCTGGCCGCTGCCCATACGTCCTTCCAGGATGGCATCAGCAAGCTTGCTGGTGATCAGGCGGATGGAACGGATAGAGTCATCGTTGCCCGGAATCACATAAGAGATGCCGTCCGGGTCGCAATTGGTGTCGACAATGGCGACGGTGGCGATGCGGCTCTTGACCGCCTCGGCTACAGCAATGAGTTCTCTTCTCTGATCGATGATAAAGAGCACATCGGGGCGACCGCGCATGGTCTTGATACCACCCAGGGATTTGTCGAGCTTGGTGAACTCGCGGTTGAGCATGGCTTGCTCTTTCTTGCCGCGGCGATAGAGATCTCCGTTCTCCCTCATCTCTTCGAGCTCTTTGAGGCGGTTGATTCTCAAACGGATGGTCTCGAAGTTGGTGAGCATGCCACCGAGCCAGCGGCGGTTCACAAAGTGCGCTCCGCAGCGGTTGGCTTCTTCCTGCACGATGTCGGCGGCTTGCTTCTTCGTTCCGACGAAGACGACATTCTTGCGCTCCGAGGCAGCCTTCCGGAGGAAGTCACAGGCCTTGTCCAGGGCGCGACTGGTTTGCTCCAGATCAATAATGTAGATGCCGTTCCGTTCGCCGTAGATATACGGTCTCATTTTCGGGTTCCAACGGCGGGTCTGGTGACCGAAGTGGACACCTGCTTCCAACAGTTGTCTCATGGATGCTTCTGGCAAGGTTTTCCTTAACTCCTCTGTTGTACAGAACATTCTTGGTATCTCTCGTGTGTGGCTGCCTCCAGCGCTTCCGAATAAGCGCCCGGGTAACGGACAAACCTATCACTGAACGCACTATATCCGATAGCCCCTATTAAGCAGGCACTTAACATACCCGCCGCCCCGACGACAGGACGCGACGCAGGTACCCCTCGGGGAGCCTACCGGACAATCCGGCTATTTTACCACAAGCCTCATCAGAAGCGTCTTTCTGGACAACTCAGACTGCTGATCGTTATAATAATACAACGTGAATCCTCGCTAATATCCACGCTTCGACTACGGTGAAGGTACAAATTGTCCAAGGTTTTAGTACTGAACGCTTCTTACGAACCGCTTAACATTTGTACCTGGCGGAGAGCCGTGGTGCTGCTTCTCAAGGGCAAAGCCGAGCAGATCGAGCACCAGGGTCATCTTGTCTACGCCGACACCCCGATGCCCATCGTGATCAGGCTCAGGCATTATGTGAAGATTCCCTATAAAGAGATAAGCCTGTCCAGACGCAACATTCTCCACCGCGACAATTACACCTGCCAGTATTGCGGGATCAGGCGCCATGACCTGACTATCGACCATATAGTCCCGCGCTCGCGGGGCGGTGTGGACACCTGGGACAACGTCACGGCAGCCTGCCTCAAATGCAATGTCAAGAAAGGCGACCGCACGCCCAGAGAAGCCGGCATGAGACTCGACGCCCAGCCGCGCCGGCCTTTTTCCCATGTCCTCTTCGAGATCTCCAAGCACACCGCGAACGGTGACTCGGTCTGGCAGAAATATGTGATTGGATTCTCTTAGCGAGCATCGAACTTTTTTGCCGCCCGGGTCGTCCAGAATAGAGACGGCGGATACGACTATATATACGCCGGTGAAAAGTAGTCTAATCATCGCTTGCGTCCGGGATTTTATCCGCCGTATACTTGCCTGAAAAGGAGTCCGCCTGAAGTGGAGCCGCTCTATGCCGCCGTTGCTCTCGACCTGGAGGTCAAAGAGCTTCGTGACAGGCTTTTCTCTTATTCCGTGCCACCAGAGCTCGCTGACGAGATTTTCGTGGGCAGCCAGGTCCTTGTCCCCTTCGGTCACCGCAATCTGGTGGGCGGCTATGTCGTTTCAATCGACCGGGAACGACCGCCAGGACTCAAGCTCGTCAAGCCTGTAGCAGAAGTGGTCGATCCTGATCCGCTATTCGACAGAGACTATGTCGATTTTCTGCGCTGGCTCGCCGAGTCCACCTGCTCTCACCTCTCCGATGTCGTCCAGGCAGCGCTGCCCTCCTGCCTCCTGCCCAGGCTCAAGCGCTCCGTCCGCCTCACGGACCGACCGGGACCGATTCTGGAGCTCGGATCCGACCGGTCCCGGGTCATGCTCCTGGATATCCTGCGCAGCGCCGGCGGTAGCAGCCTCAGCCTGCAGTCTCTTCGCCGGCGCTTCACCAGCCGGAGCCGCCAGAGCCAGAGCGAATTCTACCGCCTCCTCAATGCGCTCAAGCAGGAAGGGCTGCTGGAGGTAGCCACCGAATCAGGAACCAGAGCGAGCACGCGCTACACGACTCAAGTGACCCTCACTGGCCAGCAACCGGAAAGCAAGAGACAGAAAGAAATAGTCGCTCTTCTCGAAGCGAATCAGGGAGAGATGCCCCTCCCCCTACTCTTGAAGAGCGCCGGCACCACCCATCAAACGGTGCGGCGCCTGGAGCAGAGCGGGGTAGTCCGGCTCGAGGAGAAAGAGCTTTTTCGCGATCCTCTGGCCAGCTTGAGCCTGGAAACAAGCAACGGCAAGCCTCCCACTCTCACCCCTCACCAGAGCGCCTGCCTGGCCATTCTCGAGAGAGAATTGCTTTCGCCCTCTCCGACACCGTGGCTCCTGCACGGAGTGACCGGCTCGGGCAAGACCGAGGTTTATCTCCGACTCATCCGCAAGGTTCTGGATGGAGGTCGGACGGCCCTCCTCCTCGTCCCGGAGATCAGTCTCACTCCCCAGCTTGCAAGCCGGCTCAAGGAGCGCTTCGGAGAGCTCGTCTCGGTCTGGCATTCCGGCATAAGCGCCGGCGAGCGCTACGATACATGGAAGGGTCTGCGCACCGGAAGGGTGCGAGTCCTGCTCGGAGCACGCTCGGCCTGCCTGGCCAATATACCGAATCTGGCTCTGATCATTCTCGACGAAGAGCACGACGGAAGCTACAAGCAAAGCAATCCGAGTCCTCGTTACAATGCCCGTACCGTAGCGGTGGAGCGAGCCCGGAGAAGCGGTGCCCTGGTTCTTCTGGGAAGCGCCACCCCGGATGTGGTCACCTACTGCGAAGCCCGGGACGCGAACCGCATCCTCAGCCTGCCGGAACGGGTGCACAGACAGGCGATGCCCCGGGTCGACGTGGTCGACATGCGCCAGGAGCTGAAGCTTGGCAACAAATCCATATTCTCCATCGCTCTCAAGGAAGCCATCGAAGAGACCATGGCTCAAAGCGAGCAGGCGATCCTGCTCCTCAACCGGCGCGGCTATGCCAGCCACGTTTTCTGCCGGGCCTGCGGTCATGTGATCTCGTGCAAGCACTGCAGCGTCGCCCTCGTCTATCATCGGGATTATCACAGGGATAATAGCGGCCCCCGCGGCCACCTCGCCTGTCACCACTGCGGCACCACCAGAGCGATGACCGAGACCTGCCCGGAATGCAAGAGCCCCTTCATCAAGGAATTCGGTCTGGGCACCCAGAAAGTCGAAGAGTGCGTCCGGGAGCAGTTTCCCGATGCCGGGGTAGTGAGGCTCGACAGTGATGTGGCAGCCCGCAAGGGGGCCTTCAAAGAAGTGCTGGATTGTTTCGTCCGGGGCGATGCCGATATTCTCATCGGCACCCAGATGGTCTCCAAAGGTCTCGATATCCCCAGGGTCACCCTGGTAGGCGTGCTTGCCGCTGACGCAGCCCTCAATATGCCCGACTACAGGAGCAGCGAGCGCGGCTTTCAGCTGCTCAGCCAGGTGGCGGGCCGGGCTGGACGGGGAGACCGTCCGGGCCGGGTGATCATGCAGACCTATAACCCCGAGCTCCCGATCTTCGCCTGGGCAAGCCATCATGATTTCGATAGTTTCCTCGAGACCGAGCTCGAGACCAGGAAGCTTTTCGCCTACCCGCCCTACAGCAGGATCATCAGAGTGGTGGTTTCGGGACTCCATCAAGATCAGGTAGACAGGCAATGCACTCGTCTCAAAAAGGAGCTCGAATCTCTCCTGGTCGATAGCCGTGCCGAGGTCCTCGGGCCGGCCCCCTGCCTGATCGAGCGCGTCCGGGGCAAGTACAGGCACCATCTACTGGTCAAGCTGGCCAAAGACGCCCCCGGTCAGACTGTCATCGATTATCTCAAAGGTGTCAATCCGGAGGAGGAAACCCGCATAGCGGTTGACGTAGACGCTCTGGACCTGTTATAGAATGACATCCGGCCAGCTCGCTCAGAGGTGCCACGCTCTCTTGATCATTGCCTACCAGCTCATTCTAGCCCTCGCGCTCTTCGTCGCCGGACCGGTACTTCTCCTGAAGAAGAAAGTGAGACCGGGACTGGCTCAGAAGTTTGGCGCGGTTCCCCGGGAGATCGAGGAGAGTAATCTCAAGGATTGCATATGGATACATGCAGTCTCGGTAGGTGAGTTCAATGCTTCCCTGCCGCTGATCAAGAAATTGAAGGAGACCCATCCGGACGTTCCGCTGGTGGTCTCGACTACGACTGCCACCGGTCAGAGCCTGGCCAGAGAACGTGCTGTCGGTGATAACCTGGCCGTAACTTGTTTCTATTTCCCATTCGATCTCTCTTGCTGTTTCGAGCCCTGGTTGAAAGCCGTCTCTCCCCGGTGTTTCGTAACAATCGAGACAGAGATCTGGCCCGCGTTCGTCTCGCGTTGCCGGGAGAAAAACATTCCGGTGATTGCTATCAACGCCAGGATATCGCCGCGCTCCTTCGAGCGCTACAGGCGGGTCAAATACTTCTTCCGGCGGGTCTTCGAATCGTTCACCGCCATTGGTGCGCAATCAGACAGCGAGCGCGAACGCTTCACCGCCCTTGGTGCGCACCCCGAAGCCATCTCGGTAATCGGCAACATAAAGATGGACGGGCTGAAAGCAATCCCCCCTGAGGAGATCGAGGCGCTTCGCGCGAAGCTAGGATTGACGCAGAATGACTTCGTGGTGGTCGCAGGCTCCACCCATGAGAGCGAGGAGGCTGTGGTCCTCGACGCCTGCCAAGCTCTTTCCGAGCTTGCCTCGGGCCCCGATTCCGGCGAAAAGGTAGTGCGCTTGATCATAGCGCCGAGACACCCCGAGCGATTCGAGCGCGCCGCTGCTATCATCGAGAGCAGGGGTCTTTCGGCAAAGCGTTACTCGAAGAACGAGAGCTTCAGCCATGACACGGACGCGCGAGAAGTCTATCTCCTCGACGGTCTCGGACAGCTCGGCCGTTACTACTGCCTGGCCTCGGCGGCTTTCGTAGGCGGCACTTTCGTTCCGGTAGGCGGTCATAACGTCGCCGAGCCGTACGCCTATTCGGTCCCTGTTTGTTGCGGCCCCGGCCTGAGCAAGACCCGTGATATCGCCCAGAGTCTCACCGATCGTGGGGCCCTGCTGGTTTGCCAGAATGGCGCCGAGCTAGAGAAAACCCTGATCTCCCTCTATTCGGACGAGGCGAAGCGCGTGCACATCGGAAGCCTGGGCGCCGCCTGGCTGAAAGAGAACCAGGGTGCAGTCGATCGGGCACTGAGACTGATCGACACGCATCTTCAGAATCGAGGCGCCGCGGAGCCCAGACCCCTCGCGGCACGCAAAACCAAATGAACCTGCCTCAAAGCCAACTGGCCCGCACCCTGTTGAAACCGGCATCATACTGCTACGGTCTGGGCTCGGTGGTGCGCCTGGAAGCCTATTCGCGCGGCATCATGTCCTCGACCCGAGCGGCGGCACCCGTAATCAGCATCGGCAATATCACAGTCGGTGGCACAGGCAAGACACCTATCACCATCGACATCGCCCGCCGTCTAATCGAACTCGGGCTCAAACCCGCCATCCTGAGCCGCGGCTACAAGCGTCAATCCCGAGAGCACCTGGTGGTGGTCAGCGACGGCCGCACCGTCCTGGCGGACTGCAGGCAGGCCGGAGACGAGCCGTTCATGATGGCACGAGCGGTGCCGGGGGCAGCGGTGATATCGTGCTCATCAAGAAAGGAAAGCAGCGGTGTCGCAGTGCAGCAACTGGGCTGCAACGTCCTCGTGCTCGATGACGGCTTCCAGCATATTCAACTCGAGCGCGATCTGGACATCTTGCTGGTGGACTACAACGACGACCTCGAGCAGGAGTGCGTGCTGCCTTCAGGACGGCTGCGCGAGCCTCTATCAGGGATGAGAAGAGCCACCGATATCGTCATAACCAAAGTCCCCGGAGAGCCGGATGCGAATCGCCTGAACAAGATCGAGACCGCGATCACGACCCTGGCACCGCAAGCTCGGCTGAGCTCCGCGCGATTCCTGCCTGCCGGGCTCTCGGGAGGATCCGGTGAGCAACCACTCGAGACGCTCTCAGGCAAGAAAGTGATCTGCGTCTCGGGTATCGCTCGGCCCGAATCATTCCGGGATACGCTCATGGGTCTCGGCGCCGAGATCGCGGACAGTGCCGAATATGGCGATCATCACTGGTTCGACAGCAACGATATCGGCCATATCCTCGATCTCAGGAGAGAGAAGTGCGCCGATCTGATCGTCACCACCAGCAAGGATTTCGTCCGTATGGATATTCCGGAATCGGCCAGGGACATGATTCTCGCCCTCACTCAGGAGACCAGCTGGATCGGCGCTCCACCTGAGCTGGAGCCGCTTGCGGGGAGAACGCCATGAGCCTCTTGCCGGCCAGCAAGATCCTGGTGATCAGATATCGCTTTCTCGGCGACACCATCTTGACCGTGCCGTTTCTGCGGAATTTGAGAGGCGCCTACCCGCAAGCCCGCATCGATATGCTGGTGGGACCTGTAAGCGGCGAGGTGTTATCGGGCTGCCCTTATGTCGACAATTTCATCACATTCGATACTACTCGATTTCACAAGTACGACAGCGGCAAGGGCGAGAAGCGCAGCTTCTGGTCCTATATCCGACAGTTGAGGAAGCCGCGGTACGACCTGGTCTTTGTTCTCAAACGCTCGCTCTCCTCGGCTTTCCTTGCCTTCACCACCGGTGCCCGATATCGTGTCGGCTATGCCACCGAAGGGCGCGGGCTCCTGCTCACGCACTCGGCGAAGTGGCGGACCGACGTCCACGAGGTGGAGTCCGTCCTGGACGTGCTCGAGGCCGCCGGTGCCACCGTCGAAGACCGTCATCTGGAAGCCTGGATAGCGAGCAGCGAGAGCGACTCGATCCGCAAAAGAGTCCCCGCGCTGGAGGCAGGCGGAGCAAAAGTGCTCATCCATGCCGCCGCAGCTCATCCGGACAAGCTCTATCCCCTCGAGTCATGGGCACAGATAATCAAAGTGCTGAGCGAAAAGCTCGGAATGCAGCCCTTTTTCACCGGGGCTCCCGGAGACCGGCAGATGTATGTTCAGCTGGAAGAGATGTCAGGCGTAAGAAGTGTTAATATGGCAGGAGAGCTATCTGTAAGAGAGAGTATGGCTTTATACAAGGAAATGGACCTGGCCGTCTGCGTCGATTCCGGACCCGCCCACATGGCGGCTGCCACCGGAGTGCCTACCGTGTCACTGTTCGGACCCACCGACCCGGTTCGATGGGCACCATATGGTGACCGGATGCGGGCAGTTTTCGATACCAGCCTCGAATGCCGTCCCTGCAATTACAGAAAGACTTGTGACAACAGGCCCTGCCTCAACGATCTCCCTGCCGGCACCGTTCTGGCTGCCTGCGAGGAGATTTTGAGAACCAACGCGCCCACCGGAGAGTAGACCATGAGAATCTTCGCCTGCATAACCCTCTCAGCCATGCTCATGTCGGCACCGCTCCATGCGTCTGCGAGCACGCCCGCCGAGGCTGCCCAGCAGGACGCTGCCACCACGAAGAAATTCGAGGACATGAAAAAATCGGCTGCCACATCATGGCCGAAGTGGTACTACTGGGATCAGGTGGGACTGAAGGACTGGAACGCCGGGGACAGGCCCCAGGCCAAGCAGAAGTGGGAATATGCCCTGGGGATTGCCGAAGCCGAGGTGCGCGGTAAAAAGCTCGACCCGGTGACGGCCCGACGCTTCAAGGAATTCCTGAACCATCAGGTTATGCTCGTTCAGTATTTCCAGTTGCCCAAAAAGCGCGACCTGGCCGGCAAGAGCGGTCAGGAGCAATATGCCATGATCAACGACGCCAGGATCGAAGACATCGAGCGTACTCTCAAGTATCTGGACAGGATAGAACGACTCGGGAACAGCACCCTCGGTCGCGGACATTATGCCATGCAGCCGTTCAACAGGATCCGCGTCAAGCACGAAGAGTGGAAGCGCTCCATGAAGTACGAGAACGAGTGCATCCGCGGCTGGCCAATAGGCTCTTACGACAACGGCGGCAAGCAGGGCAAAATCGCTCCACCAAAAGTCGTCCAGGACAGGCGCGAGACCAGACCACCGGACTGGTGGAAAAACCAGAAAGGCGCCGAGGTCTGGCGAGACCAGCGTGATGCCCACCAGCAATCGCAGACCAATGCCGCCAAGGGAGGTCTCGACCCCAACCGCTTCAAGTCGAGCTATAACAGGACACCTGGCACCATGTATGTGGGCGGCAAAACGGTGAAGCCCACCGAGAGACCGAACACCGACAATCCGACAGGCAACATCGCGGGCAATTCACCCAAAGAATGGGGGAACACCAACCGCCTCACCGATGCCAAAAAGCCTCTTCTCTGGGGTCAATACGATTCCTCCGACCGGGGGCCTGACTTGAATGCCAAGCCAGTACCGCAAATGTGGGGAACCAGCTCGAAGCCGAAAGATCCCCTCAAGCAAGGCTGGGGCAACAACACCTGGGGAAGCCAGAAACTGAACAAGCCGCCTACCAGCCAGCACACTCCTGCGCCTCCGGACAAAGAGACCAATTACTGGAAATAAAATTGAAACAGAAAGTCAGCGGGTATCTCGAAATACCGCCCCGGCCTCGATCAAGACCGGCAGTCCTCTGACCACGCAGAAGAAGCAAGAGAAATAGACGAAGAACATCGCTATTCCGGGAAGATACCAGCCCGGTCCCTGGCTGGTGTGAGCAGCGATGACCAGACAGAAAGCTACTGCTTTCACCACCGCATAAGTGAACCTGCTGAAGTTCGAGGCCACGAGAAATTTGCCCAGAGAGGACTGCATCATGGTCTTTTCTCCGAAGGCCGTCAGCCCTTTTTCGCTGGCATGAGAGCGGATGGCGTCCACGAAAGTTCCTCGAATCAAATACAAGAGCGGAACGAAAACAGGAATCCATCCGAGAGTCGAGAAAACGATCCAGTAAGCCATCTCCACGGCCCGGTCGCCGGCTATATCGAGAATGCCTCCGAGCCTGGTGGACTGGTTCAGTTTGCGAGCGAAATAGCCATCCAGTCCGTCAGCCCAGATGACCAGCACGGTAAGACCGAAAGCCGTCCATAGAAGCAGGTCGTCCGGGGGCTGGAAAAGCAGGGCGAGGGTTCCCAGAGCCAGTACCACTCGCGATACCGTAATCGTGTTCGGCACATTTAGGGAAGAAGACATGGAGGGAGGCTTCAAAGCGCTTTGTTAGAGATCCAGATCGGCGAATTGAGCATGCTTTTCGATGAAAGCGCGACGGGGACCGACCGCCTCCCCCATCAAGAGGTCGAAGGTATGATCCGCATCGGAAGCGTCTTCCACCGAGACCTTCTTGAGAGTCCGGGTGTCCGGATTCATGGTGGTCTCCCAGAGTTGCTCGGGCTGCATCTCACCCAGCCCTTTGAAGCGCTGAATCACCGACTTCTCGCCGAACTCGGCTCGCAAGGCCTCGAGCTTGTGATCGTTGTAGCAATACTCCGATCGCTTACCTTTGGTGATCTTGTAGAGAGGAGGCTGAGCGATATAGACATAGCCTTTCTCCACCAGTGGCCGTGCATAGCGGAAGAAGAACGTGAGCAGGAGAGTGCGAATATGGCTGCCATCGACATCGGCATCGGTCATGACGATAACCTTGTGATAACGAAGCTTGCTCAGATCGAGGTTCTCGGCGTTGGGACGAAGGAAACCGCCGGTCTTGGCACCGTCCTCATCCTTGTCGTCTTTGACATAGAGACCGAGAGCCTGGATCATAGCCTGCACTTCGGCATTCTCGTAGATCCGGCTGGGCTGGACCCGCTCCACATTGAGGATCTTGCCCCGAAGGGGCAGGATCGCCTGGAACTCGCGATTGCGCCCCTTCTTGGCGCTGCCGCCGGCGGAGTCGCCCTCCACCAGGTAGATCTCGCAATTGGCTGCCTCCTTGTCGGAGCAGTCGGCGAGCTTGCCGGGCAGAGAGGAGTTCTCGAGCATACTGTGACGGCGCACGGTATTCTTGGCTTTCAAGGCTGCTTCCCGGGCTTTCTTGGCTTCATCGGCTTTGTTGACGATATCCTTGGCAGGCTTGGGATTGAGCTCGAGCCAGTCGGCCATGCGCTCCGAGACCACCGCCTGAGTAATGCCCTGGACTTCCCGGTTGCCCAGACGCTCTTTGGTCTGTCCTTCGAACTGGGGCTCGGGAACCTTGACACTGATGATCGCCGTCAGACCTTCCCTGACATCCTCGCCGGTAAAGCTGGCGTCGCTCTCTTTTACCAGGCTGGCATTTTTGGCATAGGTATTGACGATCCGGGTGAGGGCTGTGCGGAAGCCGCTCAGGTGCGTGCCCCCATCGTGGGTGTTGATGTTGTTGACGAACGTGTATATGGACTCTTGATAAGTAGTGGTCCATTGAAGAGCGCACTCCACCACCACATCATCCTTCTCCAGCTCGAAATAGATCGGAGTCGGGTGAATACATTCCCGGGTATTGTTGATGTACTCGACATAGCTGGCAATGCCGCCTTCGTAGTGATAGTCCTCCATGACTTCTTCCTTGGAGCTGCCGCGCTCGTCCTTGACGACAATCCGAAGCCCCTTATTCAGGAAAGCCATTTCCCGGAGTCGGGTGATCAGGGTATTCCAGTCGAAACCGATACTGATTCGCTCGCCGTCTTCGTTGTAGTCATGGAAGATCTCGGGATCCGGCCAGAAAGTCACCTGGGTGCCACGCTCGTCGGTGGAACCGGTCACCTCGAGGCCGCCCTGGGCGGCGCCTCTGGCGTATTCCTGGCGATGCACTTTGTTGTTGCGGAAGACCTCCACCACCAGCCTGGTGGAGAGAGCATTGACAACGGAAGCGCCGACGCCGTGCAGACCGCCCGAGACTTTGTAGCCTCCGCCACCGAATTTGCCACCAGCGTGGAGCACGGTAAAGACCGTCTCGACTGCGCTCTTGCCTGTCTTTTCGACGACATCGATGGGGATTCCCCGGCCATCGTCCTTGACGGTGACCGAGCCATCGTCATTGAGGGTCACGTCGATTCGACTGCAATGACCGGCCAGAGCCTCATCCACGGCGTTGTCGACAATCTCCCAGACCAGGTGATGAAGTCCCCGGGGTCCGGTACTGCCGATATACATGCCGGGACGCTTGCGGACCGCCTCCAGACCCTCGAGCACGTCGATGGTATCGGCGTTGTACTCCTGGTCAGGACTTACGCCAGAATCAGGCTTCTTGCCGTTTTCTTTGACATCATCGTCCTGAGTGTTGTCGTTCTCGTTTGCAGCTTCGTCTTTTGCCATGGTCCCTCGATATTCTCAAAGAGTGCTTGACGGCAGCAAAAACCGAAAATGCCGGGTTTTCGATGCCTGCATCAGGAGTAAATTTTAGCATATTTCCCGGCGAAAAGCCGCTTGATGTGTGGATTTATGCGATTTCAGGCAAGACTCTTCATGAAACAGTTTTAGCCTTTGAAGCGGTATGGGCTCTGGTTTACAATAAGCCCCCGGGGCATATACGAGAGTAATCGAGCTGGGGGGTGTTTCTTGGAAACCTATTTCGAAGCCAGACCGAAACTGGTGGAAGCATCAGCCATAGCCCTGGGATTTTTCGACGGAGTTCACCCCGGACACAAAGTCGTGATCGATACCGCTGTTTCGGAGGCACGCCGACTGGGTGTAAAGGCCGGGGTAGTCACTTTCAAGGACCACCCGAGAGCCCTCACGCGCGGACAGTCACCGATGCTGCTCTCAGTTATCGAGCAGCGCCTGGCCCTTTTCGAGGCCCTTGGGGTGGAGGTGGCGCTGGTCCTCTCCTTCACCGAAGAGCTCTGCCTCAAGAGCCCGCGAGCCTATGTGGAGGATGTCCTGGTCGGCGCCATGGGGGCTCGCTCCATCAGCGTCGGACACAATCACCACTTCGGCAAGGATCGAGAAGGCGATGCCGACCTGTTGCGAACCCTGGGCAATGATCTGGGCTTCTGTGTCAACGCCGCCGAGATGGTTCATATCAATGGCAAGGAGGTGAGCAGCTCCCTGATCCGCAATCTCGTGGCGGAAGGCAGAATGCAGGAAGCCATGGAGCTCCTCTCCCATCCCTTCGCCGTTCTCGGAGAGGTGAGTCGCGGCGACGGTCGGGGAAGAACCATCGGTGTGCCCACCGCCAATCTCGACCTCTACCAGTACCAGATGATCCCGAAAAATGGGGTGTATGCCGGACGAGCGCGGATAGCAAGTGAAAAGGCAGGCGACAATGCCAGCGACTGTGTGATCAATGTCGGAACCCGACCGACCTTCGAAGAGGCTTCCGGTGGTGACAGACCGATAGTGGAAGCCCATTTGCTGGATTGCGACCGGGATCTCTACGGAGAGAGCCTGGAAGTCACATTTCTCGAGTTCATCAGGGACGAGCGCAAATTCGCCGGAGCTGAAGAGCTTACTGCTCAGATTAAGGAAGATATCGAGAAAGCGAGGAACTTCCTGAGACGCGATCAAAAGGGAGAGAAGCTCCCCGCATGAGAACAGATGCTGGTTAAAAGACTGCGGCTCAAGAACTTCCGCAATTACGCCGAAGAAGACGTCGAATTCGGTTCGATCCGCAATATCGTCATCGGCGAGAATGCCCAGGGCAAAACCAATCTCATCGAGGCAATCGAATATTCGGCTCTCGGTCGCTCGACCCGCACCACCGACGACAAAGAGCTGATCAGAAAAGGCGAGTCCAGAGCCGCGATTATCTTGGACTTCGAAGCCAATACCCTGGAACAGAGAATCGAGATCGAATTGAGCCTGAGAATGACTGCTGGAGCCCGGGGACCTCGAACAGCCCTGGACAGGAAAGTGAAAATCAATGGTGTCTCCTATTCGAGCACCCGCAACCTGGCAGGCAAGATCGTGGTGGTCGGCTTCAAGAGCCTGGACCTGAATCTCCTCCGGGGAGGTCCCCGTTACCGCCGAGAGTGGATCGACGATCTGACGAGCACATTGAAAACCTCCTATGCACGCTCGCTTTCTAGATTCAACAAGGCGGTTACCCAGAGAAACCGGCTCCTCAAAGAGATGTTCGAGAGAATCAGGCTTTCTCAAAGCGACGAGGACGAGCTCAAAGTCTGGGACCAGCAGGTGGCAAGCCTGGGGGCTTCGCTGGTTCGTTCCAGACTGATGGTCCTCAAGTCCCTGATTCCCCTGGCGGAGGCGCGTCAGGCACAACTCTCCGGAGCCAGGGAGAAACTCTCCATAGAGTATTTCCTGCACAGTATCGATGACGAGGATCCCCGGGCCGACGGGATCCTCAATCTGGACGAAGAAAGCGAAATCATGCCGGAGAAAGAGATCGAGGAGAAGATCTTGACTTGTCTGGCTACCCGCAAAAGAGAAGAAATCGCCCGCCGCCAGACCCTCACCGGTCCCCACCGGGATGACGTCAGGCTCAAGCTCAATGGTTTCGACGCTACTGCTTTTGCCAGCCAGGGTCAGCAACGGAGCCTCGTCCTCTCACTCAAGTTATCCGAGCTATTTCTTGTAGCCCATTTCTTGAAAGAGCCACCCATTTTGCTCCTGGACGATGTCCTGGCAGAGCTCGACCTGAGCCGCCAGGGATATTTAATGGAATCGCTCAGCGAGTCGATGCAGACCATTATCACCACCACGCATATCGACGGCTTCAAGCCCGAATGGCTGAGCGGTGCTTCTTTCCTCTCCGTGCACGACGGTCGGGCCCGGAAAGGAGAGAGCCCGCTGGAGGAAAAGCCTGCCGGCAGATAAACTGCAACAGGGATTATGATCTGTGATCAGGGGGTAAATTAATATTGCTTAAGCTTGCTTCTGGTCGGCACCCACTCACCCCCCGAAACCCCACCTGAAAAATGACCTCATCGATAGGACCAGACCTTGACCGCAAGGTATGCCTGGAGTGCCATAGGCAATTCACAGGTATAGTCGCCGCCTGTACCCACGACGGTAGCATGCTCGTTCCTGTCGCCCAGGATCCCCTGCTGGGCACCAAGCTGGCCGGTAAATACGACATTATCAGGGTCCTGGGCACAGGCGGTATGGGCGTGGTCTACGAGGGACGCCAGGACGTCATGGATCGCCGGGTGGCGATCAAGATGCTGCAGGCCCACCACCTCAACGACTCCATGAGCGTCAAGCGCTTCCAGCAGGAGAGCAAGGCTACCTGTCGTCTCAATCATCCTCATATCATCACGGTTTTCGACTTCGGTATATCGCCTACGGGACAGCCTTATATAGTCATGGACTACCTGGAGGGTCGCCCTCTCTCGGACATTATCAGAGAGGATGGGCAGGTCAAGGTAGACCGGGCGGTAAATATCTTCCATCAAGCTTGCGAGGCCCTGGCCCATGCGCACAACCAGGGGGTCATCCACCGGGACCTCAAACCGAGCAATATCGTTCTGATCACCTACGAAGGCGACAAGGACTATGTGAAGGTAGTGGACTTCGGTGTCGCCAAGATCATGGAAGAGGGAGGCGCCGAAGGACAGAAGCTCACTCAGATGGGCGAAGTCTGCGGCAGCCCGGTTTACATGTCTCCGGAGCAATGCCAGGGCCTCCCCCTGGACAAACGCTCGGATGTCTATTCCATGGGAATCGTCATGTACGAGACCCTCACGAACCGCCTGCCGATTCTGGGTAAGACCATGGTCGAGACCATGTCCAAACACATCAAGGAGCCGCCGCCTCCGTTCAGCGAAGTGAGACCCGATCTCTACATTCCGGAGCGAGTCGAGCAGGTGATTTTGAGAGCCCTGGCCAAGACTCCGGAAGCGCGGCAACAATCCATGGAGCAGCTCGCCACCGAACTCGAGATGGCGATCCCAAAGCCGGGCCGAAGCGTTACTTTGCGCACCGTCGATCTCAGCACCGAGACAACAGAGGACCAGCAAGAGAAGACGCCGACTCTCATGGCACGCCTCACCCCGGTGCAGTGGGCCATCGCTCTCGTGCTCGCCTTCGGGATCGGCACCGCGGGACTTTATTATACGTTCAGCTATTTCGCCGCCAGCTCGAGCAGCAAGAGCGCCGAGAAACCCTCGGTGAAACCTGCACCAACCGCGGTGACACCACCAGACAAAGAAGAGAAGGCAAGCACCAGTACTGTAAAGCCACCAGAAAAAGAAACAACACCACCGGAGCCGGTCAAGACAGCGCCACCACCAGTAGTGACAGAATCACAACCAGATCCGGCACCGCGGCCGAAACCCAAGCCCAAGCCCAAACCCAGACCGGCACCCGCGCCGAAAGCAGTTTCTGTGAGCAAGCCGGCGCCGAAAAAACCGGCCAACGATCCTTTCGAAGCGCTCAGGAGAAGCAAGTCCTTCTGAGCTGGGGAAGATTAGACATAACAAAAGCACCTCTCAGATTGCTCTCGAGAGGTGCTTTGCTACTGGCTGACTGCCCCTTGCGATGGGCACAGTATCTCTTGGAGCCTGCACCAGAGTGCGACTCGAAGCGGGCTCGCTTGCTGCTGTTTCGGGGCGACGCCACCCTGGAGTTTCCGCAAGGATCCTCGGTTTGTAACCTTAATTACTCTACCAAACGATTCGATATGTTGAACTACCCCAATAGACATTTAAGAGAAACGGCCAGTGGCAATATAAGAACGGCAGCCAATGCGACTTTTCGTCTGCGCCAAGATTAATCGGCTCCGGAACCATCGCCGGAGCGACAGGGGAAACGATCGCATACGCAAAGGCGGTCCGATTGCAACCAATTCGACCACCAGAGAATATCCGCCACGCATCCAATACGGATCGATCACACGGTTTTTAACGATCGAGAAGCTTTTACCAGGCGCCCGGCGCGCTCCGGACAGACTCGACTGGTCCAGCGACCATCGATCTTGGCAGCGGATCCAATAATCAGCGCATCGGCAAGAGGGGCGAATTCGCGGATGTTGTCTTCATCTATCCCCGAGCCGATGAGAAGAGGAATATCGACACTGGTCCTGACAGCGTCGACCTCATGTCCAAGCGGTGGCAGGCCGGTGCGAGCGCCTGTGACGACCACGCCGTCAGCCTTGAAATTCGCTGCTTCGATGGCGGTCTCGGCAATGTCCACATCGGCGGTGATAGCGTGGGAAGAGTGCTTCTTTTTTATATCGGCGAAAATCTTCACCCGGCCGGCCCGGAGGTTGAAACGTCTTCGTATGAGCTCGGCAGCGCAGGCCTCATGAATACCTTCATCACCGACATGGGCGAACACGAATCCTTCTACCCGGATAAAATCGAGCTCACAGGCCACCGCCACGGCAAGCGCCTCGATATTGGCGCCGGCCAGGAGCTGCACCCCCAGGGGCAGGTCCACCGCCTCTTTCAATCGCCGGGCCGCTACAGTCATGGCTGACACTGTTTCCGGCGCCACATAGCCTTTCAGATAGGGCGCATCATGAGTGTTTTCAACGACCAGGGCATCGAAACCCTGCTGTTTGTAGATAAGCGCATCAGCCACGGCGGCATCGACAATCTCGTCCATACTGCTTCCGTAATCAGCGGCCCCGGGAAGGGGAAGCAAGTGAACAGCCCCGATGAGACAGAGTGGCTTGCCGAAAAGACCCTTCATTTCTTTTCCTCCGCCAGAAGAATTGCACGCACCGGTGAGGCCTCGAGCTCCTCGAGCTTCAAGGGCAGAGCGACAAGGTAATAATCCCCGGCCGGCACCAGGGTCAGATCGAGATTCTCGAGCCAGACCATGCCGCCGCGATTGAGCACATGATGACTCTCCAGGGACTTCGAATCGATATGGTCCACCGAAGGCGTATCCAGACCGACCAGCACCACACCTCTTGTGACCAGATCCTCAGCGGCCGCCACACTGATATAGGCGTACTCGGACTCGAATACCTCGTACCGTATCCGGTGACAGGTTCGAAAGAGAACGCGGCTGACTCTCTCGCCCAGATCCAGGCTCTCTTGATAATGCTCAGGCTCGATGGCACCGGAAAAGGGCGCCAGGTCGACGATTCGCACTGGACCCAGGAAGGGCTCCAGGGACACCGACCCGATCACCCCCTTCCCGTCTTCGAGATCGCCTTCTATATGAACCGGGGCATCAGCGTGGGTTCCCACATGCGGGCTCATGGTCATAGCCGTCAGATTGACAACGCCGCTTTCTCTGACCGTGAGAGTCACAGCCCTTTGAAACGGGGTGTCACCGGGAAAGCATGCGGTACGGCTGTTGACCGGCTGGGATATGTCGATGATTGTATATGGCCTGTCCGGTCCGGGTCTGGTTTCGTTCATAGGTGCATTTTAGCCACGAAGGCCGGCCCGTGTAAAATGTTAGGGCCATGAAGAAGAGCTACAACATAGTCGAGGGAAAAGCTCCACGTCCGCTGGGAGCATACAGTCACGCCATCGAAGCCGGCGGCTTCCTCTTCGTCAGCGGACAGGGAGCCCGGGACGCCACCACCGGGATCGAGCGTGGCGTCGAACTCGGTGCCGACGGCGAGATACTGGCTTATGACATCAAGGTGCAGACCGAAGCAGTGATAGGCAACCTGACTACAGTCCTGAAAGAAGCCGGACTCTCCCTGGAAGACCTGGTCGACGTTAGCGTGTTCCTGGCCGATATGAACGACTTCAAGAGCTATAACGAAGTGTACGAAAAATACTTCTCTTTTCCCGATCCGCCGGCTCGCACCACAGTGCAGGCAGCGAGGCTGCCTGGAAAAAACTTCATCGAGATCAAAGCTACCGCCTACAGGAGGGCATGATGACTCTCTCGACCAAATCCACCAGAGTGCGAATTGAGAACTTCATCGGTGGCAAAAACGAGGCATCCGACTCAGGCAAGACTTTCGAGACTTTGAACCCGGCTACCGGCGAACTGCTCGGCGAGGTCGCCCTCGGCACCGCATCTGATATCGACCGGGCGGTTGCGGCGGGACGCGAGGCTTTTCATAGAGGCCCCTGGGCGAGAATGAGCATGACCGAACGCTGCAATATCATCGACCGAATCGGCGACCTGATTCTCGAGAGACGGGAAGAGCTGGCCCGGGCAGAAACACTCGATACAGGCAAGCCGATTGCCGAGAGCCTCAACGGGGACATCCCCAGATCCGGGCAGAACTTCAAATTCTTCGCCTCCTATGCAGCTTCGATGGGAGAGGATTGCTTCACTTCCGCCAGCGACGAGAGACACGTGGCAATCCGTGAGCCCCTGGGAGTGTGCGGTTTGATCACCCCCTGGAACCTGCCCCTCTATCTGGCAACCTGGAAGATCGCACCCTGCCTGGTCATGGGCAACAGTTGCGTTCTCAAGCCGGCAGAGTGGACCCCTTATACGGCATTTCTCTTCGCCGAGATCACCAGGCAGGCAGGTCTGCCCGACGGCGTTTTCAATGTCGTGAATGGATTCGGCCCGGATGGCGCCGGGGAGGCTCTCACCGGTCACCCGCAAGTGAGCTCGATCAGCTTCACCGGAGAGACAGGCACCGGCAGAGCGATCATGGCCAATGCCGCCACAACCTTGAAAAAAGTATCTTTCGAGCTCGGCGGTAAGGGGGCAAACATTATCTTCGATGATGCCGACCTCGATGCCGCTCTAGACACGGCAGTCCGTGCCGCCTACCGTAATCAAGGACAGATCTGCCTGGCCGGCTCCAGGCTCTTCGTTCAAAAAGGCGTCTACAAGAAGGTCGTTGATGCCCTGGTGGAACGAGTGAAGTCCATCAAGGTCGGCGACCCCCTCGACCCCAATACCCAGATGGGCGCGCTGATTAGCAGAGAGCACATGGAGAAGGTGCAGTCCTATATCGAGCTGGGCGCTCGAGAGGGCAAGCTCCTCGTCGGCGGAGAACGGCTCCAGGACCTCGGCCCGGGCAACTTCATCGCCCCGGCGCTTTTCGAGGGATTGAGCCACGACAGCCGTTTTTGCCAGGAAGAGATCTTCGGCCCGGCCCTTCCGGTGATACCATTTGCCAGTGAAGAAGAAGCGGTGGAAATGGCCAATGACACGCCATACGGTCTTTCAGCCTCGCTCTGGAGCGAAAATGTAAACCGCTGCCACAGGGTGGCCAGTGGCATCAGAGCCGGGCTGATCTGGGTGAATTGCTGGTTCGCTCGCGATCTGCGCACTCCTTTCGGTGGTCAGAAAGCTTCGGGAATCGGGCGGGAAGGCGGACGTTACAGCCTGGAGTTCTTCTCCGAGGCCAAGACCATTTCGTACAAGTATCGTTGAGCGGACACGGAGACTGTTATGGACCTGGGGATCAAAGGTAGAAGAGCTCTGGTTTGCGGAGCCTCGAAAGGGATGGGTAGAGCGATAGCGTCAGGCCTGGCGGCAGAAGGAGTAGATATCTTCCTTTGCGCCCGGGACAACGAGGCCCTTATCACAGCCAGGGAGGAAATCCAAAAGGAGGCAGCCTCTTCGGGCGAGCCCGGCATCAATATCCATTCCTGGTCCTGCGATCTTACGAATCAGAGAGAAAGACATGATCTGATCGAAAAGGTGAAGGCTGCTTTCGATCATATAGATATCCTTATTCATAACACCGGCGGACCTGCTCCTTCCTCAGCCTACGGCACCGCCCCGGAAGCCTGGGAACGCGGCTTCAATCAATTGTTCCAGTCGGTCGCCCATCTCAATCAGGCATTCCTGCCTTCTATGATCGACCGGAACTGGGGACGAATCATCACTGTTACCTCGCTCTCGGTCCTGGAGCCGATCAAGGGGCTGGCGGTCTCCAACGCCATGCGCTCGGCGGTAAGCGCCATGCTCAAGACCATGGCCGACGAGGTAGCCTGTCATAACATCACGATAAACTGCGTAGCTCCGGGGCTGATCGACACGGACAGGCTGGCATCCCTCATGGAATCCAGACTCCAGTCCTCCGGTCAGGTCCGCGAAGATTATGAGCGCGAGCGGCTCGGATCGATACCGGCAGGACGCCTGGGAAGCCCGAGGGAATTCGCCGATGTGGTCACTTTCCTGGCTTCCGAAAGAGCTTCTTACATAACCGGATCGACTATTTGCGTCGACGGCGGCAAGAGACGATCGACCTTCTGATTCCTGCTTTTCACCTGCTATTATTTGCCGATAAAGCGAAGTTTGAGAGGAAGCAAAAAGTGAAATTTCTCGTTCTGGGTGCAGGCAAGGTCGGTCATGCAGTGGTTTTCGATCTGATTCGCAGCCCGAAAGTCGAAAAGGTCGTGGTAGCCGATCTCGACGCCGACAATGCTCACTTTATAAAAGAATCCCTGGCTGACGAGAAAATCGTGCCGGTGGAGCTGAATGTCAAAAATGAGGAATTCGCCGCCGAGCTTATGAAAGGGACTGACATCACCGTGAGCTGCCTTCCCTGGCAGCTCAACTACGAGCTCGCCAAGCTCGCCCTTTCGATTCGCGCCAATTTCTGCGACCTGGGAGGCAATCACAAAGCGGCAGAGAAAATTCATCTTCTGGATGAAGTAGCCAGGGAGCAGGAAGTGGCCATCGCCCCGAACCTCTCCATGACACCGGGATTGGTATCGATCCTGGCGAACTGCGCGGCGGAAAGCATGGAAGAGCTTTACGAAATACGGGTCCGCTCCGGGTCTATCCCGGTAGAGTCGAACGAGCATTCTCCCCTGGATTACGGTCTTTTCAACGACCCCGGCACAATGATCGACGAGTTCGTAGAGCCCGCCAGGGTAATCCGGGACGGGCACCTGCTCGAGACGGCGCCGCTGGAGGAGCTGGAAGAACTGGAGTTTCCGAGACCGATAGGCAGGCTCGAAGCCTTTACTGCAACAGGTGGTCTCGACAGCCTGATCGAGACCTATAAGCAGAGAGTCAAACATCTGGACTATAAAACCCTGAGATATCCAGGACACTGCGAGCGTATCAAGCTCCTCAGGGACCTGGGGCTTTTCTCCATCGATCCGGTAATCGTCGCTTCCGGAGCCAGGGTCAAGCCCAGAGAAGTGATGGAAGCGGTCCTTGCCCGCAGTCTCAGCGAAGACATCGCGGACGTGGCTATCGCCAGAGTCACGGTTACCGGCGTCAGTGACAAGAAACCTGTCCAGCACGTCTGGGAATGCATCGACTATGGCGACGAAGCCGAGGGAATACCGGCCAATATTCGTCTGAGCGCCTTCACTGCATCGATCGTGGCCCAGATGATCGCCCGCGGAGACATAGGCGATCGGGGCGTGCTCCGACCGGAAAAAGTAGTGCCGGTCAAGCTGTTCCTGGCCGAGATGGCGAGCCGGGGAATCAGCCTGACCATGACCGAAAGGAATCCAGCCCGCTCTGGAGGGTGAGGCCGGGGACCGGATCGGGACTGGAAGAGAGAGATTCGTACTTATATCTCTTTACTTTTAACTCCAGGCAGTACGAAACTCTCTCCTCTGGATTCTGGATAGAAAAACTACGAAAACTCTCTTCTCCGACCCGGAGAGAAAAACATACGAAAACTCTCTCCTCTGAATTCTGGATAGAAAAACATACGAAAACTCTCTTCTCCGACCCGGAGAGAAAAACATACGAAAACTCTCTCCTCTGAATTCTGGATAGAAAAACATACGAAAACTCTCTCCGCCGACCCGGAGAGAAAAACACGAAAACTCTCTCTTCCGAGCTGGAGCGAGAATAAACGCACGAAAGTCTCTCTTTCCCGCCAGCCAGAGGTCGAATGGCCCCCTCCGGAGCCCATCGAAAAAAATTCCGCAAATCCTGTCCAAAAACCGAAAGACCCGGATAGAACTGCCTAAGAAACGGAAGCACCCCACCGGAGGAAACCTGGCATGAGCCTTCCAAGTGATTCGGCAGTTACCATGGCTAGCCTCGATGCCACTAAGGGCAACGCAGGCAATACAAACCCTGACGGATTCAATTCCGTGGACATTCTGGCTGGCGATAGCTTCAGAGCCACGAACGCCAGTGCGGGCAAGGTCGACGTATCAATGGCCCTGGAGAACGCCGTTTTAATCAGACCTGTCTTCAGACCCGACGCAGTCGAGGGGAATTCAATGGGCATCGATCTCGAAGGACCATACAAGAACAATGCCCTCGAGGGCTACAAAGCCGCCCTGGAACAGGGCAAACCCCTTGTCCTCATCATGGGCAACCCTTATTGCGGTCATTGCAAGGCCTTGAAAGCCGAGCTCGAGAAGCCCGAGATGCGTGAGCTGGCGAACAGAGCTATCTTCTGCTACACCAATCCCGGCGATCAAGAAGGTTACGATCGGTCAGGCAAAGCCTTTGCCGACGCTCTCGATGTGCGAGGCTATCCGACGATCAGCGTGATCAGCCCTAACCCGAACAAGATCGTCGAGCTGGCCAGATACGAGGGCTACTTCCCGGCCCGTACCCTGAAGACTAGCCTCAACAACGCCATCCGTCCTTCGGACAACGTAGTCGTTGCCTGACTTGTCAATGTCTTGAATAAAAGCAGCCGATCCGACAGTATTAGCCTTTTCCATACTGACGGAGAAGTGATATGACGGTCGAAGTGCAACTGGATCGCCTGAGCGGCTATATCGAAGCATCTAGAAAGGACTACGAATCCGAGCTCAAGAGCCTGGTAGATATCCCCGGCGTGAGCATGGACCCCGGGCGCAAGCCGGACATCGCCGCCACCGCCAGGAGGGCCAAGGAGCTCCTCGAGGCGAAAGGCGCTCGTGTCGAAATCATCGAAACCGACGGCAATCCTGTAGTGATCGGCGAGTTCAAAAGCGATCCGGCACATCCGACCATCACAGTCTACAACCATCTCGACGTTCAGCCTGCCAATCCGGACGAGTGGAAGTCTCCTCCTTTCACCATGAAGATTGACGGAGACAAGTATCTCGGCCGCGGCACCACCGATGACAAAGGTCCGGCTCTTTCCGTTCTTTACGCAGCAAAGTTCGCCAGGGACAACAACTTTCCCATCAATATACGCTTCCTCTGGGAGCTGGAAGAAGAAATCGGCAGTCCTTCCTTCCTGGCATTCCTGAAGAAGAACAAGGAGAAGCTCAAAACAGACTCCGTCGTAATCTCCGACACCGTCTGGATTTCGAAAACCAGCCCTGCGATCCCATATGGACTGAGAGGTTTGCAAGCGGTCACGGTCAAGCTCAAGACAGGCGAGAAAGACGTTCATTCCGGTGAAGTTGGCGGTCTTGCCAGAAACCCCATAACCGAGCTGTGTCAGCTCGTCGGCCGGTGTGTCGACGCCAGGACAGGCGAGGTCTTGATCCCGGGTTTCTATGATGACGTCGACAAAGTCTCGGAAGACGAGCTCGAAGACTTCGTGAAGTCCGGTTTCACCATCGAACATTTCAAAGAAGCTCACGAGCTCCACAGCCTGCGCACCGAAGACTCGAAAGAGGGTGCCGCCAGAATCTGGGTGAGGCCGACCTTCGAAGTCCACGGTATCACTGGCGGTTATTCCGGACCAGGAGTCAAGACCATCGTTCCCTACTGCTGCGAAGCCAAAATCAGTATGAGATTGGTGCCCAGCCAGAAACCCGAGAAGATTGTCGAGATCTTCAAAAAGTTCGTCAAAGAGCAGTGCCCGGACGCCATTGTCGAGACCGAAGGAGCGCTCAAGCCCTTCGTCGGATCATATGGCGACAAGTTCAATCAGGCTGCCGCCCAGGCTGTAAAGCTCGCTTTCGACAAAGAGGCAGCTTTCATAAGAGAAGGCGGAAGCATAGGGGCGGTAGTTAGCATGCAGGAAGTGCTCGAGACACCGATTGTCTTTCTAGGTCTATCTCTTCCTGAGCACGGTTATCATGCCATCAACGAGAATTTCGACTGGGGTCAGGCCGAGGGCGGCATGAAACTGTTCGCGCACTACTTCAAGCTGGCTGCCGAGCTATGAGCGCCAGCCTCGAGGGCAAAACCCTCTTCATCACAGGCGCCACCCGCGGCATCGGTCTGGCCATCGCCCTGCGCGCTGCCAGAGATGGCGCCTCGGTGGCGATCATCGGCAAGACCGAAGAGCCTCATCCGAAACTGCCCGGGACTCTGACCACAGCAGCTGCGGAGATTGAGGAAGCAGGCGGCAGGGCGTTGCCAATCCGGTGCGACGTCCAGGAAGAAGATCAGGTTAAGGAAGCAATCGAAGAAGCCGTGTCCGAATTCGGCGGCATCGACATCCTGGTGAACAATGCCAGCGCAATCAGCCTGACACCCACCGACAAGACCGAGATGAAACGCTGGGATCTTATGTCCCGGGTGAATGGCCGCGGTACTTTCATGTGCTCGAAATACGCTGTTCCTCACCTCGAGAAAGGGAAAAACTCGCATATCCTTAACCTCTCACCCCCGCTCAATATGGACCCGGTCTGGTTCGCCCCCCACCTGGCTTACACGATCTCCAAATATTCGATGAGCATGTGCACCCTGGGTATGTCCCTGGAGCTCAAAGAAAGGGGAATCGCCGTAAATTCTCTCTGGCCCGAGACCGGCATAGCGACGGCAGCAGTCAAGAACATCCTGGGCGGTGATGAGATGATCAGACGATGCCGCACGCCCGAAATCGTGGCCGACGCAGCACACTTGATCCTCACAGCCGACGCGCGCTCGACCACCGGCAATTTCTTTATCGATACCGCGGTTCTTGCAGAGCATGGCATCAGCGATCTCAGCCCCTACGCCATAGACCCGCAGGCTGAGCTGCTCCGTGACTTTTTCCTGGCCTGATTCACTCGGCGCGAGCGGGTATATTGACTTTATGCCCAATCAAGATGAGTGGAGAAAGAAGGAAGAAGAGGCTCGCAGCCGGCGCCTGCAATCGAAAGGCAGCGACGCCGAATACTGGCGCGAGCAGGAAGAGCTAGCCCGGCAGAGAAAGGAGACTCTCAACGAGCACGAGTCCTTGCTCAAGCAGAGACAGAGCCACGAGGGTCAGGCTCGCGAAGCCGAAAAAATTCGCAGTGCTGAATACGAAAAGCGCCAGACCGAGGAAAGACACCGGGTAGAAGAAGCACGCAAGCAGGAAGAAGCCCGGCGCAAAGCCGATGAGAAGCGGCAAGAAGAAGCTCGCCGCAAAGAAGAATCAAGACAGGAACAACTGCGCAGACAGGAAGAGAACCGGCGAAAGCAGGAAGAGCAGCGACGCAGGCAGGAAGAAGAGCGTCGGCATCGCTGAGTCATCAGTCTTCTGAGTCCGGCACGCTATAGGCCTCCATTTTCTGGATCGTCCTCCTCAGAGCATTGAGGCGCGACGACGTGACCCGGGCCGATTCGATCCTGTTTTGACGCTCTTCCGAGTCCTCGTCTTCAAAGATCTTCTCCAGCCCTACGATACAGTAGTTTCTCAGTTTCTCGAACATAGCCAGATCCCCCATTCATCCGGTCTCCTGATTCGATACTATCCCGACAGGTCCCGCCGATATTCCCGGCTGGACTATATTTCCATATACGAATCGGTTGATTCGGCGATCACTCTCACGGGGTAACCGTCGTCTCCATGAGCGCCTCTCGCACAGTTTGGAGGAATTCTGCCGGACTGAGATCGCTTCCAGCATCATTGCCGGTGGCGCCTTCGAAGGAGAGCCGGCCTATTATCTCGCCGACTCCGTTGAAACGCCAGCGCAACCGCGACTCTCGCTTATTGAGTACGGCTGCCAGTTTGCTGAGATCGACCCGGGGCTCGAGAGGAGAAGAGACATAGTCGACCCAGGTCTCATATCGGAAATAGAGCTCGTAGCGGCGCTTGTGCATGACCAGGACACGAAATCTCTCAAAGGCATTATGGATCGCCATGGGCTGGCAAAGTCGCGAGACCAGGCTCTTTCCATGGCGGGGAACCAGGTCGGCATCGATGATTCCCTCATCGGGGATATGCACGACAGCAAGGTCGAGGTCCGGGTCCTCCTCGATGTTAATGAGACCGCTGGCGATAGCATCCTCGGTGGCAGTCAGGAATCGATCGTCGTCCTGCCAGAGGTGATAGAGATTCTGTCCCTTCTCGACAAAATTCGGAAGCCTCTTGATGGTCTCCTCGTAGAGGACCTGATTGAGCTCCTCATAAGTACCTCCGAAGACTTCTTCGCTCAGAGGAGAGCGCTCGGGATCCGTCCAGGCAGAGATGATCCAGCTTACCCTGGCAGCCTCGCGATCCTCGAACCTGGAGAAATCCCCGGCCCGGGCGACATCAATCAAGAATTCCTTATTCGACAGAGCATATTCAGGATTGACCATGGAAAAAACACTGACCAGCCCGTCCTCGTCGAAGTGGTTGTTGGACACGGCAACGGGAGCCTCGTCCTGAGGAGCGTCGCCGGATTCGAGATAGCGAAAGACGATCTGGGCCGAGAGGTCGTCTTTGTATTTTTCGGGTGTCTCATTGCGGGGCCAGTGAGAGAGGGTCAGAAAGGTATTCTTGTTTCCCCGACCGTCGACGATGACGTTGGGCTGCTCTCCCAGCTCGTGATAGGGGACATAGACGAAGCTCAAGTCTAGCGTCCCATATGCTTCCATTTGGAGGCGATGTCACTGTCTCGATTATGGATCCGGTCATTGAGGCGCATCTGGGCCAGGCCAATCTCATTGTCCCAGGGCCTCAGGTTGTGGGCGCGGGTGTAGTACTCGAGGGCGCCATCGAGGTCTTTCTTGTAGAGCTCCAGGTCCACTCCCAGGCGATAGTAGGCGCCGACCAGCTCGGGATTGGCAGCGATGGCTTTCCGATAATACTCCATGGCAAGATCGGGTCTGTTGATCTTGTCCAGAGCAGTACCGACTTGATAGTAGAAAACATCCAGAGTCTCGAGCCTGGTTTGAATCATCTTGACGTTGTCATCGAGAATGCTTTCCAGCTCTTTGGGCGGCAGCTTTTTCATGATCCGTGCGATCCGGCCAGTGGCGATGGGATTGTCTATATCAGGCGCAGCCGTGAGGGCGACGATATAGAGAGCCGGATCAAGGGCATTCTTGTATTCCCCGAGCCAGTAGTAAGACTCGCTGAGAGCGTCGTCCAGAGGCAAGACATTGGGGTCGTGGGCAAAGACCTTGCTCAGGTCGTTGACGGCATCACGATGGCGGCCGAGCCGCTTGTAGGCCACACCTCGCACCCTCAAGGCACGATCGTAACCGGGTAACTTCTTCAGGTCCATCGAGGCCAGAAGTACTGCTCGCATCAAGTTGAGGTCCAGGTTAATACGGGCAAGCGACGTGGGTAGACCGATCAGGGTATGGTCTCTGTCCATAGCCATGGCACGCTCCAGCACGTCCTTGGCGAATCCGGGCTCTTTCTGCTCGGTAAGAAACTCACCCACCATGAACAAAATCTTCGGGTTCTTGGGAAATTTCCTGATCCCCTCGTTGAGAAGACCGATGGCTGTATTCGGCCGGCCTTCGGAGATCTCCTTCTTGCAAAGCTCGACCAGGGCGTCCGGGTTATCGGGCCCGTACTCCACAGCCATGCGTAGCTGTGGCAGGGCTTGCTCTTTCAGTCCCATACGCTCGAGGATCATACCCATATACAGATGGGCTCGACTGTCCCGGGGATTGGTCTCCAGATAGCCCTCCAACTCCTTGAAATTGCCCTCGCTGACATTTCTGTCCTTGTCGGCGAGCTCGGCTTCGATCCGGTCCAGAATCGCCGCCTGGGACACCTGGGAAAGAACCGGCACCGGAGACAGAGCGATCGCTGCCAGCAGGAGAGGAATAAACAGGTCTTTTGATTTCATAAACGCCATTTTGCTTGATTTCAGCTTCTATTGTGGAGCCGCAGGCGGGGAGAGCCCGGTAACGGGAAGAAAGATGAAAGAAGTTTTATATTAATCTCCCCTTGACATGAGTGTCAAAAACCTGACCTGTTGGGAACATTCAAAGTGTAGTGTGTATTTTAGTATTCCAGAAAAAGAGATGCTCGCTAACTTCAGGAGCCGCGAATTATAAGATTCGCAAGACCGGATAGCTCGATCATCGAACGAGGGGGCTTTATCGATGAGAAGATTTCGGCGGAACAGGGAAGGGAACCAGATTGCTGAGCTGGCGCCTGCCCTTTTGATCATTTTCGTTCTATTCCTCTTTCCCATGATGGTGATCATCTACATGGGACTTGGATTCGGCTGCGGATGGTACCTGAATCACATGTGCACCAGGGCGGCGGCTCTGGTCGAAGAACCTGCCATGCCGGCAGCGCTTGCTTCCCAGGAAGCCGCCTGGATGAGCAGCGGTCTGGCGGCATTCACCGGAGCCTCAGTGGTGAGCAACAACGCCGTCCGCCTGAACACCGATGCCGACCCCGAAATGGACATAGTACGGGTGACCACGGTGGTTCAGTTACAACCTTTCGTCTCGATTCCGTTTATTCCGCTGCAGCCGTTGCCAGTGACCTACAATGGCGAGAGGCCGGTCGAAGAGACTGGGATCAAGTAGTCAGGCCAAGAGGGAGAGGAATACAGCGATGTACTTGCGCAGGAACAGGAAGAAAAAGGGCGGTGCCCTGGTCGAGACCGTCACCGGACTTTTCATTCTCGTGCCCATCGTCTTGTTTCTCGTTGACGTGGTTGCCATGGTCATGGCTCAAACAGCCAATGACGCCCTGGCCAAAGACTGCGCCCGAGCAGCGGCTTCTGCCCCCGATGCCGCCCAGGCATCCACAGCCGTCGCAGGCATAGTCGCTTCCTTCAACTCACCTGTCCTCAGCAATGTGTCGGCGACCATAACCAGCTACAACACAGGCTCCACCGTGACAGTTCAGACCCAGGTCACTTTCACCTTCCCCGTCCAGGTCCCCTTTGTCGGCGTATCATCCCAGGACTTCGCCGCCACAGCCACCGAACCGGTGGTCGGGGTATTGCCCACCTGACCCGAGGCACTCTCTCAGCGTAACTGGTTGAATTTGGGCACCAGAATAAAAGGCATCTTGTCGATGTGCTCTTCTGTAATGTCGAGAATTTTCACATCCTTCTCGTCCCCTTTGCCCTTCTCGAGAATCTCGTTCTTATTGGTTTTCGAAGAGTCGTAGATGACCGCGCAGCCGAACGGCTTTTTCACCGCTATGGCGCACTCCACCACGCCCTTTTCCTTCATGATTCGTTTGCGGATCCGGCCCAGGCAGGAAGCACATGAGCTGCCCTCGACCCTGAAATCCATACGGGTGAGATTTTTCGGATCGACTTTGGCGATCGCCTTTGCGCTCTTGCTATCACTCATCACCATGGGATCGGTTTTCGAGACATCCTTCGAGTCACTCTTTGCCGCAGGACTCTTTGCCGCAGGACTCTCTGCCCGGCAGGGGCTCAGTGATCCGGCAAGAAGCACGGTCAAAGCAAAAAGGCAGGCGATATGCGAGTTTCTCAGAATCATCCGAATCTCCCCAGTGATCGATCATACGAGCTTAGACGCAACAGGTCTCAAAAGGTTTCAGCTCCAGAAGTTTCATACCCTGAAAGGGCTAGCCGTCACGCTGGCAGACTACATTAATCAGAACATGCTTTCTGTCCCTGCGGGCTGTAGCGAGAGCGCCTCTCAGGCTCTCTTCGAGCTTGCCCGGGTCCTCCACCTTGATACCGACACCGCCGGTGGCCTCGGCGAGCTTCTCGAACGAGACATCTATATCGAAATCGCAAAGGGGCATATGGTCCTTGCGAACGGCCCAGCCGTCAGGCATCGTGCCCTTGTAGGACTTCTTGATCGTGGACCAGGCCGAATCGTTGAAGACCACGATCACCACCGGGAGCTTGTATGAGGCGGCCACGCAATGCGCCGAAAGAGGGGTGTTGAAAAGATAGCTGCCATCGCCCAGGGTGACCATCATGATCTCGTCGGGCGAAGCAAGAGCGCCACCCAGAGCCGCGCCCAGAGACCAGCCCAGACCGCTGGCGATGGAATTCTCGAACCAGCTGTCCGGACAGCGCCTGGGAACCAGAATCGGATCGAGATTGTATTCGTTGAAGATCACCACATCATCATCGATAGCCCTGCCGATACAGAAGGACAGAAAACTCTTGGTGATGGCGGCAGACCCGCCTTCTCTCCTCGCCTTTTCCCGGGCGCTCTCGAACCTGTCCTGGTGGCTCCTGGCGAGTTCTTCGCGACGCTCGACGATCCCGCGGTAAAAGGTACTGCTGCTGTGGCGCTCGCTGGCACCGACACAAGCCAGAGCCCTTGTAAGGGCTTTCAGATTGAGGGCCGGGTTGCCGGCCAGACCGATGTCTACAGGAAAAGCTCGCATGGGGAGATTCGAGCAAAGGGGGTCGACCCCGATCTGGATGATCGTCGGCGGTTTCTTCACCCCTGACAGAGCCGGAATATAAGGCACGTGAGTCTCGACAGCAATAATTACGTCAGCTTCCTCCACCAGGGGCGACGGCTCGAAGCCCTGATGCATCTCATTCTCGGTGGGGAAATTGAAGAAATTGCGCTTGCCGTGCTCCACTACCGGGATGGCATATCGCTGGGTCAGGAGCACCAGAGCCTCGGGTCCGCCGGGATAGCGACCGAGCTCGGCTGTGACTAAGAGAGGCTTTCTCGCTGAAGCCAGAACCTCGGCGGCGCGTGCCACCGCCTCCGGTGCAGCAGCGCTCATATAGACCGGATTCTGGCGGGTACCAGCGCTGGTGACTGATCCGGCGGGCCATGGCATTGAAAGCGGCTCTTTAGGCAGAGTCAGATAGACCGGTCCGCCGGGATCGGATTGGGCGATAGCCAGGGCTCTGTCCACCACGACATCGAGATCGTGGGGTCCCTTGAGCTGATAGTCCCACTTCGTGAATTCTCTGAAGTAAGAAGCCTGGTCGAAAGTATCCTGACCCCACTGCACGAAATTGGTCCTGCACCCTTCTATGTCACCGTCATACCAGGGAGTGTTGCCGGCCAGAACAAGAATGGGGATTCTAGAACGACTGGCATTTATTATCCCGAGGCCCATATTGGCGGTGCCCACGTTGACATGGGCCATGACGGCCTGGGGACGTCCGGACAGGAGGAAATAGCCGTGCGCCATTGCGATGGCGGTATTCTCATGTGGCGCCACCACCGGTGCCAGGCTGAAACCTTCCCTGTCCTTGTTGAATGCGAAAGCATCTATGATCGGGGTGAAATCGGTGCCTGAATTAGAGAAGAAATAGTCCACCCCCCTTCGATCCAGGAGTCCCAGAAGCGCGTGGGCCACCGTCTCGCCTTCCACCGGCACTGCCGCATTCACCTCCTGGAAAGACCGGGTGAGCCCGTTTCCCCGACCGCGCCGGAGATTGATCGCCAGATAGCGATTGAATTCATGGCTGTGATCGAGATTCGAGAAATGCCCGGCGCCGGCGATCTCCACCAACCTGCTGGTGCTTGTGTTAGCGAAGATCTCGGTGAGAAGCGGATTACTGGGGGTCACCCTGTCCTCGCTTCCGCCTATCAGAGTAAGAGGCACATCGATGAGGGGCAAAAGACCTCGCAAATCTGCCGAAAACATCGATCGCCAGGAGGAAAGAAAAACCGCTTTATCCTTGCTGCCCTCGACTTTCACCGCAGCGTCCACCACCGGATCTGAAAAACCGGGGGCGAAAAGACCGGGAATGAGCTCGGCGGCCGATTCGGACATTGTCTTGCTTCTCAGTTGCTCTTCGATGAAGGCGATTCGAGAGGCGGCATCATCCACATGCGCCCAGGTGTTGGCTATAGTCAGGGACTGAATCAGATCCGGTCTTTTCGCAAAGCAAGCAAGAGCCACAACCCCTCCCATAGAAAGCCCAACCAGGTGAGCTTTCTTGAACTGGAGACGATCGATCATCTCGATGGCATCGGCGGCAAAATTGTCGATAGTGCAGGAAACTTCCGGAGCCTCGCCCTGAGGCAGGGTCGACCGGCCATGGCCGCGCATGTCGAAGGAGACGCAACAATAGCGACGGGAGAATCGATCCATCTGTGGAGCAAATGAGCTGTGATCGCCACCCACGGCGTGAAGATAGAGAATCAGCTCGCTACCCTCTCCCTGCCGCCGGTAGAAAATCGTCGCCCCGGAGGATAGCTCCATCATTTCGTCTTCTTGAGCACATTTACCTTTCAGGATCGAAGTCATGTCCACCTTCCGTCAATTTGCCCGGGCGATCACAGCCAGGGTGCCGCCCCCCAGGGGACCGTGATGCTCGGACCGTGTGCTTATATATACTGCCGTATCGCCGGTAACGCTGGCCAGGACCGAACCCAGAACACAGCGCGAATATCTCGTGTCCGAAATATCATCGTCAGTGAGCATGGTATGCCTTTTGCCCCGCACGGTTCCACGGGGATCGGCTTCGGACTTGGCGAAAATGCCCACAAGCTTCTCGGTCTGTGCCGGCTCGAGACTGCCGTCCGCCGGCAATCCCAAACTGCCGAGAACGGCGCGGACGCCGTCGGCATCGAGCATGTCAGCGAGCACACCCCCTCCGATCACCAGATCACCTTCCCAGTAAGCGCTGTTGCCCATCACCATGATCTCGGTGCGAGTGAGACCCGGCTTGGCGGAGCATGAGGCGGTAGAGGAAAAAAGGCTCCAGTCCGAGCAGATCGAATCATCGTCCAGATCATCCAGAGCGACTTCGCCCAGAGCCACAGCCGCCCCGAGAGCGGATGCCCCGCGAGAGTAGATCATGTCCGAGCGAAGCGGTCTGCCGGCGCGGCGTGCCGCTTCTTGCTCTTCGTAGGTGAATGCCGGGATGGCGCCTTTCATCTGCACGAAATGAACGTCCTCGGGCTCCATACGCGCTTCTTCAACTATCTGCCCGATCACCCTGGCAGTCTCTTCCACCTGGGCTCGCCGACCGATTTCGGAAGCTTCGAACTGCCGTGTAAAGCCTGTACCGAGAGCAAGGCGTTTTTCGGGACGTCTTTCAGCAAGAATCTTGCCTACCCGACCGAAAACGACGATATGAGGGCTTACCACGCCCTCGCAACCACCCGAGAGCGAGAAGATAATCCGGTCGGTGACAGCCTCGCGACTGGAATTCAGCCGGGAAGCAAAGAAATCTTCGAAAGCGAGCATGGCCAGATCACGGGTGAAATCATTGCGACCGCCATTGCCTTCGGTCTTTCCGATGATGCAGGCTACTTCATCGGCCGCCAGCTCTCCCGAATCGATAAGAGCCTCGAGCCCGGTCAGATCCGCTGGACCGGACGTTGCCAGCTTGAAGGCTTTGACCCGCATCTAGACATTGACCCTCAAGATCTTGCCGGTATGCTTCTTGATGTCGATCTTGTATACATCGCCCTTGTCCATCTCCACCGGGTCTTTCATACTGGCGAGAGCCTCCACCACTTCGGGCGAATTGGCGGTGAGAACCGTCACCGGCTCCTTCACGCAGAGAGGAAAATCATGCCAGGTGCCTTTGTGGATCATGATCCCGTGGCCGGGAGGCATGAGGAAGCATCTGACCGTATCCAGATCAGGGATCTCTTCTCCCTTTTCGTGATTGGGCTTGCCCAGCACCATGGCGAAAGGTTGATCGCCGAGGCCGACGAAGAGCTGAGTCATATTCATATGACGCTCGAGCCAGATGACATCAGGGCTACGCTTGCTGATCCTGGCAGTTCTGATCACCGCCGAGCCAGTGCACTCGAAAGGAAGATTGTGCCCTTCCTGGACCGAGCCCTTGTAGAAGGGGATGGATAGCCCGTCATTGGGGACATCGGTGCCTATGAAAAGTCCGTAGTCTCTGGTGTTTTCCCGGGTAGCCTCGATCACCGGTACTTCGATGATATTCAGGGTGTTGGTCATCAACCTCTTCTCCGTGTCTGTCTCTTTTCGAGATAATTTAATAGACTGGAGATTGTCTCATCTTATGGCATAGCGATCAAGAATCGAGAGCCGCCTCGATAGAGTCCAGGTAGGGTGGGCGCAAAATTCCGGCTTCGCAGATTATCCCGGCTATCAAATCAGCCGGAGTGACGTCAAAAGCGGGATTGAGCGCCTCCGCCCCGGCAACCGTGTTGGGATGCCCGTCGATGCTGGTAACCTCGCTCGGGCTGCGGTGCTCAATGGGGATCTCGTCGCCGCAAGGCAGATTGCGATCGAATGTAGAAAGAGGAGCGGCGATATAAAACGGAATCTTGTGATAGGACGCCAGGACAGCCAGGCTATAGGTGCCGATTTTGTTGGCTGAATCGCCATTTCTGGCGATCCGGTCGGCTCCGGTGATTACAAGATCTACCTCTCCTGACTTCATCAGATGTCCGGCCATGGAATCGCAAATCAATGTACAGGGGATGCCGTCACGGGTTAGCTCATACATGGTGAGACGGGCGCCCTGATTGCGTGGTCTGGTCTCATCCACCAGGACCCGGGGCTTGCGTCCGTCGAAATGAGCTGAGCGAATAACACCGAGGGCGGTGCCCCAGCCGCATGCGGCCAGCGACCCGGCATTGCAGTGGGTAATCACTGTGGCGCCCTGACTGACGATTTCTTTGCCATACTCGGAGAGACGCCGGTTGATCTCGATGTGCTGGGCAAGGGTGCTGACGGACAGCTCGATGAGCGCCCCGGCGACTTCTGCCGGCGTCCGGCCGCCTTCGCCTGAGAGCCTGGTGGCAAGCTCGAATACACGATCGGTCTCCCACATCAGATTGACGGCAGTAGGTCGTGTTTCCTGGATCGTCTTGCGAGCCGCATCGAGCTTTGCGACGAACACTTCGAGAGAATCGCATTCGTCAGCCAGAGCGCGCGCCTCGAGCGAAAGCCCGAAAGAGGAAGCCACGCCGATAGAAGGCGCCCCGCGAACGACCATGTCGACAATCGCCCGGCACATCGTATCGAAGTCCGAAGCGTCGACCAGCTCGTCCTTTTCGGGCAGCAATCGCTGATCGACCAGGAGAAGACGCCCTTCCCCGGTGAAAATCACCGGCATGGCGCCGATATCAACACTGATATCAAGGTCTGCCCCCTGGTCAACTTCTTGTCTCATAGAAGCACTAGTATACTGTAAAAAAGGGCGGCCTTTTCGCCGCCCTTCACTTCAATCTGGCTGCGACTCCCTAACGGCCTCTGAGAAACTCAGGGATGTCGAGGATATCGCTGGCGATTTTCTGCATCTCATCACTGCTCTCGGTAGATGCCTGAGATGCGGGCTCGCTGGTCACTGCCGGCGCAATCGAGACTGACTGCAGCTGGGCGGCGTATTGACCGGAGGACTGGCTTCTGGGAGTCTCTGTCCGAGCTGCCGGTCTGGCGGCCTGAATAGCCATGTCGAAGCCGGTAGCGATAACGGTGATCAGGACTTCACCATGGAGCCTGTCGTCGAGAACCGCACCGAATATGATGTTGGCTTCTTCGGACACCGACTGATAGATGACATTTGCCGATTCCTGGACTTCATGCAGGGTGAGGTCCGGTCCGCCGGTGACACTGAAGATGACGCCGGATGCTCCATCGATGGTGCTCTCCAGCAGCGGGCTGTTGATGGCGTTGCGAGCGGCCTCCACAGCACGTCCTTCTCCGGAAGCGCGGCCTACACCCATGAGGGCTGAGCCGGCCGTCTGCATTACCGCTTTGACATCGGCGAAGTCGACATTGATCAGTCCCGGAACCGTGATGATATCCGAGATGCCCTGCACACCCTGCATGAGGACTTTGTCGGCTTCGACAAAGGCTTCTTGCATGGAAGCGCGGTGATCGACTACTTCAATCAATCTCTGGTTGGGGATGACGATGAGAGTGTCGACCTTCGCCCGCACCTCATTGATCCCTTCCTCGGCTTGATTGGCGCGGCGTCGACCTTCGAAGAAGAAAGGACGCGATACCACACCGACAGTGAGGGCGCCGAGCTCTTTGGCCACTTCGGCGACTATGTGCGCGGCACCAGTACCGGTACCACCACCCATACCGGCGGCGATGAAAACCATGTCGGAGCCCTGCAGAGCAGCGGCGATTTCTTCGCGGCTCTCTTCAGCGGCTTTGGTTCCGACCTGGGGATTGCCACCGGCTCCCAGACCTCTGGTCAACTTGGCGCCAATCTGCAGGCGGTTCTTCGCTGCAGAGAGCTCCAGGGCTTGCGCATCGGTATTGCAGGCCCAGAACTCCACACCATTGAGTCCGGCGGCAATCATGCGATTGACTGCATTAGATCCGGCGCCGCCGACACCGACTACCTTGATGTTAGCTTTAAGCTCAAAATCTCTTGCCTTATCGGCTTTCTCCGCTTGCTCCGGCACAGCTTCTTCCTCTATAAATGTTCGGTCTCGTTCCACAGGCGGACAAAATGCCAGTCGCTACGCAGTAGGGAACGCGCCCCTCTGAACTGGTGGATATGTCCTGATTCCGGTAAATGGTAGGGCCTTAGTCCCTCATTTGCAAGGTGGAAGGATACTTATCATAGTTAAGCTTTTCAAAACAGCAAGCCACTTCGAAAGGGTTGCCAGGAGATTCGATCAGGCAGAACCCGCTACCCCAAAATTACCCCTTGCGCATATCTTTTGTAAATTAACCTTATTTGCTTTTGGCTGCAGCGGCTCGAATCTTGTCGAGGGTCTTTTGATAAGCCTTGTTATCAGGACTTATCTTCACAGCCTTCTCAGCAAGGGCCACCGCCTCTTCGAATTCATGCTTGGAGGCTTTAATGCTTGCCAGAAGCCTGAGCGCATCCGCGTTCTTCGGGTCGATCTTGACGCAACGGCCTAGATATTTTGCCGCATCTTCCACCTCGCCTTTGGCGACGCTTGCCGAAGACAGGTAATAGAGCGCATTGGCGTCGTTGGGATCAAGCTCGATGGCTTTCTTCTCTTCGAAGATCTGGGAGTCGAAATCGCCCTTCAGTCCGAAAACAGCGCCCAGCTCCCGATGAGCTTCGCTGCTGTTGGCATTCAGCTTGATAGACTGGCGGTAAGCCTCTATAGCTGGATCGAGCTTATCCTGACGCATATAAAGCTGGCCGAGCTTGAAGTGGATGTCGGCGTTGTTAGGATCGCAGGCAATGGCTTGCTGCAACGATTTCACAGCGCCTTTGTAGTCCTGTTTGCGAATCAAGGCCCTGGCTATGCCGAGATGAGGATCGGATTTGCTCGGTGCCAGTTTGGAAGCCTCGCTGAATTGCTCGATAGCTTCGTCGAGCTTGCCCTTCACGAGATAAACCTGACCGAGCTTGAGCCTGGTGGCCGGATTGCTCGGATTCATGCCGATAGCGGCCTTGTATCTGATGATGGCCCGATCGATATCCTCATCGTCCGATGCCTTGGGGGCAGGCTTGTTTCCCGGAGCGGCCTGGCAGACCGCGACCTGTCCGGCTGCGCCGAGAGCGAGGGACAGCGCCAGTACCGTCATCAAGCGGTGGTTCATTTTCTTTACCTCGTGAACGTCGAATTAGCTAATAGTTTAGCCAGGGCTGCCTTGGTCATAGGATCATCAGGCTTCATCTGGACAGCCTTTTTATATGCTTCGACAGCAAGGGGCTTATTGTCGAGCTTTTCGTAAGCATCGGCAAGAGCCAGCCAGGCAAAGTGACAGGATTTGTCGACTTCCAGAGCTTTCTTCAAAACGCCCACTGCCAGACGATCTTTATCCATACCCATGAGGGCTCGGGCGAGACCCACATAAGATGAAGGATTAGATGGTTTTATACTTGCCGCTCGGCGGAAACAAGCAGCGGCGAGCTGGAACTCGCTCTTTCGCAGATAACAATAGCCCAGATCGTAATAAGCAATCTCGCTCACCGGATTGTGCTTGATGATAATGCGGAGCTCATTGATTGCCAGATCGACAAAACCGATCCGATCCAGACAGATGGCGTAATTGCCACGAACGACATCGTCTTCCGGCCGCAGCTCCAGGACTTGCTTGAGCTGGCCGCCAGCCTCGTCGAAATTCCCTTTCTTCATGAGCAGGCAGGCAATTTCGCAGCGAGTGTCGGCATTAAGGGTGGGATTCTTTTGATTGAGGACCAGGGACTGAAAGAGCTCGGCCATCGCCAGGTCGTCCCGACCGGTCCGAGCATAAGCCCGGCCCAGACGCAGCCTCACCTGCCAGTCTTCGGGCTTGAGGTCGCTGGCCTGCTGATAAACCGTAGCAGCTGCGTGAAAAGCGCCCTTTTCGAAGAGACCGTCACCCTGGTCCACCATCCGGCGCCACTCCTGCCCGTCACCGAAAGCATATGCGCCGGACAAACAGAAGGGCGAGAGGAGCAGGCAAAACGCATAGGCGAAGGCGGGCAAAATCGCCATCCCGAGCAGTTTTCCATCTCTCACCAGCAGCATCACGTCTACATTATAAGGAAGACACCGCCAATAATCCTGGTATCAGATGTGAACCTACTAATCCGCTAGAATAAAATAAAACTGACTCAGGTAACCTCCGGAAAAGTCTTGGCATGAGCCTAGGATTCGATTTTCACAGCCTCTTCGCCTCTCCGGAGGCGCTGGTAATCAAGGTATTTCTACCGCCGATTCTCTATGGAGCGCACGGTTTCGCAGCCACCTGGTGCGCGGTGAAAATGCTCTTTCGCCCTTACAAAGCCTGGTTCGTCCCTTACACCCAGATCCAGATCCCTTTCACCCCGGGCATATTCCCAAAGCGTCAGGCCAAGCTGAGCCAGGCTGTCGCCTCCACGATCACCGATACCCTGCTGACGCCTAAGGACATCAAACAGCGTGCCGACGAGCTGGTTACCGAAGAGAACATCTATAACGCCATCAATCTCTTCTTCGATTCGGTCCTCCTCAAAGAATTTCGCGACGCAGCCAAGCTGCACCGCCTGGCCGCGGACCTGGCAGCATTCAGCCCCACCCTACTGCAGCATTTCGTCAGGAGCCTGATCGATTCCCTGGAGTCCGGCAAGGACAGCCGCATTCCGGCGATAACCGAGAAGATCTTCGATCAAATCGTGATGAGCACCCGGATCAATCTGGACCAGGCCACCGAGCTTTCATCCAGGATTATCGAGAATTTTCTAACCCCGGAAAAAGTCAGAAGCGCCCTGATCTCCCTTCTCAGTCCCCAGAATATCGGGGCTCTCGAGGAATCGATCAATGTCCATGCCGGCGGGCCGTATCGGCTCCTCGCCAGGCTCATCGGCGTCAAACGAGTTTGCTATGAATGGCGTAATTTCCTGGAGAAAGAACCTGATGAGGCACACAAGATCATCTCGGACTTGATTGCCCGTTTCGGAATCAAGCACCAGCTCGCTATTCAGATCGCGAATTTCGACCTGCGAGCCATGCCCCTGGAGAACATCAACCGCCTGAAGCAGAATGTCGTCACATTCGTAGAAGACTTCGTGGTCGAGCACAAGGAAGACATTATCGAAGCTTGCAAGAAGTTCGAGAACGAGGCAATGGTAACCGTTCAGTCTGCCATCGTCAGGTTCAACCCGGACAGCGTCCCCCCGGATCTGCTCGAGAAGACCAAGCGGAACCTCGCATCATTCACCTATTCATACCTCAAGCGCGAGCTCGGGCAGCTCCTCGAGCAGGCCATCCCGAAGCTCGGCGTGCACGGTCTGATCGTCAGCAAGATCGACCTGTTCACGCCCATGCAACTCGAATATCTGGTCAAGCGCATCTGCAAGAACGAGCTCAAAGCCCTGGAATATTTCGGCGGAGTCATAGGTGCAGTAATGGGGATCATCCAGATTCTTATCAACGCCATTACTTACTAACACGATCGATCGCACTATCAGCGACACCACTTGCCTGCCTCTCAGACCCCGAATCAGGCAACACCTGACCCCGGACGGGATTACAGTCAAAAAATACCGGGAACATTCATCTGTGTCGGCACTGACACGGAAGTCAAGAGAAACCTCCGGACACGACGAGCAGATTCGGGCCTGATGCTCAGCAAAGAAACACTCAAATATCTGTCGCTCCGGATCGATCGCGCCCTGGCGCGAGGAAGCCGGGCAGGCCAGACCCTGGCCCCTCTCTGCTACCGGGTGAAAGTGCCGAAAGACAAGCTCGATCTACTGGTCGGGACATTCCTGAAGGATCGTTATTTTGTCCTCTCCATCCTCGGAAAGGGCGGCATGAGCCTCGTCTATCGGGCCAAAGACATGCACACAGGCAAGATCGTTGCTCTGAAGGCTCTCAGAACCCAGGGAATGGGGGACGAGATCCTGGTAAAACGCTTCCGGCTGGAAGCGGAAGTACTGCACCGCCTCAATCATCCCCGGATCGTGAGCGTACACGATTATGGGACGAGCAAGCACGGTCAGCCCTTTTTCGTGATGGATTACCTGATCGGAGTCAGCCTCAATCAGGTGCTCAAACTCGAAGGCGCCCTTAAGCCCGAGCGCTTCCAGGACATCTTCGTCCAGGTCGCAGCTGCAATAGCCCATGCCCACAAGCATGGAGCCATCCATCGTGACATCAAGCCCGGCAATATCATGCTGGTAGAGATGGGTGACACCAGGGACTATGTGAAGATCGTCGACTTCGGCATCGCCAAACTCGCCGAAGATGCTGCCAAACTCACCAGAATGGGAGAGGTCTGGGGGAGTCCGATATATATGAGCCCCGAGCAGGGCATGGGCACCACGATTGATGCCCGCACCGATATCTACTCCCTTGGCGTCGTGATGTACGAGAGCCTCACCGGAGAGGTTCCTTTCCTCGGTCGAAACTATGTCGAAACCATGACAATGCAGATCTCGGAGCCCCCGGCCCCCTTCTCCGATGTCTGCCCCGAGCTCAAAATCCCTGCGGCCCTGGAGATGATCGTCTTTCGGGCTCTGCAGAAATCACCCGATGAGCGCTACCAGTCGATGAATGAGATGAAGTCGGATCTGGAAAGAGCGCTCAATACCGCCGCCCCCTCCGACCGTCCCGAAAGCACCGGCTCGAGACCAGTCTGGGGATTCATGAAAAAGAAGGTGGAAGAGTTCCAGGTTGCGGCGCCGGCCGACACCATTCTCGAACCGATCCCTCCCGGTCAGGACATGAGCCCGGGAGCTGTCTCTGGATCGATCTCCGAATCGATCCCGGAACCAACTCCGGAAGCGGAAGTCAACTATGAGGACGAGATTACCAGACACCTCATACGGGGAGTCTCGGATCCCGAGATTGTCTCGGCAAGTACGCCCATGGAGCCATTCGAAGCAACTGAGCGAAACTCTCCGAGACTCGAGAGCCTGATCAAGAAAACTTCCACTCTGACGCCTGAACCCCGACAGTCGCCAGCACCGGAAAGCCAGGAAGAGCAGCCGCCCCAACCGGATGCCGGCCGCAGGCCAGCCGGGCGAAATTCCGGCAAGACCACCTCATCCGGCATGAAGAGAAACACCGGCAGCAGGATGGCAGCCAGAAACAATACCGGCAGCCGCGTCAACGCCCGAAGCAACACCGGCAGCAGAATCTCCAGCAGGAGCAATACCGGCAGCCACATGCGCACCGGTCGGGAACCGGCAAGCAAAGGGGCCCTGGCAGCCAAAATCCTCATTGCCATTGCCGCAGCCGGTATCGTATATGGTGTGGCCGTCAGTCCCGATATGCGGCGCGTCCTCATCGACTTCATCTATAAGACAGACTGGGGCGAAAAGCCCCAGACAGGCGAGGGTCAACCCGAACTCTGAAGCTCGATCGCTATTCTTCGTTGTTTTCCAGGAGATCGAGCAAGCTGGCGGCGTCGGCTTTGAACTCGGTAAGTCGCTCGGACAGTTTCACGATCACCTCGGCGCGCTTGAAGTCCTTCTGAGAAAAGGCTTCGGCGCCCTGCCTGGAGAGAATCTCCACCTGCCGATCGACGGCGGTTAGCAGAACACTGAGAGCATCGGTCAAATCGACGTCAGCCTCGACATTGATTGCCGGCAGCGTATCGAAGGCTCCATCCTGCCGCTCTCCCCGGGAAGGTCGCAGAGGTGGCAGACGGTGGCTGGTGCCACGGGATGGCTGAGTCGATTGAGCCTGGTCCTGGTGCGGCGGGAGATTGAAATAGGAGTTTTCCGGCATGAGATCCGGGGAGTCCTCTCCATATGACTCCGAGTCGTCTTCCGCCTCGGGATAGGGAGGCTCCTCCTCGTCGTCACAGTAACCCTCCTCAGGATCCTGGTCAATATCTTCTTCGGACGCCTGGTCTTCGTAAGGCTCTTCGTACCGGTCCTGGTCCTGATAATCTTCCGGGTCTTCGAACTGATTCTCTGATTCTTCCTGGGACTCGGCCAGAGCTTCGTCGAGATAGTCGGCGGCACTGGGCGGTTTGAGACCGGCTCTACGGCGATCGTCCTCGAAATCATCGTCGTTGAGCAGGTACCTGCTGTGCTCGGCGGGCGTCTCATCAATTGGACGGTGACCGTCGAAGTCCTGCTGCTTCTTCTGGTCTACCGGATCTTCTTCCCGGAGGAGGAACTGCTCGTGTTCAGGCGGTGCCCCCTGGGTGTACGGATAATGAGACTGAGACGGATGCATCCACTGCATGGGTGGCATCTGCCCGGGAGGCTGCATGCCGAAAGGCGGCGGCATCGGCTGCGGGTGCATTTGCTGGGGCGGCATTTGCTGCGGTGGCATCGGCTGCGGATGCATTTGCCGGGGTGGCATCGACTGGG